>JAEEGG010000324.1_pt1 | contig 187519 bp, 144 predicted proteins | sample 9134161 | NCBI WGS metagenome assembly JAEEGG01 (sample SAMN16246543, study PRJNA631951) | gut metagenome | biome: gut microbiome; feature: rumen; material: CR-attached | host: Bos | place: Iran: Karaj | collected 2018-10 | reverse complement strand
GCCGATTATTAATAACAATTTAAAATTTAAAAACAATGCCAAAAGTAAAGACAAACTCCGGTGCCAAGAAGGGATTCGCATTCACCGGTACAGGTAAGGTTAAGAGACGTCACGCTTACCACAGCCACATTCTCACGAAGAAGACCAAGAAGCAGAAGCGCAACTTGGTGGGAACAACACTCGTTGATGATTCCAACATGAAGCAGGTACGCGACCTGTTGTGTCTCCGTTAACCCTATTGTCGAACATTTAAAAGTAGAAAATTATGCCAAGATCAGTAAATCACGTTGCATCAAGAGCAAAGCGTAAGAGAATTTTGAAGCTTACCCGCGGCTACTTTGGAGCCCGCAAGAATGTTTGGACAGTAGCAAAGAACACCTGGGAGAAGGGTCTGACCTATGCCTATCGTGACCGCCGCAACAAGAAGCGCAATTTCCGCAGTCTGTGGATTCAGCGTATCAATGCTGCTGCTCGTCTGGAGGGCATGAGTTACAGCGTCCTCATGGGCAAACTCACCAAGTCTGGTATCGAGATCAACCGCAAGGTGCTCGCCGACCTGGCCATGAACAATCCCGAGGCCTTCAAGGCCATCGTGGAGAAGGTGAAGTAAATCAGACTTTTCCGTCGGATAACCAAAGAGAGCCCCTCAGCAGTCTGAGAGGCTCTTTCATTTTTTTGTTGTCCTTGATCTCGAAACACTATCTCTTGTCAGCACTATCTCTTGTCAGCACTATCTGACAGCCCTGATGCAGCGGCCACTGAAGCGGTTGCTCGACAGTTTGCCTACAGACACAGAGGCATCCGAGAGATCAAACTCCAGGCACCAGGCCTTCGTGGGGATCGTCTCATAGAGGGTTGAAGTCCAGTAGTAGCCATAGACAGCGCGGAACTGCACGTCAGCATAGAAGCGGAATCCCGTGATGGGCAGGAAGATCGAGTTGCCCGTCTTCTTGCTAGTCACCTTATAGCCGTTCATGCCATCCATCGAAGTCCATTCCCAGGTGCAGTTGTCAGGGTTTATCAGTTCCTCATACTCATCCACCGTGGGCATGCGCCAGTCACCACCCCAGTTCATGTGGGCAGCATCGTCGGCAGGCACCAACTGGGTCTTCCTGTCGCTGTGCGAGTACTTGATCAGATACTCCGTCTTTGCGCGGCTCCAGGCATAGGTCTCCCACGAGTAGTACTCCTTGGGCTTGGTCTCACCCCAGGCGAAGTACGTGCCATAGCCAGCCGGCTTCTTCGCACCCACATTCATGTTGGCCCACTTCACACTCAGACCCATGTCCACAGCCTCCACACCGTCGGGAGTCTTGGCTTCCGGGTCCGTTCCGTTCACCTTGGCCTGGCCCGCTGTCCAGAGGGACATCACGGCCAGCATAGTCAGAAATAACTTTTTCATCTGTCCTGTTTTGGTGGCAAAGATACGAAGAAAATCCCAAACCGCCATATATTTTCGGAATTATTCTTGCAACTCCCGGAAATATTTCCTATCTTTGCCCCATAAAATAAGAAATAAGGAAATGATGAAAAAGATTTTCAGTTTCGTGTTGGTGGCGCTGGCTACCATGTTGGTGACAATCAGTTGTACTGGAGTCGACACACCCGATAACCCCTCCGTTCCCACAGTCCCCGAGGCTGATGCCGTGGTGAAGGATGCCTTTGAGAAGGGCGCCTTAGTCACCATTCAGTTCGTGTATAGGGGTGAACCAGCCTCCATCACGTTCGAGAACACGGGCGAATATACCTTAACAATGGTTGAGGCCACAGGGGCTGCTGTCAATTCCTCGACCTCCAGTTTATTTTATTGGGATAAGGAAATGGCATTCATGTTCTCTCCCGCAAGAGGTGAGGATGGTTCCTTCGACGGTATGTACTCGGTTGATTTCGATGTGATCAATAACACATATTCAGATCAGAAGGATGGCGGTTTAGAGGGTGACGACAACACCAGTTTCATCAGCCTCAGCGTGAACGGCAGGCCCGTGAATTTAATGGCGATGTCATTTACTCTTCCGTGAAGAGTGAACTCGCTCCTTTTAAATGGCAATTGACTATTTCTTAGAAATCATATAATGTAGAACCCTAAAAGCAAAGCCGCCTATGGTGACATAGCAAAGACAAAAAGAAAATAGAAATACGTTGAAGCGTCCGCTGAATCTTGTTTCTCGAAATTCGCCAAATTTCAAAAAAACGTTGCAAGAGTAAAGTAGATGGTTCGCGCCCGAGGGCGTGGGCATTACTCGTTTAAGTAGGTTAGGTGTTTGGGAGATACCTCGAGAAACGTAAGCGAAGTAACTTGCTCACGTTTTTTTTGTAAACTAATAATCATAACAATAATTATTTAAAACTTATCATTATGAAACAAACATTTCTTTCTATTCTTTTGATGCTCCTGCCCATGATGGCAAGTGCTGACGACAGTGGTACATGTGGCGATAATGTCACATGGAAATGGGTTGAATCTACGAAAACCCTAACAATCTCCGGAACGGGATATATTGACACGTATGGTTATTTCCCATGGGATGATGTTGGGTCTTTCTCTGATACCCCGTGGACTAATTACAAAGAAAAGATTCAGACAGTCATCATTAAACAAGGTGTAAATGGTATTGGTGGTGGCGCATTCCACGACTGTATCAATCTGACTAGCGTCATAGTCCCAAGTAGTGTAACACAATTTGGCCCTTGTGCTTTCTCTGGTTGTAGTAGCCTTAGTTCAATTAATATCCCTAATGGAGTACAATCTATACTATATAATGCTTTTCAAGGCTGTAATAGTTTATCTTCCATAACAATTCCCAGCAGTGTTACCTACATTGAATTATCGGATAAATACTTTAATGCATTTGTCGATTGTGGTGGTTTGACCTCCATAATAGTTGAAAGTGGCAACCCCAATTATGATTCACGTGATAATTGTAATGCTATTATAGAGACATCAACAAACACACTAATTGCCGGATCTAATAATACTATTATCCCTAATACGGTATCATCCATCGCTCACGATGCTTTCTCTGGTCGCACCAACATGACATCTATTACCATCCCCAACAGCGTGACTGCTATTAGGCGTGGTGCATTCTCTGGTTGCTCCAAACTATCAACAATCACCATTCCCAATACGGTTACAGAGATAGGCGATTTTGTTTTTTCAGGCTGCACAGATCTGACAAGCGTAACAATTGAAGGTGACAGATTTTCTTTGGAAAGTAGTGTGTTCTCGGGATGCAGCAAACTGACAGATATTTATTTTACAGGATTAGTGGATAATACTTTCAGTATCTCTAGGCCCTATTACTATGGTGATGATTTCTATTCTAATGTTACAGCGCATGTCCCAGCAGCGTTTTTAGAAAAATATCCAGATGTGTTTTTTTTGGATGGTAATTCTAATTTCGGATTCAAGGATCTGAAGACGCTTGAGGGCTCAAGCATTCCCAAGTGTGAAAAGCCAGATATCAGCTATGTCAGCGGCAAGCTGTCATTCAGCTGCGCAACTCCAGGAGTGGAATATCATTGGACCATTACAAGCGCCAATGGCGAAGAAGGCTCTGGCGTCAGTCAAGAAGTAACTCCATCTTTCACTGTCAACGTTTATGCCGCTAAGACTGGTTGTGTCAACTCTGATATGGTAACACGCCAGTTTGACTGTAATACAGGCGGTCTGAAGGGCGACGTAGATGGTAACGGTGTTGTGAATGTCGCCGACCATGTGGAACTCTCGAATATCATTCTGAACCAACAAGGAAACGAATAGTCTGACAGTCTGACAACTGACATTTTTAAATATGGGGCAGTCCGGAAACGGGCTGCCTCATTGCTTAAGGCAACTAGCGCACAAGACTCCAGTCCCCTTGTGCGCTTGACGGCTGCTATGACTCAGGTACCTGTCGGCTACTTATATATTTTCATCATCCGTTCCTCCCCCAAAATATGACACTGTCATTTGTCATATTTGTCATCTTTCTCCCGTCGCGCAGGGTGTCCAGTGTCCTTTCTACTAAAAAATGACAATTATGACAAATGACAATTGTCATTTCCGCCCACACCCCTCGGCAGAAAAACTCTGTTTAAATTCATTATTATATATAATATACATATTATATATAATAATGGTATAATTTTCACATTTTCATCATCCATTCCTCGCCCAGAATATGACACTGTCATTTGTCATAATTGTCATATTTGTCATCTTCCTCGCTGGCAACCCTTTCAAAACCGCCCATTTTGCTATCTCCGAGATTACAAAATCGCCCTCTGCCGCCTTACACCCCATAGTTTACTGTCGTGCTGATGCCTGTTTATCCTCATGCCGATGCCTGTTTACTCAGTAAGTAGGCATCGTTTACAAATGTAAACCCCTATTAGAATGACACTAAACAGGCATTACTAACACACTAAACAGGCATCCCATCAACCAAACATGGCGCCATTATTCCCCCGCCTTTGGGGCCTGAACACTAAAAAAAACAGAATTGTGGCGTAAAATTGGAATAAAATTAGTACCTTTGCGCCCGAATTATATAAATAATGTTGTTATGGTACTCAAAGATTCACTATATTCGATTCAGAAAAAGCAGCAGCAGGAGTCTGCCGTCTGCTATGATCTGGCGCTTCACGCTGACCACTTCATCTATCAGGCCCATTTCCCTGGAGAGCCCATCACGCCGGGCGTGTGTGTCATCCAGATGGCCAAGGAACTGTTGGAGGACCATCTCCAGCGGCCGTTGGCTGTGAGCACGGTCAAGAATGTGAAGTTCCTGGCAGTCATCTCGCCCATTGCCCATCCTCTGGTGCGTTATACGATAGACCGTATCCAGGAGGGGCCCGACGGAGTGAAGGCTGTGGTGGATGTCACCGTCGGAGAACAGTTGATGACCCACATCTCGTTGCAACTCAATTAGTCGGAAAGAAATGAAGAAAATCCTTTCAGTCTATGTCGTTGCATACCTGATCCTGCTTTCCACTATCCTCGGAATGCTGTATGTATATCCGAAACTGGAACTACACTTGATGCTGAACTCCCATCACACGGAGGTTCAGGATACATTCTTCCAGTATTTCTCCATCCTGGCAGAGGGCCCCTTGTATGTGCTGGCGCTGCTGCCGATGCTGTGGAAGAAGTTCAGACTGCCCCTCTTCTTCGCCTTGTGTGAACTGTCGGCGGGTACCATCCTGCAAGTGCTGAAACACATCATCAGTCATCCTCGCCCTGTCAGTGCGTTTGAGGAATACTCCGACGCCGTGCTCCCTGTGGTTCAGGGCGTGGATCTGCATCATAGCAATTCCTTCCCGTCGGGCCATGCCTCTACATTCTTCGTGTTCTGTACCTGTTGTGTGCTGCTTCTGGCCTACCGGTATGGGCAGAGAGTCCGTCAGAACAGCCAGGAGTCATGCATCCTGCCGTGTGTGCTGGCGTTGCTGCTGCTGGCTTTTGCCGTGCTGGGAGCCTTCTCCCGCATCTACCTTTCACAGCATTTCCTGTCGGATGTCTGCGTGGGCAGCATCATTGGTGTGGTCACTCCATTGCTGATGTTCTATTTCTTCGGACAAAAGATTCTGAAATTAGGAGCGGAATCTCATCATGTGCCCCAAACAGAGTGAGGTCAGTCGTCAGCGCGAGATGCTCCGTAAGTGGGGTGTCTGTGTGGTGATTCCAACGTACAACAATGGTGGAACCATTCTCCGCGTGGTGCAGGGGGCTCTGGCTGAATGTGACGATGTGATGGTGGTGAACGACGGCAGCACAGACTCTACGGCTGCCATTCTGGAAGGCATCAAGGGCATCACTCTTGTGACGTTGCCCCAGAACCGTGGTAAGGGAGCCGCCCTGAAGGCTGGTTTCCTCAAGGCGCTCGACATGGGGTTCTCGTATGCCATCACCCTCGATGGTGACGGTCAGCATGACCCTGCTGAGATCAGCCGGTTCCTGAAGGCTCACACAGACCATCCCAACACCCTCATCGTGGGCAGCAGGAACCCAGAAAAGGTCAACCGCAGCAAAGGCAGTGACTTCGCCAACCAGTTCTCCAACTTCTGGTTCTGGGTGCAGACGGGTCGCAGGCTCAAAGACACCCAGACGGGCTACAGGCTGTATCCGCTGAGGAAGTTGCACGGGCTCAGGCTGCTCACCTCGCGCTATGAGGCGGAGTTGGAACTGCTGGTGCTGGCCTCGTGGCATGGGACGGAGATTGTGGAGATACCCATCGATGTCTATTATCCGCCCCAGGAGGAGCGCGTGAGCCATTTCCGTCCTGGCATGGACTTTGCCAGAATTTCAGTCCTGAATACGGTGCTCTGTGGGCTGGCTGTCGTCTATGGCCTGCCTCTGAGGCTCTTCCGCTGGGTGATGAAATATATACGGACGGGGTATGCCCTGTTGTTTTTCCTGTTCTTTATGTTTGTGGTGATTAAGCCCGCGGTGTGGGTGCTCCTGAAGTTCAGGAAGGGTGAGAACAGATGGCTTCACCGGCTGATGTACAGGGCTTCGCGGTTTGTGATGCTGACGCATGGCATCCCAGGCGTGAGGTTCTCGGCAGAGGTGAGTCAGGGGGTGACGTTTGACCGCCCGAGGGTGGTGGTCTGTAATCATCAGTCGCATCTGGACTTGCTCTGTCAGTTGATCTTTACACCCGATATCGTGTTCCTGACCAACGACTGGGTATGGAACAATCCTTCCTACGGTCTGCTGATCAGGAATGCGGAGTATTATCCTGTGCGTGATGGCATAGAGGAACTGCTGCCCAAGTTGCACTCACTGGTGGAACGTGGCTATTCGATAGCCATCTATCCAGAGGGCACCCGTTCGAAGGACTGCAGGATCGGACGATTCCATCAGGGAGCATTCTGGCTGGCAGAGCAACTGGGTGTCGACATCCTGCCCATGTGTATCTATGGCACAGGTAAGATCCTGAAGAAGAAGACGTACACCCTGCACAAGGGCCCTGTGAGGGTTGAGGTGGGCGAGCCCGTCAGCCACTCACAACTTCAGGCAATGGGAGATACGCTGGAGCAGGCCAGGCAGATGCGCAGACGCTATACACAATGGTATGAGGATGTGGAGGTGAGAAGTGAAAAAGGTGAAAGAGTGAAAAGGTGAAAGAGGTGAATAAGCGTGTGGTGATTATAGGTAGTGGTCTGGGCGGACTTGCCTGTGGCGTTATCTTAGCCAAGAACGGCTATCAGGTGACGGTGCTGGAACAGGGTTCGCAGATAGGCGGCTGTCTGCAGTGCTTCAATAGAGGCAAGGCCAAGTTTGAGACGGGTATGCACATCATTGGCAGTGCCAGTGAGGGTCAGACACTCGACCGCCTGCTGCAGTATCTGGAGGTGAAGAAAGACCTGACGCTCTCACAACTCGATCCTACAGGCTATGATATCGTATCTCTGGGTGGGCGGCATTTCCGGTTTGCCAACGGAAGGGAAGCCTTCATCCGTCAGATGGCAGACTACTTCCCTCATCAGCGTCAGGCCTTAGAGCGCTATTGTGACTGTGTGCAGGAGGTGGCAGAGATATCCAGTCCACGTTCGTTGAAGTATGCGGACACAGTGGCAGACTTCAAGACCGACCTGATGCTCCGCTCTATCAATGAGGTGGTCGATGAGGTGATCACAGACCCTCTCCTAGCCAAGGTGCTGGTGGGCAACCTGCCGCTCTATGCTGCTGAGCGTGACAAGACACCCTTCTCCACCCATGCCTTCGTCATGGACTTCTATAACCAGAGCACCTACAGGGTTGTAGGCGGCAGTGACCAGATTGCCACTTCGCTGGCCAACACCATCAGACGCTATGGAGGTGAGGTGCTCTCCCGTCGGAAGGTGACACGCATTATCTGCGACGACAGTCATGCCACAGGGGTGGAGTTCACAGATGGCCAGTCACAGACAGTCCCATCGGATATCATTCCAGCAGATGTGGTGATTTCGGATACCCATCCTATCAGGACACTTGAAATGCTCGACAGCCACCTGATACGGCCTGCCTTCCGACAGCGTATCAATGCCATGCCACAGACAACGGGCATCTTCTCTGTCTACCTGCATTTCAAGGACCAGACGGTTCCCTATATGAACTCCAATTTCTTCGGCTATACGGGCGATACCCCCTGGGGCTGTGAGAACTACGACGACAAGAGTTGGCCCAAGGGCTATCTCTATATGCACCTGTGTCATCAGCCGAAGCCTGCCTATGCCCAGACAGGCGTGATTCTCTCCTATATGCAGATGAAGGATGTTGAACAGTGGCGTGGTACGACCATTGGACGGCGTGGGGCAGACTATGAGGCCTTCAAGCAGGAACGGGCAGAGCGGCTTCTGGATGCAGTGGAGAAGGAGTTTCCTGGTCTGCGCAGTCAGTTGCAGGCATATTACACGTCGACACCCCTGACCTATCTGGACTATACAGGTACGGCAGAGGGCTCTATGTATGGCGTGGCTAAGGATGTGACGATGGGTGCTGCATGTAGGGTGCCTCATCGTACACGCGTTCCTAATGTCCTGCAGACGGGGCAGAACATCAACTCGCATGGTATCTTAGGAGTGATTGTAGGTGCGATGGTGACCTGTGGGGAACTGTTGACATCACGGACGATTTATGAAGAGGTGAGTGGTAAGAGATAAGAGGTGAGAGGTAAGTGGTGAGAGATATGATTATGAAGCAGAGTGTAGTCATCATAGGAGGAGGATTGGGAGGGCTCTTTACGGGAGCGATCCTGGCTAAGGAGGGCCTGCACGTGACGGTGCTGGAGAAGAATGCCACCATCGGCGGTGGTCTCCAGACATTCCGTCGCTTTGGGGAGGTCTTCGATACAGGGATGCATGTGATCGGAGGATTGCAGCCTGGTGGGAACATCTGGAGCATCTGCCGATACTTAGGCATCCTCGACCAGGTCAGCATCCGCGATGTCGATGCAGAAGGGATGGACCATCTCTACTTCTCCGAGGATCAGAGACACTATGTCATCCCCAAGGGCAGAGAGGCTTTTGTCTCCTCGCTCGCCACCCAATTCCCTGAAGAGGCTGACGGACTACAACGCTATGTGGATGCCATCTTCGCCCTGTCGGAAGAGGTGGACCTGTTCTACCTCCGTCCTACACGCACAGGCATGGTCTCCCATTCCGAGGCATTCCTGACGGCTGCTGACGACCTGATAGCCCGATACATCAGGGATGAGCGCCTGCGTAGTATACTGGCCTATATGAATCCCCTCTATGGGGGCAGGGGACAGCAGACGCCTGCCTATGTACATGCCATCATCAGCGTGCTTTACATCAGCGGCACCAGCCGTTTCGTGGGAGGCAGCAGCCACTTTGCAGACCTGTTGGCAGAGGTCATCACGAAGCAGGGTGGGGAAGTGGTGACTGGCGACGGTGTGGAGTGGATAGAGGTGCAGGAGCGCCAGGTGCAGTACGTGAAGACCCGGAAGGGACGTACCTGTCAGGCTGACTGGTATATCTCAGACGTCCATCCCTGTACGCTGATCAGGCTGATGGACCAGAAAGCGCTTCCCAAGTCGTATAGGGAGCGTCTGGACAGCATCCCCAATGCTTATTCGGCCTTCTCGCTCTATGTCAAGATGAAGCCAGACACCTTCCCTTATATGAACTACTCTGAATACTATATGACCCGCTATGCTGACGTCTGGCATTTCGGTGATTCAGAGAAGCCGTGGCCCTTAGGTTTCATGCTGATGACTCCCCCGGAGCCAGAGCAGGGTCCCTACAGTCGGAAGGTGCTGGTGACAGCCCCGATGACCTTTGACCATGTGCGCCGTTGGGAAGATACGACAACAGGGCATCGTGGGGCAGACTATGAGGCGTGGAAACAGGAGATGGCAGACCGTCTGCTGACACAGGTGGAAGAACTGCACCCAGGCTTCCGTGAGCAGATGATGGCTGTCAACACCTCATCGCCCCTGACCATCCGCGACTACTATGGCGTGAAAGAGGGCGCCATCAGTGGGTTCAGTAAGGACTGCAGGAACATCACCCTCTCTATGGTGCCTGTGGTGACGAAGGTGCGAAACTTGTTGCTGACAGGCCAGAACAACAACCTGCATGGCTTCTGTGGCGTGCCACTGACGGCCATCCTCACCTGTGAGGCCATCTTAGGGCAGAATTATGTTTTAGAAAAGATTCATTCATGCAAAGATTGTTGATATTGATACTGACGCTATTGACGTCCATCTGCGTATCTGCCCAGGTGAATATCTGGGAGGGTACATCGCGAGATGTGGAGGTGGAACTGATACCCTATCCTGTTGAAGGACAATACAATACAGGGATCGTCATTTGCCCCGGTGGCAGTTATTTCTGGCACGATATGGAGGCCGAAGGTCATGATGTGGCACGCTGGCTTCAGCAGAACGGCATTGCAGCCTTTGTACTGCGCTATCGGACAGCACAGACACCAGCCTTCATCACCCGCTATCGTTATCTGTTCAGAGGGGTGCGCTACCCTGATCCGCAGGATGACCTGTTGCAGGCCCTGCGTTATGTGAGAACTCATGCTGCCGACTATGGTGTCAATCCCGAACAGGTGGGGGCGATGGGCTTTTCGGCTGGTGGGCATCTGGTGATGTCGGGAGCAGAACTGTTCAGTGTTGCAGACCGTCCTGCCTTTGTCGCACCTGTCTATCCTGTTGTCACCTTTACACAGGACTTTACACACAAACGTTCCAGAAGGGCATTGCTGGGAGATGGCAGGAAACACAGTCGCGTGCTTTGCGATTCCCTGTCGCTGGAGTGTCATGTGCCAGCAGATTGTCCCCCCGTTTTCCTGGTAAACTGTAAAGACGACCCAGTAGTAGACTATCGCAACAGTGAATTACTCGATTCTGCCCTGACAGCCAGGCATGTAGCCCACCGTTACATCCAGTATGAGACAGGAGGACATGGCTTTGGCGCCTCAGACAAGAAAGGGACTGCCGAGAGCAGACAGTGGCGGGCATCCTTCCTGGACTGGTTGCATGAGATATGTCCTAAGGACTTACGTTTGGTTTCGAAAAATAATTAAAACAACTACCATGATAAAAGAATCGAAGTTTGATGATATCCGACCCTATTACGACGAGGAGATTCCTGCAGCCATGCAGCGCATAGCCAGTAGCACTTCTTTCCCGCTCCTGGCTTCCTATGTCTATCCGGAGGAGTCTGTCGAGAAGGTGCGTCAGCGGATAGTAGGCTATACCAATATCCATGATTTCCAGACGGAGACCATGCGCCGTGTGAATGAGCAGGTCATAGCCAGGAGCATCACGGAATTCACCTGTGACGGCATCTCGCGCCTCTCACCTCATGACTCTTATCTCTATGTGTCCAATCATCGTGACATCATGCTCGACTCCAGTCTGTTGCAGTATTTCCTGGTGACCCAGGGCTTTGATACGACGGAGATCACCTTTGGCGCGAATCTGATGCAGGGGCAGTTGGTCATTGATATTGGCAAAAGTAATAAGATGTTCAAGGTGGAGCGTCCCGGTGGTGGCTTCAAGGATTTCTATCGCAGTTCGCTCCATCTGTCAGAGTATATCCGTCATGCCATCTTGGAGAAGCACCAGAGTGTATGGATTGCCCAGCGCAACGGGAGAACCAAGAATGGTATCGATGTGACAGACCAGGGCATCATCAAGATGTTCTGCATGAGTCGGATGGACGATAAGATACGGGCTCTCTCAGAACTGCATATCGTTCCTGTGGCAGTCAGTTATGAGTGGGAGTCGTGCGACATCCTCAAGACGTTGGAACTCTATCAGTCACAGTTCTCAAAGTATATCAAGAAACCAGGTGAGGACTTGAACAGTATTCTTACGGGACTGATGCAGCGCAAGGGCAGGGTGCACTTCGAACTCTGCGAACCCATCAAGGAGGATGAGTTGATGCAGTTTGACGGCTTGACAAACAACGAGTACCACAAGGCTGTGGCTCAACTCATAGACAGTCGTATCAATACAGCCTACCGCCTGTGGCCCAACAACTATATTGCCCACGACATCCGTTATGGAAGCAAGGCCTTTAGTGCCTTCTATACCAAGGAAGAATGGGAGGCTTTCGAGCACAGGCTGGCACAGTTGGAGAAGTATGAGGACTGTGACCTCGATCAGTTGAAGGATATCTTCTTAGGCATCTATTCTAACCCAGTGGACCGGAAATGAAAGACGTGGCGGTGAGGATCTATGACTGGATGAGTGGTCACCGCTGGTGGTGCCTGGCATCGTTTGTGGTGGTGACACTGCTGATGGTGCTGTCTGTCACACGACTCTCCTACAAAGAGGATATCCGCGATTTCCTCCCCCTTGACGAAGAGGAGCGGGCAGCCCTCAACGACTATGACCGTCAGGCACAGACCAGTATGATCGTTGCCATCATAGAACAGCGTGACAGCACTATTGACGATCCTGACCTGCTGGTAGAGAGCGTGGAAACTTTCATCGATGCCATCAGTGATGTGGAAGGCTTGACAGTACAGTCTGTACTCTCACAGATGGAAGAACGGCAGGAAGACCTCTATCGCCAGTTGCCATTCCTGCTCGAAGCAGAGGATTATCAGCGCATGGACAGTCTGTTGCGACAGCCAGAGTTTGTCGCCTCAAAACTGCAGGAAGACAAGGAGAGACTGTTGATGCCGATTGGTAGTATGATGGCTCACGATATCACCCACGACCCCTTGGGACTCTTCTCTCCTGTGTTGTCATTGCTTCGTGACACGACTGTCATGGACCGTTTTGATCTCTACGATGGATGTCTGCTTACCGCTGACCATCGCAGGGCCTTGGTCATGATGTCCTCTCCCTATGGTGGCAGTGAGACAGCCTCCAACGAACGCCTCTTAGAGGTGCTGAAAGTTAAGGCAGACAGTGTATCCTCACTCCTCACTTCTCACTCCTCACTCCTCGAACCACCTCTCTCCATCCGCTTCTGTGGGGCTCCTGTCATTGCTGTTATCAATGCCTCGCAGATTAAGACAGACTCCCTGATTTCCGTAAGTATCGCAGTTGTGCTCATTCTCTTGCTCTTGTGGTTCTTCCTGCGCAGTCTGCGAAACATCCTGCTGATAGCATTCTCGATAGGTTGGGGGTGGGTCTTTGCCGTGGCTTGCCTGTCGTGGGTCCATCAGGAGGTGTCTGTCATCGTCATTGGCATCTCGTCGATCATTGTGGGTATCGCTATCAACTACCCACTACACCTCATCGCCCATCTGAGCCATACCCACGATGTCCGTCAGGCCTTGAAAGAGGTTGTCAAACCCCTTGTGGTGGGGAATATTACTACCGTTGGGGCCTTCTTTGCACTGGTTCCCCTCCGTGCTGCCGCCTTGCGTGATCTGGGACTCTTCAGTTCCTTCCTCCTCGTCGGAACCATTCTCTTCACCATTATCTGGCTGCCGCAGGTGTTACGGTTTAAGTTTACAGTTGACAGTTTAAGTTCTTGCGTCCCTTCGGTAGCAAGTGGCAAAGCCGAGCGTACAGATGATTACTCTGAAGCAGCAAGTGGCAAAGCCGAGTGTACAGATGATGACTCTGTAGTTTCCGAGCGGCTTGCCAGCCAATCAACTGTAAACCGTAAACTGTCAACTGTAAACAATAATATCCATTGGCTAATTGCTGCAATCCTCCTTCTCACGGCCTTCTTCGGATATCACAGTCTGCATACCACCTTTGATGCAGATCTGACACATATCAATTACATGACTCCAGCCCAGCGTACAGACATGGCTCTCCTGCAACAACTGATGCCTACTGACACACAGCGCCAACAGGATCTAAATGATCGTCTGCCCTCTACGCCAGAGGCACAGCAGGATCGTCTTCGTCTATGGCAGTCATGGACATCCTCCCACCATGACCAACTGCAGTCCTCCCTCCGTCAAGAGGCAGACCGGATAGGCTTTGCCCCAGACTCCTTCGATCCCTTCTTCGCCCTCCTTTCCCCCTCTTCAGAAGGGCTTGCCAACATATCATCTGTAAACCGTCAACTGTCAACTGTAAACAAAAATCCCTTCGCCTCCATCGCCACCCATCTCTCCGATGACTTCAACTATATTGGCTGGACTTGTGCCTGTATTGTGTTCTTCTTTCTCTGGGCCTCTTTCCGAAGTCTGCCATTGGCACTGTTGTCTTTCCTCCCGATGGCGGTCAGTTGGCTGTGGATCTTAGGAATCATGGCCCTGCTGGGCATCCAGTTCAATATCATCAATATCATTCTGAGCACGTTCATCTTTGGTCAGGGTGACGACTATACGATCTTCATGACTGAGGGCACCGTCTATGAGTACACCCATCGTCGGCCCATGCTGGCCTCCTATAGACGGGCGATCATCTTGTCTGCACTCATCATGTTCATTGGTATCGGCTCACTCATCACAGCCCGTCATCCTGCTCTTCACTCCTTGGCGGAGGTCACCATCGTGGGCATGTTCTCCGTGGTGCTCATGGCTTTCGTCATCCCACCCGTGGTGTTCCATTGGTTTGTTCGTTTCCGCAAGGCCTTTAGCCATAAAGGTAATCATCTGTAAACTATAAACAAATATTCGTTATGAAAGAAAAGATTCGTCAGATGCTGGAAGATGTCCTGCCGTTGGTCAACTTCGACAGTGACTTCCTGTTCAGTGAACTCGACTCCTTAGGTGTCACGACCATTCTTATGACCCTTTCTGATGCTTATGGCATCACCCTCGATGCCTCTGATGCTACCCCTCGTAACCTCCGTTCTCTCGATAGCCTTGTCGCCCTTGTCGAGCGTAAATTGTCTGAGAAAGGATGAATCTCGAAGACTATCTGCATCAGAATGCTCGGTGTTATCCAGACAAGGTTGCCGTGGTCTGTGGAGACACGTCCCTGACCTATGCCCAGTTGTGTCAGGAGGTGGCCCGTCGTGCACAGGATTTCCATCCTCATGAAGTGGTCTGTTTTCGCTCTTCGCAGGACATTGATTTCCTCGTCACCTACATGGCCGTTCATCTGGCTGGTGGGGTGGCGGCGCCTTTAGAACATGGTATGCCTGACACCTTGTTTGAGCGTATTTCATCAGCGGTAGCCCATTCTTTCACTCTTCACTCTTCACTCCCCATCGCTGACATCCTCTATACCACAGGCACCACGGGTCAGTCGAAAGGTGTGATGGTCAGTCATCGCGCCCTCATCGCCGATGCAGAAAATCTCATCGCAGGACAGGGTTTCTCCCACGACCTGGTCTTTATCATCAATGGTCCCCTCAATCATATTGGCAGTCTCTCCAAGATCTGGCCCTGTATCATCCTTGGAGCCACCATCCTCATCATCGAAGGCATGAAGGATCTCAATGCCTTCTTCCGTGCCCTCGACACACCTCCTTCCTCCTTTCTCCTTCCTCCTTCCTCGAAACTGAAATTCGCCACCTTCTTCGTGCCTGCCACCATCCGTATGATCCTCCAGTTCGCACCAGACAGACTGGCCTCCTATGCTCATAAACTTGACTTTATCGAATCTGGCGCAGCCCCTCTGCCACAGACAGATATGCAACGGCTCTGCGAACTGTTACCCCATACACGTCTCTATAATACCTACGCCTCAACAGAGACAGGTATCATCGCTACCTATAATTATAATGATGATCGTTGTATGGCCAACTGCTTAGGTCGTCCGATGCCTCATTCGAAGATTCTCATCACCCCAGACGGCCTTATCGCTTGTCAGGGTGACACCCTCATGAGTGGCTATGTAGGTGATCCGGAACTCACGGCCACGGTTCTTCGCGATGATACTGTCTTCACCTCTGATGTAGGCATCCTCGATGAGGAGGGGATGCTCCACCTCTCGGGCCGTGCTTCTGATGTCATCAATGTGGGGGGATTTAAGGTTTCTCCTATCGAAGTGGAGGAGGCTGCAATGGCCAGTCCTATGGTCAGCGATTGTATCTGTATCTCCGCCAGCCACCCCGTCACAGGCCGCGCTCTCAAACTTCTGGTGGTCACTCCGCCAGGTCAGAAACTCGACAAGCGTACCCTGGCCCGTTATCTTGCTGACCGTCTGGAACCCTATAAGGTTCCCATGCTCTATGAGCAGGTTGATACCATCGCCCGAACCTATAACGGCAAACTCGACCGCAAGTTCTATCTTACTCCTTAACCTATACGGATACGTGCATCTACGGCTGTGACACTATGCTCGTCGGCGAGCAGGGGATTGATGTCAATCTCCTTGATTTCTGTGGCAAAACGGAGGAGGGTGGATAGTCGGACGATGATCTCTGCATACTTCTGTTCGTTGACGCCTTTTTGTCCGCGTGTACCTTTTATTATTTTATAGCCCCTGAGGGAATGGATCATCGAATATGCCTCAGGATAGGTGAGGGGAGCGAGTCCCGAAGACACATCCTTGAGCACCTCGACAAAGATGCCACCAAGTCCACAGAGGACGACATGGCCGAAGCGTTCCTCATATTTTGCACCAATGAACAGTTCGGTGCCTTTCAGCATCTTCTGCACCATCACATCCGTCGCGCCTTCTATCTGCATCATTCGGTCGAACTCAAGAGCAAGATGTTCTGCTGTGCGGATATTCAGTGCCACACCGCCCACGTCGCTCTTATGAATAGGCCCTACGACCTTGGCCACGACAGGATAACCAATACGAGCCGCAAAGTCGGTGAGTTCTTCCTTCGAATGGCTGACCTTCTCGGGTACCATCTGAATACCAGCGCAGGTGAGAATGTCACGTACGGCGTTAGGAGCCAGCCAACCACTGTCCTTACCTTCGAATTTGAGACGGCCAATCTCTCGGAAGAGAATGCTGTGCAGTTGTGAGATATTGACCCCGTAGAGTTCCACTTCGTGTGTGGCAGGTTGTGGGGTGCGCATAATCTGCGACAAAGTGCTGGCCAGCGTCACCTCGTCACTGAAGTTCACATGACCCTTAGCCAGGAAATCGGCCACTTCCGGACCTGCCGTCACCATGCTGGGTAGGATGGGGAAGATGGGTTTCTTGCATTCGCGTATCTTTTGATCGAGTATGCTGTAGGCCTCGTAGAGTTGGGTGAGGCCAGGTGTGCCGTAGATGACGGCAATGGCATCGATTTGGTCGAGTTTATGTTCGCAATAGTCGATGATGGCGCCTAGTTGTGCGGGTGTGCCTGTGGCGAGAAAGTCTATGGGGTTAGCCACTGACGAGCCTGGGAACAGTTGCGCTTTCAGTTCATCTGCCATTGGTCCTTCTATCTTTGGAACGTTCAGTCCGCCTTTGGAGAGAGCGTCAGTAAGCATCACACCGGGACCACCGGCATGGGTGACAATGGCAAAGTTGTTAAGCGATGAGAGAGGTGTCTTGAGGTGGGAGGTGACCATGAAGATACAGCCTGTCGTGGTGAGTTCCTCACGAGAGAAACAGCGTACGATACCCGCCTTTCGGAATAGGGCTTCTACGGCTGCGTCGCTGGATGCAATGGCCCCAGTATGACTGGATGCAGCCCTGCTGCCGCTCTCGCTCGAACCTGACTTGATGGCCGCGATACGACATCCCTTCCGAATCAGGCGACTGGCATAATAGAGCAGTTTGTCGGGGTTGGAGATATTCTCGATATAGAGTAGTTTTACCTTAGAATCGGTTTCTGGGTTGAAGTGCTCGTCCATATACTGCAGCACGTCCTCAATGCCAATCTGCTTGCCGTTCCCTATACTCCATACCGAATTGAACTGCAGGCCTTTAACGACAGCACTCTCGAGTATAAATACAGCCGTGGCACCAGAGCCACTGATGAAGTCAGCACCATTCGGATCAAGTTTGGGGATGGGGAGCGTGAAGACACTGTGATGATGGCGGTTCAACAGTCCGATACAGTTGGGGCCAATGAGTGCCGCGCCATATTTCTCACAGGTGTCGAGGATGTGCTGTTCGAGTGCTGCACCAGCCTTCGTCTCCTCGCCGAAACCGGCAGAAATAATGACGAACGCCCTGACGCCTTTTTCAGCACAAAGGTAGTCGACATAATCGGGACAATACTTCGCTGCCACCACGAGGATAGCGAGGTCTGTCTGAGGAATGTCCTTCACATCATGGAAGGCTTTGATGCCTTGGATGGTGTCCTCTTTGGGGTTGACGATACGGAGTTCGCCTTGATAGTCTCCGTCAATCAGATTTCGTACGATGGAGCCACCGGGCTTGTGGACATTGTTGGAGCCGCCGATAACGACGATGCTCTTCGGTTGGAGTAGTTGTTCATTTATCATGCTGCAAAGATAGTGCAAAATTTTGATTAAGAGAAAAGAATACAGATTTATTTGTATTTTTGATCTATTTTATTCCAGAACTATGGTCTATCTTCGAATGATATTCAAAGATATATAAAATTCCATAAATTCCCCATGTATTTGAAAATTATTCTTTACCTTTGCCAGAGAATTAGCATTGTAAAACTAATAACATGGTCAAATGATGAAGAGAATAATCACTTTATTGCTTATATTAATCATGCCGATGATGATATTTGGACAATCGTATGCTTCCCTGTGGAAGAAAGTGGAAGCGGCCAATGAAAAGGACCTTCCCAAGACCGAGTACGAACTGCTGCAGAAGATTGTGAAGAAGGCCGATAAAGGCAAGGACTACGGTCAGTTGCTGACGGCAGAGTTACGAAGTATCGACGTGATGGCTCACATGGCTCCAGACTCTCTGAAACCTGCCATGGTGCGTCTTCAGCAGCGATATGAAGCCACAACCGATGTGGTGCTGAAAACCGTGTACCAGACAGTTCTCCATCGTATCTACAGACAGAATGGTAGTCTGGAGATGGTCATCGAGGAGCCTGTGCTGACGCCGGACCTCTGTGAACGACTTGCCAAGGTGAAGGACGATGCCTACACACCCTTTGTCGTCAAGGGCGTGGATGCCAATATATTCAATCATGACCTGCTGCACGTTGTCGGCTATGAACTGGACGACAGCAGGAGTTTCCGCGCCATGCACGACTATTATAACAAGGTAGGTAATCGTCGGGCGGCTTGTATGACGGCTGTCCAAGTTTATCAGTTTGCTCCAAAAGAAGATCTCGACTCTGTGATTAAGGTATACGCAGACCTGCCAGAGTGTGGTGAACTGGCTTTGGAGCGTTATCGTGATATCCCTTACGACCAGAAGGCCGAGAAACTGGCTTATATTCAGGAGGCTCTGAGTAAGTGGGGGAGCACGTGGCCACGACTGAAGAACTCGCTGGAAAATAACCGTCAGGAACTGACCAATCCTCAGTTCCGTATGTCTTTCGACCAGCATGTGGTGCTGCCGGAACAGACTCAGGAGATATCGTTGACTGATATCCGGAATCTCCGTTCTGTCTCGCTGACTGTCTACAAGGTCAATGCCAAGGGGGATATCGGCATATCGCCCGACTATGCTGATGGTTATAAGAAGATTAAACCGCTGCTGGGTGATGTGGTCTGCGAAGTGAAGCGTGAGTACACTGGCAAGGCTTCTTATGAGTTTTTAGAAGATTCAATCACGATAAAGGGCCTGCCAGTGGGTGTGTATATGCTGGAGTTACAGTCTAATCCTAAGACAGAGGTTATCCGCCGTCTGTATTTCGTCACAGATGTCTATACCATGGCCGAAGACCAGCCGAGCCCAGAGGGCGTCCGGTATGTGGTGGTGAGTTCCAGGACCGGTCAGCCCATTGCCGGAGTCCGTCTGCACATCAAGGAATACATCACTTATGCCGCCTTCGATGAGTTTGACGTGGTGGCTGACAATCAGGGAGAGTATTTCTTCAAGACACGTGATACCAGTAGGAGACGGGAGGTCTTTGCCTATACGGATAAAGACCAATTCTGTCCGGCGCTGAATGAGAACAACCATTATAGTTATTATGATCGTGACGACCTCGTCAAGAAGACGTGTGTTTATACAGACCGTGCTATCTATCGTCCTGGTCAGAAGGTTTATGTCAATGCCATCCTCTATCAGGTGAAACAGGGCATGGAACAGTCGGTAGAGTCGCATGTGGCCGTACACTTCCAACTGCGTGACGTCAATGGCAAAGTGGTGTCTGAACAGAAGGGTACGACAGATGACTATGGCGCCACTTCCTGTGAGTTCACGCTGCCGTCATCTGGTCTGACGGGCATGTATTCCATCCGTGTGAACAGTCAGAATCATTACATCCGTGTGGAAGAATATAAGCGCCCAACGTTCCATGTCGAGTTCCCTGAGGTGAAGGAGGCTTATGCCGCAGGTGACACCCTGACGGTGAAGGGTAATGCCATGACTTATGCCGGTGTGCCTGTGCAGGGGGCTATGGTGAAGTATAAGGTGGTTCGTCGTACTGCCTTCTGGTGGTGGTCGTACAGCCGCTATTGGGAGACAGCCACCCTTGGCTACAGCAACAATGGTGAAGAGATTTCCGAAGGTGAGGCTGAGACGGGAATGGACGGTACCTTTAACGTGACGATGCCGCTGACAATGCCTGAGACCGACTATCCGATGTATTATCAATTTGTGGTTACTGCTGACGTGACAGACAGTGCCGGCGAGACCCACAGCGGACAACTCTCGCTGCCTTTGGGCAACAAGAAACAGGCGCTTAGTGTTGACCTGGAGGAGAAGATGCTCATCGACGACAAACCTGTGATGACCTTCCATCTTCTCAATGCCTCAGGCAAGTACCTTGATGCAGAAGTTAAATATCGTATCGACGGTGGAAAATGGCAAACCGCCCCAACCAACAAGAGCCTGTCTCTTACCTCTCATCTCCAACCACTCACCTCTGGGAAACATCAACTTGAAGCCACCTGTGAGGGAGACAGCCTGAAGCGTGACTTTGTCATCTTCTCACTTGATGATGACCGTCCTGCCACTGAAACCAGCGATTGGTTCTATCAGTCTGCCTCACAATTCTCAAACGACGGTACACCCGTGACGATTCAGGTAGGGTCGTCAGACCAGGATGTGCATATCGTGTACAGCGTCTTCTCTGGCAATAAGTTGATTAAGCGTGGATCTGTCGACAGAAGCAATCAACTCCTGAACCTGAAACTCACCTATGAAGAGTCGTATGGCAATGGTCTGTTGCTTACTTTCGCCTGGGTGAAGAATGGCAAATGCTACACTCACTCGACACAGATTCAGCGCCCGCTGCCTGACAAGAACCTTACGCTGACATGGGCTACCTTCCGTGACCGGCTGAAGCCTGGGCAGCAAGAGGAGTGGACTCTGACGGTGAAAGACTGTCAAGGCAAACCCGTCGATGCTCAGTTCATGGCAACGCTCTACGATAAAAGCCTCGACATGCTGCAGCCTCACTCGTGGTCGCTGATACCCTATATCTACCTGCCTATGCCTACCACTACATGGGTCTATTCCGCTAATCATAAGATAAGCAACATGGCTTCTCATCATTGGAGTTCCAGAGATGTGGCAAAACTGGAGTTCAGTTACTTCGACCATGATGTCTATCCTAGTGCCTATTATAACCGTTTTCGTCGTTTCACCCGTGGTGCCGTGCTCAGCAGGGGGAGGGCGCGAGTCACGGATGATGGTATGATGCTCGACGAGGCTGTGGCCATGGAGGCGCCGATGGCCTATGCCAAGATGGCTGAAGAACCTGCCGAGGCCAAGGCTGTGGAGGCTGATGCAAATGCTGAACCCGGGACAGACATGCAGGAAGAACAGGTCCAGGTGAGGGAGAACCTCAACGAGACCGCCTTCTTCTATCCCCAACTGACGACTGATGCTGATGGACATGTAGCCCTGAAGTTCACGTTGCCTGAGAGTCTTACCACCTGGCGGCTCTTAGGACTGGCCCATACCCGAGACATGTATGTAGGTACGATTATGGGTGAGGCAGTGGCACAGAAGGATGTGATGATCCAGCCCAACGTGCCCCGATTCCTCCGCGAGGGAGACCAGGGCGTCATCTCTGCCCGTATCTTCAATACGGGTAAGAAGGATTTTACCGGTAAGGCGCAGATGAAACTCCTTAATCCTGAAACCAACGCCGTAGTCTATGAACAGTCACAGACGGTGACATCAAAGGCTGGCGAGACTACCGCTGTCACTTTCAACGTCTCACCCCTTTCCTCTGAACACTCACTTCTCATCTGTCAGATGACCGTCAGTGGTAAAGGCTTCTCCGACGGAGAACAGCACTACCTGCCCATCCTGCCCAGTCATGAGCGTGTGACGGTTACGATGCCCATCACTCAGCACCAGCCGGGAACGGTACAGGTGGATCTGGCAGCCCTCATCCCTGCTGATGCCAAGGGCAGCAAACTCACCTTCGAATATACCAACCAGCCCGCATGGCTGATGATCCAGGCATTGCCGACGGTGGGACAGCCTTCTGATGAGAATGCGATCTCTCAGGCCGCCTCATTCTACGCCAACTCCCTCGGGCGATATATCCTCAAGCAGAATCCGCAGGCCAAGAGTGCCTTTGCCCTCTGGAAGCAGGAGGCAGGTGAGGATAACTCATTGACGAGTGCCCTGGCCAAGAACGGAGACCTGAAAGACCTCCTGCTCAACGAGACGCCATGGGTGCTTGATGCCGACAACGAGACCGAACAGAAACAGCGTCTGGCAGACTTCTTCGACGAGAACCTCATGCAGAACCGGTTGAACAGTGCTGTTGAGAAACTCCTCAAACTGCAACGTGCAGACGGTTCATGGTCGTGGTGGAAAGACATGCCAGGCTCGTTCTATATGACTGTCGCCGTCAGTGAGATGCTTGTCCGCCTCAACGAGATGGCAGGGGAACAGACAGAGACGAAGCCGATGCTTACCCGTGCCTTTGACTTTATGGGCAATGAGATTGTCAAGGAAGTCAAGGAGATGAAGAAGTGGGAGAAAGAAGGCAACGCAGTGTCGTTCCCCAGTTTCAAGGCTTTGGAATGGCTCTATCTCGCCACTCTGGATGGCCGTGAGTTGCCAAGCGACGTACGGGCTGCCAACGATTACCTCCTGAAACTCCTGAAGAAGGAGATAAAATCACAGTCGATCTACGAGAAGGCCCTGACGGCAGTTATCCTCTCGAAGAGTGATCCCAGGCGTGCCGCCGAGTATGCCCAGTCGCTGAAGGAGTGGACCGTCTATCGTGAAGACATTGGCCGCTATTATGACACACCGCGAGCCGGTTACTCTTGGTATGATTATAAGATTCCCACGCAGACCGTAGCCATCGAGGCTTTGCAACGTCTGGCGGCCAGTGACAAGCAGACGCTCAACGAGATGCGCCGCTGGCTTCTGCAGGAGAAGCGCACCCAGGCTTGGGATACGCCCATCAACAGCGTCAACGCCGTCTATGCTTTCCTTCAGGGGGGCAGCCTGACGCTCACCGCAGACAATGCTATAGTGAAGGTGGACAACACACCCATCGACCTGCCAAAGGCTACTGCTGCCATTGGCTATGTAAAGTCCCCGCTCCCTGCCACGAGCCAGATGCTCACCGTCGACAAGACCAGCGAGGGCACTTCCTGGGGTGCCGTCTATGCCCAGTTCACGCAGGCTACGCACAACATTGCTGCCTCGGGCAGTGGCATTACCGTGAAGCGCGAGATTCTCGATGCTAAAGGTAATCTCTTACCTCTCTCCTCTGACCACTCACCTCTAAAAACCGGTGACCGTGTGAAGGTTCGTATTACCATTACTGCCGACCGCGACTACGACTTTGTTCAGGTGGTCGACAAAAGGGCTGCCTGCCTCGAGCCTGTCCTTCAGATCAGTGGCTGGTACATGGGCTCCTACTGCACACCGAAAGACTACACGACCAACTTCTACTTCGACTGTCTGTCGAAAGGTACGCATACCATCGAACGGGAATACTATATCGACCGTATAGGCCTTTATGAGACAGGCACATGTACTGCCGAATGTGCGTATGCTCCAGAGTTCAGGGGCATCGCTCCTTCAATGACAATTAGGGTGAGGTAGTTTGGTGTTTATAGTTTAAAGTTTATAGTTTATAGTTGATTACAATACAAGGATATATCAATGGATAAGAAACGGATTCTAATATTGCTTTTCACTTTCTCGCCTTTATTGGTTTCTGCCCAGAAACTGGTGGTGGAGAAATCTGTCGTGGAGTGCGGGCGTACGGGTTATCAGCAACCCATCACCGCCACCTTCCAGTTGCGTAACAAATCCTTGAGGCGACTCATTATCGAGAGCGTTAAGCCCGATTGTGGTTGTACTGCCGTGGAGTTCCCCAAGGAGGTGGGCGCTAACGACAAGTTTACCATCCGCATGACCTACGATGCCCGTCAACTCGGTCATTTCCAGAAGATGGCCGTCATCCAGAGCAACGGTTCACGGACGCCTGTCTACCTCAAGATGAAGGGGCTGGTGCTGCCCGAGGTCCTCGACTATACTGGTACCTATCCCTTGACGATGGGTAGCCTGATGCTCGACAAGGATGCCCTCGAGTTCGACGATGTGAACAAGGGTGAAACCCCCGTGCAGGAGATCCACATCCTGAACAATGGCACAGAGACGATGACTCCTCGGCTGATGCACCTGCCGTCGTATCTCACCGCCACGGTCTCCCCCGAGACCCTCCCACCTGGTAAGGCGGGTACTATTGCTGTCACCCTGCGCTCAGACCACTTGCGCGATTTCGGACTGACCCAGACACAGGTGTTCCTCGCCCAGCAGTTGGGTGAGAAGGTCAGTTCTGATAAGGCTGTCGACGTGACGGTCACCCTTCTGCCAGACCTCAAGCGGTTCGAGGGTGTCAGCCGTGCTCAAGCGCCTCAGTTACAGATGTCCGAGACCACCCTCGATTTCACCGACTTCCAGAAGCATCAGAAGAAGACCATCGATGTGAAGTTGTCGAATACCGGTGCCTCCATTCTCACCATCTCATCGATGCAGATGTACACTGGTGGTCTGAAAATCACCCTCGACAGTCGCGAGATAGCCCCAGGTCAGTCTACCACCCTGAAGGTGACGGGTTATGCAGCGGAACTCGCCAAAGTCAAGGGACGCCCGCGTATCCTTATGATTACCAATGACCCCGACAAGGCTAAGGTCGTTATTAATATTAAGAAGTGATATTTATATTTATGTTTACGGTTTACAGTTTACAGTTTACAGTTTACAGATGATTACATCTACAGGCTTGAAGTGGCTTCGCCAGGTATTCAACTGTAAACCGTAAACTGTAAACAAAAAAGAAAATAAGTATGGAACATCCCGAAAATAGCAGCGAATATGCTGGTCTGCAGGTTAACAGTGGGGTGGAGCAGCCCTCCATTATCAACCCCTATCTGAAGCGCAACCGATTCCGTCGGCGTGAACTCTCCGTCGGAGAGATGGTTGAGGGCATCCTCAAGGGTGACATCACCATCCTCTCGCAGGCTGTCACGCTCATCGAGAGTGTCAACCCCGATCACCAGGCCAAGGCTCAGGAGGTCATTAACCGTTGCCTGCCGTTCAGTGGTAACAGCATCCGCGTTGGCATCAGTGGTGTGCCAGGTGCCGGCAAGTCGACGAGCATCGACGAGTTCGGCATCCATGTGCTGAAGGAGAAGGGCGGACGCCTGGCCGTCCTCGCCATCGATCCCTCCAGTGAGCGTACCAAAGGCTCTATCCTGGGCGACAAGACTCGTATGGAGAAACTTGCCCAGCATCCCGACTCGTTCATACGTCCCAGCCCGTCGGCGGGTTCCCTCGGTGGTGTAGCCCGTAAGACGCGTGAGACCATCATCCTCTGCGAGGCTGCGGGCTTCGACAAGATCTTTGTAGAGACGGTCGGAGTGGGGCAAAGCGAGACCGCCTGTCACTCGATGGTCGACTTCTTCCTGCTCATTCAGGTGGCTGGTACGGGCGACGAGTTGCAGGGCATCAAGCGTGGTATCATGGAGATTTCTGACGGCATCGTCATCAACAAGTGCGACGGCGACAATGTGGACCGTTGCCAGATGGCTGCCACGAATTTCCGCAATGCCCTCCACTTCTTCCCGATGCCCGAGAGCGGCTGGACACCGAAGGTGCTCTGTTATTCAGGCTTCTATGGTACTGGCATCAAAGAGGTGTGGGACATGATTTTCCAGTACATTGACTTCGTGAAGTCCAACGGATACTTCGACTATCGTCGCAACGAGCAGTCGAAATACTGGATGTACGAGTCAATCAATGAGCACCTGCGGCTGAACTTCTACAACAACCCAGTCATCAAGTCACAGTTGCCCTCCGCAGAACAGACTGTCCTTGGCGGTCAGAAGACCTCCTTCGTCACAGCCCAGGACCTGCTCGACGAGTATTTTAAATTATTAAGGAGTTAATGGTTTAATGTTTATAGTTTAAAGTTTATAGTTTATAGATGATTACTGTGCAAGCCATTGAGAATATAGATTTTTGTTCTGTAAGCTTACTGCCTATAGAACATATCATCTATAAACTATAAACCATAAACTATAAACAAAAAAACAAAAAGAAAATGGAAATCGAAATCGACAACGGCAGTGGTTTCTGCTTTGGTGTGACCACCGCCATTAAGAAAGCCGAAGAAGAACTTGGCACAAGCGATAAGACCCTCTATTGCTTGGGAGATATCGTCCATAACGGCATGGAGTGTGAAAGGTTGAAGGACCTGGGGCTTATCACCATCAATCACGATGACCTGCGTGAACTCCATGATGTGAAGGTACTGCTACGCGCCCATGGCGAGCCCCCTGAGACCTACGAACTCGCCCGCCGCAACAATATCGAGATCATCGATGCTACTTGTCCTGTGGTGCTCCAACTCCAGAAGCGTATCAAGAAACAGTATGATGAGTCGAGAACTTCTCAGATCGTCATCTTCGGCAAGCGCGGTCACGCTGAGGTGCTCGGACTCGTCGGACAGACACAGTCTAATGCCATCGTCATAGAGAACTTCGATGAGGTGAAACGTCTCGACTTTACCCGTGATATCTACCTTTACTCGCAAACTACGAAATCGCTCGACGAGTATCACCGCATCATCGAATACATCCAGTCGCACATCTCGCCTGAGGCCATCTTCAAGAGTTTTGATACTATCTGCCGCAGCGTCGCCAACCGCATGCCGAACATCTCGCAGTTCGCTGCCCGCCATGACCTCATCCTTTTCGTCTGTGGCCGTAAGAGTTCCAACGGAAAGGTCCTCTACAACGAGTGCCTGCGTGTCAATCCCAACACCCACCTCGTTGAGGATGCCCACGAGATAGAACCCGCGTGGCTAGAGGGTATCCAGTCTGTGGGTATCTGTGGTGCCACTAGCACTCCCCGCTGGCTCATGGAACAGTGTCGTGATGCCATCCAGCAGTTGGCATGAGAGGTCTTCGGTTAGCCGACCGGCTGGCAGAAGGCGACCGCATGGCTTTCGGCGATTTTGAAGTGGTAACAAAGTGAAGACGATGAAAAAGATATTGACTTTAACAGCCTTGTTGCTGAGTATCTCAGCACTGGCACAGACCCGCGACTGGGAGAACCCCGCCGTGCTGGGTATCAACAAACTGCCGTATCACGCTACCCTGCAATTGCCCTCCAAGTGGAAGGCGTGCAAGGAGATTGTCAGTCTTGACGGCGAGTGGCTGTTCCGCTGGAGCCGCAATCCGGAGGAGCGGCAGACTGACTTCTACCGTGAGGACTATGACGTGAGCAGTTGGGGGAAGATAAAGGTGCCTGGCAACTGGCAGACACAGGGCTATGGCACGCCCATCTACACCAATATCGATTATCCCTTCAAGCGTAACCGTCCCAGCGTTACCAGCGAACCGCCAAAGGACTGGACGGCCTACGAGAACCGCAACCCTGTGGGACAGTACGTCACGTACCTCGACGTCACCAAGGCTATGCTTTCGAAGAATCTGATCCTGCACTTCGGCGGCGTACACTCGGCCTTTTACCTTTGGATCAACGGACGGCAGGTGGGCTACAGCCAGAACTCGATGTCGCCGGCAGAGTTCGACGTGACCGGCTATCTGCGCGAGGGCAAGAACAAACTCGCCGTGGAGGTGTACCGCTGGAGCGACGGCAGTTATCTGGAGGATCAGGACATGTGGCGGCTCTCAGGCATCTTCCGCGAGGTGCAGTTGTGGGTGCGCCCGCTGGTGCATATTGCCGACTATCACGTGACGGCAGTGCCCGACAAGGACTATTCCAGGGCAGAGATCAAGGCCGCGGTAAGCCTCTGCAATACCGGAAGCAGGGCGGCGGGGAATCTGCGGGCCGTGCTGCGCCTGAACGGCCGCGAGGTGAGCGGCGGACTGAAGCAGTTGGCTGCCGGCGATACCACCACCGTCCAAATGACCAGTGTCATCGACCGGCCGCAACTCTGGTCGGCAGAGAAGCCCCACCTCTATCCCTTCACCCTGGAACTGCGCGATGCCGACGGAACGGTGGTTGAGCATTTCGACTACCATCTGGGCGTCAAGAAGGTAGAGGTGGTCGGCGAGGTTTTCAAGATCAACGGCAGGAACGTGAAACTGCGCGGCGTGAACCGTCACGACCATCACCCGACGACAGGCCGCTGGGTGGATGATGCCACCTACGAACTGGACCTCCGCCTGATGAAGCAAGCCAACATCAACTTCCTGCGCACCTCGCACTATCCCGACCGCGAATACCTCTACGAGCTCTGTGACCGCTGGGGCATCTACGTCATGGACGAGGCCAACCAGGAGAGCCACGGCTATGGCTATGCCAATCATGAGATGGGCGAGGATCCGGCATGGCGGCAGGCCCATGTCGACCGTGCCGAGTCGCTGGTGAAGCGCGACTTCAACCACCCCTGCGTCATCCTCTGGAGCCTGGGCAACGAGGGTGGGGTAGGCCCGAACATCCAGGCGATGTACGACAAGGTGCGCGAGCTCGACACTACGCGCCCGCCCTTCTACGACTGCCATCCGCGCTACTCCGCCCTCCACGACTTCGGCTATCCTACGCCCGACAAACTGCGCAGCGAGGCCGTCAAAGAGACCGAGAAACCCATGATCGCCCGCGAATACGCCCACGCCATGGGCAACTCGATGGGCAACCTGCAGGAGTATTGGGATGTCATCTATGCCGACAGCAGCATCGTTGGTGCAGCCATCTGGGACTGGGTGGACCAGGGATTAAGTGAAAAGGTAAAAGTGAAGAGTGAAGAATTTGCTACCGCCATACCCTCCGCGAATGGGACTCCGGCAGGAGATTCTTCCGCGAATGGGACTCCGGCAGGAAATTCTTCACTCTTCACTCTTCACTCTTCACTTTTAAATCCTAACTCTTCATTCCTCTACGGCGGCGACTTTGGCGATAAGCCTAACCTCGATGCCTTCTGCATCAACGGCCTGTTGGCGCCCGACCGCACGCCCCATCCGCACTACTACGAGGTGCAGTATGTCTACCAGCCCCTGCAGTTCGTAAAGGAGGGCGACAGCATCCGCATCGTCAACCGGAACTATTTCACCGGCATCGACCAGTATGAATACTATTGTGAGGTCTACCATAACGGGGAACTCGTCACGGGCGAACTCGCGCGGATCCATGGCGACAAATTCGGCATTCCCTATCCATATTACCCCTACAACGAGCCCGAACTGCTGCTGAACGTCTATGCCCGTCTGCGTCGGGCCACGCCCTGGGCAGAAGAGGGATTTGTCGTGGCCCGCGAACAGTTCGTCCTCAAACCGGAAGAGTTCTGGTATGGTGCCAGCGAAGGGAATGCGATGCCCCGGAAATCGGCTGACGATATGGTCTTCACCACAGACGGCGGCTCCGTCACCATCGACCGCACCGGGGCCCTCACCTCATGGATCGTCGATGGCACGCAGATGCTGCAGGCTCCCCTGGAACCCTATTTCTGGAAACCCGAGAACGACAATCAGCACGCCGCCCATTTTGCCGAGCGTACCGCCCCGTGGCGCGATGCGGCCAAGAACCGTACGGTCAAGTCCGTACGCATCAGCGGTCATCAGGTGATTGCCGACATGGCACTGCCCGTGGGTGCCGACCTGACGCTGACCTATACCGTGAAGACCGACGGACGCATCAAGGTGGATATGGACTACCGTCCGACGGCCACCGGCATCCCCCTGATACCTAAATCAGGTATGAGGTTACGGTTGCCTGCCGACTATACCCGCATCGGGTATTACGGCCGTGGCCCGTGGGAGAACTATCCCGACCGCAAGCGGAGTGCCTTTATCGGGCGCTACGAGATGCCGCTTTCTGAATACGAGACGGAGTATGTCCGCCCGCAGGACAACGGCTGCCGCACAGACGTGCGCTGGTTCTGCATTTCAAACGGAGCGACGACCCTCCGCATCGACGGCCTGCAGCCGCTGTGCATCCGTGCCTGGGACTACGGCGAAGAGGACCTGGAGGGCGTCCGTCACCCCCATGAGATCCGTCGCGGCCGCTTTGTCAATCTGAACATCGACCTCAATATTCATGGCGTCGGCGGCATCGACACCTGGGGGGCGCGCACCTTGCCACAGTACACCATCGACGGCAACAGCCCCTTCCACTACGCCTTTATCCTCGATTGGAAATAACATGGTATTTATTGATTGCTTTCTGATGAGAAAAGATGCAGTATATCCTATTCTTCTTGTTTTTCTTGTGATTTTTTCCTAAATTTGCAGTGGTATAAACTATAAACCTATTGTTATGAGCGAGAAATTTCCATATGGTTACGATTTGAATGCCTATATCGACAAGGCGTTTGAGCAGATGAAGGCTGACTTCCCTTGGGCAACGAGGGATATGATGGGTGAGCGTACCTGCTTTGGTATCGACAAAGTGGGCGGCGAGTATCAGTATGTCAGGTATTACTCGAATTTTGATGGTACATATAGTCCTGATCCTCTCAATGTGGACAGCGAGGAGTTTATCCGCAGGTTGGCCGAAGGCCATGACTGGGAACTTGAGCGGGCCAATCCCGTGAAGGAATGCATCGATGTGGAAGCCTCCGACCGATGCTCCGGCGACTGGTTCCTGGAGTGCTATCAGATCCGGAAACATGAGAAGGGCGGCTATTCGGTTTATGTCACGGCCGGTAACCGCTCGGCAGGCGGGTCGAAGACGGTCTTTATTCCTGCCTCCTATTTCAAACTGAGTTGGGAAGAGTTTTTGGACAAGTATCTCGGTTTGGCTACCCCAGGCTCTTTCTACGTCGGCAGGGCTGACCTCGAACGCGACCCTCGCATTAAAGAGTTTTTGGGCTTTTAATTAAATTCGTATCCATATGAAAAGATTATTGATTGCGCTGCTGGTGCCTTGTGCTTTGTTCATAACAGCATGCGGAGGCAAGAAAACACAGGGCGAGAGTGGTGACACGGACTCTAATAGCATAACCAGTCTGCGCCAGCAGTACCGTTTCGAACATCAGTTCATCAAAGTGGATGACAAGAACTATGACAGTATCGTCGTGAAGGGATATCAAGACGGAAAGGTCGCCTTCGAATGCAGGCACGAACTGGTGGACTATGTGAGTGTTGAAAATGCTGCTGATATGGAATGGATAAACGATACGACGGACATCAACTTCGACGGGATCCCCGACCTGCAGATTTACCTTTCGGTCTATGTCAGGGGGCAGGTCGCCTATCTGTATGCCGGCTATGTCTGGACGCCCCAGCAGAAGTTTGAAGAGGTGGAGGAGTGGAAAGAACTGTTCAACCCTGAGGTGCATCCTGAAGACCAGACCGTCACGGCCAACTATCGCAGCGACGCCAACGAGAGGACCTACGACACCTACAAGTGGACTGACGGCAACAAACTTGAACTTATCAAGACCCGTAAAGGAGCATTCTTTGGTGACGATCCTTTAGGAGATGAAAAGGTCGCCATCAAGTATTTCGTGTCGCAGTTCTATGAAGAATGGGGCAAGAAGGAACTGGACGACTATGACGCGCTGAAACCCTATATCACTCCCAAACTCCGTCAGTATCTTGCCGATGCCTACGAGTTTGATTGTGAGGGTGAGTGCCTGGCCACTTGGAAGTTCTTCTATGAGGGTGGCGGCGATGTAGGTGAGAGTAAGTCATACACGTTCACATCTCGCGACGAGAGTCATGTCCTTGTGGAGATCGAGTATGACAACTACAAGTATGACGTGCTCCTGAAGGTGATTAAGGATGGTGATACCTACAAGATCGACAGCCTGAAGCAAGAAAAACCCTAATCCTTCTCCATCACCAGCGAGGCCAGCACAACGATGGTGTTAACCCTGCCTTATTCTTCCCAGTCGATTTCAGTGAAGCGGGAGAAGCGTTTCCCGTCACGTTCTATCTGCTCGAAGAACATCTTCTCCGGACGAACCCAGTATTTGCGGTCGCCGTAGAGAGCCTGATAGACTACCATGCGTTCCTGAGTCTCTGAGTCGAAGGCCGATGCTATCAGTTTGTACTTGTTCCCCTTGAAGTGCTGGAAATAGCGCACCCGGTCTTCTGCGATGGGATAGTCCAGCAGCAGCTTCTCGATGAGCGGACAGTACCATGTCTTGAACTGCTCGGCGGTTGGCGTATGGCCTCCCGGGAAGTGATGGCTGTTCAAATAGTGCTCCAGGAAAAGCGGCTCGAAGTGTGCCAGTGTGTCTTCTTCGCCGAAGAGTCCCCACACGCGATCCTTATTATATATGTTACAACAGTCGAACTGGTGCGCCTCCAGTTCCTCGAACTCGCTGATGAGGTATTCGCCGATGGTGAAGTCCTGCTTGCCGTCAGCCCTTGGCGACTTGTACTGATGGCTGCCGATACGCTCACGGAGGAAGTCGGACATCTTGAAGTGCGGGTTGCCGAGTAGGGCAGGGATGCCGACAATCGGCGAGATCATCTGGGCATAGAACGACCCGCAACTGTTGCCGACAAGCACGTCGGGCTTCTCCTTGTCACAGATGTCGCGGATGAGCCTGATGGCATCGTTAGGGTGGAGTGGGAGGTCGGGTGTCAGCACATGGGCTTTTCCCTCAAAAGCCTCCCTCAGTGCCACAGCAGGCACACATTGGCCGCTGGCGTAGAATCCGTGAAGGAACAATATCGTCTTTTCTTTCTGCATATCTGGTTGCAAAGGTACTAAAATAATTTCTCATTTACCCGAAAAAGTTTGTGAGATTGTAAATTAATGCTTATTTTTCAGGCATTATCTCTTGGTTGATATGGCAATACAAGTGACATACAGGAGAATCAGGAGGCTGTCGATGCGTAACGTGAAGAATGGCGATGTGTATGTTCTACATTTATCGTAGATTTATGTCTTAACGCCGATGATAGTCGTATTCGATGGCTTCATATGGTGATCCGTTGCCGCCTTCGCCGCCGGAAGCCTCGGGCTGCAGAGAGGTGTCGTAGGTCTCCTCGAAGACCACGTCCTTCACCAGCGACTTGGCCACGACGTACTTCTGGGTAATCTTGCCCTGTTTGTTCACCTTTTGTCCGACGACCACTCGCTCGGTCTCAGGCTGGAAAAGCACTCTCCGGGTGGTGATGGTCTGGGCGCCGCAGTCCTCTTTCTCGGTGGTTCCGATGCTCGAGAAGCCGACTTTGAAGATCCCGATGCCGTCGAGTTTTACCTTCTGTCCCAGTTCGAAGAAGTGCTTCATCGCGCTTCCGAGTTCATCGAGCACGGCCTTGATGTCGCTCTTCTTGACGCTCGCCTGCGTCTGGATGAAGTTGGCCAGTTCCTCGGTTTCGATGAAGTGCTGATCGTAGACTGCCGTGGCGAACCACTTGCCGTAGGCCGTCGACTCATCGTTCTTGTTTTGGATTTTCTTGAATTTCTGACTCATTGTGTTTTCCTTTCTTTGTTTTTCATGGTATTAGACTCTTTGCTGCGATCTGCACCGGGTCGCCGCCTCCCGCTTGTCTAGAGGTGAGTGGTGAGCGGGTGAGTGGTGAGAGAATAGTCCGTTGGCGCCTTTTCGGAAGATTCTTCGCTCTTCACTTTCACTCTTCACTTTCAACGCTGCAAAGGTACAACTAATTTTTGAAACCACCAAATATTTTTACAATTATCTTTACTAAAAATGTAAAATATTTTTCACACCCGACTTTGCCAGATATTCTCGCTCGGCTTCAATCTTTCAATCTTCAATTTTCCGCTCGGCTTTCAATTTATTAAAGTGCCTTCCACACTTTGTTCCGATGCCTCCTTTGCTTCGTTCCAATGCCTGTTCTTATATAGTGCAAGGCATCAGCACGACTCATTCCAGGCATCCCCCCGAACGGCAGCAGGTATTCCGACAATCGCCAGCCGGCATTCCCGACTCCCCTCCCCCACACAAGCCAGGTCGGCACGTTGCGCGTTGCAGCGTTGCAGTCCATAATGAAGCCCTATTTTATCCCTCATTTATACTTATATTTATATATATATATAAATATATATATAAATATAAAATATTTCTTTGGTATTTACCCATATTGGGAAAACAACTGCAACACTGCAACGCTGCGCGGAACTGCTGCAAACAGACCATCGCGGGTGAGAACCTGATACCTGAATCAGGTATGAGGTCTTGGCCCGCAGGAACTCGAACAGTGCTTGCTAAACACGGCGTTCCAGTCTTCGCGTGCCATATTCTATACGTTTCGGTTGCAAAGTTTTGAAAAAAACAATAACCATGCTGCTTTTCTCAAGGATTTTGCCTACCTTTGCACCCGAATTTCAATCAAAAGAGGAATAAGATGAAAAGTAATTTGTTGAGAATGGCGGCTGCAGCGCTCGTATTCTGCAGTGCTGCCCATGTGGAGGCTGCCGGTGATGAGAAGAACGGACACGCGTATTTTACGAAGGCAGAACTGCCCGACATGACAAAGATCCTGCCAGCACCGCCCGAGTTCGAATCGGCCCGTTTCGTGGCCGACCAGTCGCAGCACCTCTGGGGGAAACTGATGCGTCAGGACGAGGCACGTGCTGCCCAGGCACAGCGCGATGCCGTGTATAGCATGCAGACTGTCATCGACGAGATGGGGCCGCTCTTCGGCTTGGAAATCACGAAGGAGGACACGCCCGAGATTTACACTGTTCTGCAGGACGTCTGTGCCTCGTGCGACAGCATCTACTCCGGTGCAAAGGCCAAGTTCAACCGCCAGCGTCCCTACGCCTACTACAACGAGGGTACGCTGATTCCCGAGAAGGAGGAGAAGCACCGCAACGAGGGGTCCTATCCCTCGGGCCATACCGTTTTCTTCTGGACGTCGGCACTATTGCTGGCCGACATCAACCAGTCTAATGAAGCGATGGAGGCATTGCTGGCTCGCGCTTATGAGTTCGGACAGAGTCGCGTCATTGCCGGCTACCACTGGCAGAGCGATGTCGATGCCGGCCGGATGGCGGGTTCCGTGCTCTACCAGTTGATACGCAACCACGAGCGGTTCATCGGACAGTTGTCCAAGGCCCGCGCCGAGTTCGCCGAGAAGACGGGTAAGGCCACACGGATCGTAGAGATGCCTCGCACCCAACAGCAGAGTTCCTCTGCCCGTGTCTATCGCCTCAACGGTACGCCTGCCGACGACTCTTCGCGCGGCATCGTCATTCAGGACAACCGGAAGTTCGTCAGGAAATAGCGAGTCGCGCAAAGACCATCAAAAAAAGCCTCACAGACGTTGTGAGGCTTTTTGATTGCTCGTTGATGAGCGGGGCTTACTGATTCACCTGGTTCACCAGTTGCACGATGTCTGTGGCATCAATCTTTTCGTCGCCGTTGATATCGGCATTCTTCTTGCTGAAGAGGTCGCCTTCGGGCAAATCACCCATGATATGCTGAGCAATGGCCTCCACATCCTTTCCGTTCACTACGCCATCGCCGTTGGCATCACCCGAGAGGAGCGGGATGGGGATGTCGGCATCGTAGTGGATGTCGAGTGCGCCTGGGAGGCTGCCATCGCTCATGTTGCTCCAGAACAGTGTCTGGAATCGGTTGGAGCCCTTGTCAACCCCTCTGGTGCCGGCCGGCTGGTCGATGGGTGCGTCGGACAGGAAGTAACCGCGGAAGGCATTGAGACTGGCGTTGGCGTCGGCCTCAGAGGTGAAGCGCACCCATGAGCCGTCGGCAAGCAGACAGTACATGTTCTTGTTGTCGGCATCTTTGGCGCTGATGCTGCTGAAGTTGCCTTCCCACTGGCCCACCTTCGTGTATTGGTCATCGAAGTACCAGTCGTCGTAATCGTTGACAGTGGTGAGGGCCTCGTCGGTGACGGGTGCCGCCTTCAGTTCCACATTCAGGGCATTCAGGCTGACCTCGCCATAGTTGACCACAGCGATGTAGGCCTGGCCTGCCTTGGCCACATTGGACACGTCGGTGAAGATGAACTGTTTGCGGTAGTTATCGATGAATGAGAGTTGGTAGAACTTGATCTTGCCGGGCTCGATGAGTTCGCCGAAGCGGAAGTCGTAGGGCAGACAGATGGTATATGCCATGGGTGTAAAGGTGCCGTCGGCATTCTGACCGGCTGAGAGCACACGGTCGTAGGATACGTTGACCTTCTGACCCTTGAAGTGCTCGATGACCTCGGCGTTGATGGCCTCGGCCTCACTGTTGTCCTGCAGGGCTGCCCACGGTGTAATCGACTTGAAGCCGACGAAATCGTCGACCGAGACAGAACTGCCGGTGAACTTCAGTTGGTAGATGCCCGAGAGCGGTGCGATGAAGTACAGCGAGTCGGCGGTGATATAGGTATCCTTGTATTCCCAGTCTTTATCGCCTTCGCGCTTGTAGTAGACGTTGAGCCAGCCGCTGCTGATGTCGGCATAGAAGCGCAGTACGTCGCCCTTCTTGGCCTGCAGGCTCGGGGTGATGAGTTCGTAGGCATCGCTGTCGGCATGAGGTGCCCACGACTTCTCGCCGCCGCCCATGCCCATCATGGCCATCATGTCCATACCGCCGCCCTTGGTCATCAGCCAGCCGGTGGTGCTCCAGTCAAAGGGCAGGTCAGGGGTCTCGCCTTCCTCGACCTCGAACTCCTGCTCAAAGTCCTCCGACCAGGCGTCGTCGTAGGTGATGTAGGCAGAGAGGTAGACCATCTGCATTTGGACCTTGCAACCCTGGGGCATCAGGAGAAGGGCTGCCTGGTGGGCACCCAGAGCCTCGGGGTTGTGGTTGAAGGTCACGTCTACGGTGGCCGACTCGCCGGCAGGGATGTTGAACATCGACTTACTCAGGGTATAGAACTTAGGATCGCTCGACATGGCGTAGAGTTGCAGTGGCGCCGTACCCGTATTGATGAGTTGGAAGGTCTTGGTGAAATTGCCGCGGGTGATGCCGTAGTTGACGGTCTGCACGCTGCGCCCGTTGTGGCGCACCAGCAGGTCGGGGGCATTCATATTGATGCGGCCGCCGGCAATGCTGTCGATGCAGAGGCTGTCGCCAGAGAGGAAGCGGAAGCGGTAGTCGCCTGCCGGGAGCCAGGAGATCCATTTCGTGTGGTACAGCGTGTCCTTGAACTGATAGGCATCCACCCGTTCCCACTTGTTGCTGCCATAGACAGACTTCTCGATGGTCACGTTGGCCTGCGGGTCGATGATGGGACCCTTGTAACTGCCGTCGCCATTCTTCAGCGAGAAGATCATGGCGTCGTTGACGTCGCGGATGGTCAGCGGGGGTGTCATGAACCAGTCGCTGGCCCCGCCGCCGCCAAAGATGGCCGCCATGGCCGCCATGCCGCCACCAGCGGGATTATAGTGCGTGGCGACACCTTCCTTCACCACGAAGCCCTCGCCAAAGCAACCCACGGGCAACTTGTTGTCGTTGAAGTTGACAACCCATGCCCCCGGGTCGGTGATGACGGAAGCGACGGTGATGCTTGCGCCATTCAGGCGCGTATCCTCGGGCTTGAAATTAATCATGGCTTCCTTCTTGCCAATGGTGCCTTTGTTATAATGGAACGTGACGTTCAACTTGGCAGAGTCGCCGGGGGCGATGCTGAATTTGCTTTGGTCGATGCTGAACAACTCGGGGATGCTCGACGAGATGTTGACCTTCAACGTGCTCGTACCGGTATTGATCACGATGAACTCCTTCGTGCTGTCCTTGGCACACACGCTGTAATCTACGAAGTGGGTGTGCAGGCTGTCAACTGTGACGAGCAGGTCGGGTGCCTCGTTGTCGATATGGAAGCCCGCCACGCTGTCTATCTCCGCGTCGACATAAGAGATGAAGCGGAAACGGTATTCGCCCTTCGGGGTGTCTGACACGGTGAGGGTCTGGAACTTGTCGGTGAGCGTCGACGTAAAGTCTGCCACGCGCACCCACTGGTTCTTTCCATACACCGAGCGCTCCACGACGAACAGGGTGTCGGTAAAGCCCATGATGGCCTTCAGGTCGAAATTGAAGCCCATGCCACCGCCCTTACCGTCGTCATCGCCGTTGGTCTTCCTGGCGCTGAACACCATGTCCTCCCCTTCCTTAACAGACACGGGGGGAGTGAGCAGATAGGTCCTGACGCGATTGCCGCCAAACATGCTGCCCATGCCTGGCATGCCATTCATGCTAGGGGTGGTACTCGGGTTGGTACTCGGGTTGGTACCCGGTTGGGTACCCGTGCCGGGCATGCCGCCTCCCATTCCAGGGAACCCGCTGTTACCCGAATCTTCGGTTGCCTTGGCTTTGGCCTTGCCGTTTTCAACCTTCCAGCCCTCGCCAAACCAGCCTCGTGGGAATTTGGTTCCGTCGTTGAAACGCTCGTCCATCTGCTCCGAAGCGATGGACTGAGCCTGCATGCTGACTCCTACAAACAGGAGCAACATGGAAAATAGTAATTTCTTTCTCATTAATTTAGTTAAATTTAGCCATTAATTAATTTTTGGTTACAAAAGTACTGTTTTTTGCACATCTATGCGCTAACGATTAAGATTTATTTTATGGCAATAATTCGCTTTTGCCTGGATGATACACAAAAAATTTGATTCTGGTCTTTTCGCTGACAATTTAGGAAAAACTTATGGCAAAAAGCCGCTATACGCTTTGATGATTCAATGAAAATAAGTAATTTTGCAGCAAAAAGGCGCATATGTGCATACCAACATAATTGTATTCTATGACAATTCCTCCCTCATCAGATGCCCTGCTGCAGTCCATTGAGCGCTCCGACATCCGGATTGTGCGTGAGATGCCAAGTTTCTTCGGCTACAATGAAGATTTCGTGTTCCAACACGTCGTTCTGACGCTCATCCTCAGCGGCAGCGCCAGAGCCAAGTACGATATGAGGGTCATCACACATCACAAAAACGACCTGACCATCATCCTCCCGGGACACGTCATGCACCCGATAGACTGTACCGACGACTTCTCCTACGCCTTGCTCTTCATCTCGCCGAAGATGTTCGACGACCTCCGGTTCCACACCTTCAGCCACGACAGCGATAAATTCCATTATGCTCCTGTCTGTTCGCTCACCGACGACCAGGCCGCACACCTGCTTGCCATCGTCGAACATCTGGACTTCATCGCCAAGCACTCGGACAAGGAACTGCCGCACCGCTATCAGACACTGCTGGCGCAACTCGCCGTGGGCTATGAGTTTCTGAATCTATATCGCCGTGACCAGGACTTTCAGTGGATGGAGAACCGCCAGGTGGACATCTTCAACCGCTTCTGCGACCTGGTGGTAAAACACTATCGGGAGTCGCGCGAGGTTCAATATTATGCCAATCTGATGGACCTCAGCCCCAAGTATCTCAACAAGGTTGTCCGCCTGGCCACAAATGGCCTCTCACCCTACAAATGGATTGAGGAATACGTGATGACACAGGCCAAGCGGCTCATCGAGGCCCGGGCCACACTGACGCTCCAGGAAACGGCCTATATGCTGGGGTTCACCGAACCCACATCCTTCTACCGCTATTTCAAGCGCGCCACCGGTATGACTGCCAAGGAATATCGTGACAGGCATTATTAAACACGGATCCATCATATAAAAAAAGAAAGGGCTGCTTGAACCATCAAACAGCCCCTTCTTTTTTGTCTTGTTGTGATGTATATTATGTATACAGGTATCGCTTGATAGAGCGCTTGGGTGTCTTCTCAAACTCCTCCTCGCGGATCTCTATCTCCGAGACCTTCTCGTAGGCTGGGATCATCTCGTTGAGACCGTTGAGGTTCTGGTTCATGACGTTGCGGATGTCGTCGGCCGTGAACTTCATGTTCTTCGCCTCGTCGTAGTCGGGATAGACCAGTGCGACGAGTTTATTGTCGCGCTGCACGACAACGCTCTCCACCACCATCGTCATCGAGTTGAGTTTGTCCTCGATCTCCTCGGGGTAGATGTTCTGTCCGTTAGGACCCAGGAGCATGTTCTTCGAGCGGCCGTTGATGTAGATGTTGCCGTCGGCATCCATCGTGCCGAGGTCGCCCGTATGATACCAGCCCTCGCTGTCGATGGTCTCTGCCGTCGCCTCGGGGTTCTTGTAGTAGCCCAGCATGACATTCAGTCCGCGGGTGAGTATCTCGCCTGGCACGTGGGCCGGATCGCGCGAGTCGATCTTCACCTCCATGTGGTAGGCCGCCTTGCCGCAGGAGCCCGGGGCGAAGAGGTGCCAGTCTTCGTAGCCGATGATGGGTGCGCACTCGGTGGCGCCGTAGCCGACGGTGTAGGGGAAGTCGATGCGCTTGAGGAACTGCTCCACCTCCTGGTTGAGGGCGGCGCCTCCGATGATCACCTCGTACATGTTGCCGCCGAAGGCCTTGAGCACCTCCTGGCAGATCATCTCGCGCACCTTCTTCGAGATGACGGGCATCTGCAGCAGCAGGCGCATACGGTTGTTCTGCACCTTCGGGAACACTTTCTTGCGGATGATCTTCTCGATGATCAGTGGCACGGCGATGATGATGACGGGCTTGACCTCGGCCAGCGCCTGTGCGATGATGGCGGGCGAGGGCACGCGGTTGAGATAGTAGACGTGGCAGCCGCGCAGGAACTCGTAGATGAACTCGAAGGCCATGCCGTACATGTGGGCCATGGGGAGCATGGAGATCACCTTGTCGCCGGGCTTGATGATCTTGCCCAGCACGTGTTGGGCAAAGTCAGCATTCGACCACAGGGCGCGATAGGGCAGCATGACGCCCTTGGAGAAGCCCGTCGTGCCGCTGGTGTAGTTGATGAGCGCCAACTCATTGGGATCCTCTTCCATATAATAATGTACGTGCTCCTTGCGGAAGTACTTGGGGAACTTCTTGCCGTAGAGTTCGTTCAGGTGCTCGCGGGCGTAGGTCAGTTTGTCGGTACGCGACACCATCAGCGAGTAGTCGGGGTTGTTGATGATACCCTCGAGCCGGGGCATCTGCATGGGGTCGATGATGGTGGCCACATGGTCGCCCACGAAGAGCAGCCGCGCCTCGGAGTGGTTCACGATGTTGTGGATCTGCTCGGCATTGAACTCGTGGAGGATGGGCACGGCAATGGCGCCGAAGGTGAGGGTAGCGAGGAAGGCTACGGCCCACTGGCTGGAGTTGCGCCCGCAGAGGGCTATCTTGTCGCCCTTCTGTATACCGCTGTTCTCGAAGAGGATATGTATTTTCTCAATCTTTCTGGCTACATCATGATACTGCAGCGTCTGGCCCTTGTAGTCTGTCAGCGCATCACGATCCCAATTGTCGATGATGCTCTGCTGGATCAGTGAGTTAAAACTAGGTATTTGTTCCATAAGCGATTAGATATTCTGATATAAGTAGCGTTTGATACTTTTCTTTGGTGTCTTGGCAAATTCCTCTTTATGCAGTTCGATGGCTGCGATACGGCTGTATACGGGAAGCGTGTTGTTGAGTTCCTGACGGTTCTGCTCCATGATATGCTCCAGTTCGGTCTCGCTGAAGTTGATCATCTCGTCCTTGTCGGGATGAACGAGTGCGACGAGTTTCTCTCCGCGCTGCACGACGACACTCTCAGCGACCATCGCCATCGAGTTGAGCCGGTCTTCGATCTCCTCGGGATAGACATTCTGTCCGTTCGCCCCCAGAAGCATGTTCTTGATGCGCCCACGGATGAAGAGGTGGCCTGTGGGAGCCATCGTGCCGAGGTCGCCGGTATGGTAGTAGCCCTCGTCGTCGATGGCCTGACGGGTGGCTTCTTCGTTCAAGTAGTAGCCCAGCATGACGTTCGTGCCGCGGGTGACAATCTCGCCCGGGATGTGCTCCGGGTCGGAAGAGAGGATCTTCACCTCCATGCGGTCTACGGGCGTGCCACAACTGCCGCCGATGAAGTCCTTGTAGTCGCAGTAGGAGATCAGCGGGGCGCACTCGGTGGTGCCGTAGCCCACGGTAATGGGGAAGTTGATGGAGAGGAGGAACTCTTCGACCTCCTTCGACAGGGGCGCCCCTCCGACGATGACCTGATAGGCCTTTCCGCCGAAGGCTTTGTAGACCTCCTGATAGATGCGCTCCTTCACCTTCTTCGACACCACGGGCATCTGCAGCAGCAGGCGCATGCGGTTGTTCTGGATCTTCGGGAAAACCCGCTTGCGGATGATCTTCTCGATGATCAGGGGCACGGTGACGATGAGTGTGGGCTTCACCTCTGCGAAGGCCTGTGCGATGATGACGGGCGACGGCAGACGGGTGAGGAAGAACAGGTGGCATCCGTGACAGAATCCGAAGAGGAACTCGACGGCCATGCCATACATGTGGGCCATAGGCAGGATGCTCAGCAGATTGTCGCCAGGACGCACCTTACGGCCCAGACGGTCGATGATGAACTCGACGTTACCCCAGAGTGAGCGATAGGGCAGCATCACACCCTTGGAGAAACCCGTCGTGCCGCTGGTGTAGTTGATAAGCGCCAGTTCCTCGGCAGAGTCCTCGTAATAGTGTACATGCTCCTTGCGGAAAGCCTTGGGGTATTTGCTGCCGAACATCATATTTAAATGTTCGCGCGCGTAAGTGATAGATTCCGAGCGGCTGATCAACAACGAGAAGTCGGGGATGTTGATGATGGCCTCCAGATGGGGCATCGCCTCGGGGTCGATGGTCTTGACGGCATAGTCGCCGATGAAGAGGATCCTGGCACCGGAGTGGTTGACGATGTTCTGTATCTGCTCGCCGTTGAATTCATGCAGGATGGGTACCGCTACGGCACCATAGGTCAGCGTGCCGAGGAAACTGACAGCCCAGTGGGCCGAGTTGCGACCGCAGATGGCTATCTTGTCTCCGCGCTTGATGCCGCTGTTCTCTAAGAGTATATGTAGTTTCTCTATCTTGCGTGCTACATCGTGGAACTGAAGCGTGATGCCCTGATAGTCGGTCAGCGCATCTTGATCCCAGTTTTCGATAATGGCCTTTTGGATATAAGCATTGAAACTGCTAAATTGCTCCATGGAAATTGCACATTTTTTGAATTTTTGTGCAAAGGTAGTGCTAATATTGCACATTCGCAAAAAAAATGTGCAATATTAACATATTTTATTCATATCGCATGGATTTGGCAGGTTGTATGTGTGAGACGAGGTACGAGGGTGCTATCAGTACGAAGACACAGACGAGCAGCGTGACGAGGTTGAGCAGGGCGATGAGCGGCAGGTTCAGTTCCACTGGAGCCTCGCTGACGTAGTAGACCTGCGGGTCGAGCGACACTATGCCCGTATACTGTTGCAGCAGCACGAGGCCGATGCCCAGGATGTTGCCCCAGAGCATGCCTTGTCCGATGATGAAGACGGAGAACCAGAGGAAGGTGTGCCGGATGGTCTTGTTGCGGGTGCCGAGGGCTTTGAGGATGCCGATCATCTGGGTACGCTCGAGGATGATGATGAGCAGTCCGCTGATCATCGTGAAGCCAGCCACGCAAACCATCAGCACGAGGATGATCCACACGTTGATGTCGAGCAGTTCGAGCCAGTTGAAGATGTTGGGGTAGATCTCGTAGATGGTCTGGCAGACCATCGTGTTCCCGTGTCCGTCGTCCGTACGGTTGATGTTGTCGATGAAGGCATCAGTGGTCACGGCAAGATAGTTGAGGTCTTCGACGCTGACTTCTACGCCTGTGCAATGGCCTTCGTCCCAGCCGTTGAGACGGTTGGCAGCATAGAGGTCGGTGAAGCAGAGATTCTCGTCGAAGCGGGTCATGTTGGTCTGGTAGATGCCGGCAATGGTGTATTTGCGGGTCTTGACGTTCTCGTCGCCGATGAAGTAGGCAAAGACCCTGTCACCCACGTTCAGGTGCAGTTTGTCGGCTATCATCTTGGACATGAGCAACTGATAGCGGCTGGTGGAGTCGCTGAAGGCGGGAATCTCGCCAGCGACCATGTTCTGCGCGAGGAAGTGCCTGTCGAATTCCGGGCCTACTCCCTTGAACATCACGCCGAGGAAGTCGTTGTCGGTCTTCAGCAGTCCCTGGGTGATGGTATACCGCTGTACATGCCTGACGCCCGCCTGCTGGCTGAACACCTGCATCATGCTGTCGCCGGCACAGATGGTGTAGGGGTCGATGTCGTTGTATTTCATCAGGTTCTGCACCTGGATGTGTCCGCCGAAGCCTGCCACCTTGTCGCGGATGGTGTGCTTGAATCCCAGCACCACGCAGACGGTGATGATCATCACCATGAGTCCGATGGCGACGCCCACGAGGGCAATACGTATAGCCGGGCGACTCACCTTACGCTTGTCACCCTGGTCGCTATAGATTCTTTTCGCTATAAAAAGAGGGAGATTCAAAGAGTCTGAACTTTGAAATTTGAAGTTTGAAATTTGAAGTTTGAAATTTTTGATTACTCATCCACTCTGCCGGGGTAGGCCTCGAGGGCTTTCCTCAAGACGAACAGCGCCCGCTCGAGGTCTTTCTTCTTCAGCACGTAGGCGATACGCACCTGGTTGATGCCCGCACCCGGAGTCGTATAGAAGCCTGCGGCAGGCGCCATCATCACCGTCTCGCCCTCATATTCAAACTCCGCCAGACACCAGCGGCAGAACTTCTCAGCATCGTCGACAGGCAGTTTGGCCACGGTGTAGAAGGCACCCATGGGGATGGGGGAGTAGACACCGGGGATGCGGTTCAGTCCGTCGATGAGGCACTTACGGCGCTCTACATACTCGTCGTAGACGTCGCGCAGGTATTCCTCGGGGGTGTCGAGCGAGGCCTCTGCCACAATCTGTCCGATCAGGGGCGGGGAGAGACGTGCCTGACAGAACTTCATCACGGCGGCACGCACCTGGGCGTTCTTCGTGATGAGCGCTCCGATACGGATACCGCACTCGCTGTAGCGCTTCGATACGGAGTCGATGAGGATCACGTTCTGCTCAATGCCCTCCAGATGGCAGGCAGAGATATAGGGAGAGCCCGTGTAGATATACTCACGATAGACCTCGTCGGAAAAGAGATACAGGTCGTATTTCTTCACGAGGTCGCGTATCTGGTTCATCTCCCGACGGGTATAGAGATAGCCTGTCGGGTTGTTGGGGTTGCAGATCATGATGGCACGGGTGCGCTCGTTGATCAGTTCCTCGAACTTCTCCACCTTCGGCAGCGAGAAGCCCTCCTCGATGGTGGTGGCGATGGTACGGATCTTGGCGCCTGCCGAGATGGCAAAGGCCATGTAGTTGGCGTAGGCAGGCTCGGGCACGATGATCTCGTCGCCCGGGTTCAGACAACTGAGGAAGGCAAAGAGCACCGCCTCTGATCCGCCAGAGGTGATGATGATGTCGTCGGCAGTGACGCTGATGTTGTATTTCGCATAGTAGTCTACCAACTTCTCCCTGTAACTCAGGTAACCCTGCGAGGGTGAGTACTCGAGGATGTCGCGGTCAATCTTCTTCAAGGCGTCGAGGGCCACCTGGGGAGTGGGCAGGTCGGGCTGGCCGATGTTCAGATGATAGACCTTCGTCCCACGTTTCTTGGCTGCGGCAGCCAGAGGGGCAAGTTTTCGGATAGGTGACTCGGGCATCTCAATGCCGCGGACGGATATTTCTGGCATCGCTAAACTATTTACGATTTACTGATTTACGATTTGCTATTTTCTTATTTTCGGTTGCAAAGGTACAAATTAATTTTGAATTTGTGCGTTTTTTCGATTTAATTATGTACTTTTGCAGCAAAATTCTGCCTGCAGGATTAAATCGTAAATCGTAAATCTGTAAATCGTAAATATTATTAAAGGATGAATTACGAGGAATTGCTTGAGACGCGTGACGTCCGGAAGACTACGAAGGTCAGACTGCCGTATGGCTATTTCTATAAGCGTTTGATCGACGGTAAATACTCCAACTTTGTGGAGTTCCACGATGAAGTGGCTGATGCCATCACCTTCAACAGCAGTGTGAAGGCTGAGCACGAGGCGCTGGCGGAGATCCATTCCAAGCAGCAACTTCACTATACCCCCAACGAGGGCGACGAGGGTATCTATGCCATTGCCGTCGAGGTGGGAAACTACATCACTATCGAGCAACTGCTCAACGAGAACCCCTCGATGGTGGCGAAGGGCGACTTCGTCATCTCCACCCTGCGCGACCTCTTCAACATCACCGTCGAACTGCATGCCCACAATATCTACCACGTCTGCTACGCACCGTCGAACATCCTGGTGCGCAAGAACGACGGGTCGGTGCGCCTGCTCTGCCACGGATCGTTCTACGAGAAGATTGGAGCAGACGTACTCTACGAAGACCTGGAGGATTTTATTGCCCCCGAGGTGCTCGCTGGCGGCAGTGCCGATGCCAAGAGTGACGTCTATTCACTGGGACGTTTCATCTCATGGATCTATCAGTCGTCGGGACTGCCCTTCGAATTCAAACATATCGTGGAGAAAGCCACCGCCGCGAACCCTGACAGCCGTTACCAGGATGCGGAGACAATGCGTCAGGCTATCAACAAAGCTCGTACCATCCGGAAGACGGCCGTAATCGGGGGCTCTGCCCTTGCCATTGCCCTCTGTCTGGTGGGATTGTTCTTCTACCTCCTGCCCAGCACGGAGCCTGTGGAGTTCGTCAAACCCGTGAAGGAGCCTATCCCCGACGACCTGTTTGAGGAGAATATGGAGGACTATCTGGGTATCGGTGCTGATGCCGACTCAGCCACTATCGCTGCCGTTATCGCCGAGGAGGCTCTGCGCAATGACTCCGTCTCGGTGGATGAGAAGCGGATGCGACAGTATAATGCGAAGGCCGAGGCCATCTTCCGCAAGCAGTTCACCAAGGCGGCTGATATCATCATCTCGCGCGTCTATAATACGGAGTCCATGAACGGTGAGCAGAAGGTGTTCGCTGCGAAGTCGAAGCAGATGACAGAAGACCTGGCGAAGAAACAGTTGGAACTGGCCTCGCAGACCAACCTGAGTTCCGACCGCACGCAGGCCATTGCCGCGGAGATTATCGAGAATATCACCCGCAAGAAGATGGAGGCGATGGATAAGGACTATATCGGACTGAAGACAGTGCCCGAAGAGAAGACTGCTCAGGGCAAGTCTGGCGACACGGGCAGTTATACCGATACGGACACCCGTCCTACGACAACCACTACCACCACAACCACCACGACGACGTCCTCGTCCCCACGCAAGTCTAAGCAGGACAATATCTACGACCGCTACAGGGATAAGTATGGTGTGGATCCTCTGGACCCCGTAGAGCCTGAGCGCCCAGTTAGAAGGAAATAAGAATAATTAATTTAAATAATAATGAGATCAAGATCAGCAAACTGGTTTGAGTGCAAGATCCGCTATGAGAAAGTCATGGAAGACGGCTTGCAGAAGAAAGTGACAGAAAATTATGTGGTCGACGCCCTGAGTTTCAGCGAGGCCGAAGAGCGTATCACCGAAGAGATGTCGAGTTATATCAGCGGCGAGTTCGATGTGGCAGACATCAAGAAGGCCTCCTACGGGGAGATCTTCTTCAGCGACGACGAGATGGCCGACAAGTGGTACAAGGCCAAACTGCAGTTCATCACCTACGATGAGAAGACGGACAAGGAGAAGCGCAGCAGTGTGACCTATCTTGTCCAGGCAGGCTCCTTCAACGGGGCCGTGAAGAACATCGACGAGGCGATGGGAGGCACGATGATCGACTACGTCATCTCTTCTGTGGCCGAGACCACCCTGATGGACGTCTACGAATACAAGAAGGCTGAGTGATGTTCGACGTCAAAGGAAATCTGCACCGTGTCCTCGACACGTTGCCGCAGGGAGTCCGCCTTGTGGCCATTTCCAAATACCATCCTGACGACTACATCCTGGCGGCCTACGAGGAGGGTCAGCGCATCTTCGGCGAGAGTCACGAACAGGAACTGCGTCAGAAACACGAGTCGCTGCCTAAGGATATCGAGTGGCATTTCATTGGTCATCTTCAGACCAACAAGGTGAAGTATATCGTTCCGTATGTGTCTATGATTGAGGCTGTTGACTCCATCAGGCTCTTGCGGGAGATTAACCGTCAGGCTGAGAAATGCGACAGGGTTGTCAACGTGCTGCTGGAGTTGCATATCGCTGAGGAAGCCACCAAGTATGGCCTCTCGCTTGACGCCTGTCGCGAACTGCTGGCTGATGGCGAATGGCGTGGGATGGCACACGTGCGCATCTGCGGTCTGATGATGATGGCGTCGTTTGTCGACGACCGTGATCAGATCCGTCGTGAGATGCAGACAGCAGCCGACTTCTTCGATGAGGTGAAGGCCGCGTATTTCGCTGATGACGATGCCTTCTGCGAACGGTCGTGGGGCATGAGCGACGATTATCCCATCGCCCTCGAGACGCGTACGACGATGGTCCGTGTGGGAACGGCCATCTTCGGACCCCGTGTCTATTAATTTCCCCTCCAAAGTCTGGAGGGTGCCGTCAGGGCGGGGTGGGCTGAACACGGCTATTCCCCGTTCATCTTCTACCGAAATAATACTGCTCTCTCTTCCTCGTAATCTTGCCGAAGTTAATCGCGTGCACAGGACAGTAGTGATAGCAGGCCAGACAGGAGGTACACCGTCCGTTATGAATCCATGCGGGCGGTGTACCTTTGATATTGTCCACAGGACACACCCTGGAGCACTTGCCGCACTTGGTACACACATCCTCGTCGACGGTGAACTTCTTGTCTGTTATCATCCTCTTGTTGAAGTAGCCGCCTATCATGTATGAGTAGAGTCGTGGCGTAGCGCCTTTCTCCAGTTCCATGATGCCAGAGCGCCGTTCCTCGATCATCTGGATGATATGGGGCATCTGCAGTGTCGCCAGTTCGATCTTCATGGCCTCCTTCTCTTCGGAGTCCGTCTTCATGAACGGCAGGCAGACGTAACTCTCCGGCATGATCACGGCAAACTGTGTCTCGGCCTGCAACGGCTGGCCTCCGGCACCCCGCAGGTGCGGGTTCGAAGCCAGTTCTTTGTTCAGGATCGTCATGGCCTCACCCATGTTGTCGCCGCAGGTGGTCAGTGCCCAGCAGAATATGTCCCCTTCTGAGTCAGAAGAGCCCTGGGGAGGTCTGTTCACCCTCAACCTCCTGATAAACTCCCTCACGATCCTTGGCGGCTGCCAGCCGTGCGTGGGGAAGCAGAATCCGATCCGCTCCCCCACGTGACATGTGTGTTCGTACTGTCCCTTCCTGATGAGGTCGGGTATGTAGAGTAACTCTTCTCCGATGGCTTGGGCTATCTGTCCTGCCACCCATTTCGTATTGCCTGTGCCTGAGAAATAGAATATCATATCGTCGGCAAAGGTACGAATAAAGCCACAGATAACGCCCTTTTTCCCGGATTATTTTACCTAAATCTTATCAAAAGCCTGCGACAGGTCGTCGATGATGTCGTCGATGTGCTCCGTTCCGATGCTCAGTCGGATGGTCGAGGGTGTGATGTGCTGCTCGGCCAGTTCCTCGGGCGAGAGTTGCGAGTGGGTGGTGGTGTAGGGATGGATCACGAGGCTCTTCACGTCAGCCACGTTGGCCAGCAGCGAGAAGATCTGCAGGGCGTCGATGAACTTCCAGGCCTCTTCCTGTCCGCCCTTGATCTCGAAGGTGAAGATCGAGGCACCGCCGTTGGGGAAGTACTTCTTATAGAGTTGGTGGTCGTGATGACTCTCCAGTGCGGGATGGTTCACCTTCGCCACCTTCGGATGGCTGGCCAGGAAGTCGACCACCTTCAGCGCGTTCTCCACATGACGCTCCACACGCAGACTCAGCGTCTCGACGCCCTGCAGCAGGATAAAGGCGTTGAAAGGCGAGATAGCGGCACCCGTATCACGCAGGATGACGGCACGGATACGAGTAACGTAGGCAGCGGCTCCCACGGCGTCGGCAAACACGATGCCATGATACGAAGGGTCGGGCTTCGAGAGGGTGGGGAACTTGTCGTTGGCTTTCCAGTCGAACTTGCCGCCGTCGACGATGACACCGCCCAGGCTGCTTCCGTGACCACCGAGGAACTTTGTGGCCGAGTGAACCACGATGTCTGCCCCATGCTCCAGCGGGCGGATCAGGTAGGGGGTGCCGAAGGTGTTGTCCACGATCAGCGGGATGCCGTGCTTATGAGCCACAGCGGCCACGCCCTCGATGTCGAGCACATCACTGTTAGGATTACCAAAGGTCTCGGCATATACTACTTTAGTGTTGGGCTGGATGGCTGCCTCGAGGGCTTCCAGGTCGTTCACGTTGATGATCGTGTTGGTGATGCCCTGCGTAGCCAGCGTGTGGGTGATCAGGTTGTACGAGCCGCCGTAGAGGTTGTCAGCGGCCACGATATGATCTCCGGCCTGCGCGATGTTCTGCAGGGCGTAGGTGATGGCAGCAGCGCCCGAGGCGACGGCCAGGCCGGCCACACCGCCCTCCAGCGCAGCGACACGGTCCTCAAACACGCCCTGGGTTGAGTTGGTCAGGCGTCCGTAGATATTACCGGCATCGCGCAGACCGAAGCGATCGGCAGCGTGCTGGGAGTTGTGGAACACATACGATGTGGTCTGGTAGATGGGTACGGCACGGGCATCAGTAGCGGGGTCGGCCTGTTCCTGGCCTACATGCAGTTGCAAAGTCTCGAAGCGATAGTCTTTCTTACTCATAATCTTTTCCTTTCTTTTATAATGTTTGTAATTTTATGATGTTCTCTGTTTTGTGTCCTTTCGACGGTGCAAAGGTACGGCGTTTAGAAATATTACCCAAATTTTTGTCTGATTCCAGAAGATATAACTATATTCCGCAAATTCTCAGAGTATTATTCCAAGAAGCCCTGCTCTTACCCAGTCAAACAGAATAAAACACCAAAACAGCCTTGGTGGCAGGCAGATAGAGTGCTAATCATACAGCCCTGTACGGCAGAAGAGCAAGGTGTGACAGTTGTGACAGTTTTTTTCGCGTGAAAAATGTGGAGTAGAATTTTATTATTATATATATATTATACTATATATATAATAATATTGTTGAGATGGGTGAAAATTTAATTGTCACAACTGTCACAACTGTCACAGACTGCCTGAATCACGTTCTGATTTTGCAATCCCTGCATGGCAAAACCGCGGGTGCGTTGATAAGTATATATACTTAACGGTCGTTCTGATGCCTTCCACGACTCATTCCAATGGCTTCCACAACAGTAAGGAATGCCTCCTATAGGGGTATAGAAGGCATCGCTAACTCTATGACTAGGCGTCTCTAACTCTGTAACCAGGCATCTCTAACACCATAACCAGGTATTCCATCACTAAAACCCGATTGGAAATATTCTCCTGAATCCTTGCATATATCAGAAAATATTCCTACTTTTGCACGCAGAATGGATATTTATTCCATTGCGACCCATAACAACGAAAGATGGAAACAAAAAAATTCTGAACTATGGCAACGAAATTAGACGAAACAGACCTGCAGATACTCAAGACGCTGCAAAAGAACGCGAAACTGACCACGAAAGAGTTGGCTGATGCCGTCCATCTGACGCCCACGCCCGTGTTTGAACGGCAGAAACGGCTCGAGAAGCAGGGTTACATCAAGAAGTATGTGGCGGTGCTCGACCCAGAGAAACTGGGGCTGGGGCTTCAGGTGTACTGCAAGGTGAAACTGAAGCAGATCAACCACGAGATTGCCGACAGTTTCGTGCGTCGCATACAGCGCATCCCAGAGGTCACGGAGTGTTATAACACCTCGGGCGCCTATGATTATTTATTAAAGGTACGCGCACGCGACATGAAACATTATCAGGAGTTTGTGCTTAACAAACTGGGTGAGATCGAGAGCCTGGCCTCTATCGAGAGCACGTTCGTGATGAGCGAGGCGAAGCAGACGTTTGGAGTGAATATTTAGGGTTTTTGTAAACCGTAAACTACTCATGGTGGTAGGGTTCGCCGCGGATGATGGTACAGGCTCGATAGACTTGCTCCGTGAACACGAGGCGGATCATCTGATGGGAGAAGGTCATCTTCGAGAGGGACAGTTGTTCGTTGGCACGGGCATAGACCACAGGCGAGAATCCGTAAGGACCTCCGATGATGAACACCAGGCGACGGGCAGTGGTCCGTTTCTGTTCCAGCCAACGGGCGAACTCTATGCTTCGAAATTCCTTTCCGTGTTCATCGAGCAGCACGACGGTATCACTGGCCTGCAGTTGTTTCAGGATCAGTTCTCCCTCGGCGGTCTTCTGCTGTTCCTCTGTCAGGCTCTTCGTATTCTTCAGTTCTGGTATTGTCACGAGTTCGAAGGGCATATAGTGCCCGATGCGCTCCACGTAGTCTGAAATCCCTGCCTGGAAGTGCTTATCCGTCGTCTTCCCCACCAGAATCAAAATCGTCTTCATATCCTAAAGTGTAATCATCTGTAAACCGTAAACTGTAAACAAAGAGAAACTACTTGATCGTTGTTTCCTTGAGGAACGTCTCAAACTGGCTCTGGTAGCCGTTGAACACATTGATGTCTACGTCGCCCTGGATGCCGGCCACGCGCCCGTCGGAGGAGAGTTGCCAATAGGTGAGCCTGACGTCGGGTTTGTACTCGCTGTAACGGGCAATCCACACGCTGTAGTCGCGCTTCAGGTCGGCCTGCTTCGACAGGTACTTGTTGACGAACCGCTGGTTGACGTAGAGGATGGGCTTCACGCCCGTATAGCGCTCCACCATCCTCAGCCACGTGCGGATGTGTTCGAACATCCGGTCTTCGCCTCCCATCATCTTGATCTGGGCGTCAGAAGGCTCGATATCGAGCACGGGCGGGAGGTCGCCACTGCGGAAGAGGGTGTTGCGGATGAAGTAATTGGCCTGCTCGGCACCGCTCCTGCGCACAGACCAGAAGTGGTAGGCGCCTGTGCGGATGCCCTGCTTGCGGGCTTTGGCGTAGTCGTTGACGAAGTACTGGTTGCGGATGGTCGTACCCTCCGTGGACTTGATGTAGACGAACGAGACGGGATAGTCGGCAGTGCCGCTGACGTTCTGACTGCCACGCTTACCCACGTGGGTGATACGCAGACGGTCCCAGTGGATGGGATATTTCTTGCGGCCCTTGCCGTGCTGGTAGCGTGAGATGTCGATACCGTAGATGCGTTCGGTGGTGTAGCGCATGCGTTCACCCATGAAACGGTCGTTGCGCCAGATACCCACGCGCAGGCTGGACTCGCCACCGGCTTTCGTCTCTGCCGAGAGCCCGAAGCCCTCACGGCGTCCGTCTGCCCAGTGGCCCTCATAGTAGCCACGCGAGTCGGTGAGCGTGTAGGCACCGTGGCCTGATGATTTCTCATGCATGAAGTCGCCAGCGTAGTTGCCCAGCGTGTCGACCCTGATGCCCGTGACGAGTGAGTCGTTCTGGCAGGTACCCACCACCGTCCTGCCCAGCGAGTCGAGGACGAGGGCTGTGCCCTCACGCTGGTGTTCCTGCCACGTGCCTACATTCCAAAGAGGTATATAACGGTCGACGGCCACCTGGTGACGCTTGCCGCCAGCGAAGGCCACCACCATCTCGTAACCCTCGTCCTGCAGGTTGTGACGGTCCATATAGTAGTCTAATTCTTCTTTCAGGAGACGGGAGGAAGAAACGGACTGACGGCGTACGGAGTCCTCAGCCGGAAGCCCCGTATGCTCATCCCCGACAGTACTCATCACGCGCAACGTATGACGTGCCGGTTTGCCTGTCATCAGACCTGCCAGGAAGAGTACGGCCAAGGGGGTTAATATGCTGAATACTATCTTTTTCATAATTTTTATGGCGCAAAGATAGGTAATTCTCTTCAAAAAGTCGTATATTTGCAGCAGAATTATTGTTTTAATGCGAATTACATGATGAAGGACTTCAATTACTATGCCCCGACGCGGGTGGTGTTCGGACGGGAGTCGGAGGCCAGGCTTCCGGAGTTGGTGAAACAGTATGGTGGCTCGAAGGTGCTTATCCACTACGGTGGTGGCAGTGCCCGTCGCTACGGTCTGCTCGACAAGGTGGAGCAGATGCTCAACGACGCAGGCATCGACTTCGTGGAGTTGGGTGGGGTAGTGCCCAATCCGCTGCTGTCGAAGGTGAAGGAGGGTATCGGCCTCTGTTGTCGTGAGGGCGTGGACTTTATCCTGGCTGTCGGTGGCGGTAGCGTGATCGACTCTGCCAAGGCCATCGCCTATGGGGTGCCCTACGAGGGCGACGTGTGGGACTTCTGGGACGGGAAGGCCGTGCCTCAGGCTTGTCTGCCCGTAGGTGTGATGCTGACGATTCCAGCCGCTGGAAGTGAGATGTCGTCGAGTTGCGTGATCACCCAGGACGAGGGCATGCTCAAGCGGGGCGTGAACAGCGACCTCTGCCGTTGTAAGTTCGCCATCATGAATCCTGAGCGCACCTATACACTACCGCCTTACCAGACGGCCGCTGGAGCCACAGACATCATGATGCACACGATGGAGCGCTACTTCTCGAAGTACGAAGACGCCCTGTTGACGGATGCCATCGCCGAGGCATTGCTGAAGACGGTGAAGGAGGCGGTGCCAGAGGTGCTGAAGAATCCCGAGGACTATCGCTACCGTGCCGCTATCATGTGGGCCAGTTCGCTGTCGCACAACGATCTGACGGAGTGCGGTACGGAGAAGGACTTCGCCTGTCATAAACTCGAGCACGAACTGAGCGGACTCTTCGGCGTGACCCACGGTGCGGGTCTTGCCGCTATCTGGGGCTCCTGGGCGCGCTACGTGATGGACAAGCACCTGAATCGCTTCGTGCAGTTCGCCGTGAACGTGATGGGTGTGAGAAACGATTTCACCGATCCCCGTGCCACCGCCCTGAGGGGCATTGAGGCCATTGAGCGCTTCTTCGATCAGATCGGCATGCCTACGAGCATCCCCGGACTGATTGGCCGTCAGGCTACGGAGGAGGAAATAGAGACGCTTGTCGTCAAGTGCAGTCGTGGTGGAAGGATGAATATCGGTGCGATGGAGGTGCTTAACCCTGCGGATATGACAGCCATCTATCGTCTTGCTAATCAGTAATGCCCAGGAACCATTCTATGGCCTGATGGGTCAGATAGGGCTTCTGCACGCTGGCCCTCATGGACTAAAGAAACTCTGAAACATTCGTTAAAAAATGGCATAATGAAAGTTTTTTGCTTAAAAAAGTGACAAAATATTTGTTTGTTACGGCAGAAATGTGTACTTTTGCAGCCGAAATAAAAAAACGCATTTAGATATGATGAGTTTGAATCTACTTAACGGCCTTATTATTATTCGACTGCAGGGAGCGGTCGGAAGTGATTAGGCGTGTAGATAATTGATAATTGAAATCAGTCATAGATAATTAGATAGAGCCCTTCTCACTTCCGAGTGTGAAGGGCTTTTGTTTGAGATATAAAGAATAAAAATAGTAAAAACAACATCATAAACAAATGACAAGACGATGAATGACAGATTGTTTATTTTCGACACAACATTGCGTGACGGCGAACAGGTGCCAGGATGTCAGTTGAACACCGTAGAGAAGATTCAGGTGGCCAAAGCGCTGGAGCAGTTGGGCGTGGACGTGATCGAAGCAGGATTTCCCATTTCGAGTCCGGGTGACTTCAACTCGGTGATTGAGATCTCGAAGGCCGTGACATGGCCCGTGATCTGTGCGCTGACACGTGCCGTAGAGAAAGATATCGACGTGGCCTTCGATGCGCTGAAGTATGCCAAGCACAAGCGTATCCACACGGGTATCGGCACCTCGGACGAGCACATCAAGTACAAATTCAACTCCACCCGTGAGGAGATTCTCGAGCGGGCCGTGGCTGCTACGAAGTATGCCAAGCGCTTTGTTGACGATGTGGAGTTCTACTGCGAGGATGCAGGCCGTACGGACAATGAGTATCTGGCACAGGTGGTGGAGGCCGTGATCAAGGCTGGGGCCACGGTGGTGAATATCCCTGATACCACGGGCTACTGCCTGCCACAGGAGTATTTCGAAAAGATCAAGTATCTGAAGGAGCATGTCGACGGTATTGACCGTGCCATCATCTCCACCCATTGCCACAACGACCTGGGTATGGCGACGGCCAACACCTTCAATGGTGTGATGGCTGGTGCCCGTCAGGTGGAGGTGACCATCAACGGTATCGGTGAGCGTGCAGGCAACACCTCGTTGGAGGAGATAGCGATGATCCTGAAGTGTCATAAGGGACTCGGCATTGATACAAACATCAACACCACGAAGATCTATCCCACGTCGAGAATGGTGTCGAGTCTGATGAATATGCCCGTACAGCCGAACAAGGCCATCGTGGGTCGCAACGCCTTTGCCCACTCCTCAGGCATCCATCAGGACGGGGTGCTGAAGAATGTGCATACCTATGAGATCATGGACCCGAAGGATGTGGGTATCGACGACAACTCGATCGTGCTGACAGCCCGTTCTGGTCGTGCAGCATTGAAGCACCGGCTGCATGTGAACGGCGTGGATCTCGAAGAGGAGAAACTGGACAAGGTGTATGAGAAGTTCCTGATTCTGGCAGATCAGAAGAAGGAGGTGAATGATGCCGACGTGCTGATGCTGGCTGGTGCCGATATGGCCGACGCCCACGCCGTGAAACTCGACTTCCTGCAGGTAACCACAGGTAAGGGTGTGAAGAGCGTGGCCTCCATAGGTCTCGACATCAGTGGTCAGAAGTTCGAGGCTGCTGCCAGTGGAAACGGTCCCGTGGATGCAGCCATCAAGGGTCTGAAGAAGATCATCATGAAGCAGATGACGCTGAAGGAGTTCACCATCCAGGCTATCTCTAAAGGGTCCGACGATGTAGGTAAGGTACACATGCAGGTGGAGTACAATGGCTCGCTCTATTACGGCTTCGGTGCCAATACGGACATCGTCACCGCCAGCGTCGAGGCGTATATCGATTGTATTAATAAGTTTAAGAAAGATGAGTAGGGTTTTGTTTATAGTTTAAAGTTTATAGTTTATAGTTGATTACTTTGCAAGCCCGGCAATGGAGCCTATAAATGTGATCATCTATAAACTATAAACCATAAAGAAAAAGGTATGAATACATTATTTGATAAGATTTGGGACAGGCACGTGGTGCAACAGGTGAAAGACGGTCCCACACAGTTGTATATCGACAGGTTGTACTGTCATGAGGTGACCTCACCGCAGGCCTTCGACGGGATGCGGAGCAGGGGACTGAAGTGTTTCCGTCCCAAGCAGATCTATTGTATGCCAGACCATAACACCCCTACTCATGATCAGGACAAACCCATCAAGGATCCTGTATCGAAGAAACAGGTGGACACGCTGGCGAAGAATGCCGCCGAGTTCGGACTGACGCACTACGGCATGTTTTCGAAAGACAACGGCATCATCCATGTGGTGGGGCCTGAGAAGGGTCTTTCGTTACCAGGAATGACCATCGTCTGTGGCGACTCGCACACCTCGACCCATGGTGCGATGGGCGCTGTGGCTTTTGGAATCGGTACCTCGGAGGTGGAAATGGTGATGGCCTCACAGTGCATCCTCCAGCAGAAACCGAAGTCGATGAGAATCTCCATCAATGGCAAATTGGGGGAGGGTGTGACGGCAAAGGATGTGGCCCTCTATCTGATGGCCCAGTTGACGACCTCGGGAGCCACAGGCTACTTCGTCGAGTATAGTGGCGACGTAGTCAGGGATATGTCAATGGAAGGTCGTCTGACACTCTGTAACCTCTCTATCGAGATGGGTGCCCGTGGGGGATTCGTTGCCCCTGACGAGACCACCTTTGCGTATCTCAAAGGTCGTGAATATGCTCCGAAGGGTGATGACTGGGAGAAGGCCATTGCCTATTGGAAAACCTTGAAGAGCGGTGATGATGCCGTGTTTGATAAGGAACTGATATTCAGGGCAGAAGATATCGAACCTCGCATCACTTATGGAACTAACCCAGGCATGGGTATCGGAATCACGGAAGCCATCCCTGCAGAGGGTGGAGTAGGCTTTGAGAAGGCTCTCGAGTATATGGGTTTCAAGGCTGGTCAGAAGTTGTTAGGCACGAAGGTGGACTATGTGTTCCTTGGGGCCTGTACGAATGGTCGTATCGAGGATTTCCGCGCCTTTGCTTCTATCGTGAAAGGTAGGAAGAAGGCTCCTGATGTGGTGGCTTGGCTGGTGCCTGGTTCGTGGGCTGTTGACAAGCAAATCCGTGAGGAAGGACTCGACAAGGTGTTGGAGGCTGCTGGCTTCGAGATCCGTCAGCCTGGCTGTTCGGCCTGTCTGGCAATGAACGACGACAAGATTCCCGCAGGGAAGTTGAGCGTCTCTACCTCTAACCGCAACTTCGAGGGTCGTCAGGGACCAGGTGCACGTACCATCCTCGCCTCACCTCTGACTGCTGCTGCTGTCGCCGTCACTGGTGTCATCACTGATCCGAGAGATTTTTTTCCTAAATTAAAAGAATATGAAACAGAAATTTGACGTTATAACATCGACTTGCGTGCCACTGCCGTTGGAGAATGTGGACACAGACCAGATCATACCCGCCCGCTTCCTGAAGGCCACGACCCGAGAAGAGAGTTTCTTCGGAGATAATCTCTTCCGTGACTGGCGCTACAATAGTGATGGTACCGTGAACAAGGACTTTGTGTTGAACGATCCCCGCTATTCGGGATGTATCCTCGTGGTTGGGAAGAACTTCGGCTCAGGGTCGAGTCGTGAGCATGCCGCCTGGGCCATCGCTGGCTATGGCTTCCGCGTGGTCATCAGTTCATTCTTTGCTGATATCCACAAGAACAATGAACTGAACAACTTTGTGTTGCCCGTAGTGGTCTCGGAGGATTTCCTGTCAGAGTTGTTCCAGAGTATTCAGAATGATCCGAAGACTGAGGTAGAGGTCGACCTGCCAAACCAAATGGTGACGAACAAAGCCACTGGCCGTAGCGAGCACTTCGACATCAACGGCTATAAGAAGCACTGTCTGATGAACGGGCTCGACGACATCGACTTCCTCGTACAGAATCAAGAAAAGACAGAACAATGGGAACAGCAGAACAAGTAAGCAAATACCAGCGCATCCAGCCCTTTGTGGAAATCATGGACTCGACGTTACGCGACGGAGAGCAGACTAGTGGAGTCAGTTTCCTGCCACACGAGAAACTCATCATCGCCCGTATGCTCCTCAACGACCTGAACGTAGACCGTATTGAGGTAGCCTCGGCACGGGTGTCGGAGGGAGAGAAGGAGGCTGTGGGTATGATCTGCCGCTTTGCGGAGAAGATCGACAAACTCGACAGGGTGGAGGTGCTGGGATTCATCGACGGCGGAGAGAGCATCGACTGGATTGACTCCTGTGGCTGTAAGACCGTCAACCTGTTGGCAAAGGGGTCTCTGCGCCATTGTCAGGAGCAGTTGAAGAAAACCCCCGAGGAACATCTCGAGGACATCATCCAGACGGTGAAATACGCCCGTAGCAAGGGCATGAACGTGAACCTCTATCTCGAGGACTGGTCGAACGGCATGAAGGACTCTCCTTTCTATGTCTACGATATGATGGACGCCCTCTGCGACATCGGCATCCGACGGTTCATGCTCCCCGACACCCTCGGCATCATGAACCCCCTGCAGTGTATCGAGTACTTCCGTAAGATGATGAAGCGCTATGCCGATACCCACTTCGACTTCCACGCCCACAACGACTACGACCTCGCTGTATCAAACTCCCTTGCCGCTGTACTCAGTGGTGCCAAGGGGCTTCATGTGACGGTGAACGGTCTGGGAGAACGTTGTGGCAATGCACCGCTGTCGAGTGTGCAGGTGATCCTCAAGGACCAGTTCAATGCCAAGACGAATATCCGCGAGGACAAACTTAACGATATCTCCCGTCTGGTGGAGAGTTACAGCGGTATCGCCGTAGCCCCCAACCAGCCCATCATCGGCGACAATGTGTTCACGCAGGTGGCTGGTGTCCATGCCGACGGTGACAAGAAGAACGGACTCTATCAGAATGCCCTCGTGCCAGAGCGTTTCGGTCGTCGGAGGGAATATGATCTTGGTAAGAACAGCGGCAAGGCGAACATTATCAAGAACCTTGAGGAACTCGGTTTGGAACTGACGCCAGAACAGACGAAGCGAGTCACCCAGCGTATCACCGAACTCGGCGACAAGAAGGAACGTGTGACCCAGGACGACCTGCCCTTCATTGTCAGCGACGTGCTAAAGCACGATGTACAGGAGGATAAGGTGAAACTCGTCAGTTATGTCGTATCTACGGCTTACGGTCTGAAGCCGGGAGCAAACATCAAGGTAGAGATCAATGGTCAGGAATACGAGGCCAGTGCCACGGGCGACGGTCAGTACGACGCCTTCGTGAAGTCGCTGAGGTATATCTACAAGAAATATCTCAACCGCACGTTCCCCATCTTGCAGAACTACGCCGTCACCATCCCCCCAGGTGGTCGTACCGATGCCCTCGTGCAGACGGTCATCACCTGGAACGATAATGGTAAGATCCTGCGCACTCGTGGTCTGGATGCCGACCAGACAGAGGCTGCCATCAAGGCTACATTTAAGATGCTGAACATATATGAAAACGAACAGAGAGATTGTTTGTAGTTTATTGTTTACAGTTTACGGTTTACAGTTTACAGTTTACAGATGATTACACTTTACAGATTATAGTTTATAGTTTTGAGTTTATAGTTTATGAAATTGAAGATTGCGATTTTAGAGGGCGACGGTATCGGCCCTGAGATTATGAAACAAGGTGTGGCTGTGCTCGACGCGATAGCCCAGAAGTGCGGACACCAGTTTGAATATGAGCATGCCATTTGTGGTGCCCATGCCATCGAAGAGGTGGGCGACCCTTATCCTGATGCAACCCACGAGGTGTGTATGCGTGCTGACGCCGTGCTCTTTGCCGCTGTTGGCTCGTTGAAGTTCGACAATGATCCTACGGCCAAGGTTCGTCCTGAGACGGGTCTGCTGGCTATGCGTAAGAAACTCGGACTCTTCGCCAACGTGCGTCCTGTGGCCACCTTCGACTGTCTGTTGCATAAGTCGCCCCTGAAAGAGGAACTGTTACGCGGTGCCGATTTCGTGGTGATTCGTGAACTGACGGGTGGTATGTATTTCGGAGAGAAGTATCAGGACAACGACAAGGCCTACGACACCGACATCTACACCCGTCCTGAGATTGAGCGTATCCTGAAGGTGGCCTTCGAGATGGCCATGACCCGTCGTAAGCACCTCACCGTTGTCGACAAGGCCAATGTGTTGGCCTCCTCACGCTTGTGGCGACAGATTGCCCAGGAAATGGAACCCCAGTATCCTGAGGTGAAGACCGACTACATGTTTATCGACAATGCCTCGATGCGTGTGCTGACGGAACCCCGTTTTTTTGATGTCATCGTAACTGAAAACACCTTCGGCGACATTCTTACCGACGAGACCTCGTGCATCACGGGTTCGATGGGTCTCCAGCCGTCGTCGTCGTTGGGTGAGCACACGCCGTTGTTCGAGCCTGTCCATGGCTCCTGGCCACAGGCTGCTGGCCAGAACATTGCCAACCCGTTGGCACAGATCCTCTCTGCCGCCATGCTCTTAGAGCACTTCGGACTGAACAAGGAAGGATCCCTCGTCCGTGAGGCTGTGAATGCTTCGCTCGATGCTGATGTCCGTACCCCGGATATTCAGGTCGAAGGTGGCGCCCACTATGGTACCCGCGAGGTGGGAGAGTGGATTGTCAATTATATCCTCAAGAAATAATCTTCATGAGATACTTCCTATTTGTTCTCTTCTATTTGTCTGTCATTACTGCTGTGGCGCAGTCGCGTCAGGAGTGGCGTGACTCCCTGGAGACCCTCAGCGCAAGCCTCAAGCAGGATCCCGACAACATCGACCTCCGTCTGCGCAAGGCGGAGGCCGATATCCAGTTGGAGCGCTGGGACTATGCCTTGGCCGAGTATGGCCGTATCCTGCGGACTGACGAGAAAAATCTTGCTGCCTTGTATTTTCGTGCCTATGTGCATGAACGTCAGAAGCACTATGACCTGGCGCGTGTCGACTACGAGTCCTTCCTCGCCATCCAGCCCCTGCATCTTGAAGCCCGTCTGGGACTGGCACATATCCTGCAGAAGATGGGTCGACGCTCAGATGCGATGGATGTGCTGAACCAAATCGTGCAGATGTTTCCTGACAGTGCCGATGCTTATGCCGCTCGGGCTGCTTTCGAGACGAAGTATCTGCAGTACGAACTGGCACTCTACGACTGGAACGAGGCTATTCGTCTGCGCCCCGACAACGAGGGGTTCGTCATCTCTAAAGTCGACCTGCTGATACGTCTCAAGCGCAAGAAAGAAGCCCGTGAGGCGCTTGATGCCCTCGTCTCGAAGGGTACACCCCGCGGTATGCTGAAGGAGTGGTACGACCGTGCCAGATAATAAACCTCACATGGAGGATGTCTTCTTTTGAGATTTGTAGAGACAGATAAGAAATTTGCCCGAATCTTTGGTGGTTCGGGCATTTTTATTTACCTTTGCCCCCTGAAAAAGAGAGAAAAAGATGAAAATTGGTGATCAAGTAAGGTTCCTGAATGAGATAGGAGGAGGTCGTGTGGCCGGATTCCAGGGGAAGAACATCGTGCTCGTAGAGGACGCGGATGGCTTCCAAGTGCCCATGCTGATGACGGAAGTCGTGGTGGTGGGCGAAGAAGACTATGGAACCAAGCATCTGATAGAGGTGAGAGGTGACAGGAAAGAAGAGAGAGAGAGCCGAGACAAACAGTCAGGTCAGGAGACAGTTCAGACTGACTCTGAGCCTGAGGATAAGCCCATCACCTTCAAGGCGAAGCCCGTGGAGCGGAGAGGTGGCGACCGCTTGAGTGCCTATCTCGCCTTCGTGCCGATGGATATGAAGGAACTCACACAGACACGCTTTGAGAGTTACCTCATCAACGACTCCAACTACTACATGCGCTATGTCTTTATGACAGGTGAGAACAATGCCTGGACGGTGCGCGCAGAGGGTGAGTTGGAGCCTAATACCAAGGAATATATCGAGGAGTTCGGACGTGAGGACCTCAACGGGCTGGAGCATTGCTGCGTGCAACTCATCGCCTACAAACGCGAAAAGCCGTTTATGCTGAAACCCGCTGTGAATGCCCAGGTGAACGTGGATACGGTGAAGTTCTACAAACTCCATGCCTTCCGCGAGAACGACTTCTTCGAACAGCCTGCGCTGATCTATACGATTATCGAAAACGACGTACAAAAGATAAAGGTATGAAATACGGATTTGTAAAGGTGGCTTCTGCCGTGCCTGCGGTGAAAGTGGCCGACGTAGAGTACAACGTACAGCAGATTGAGAGTCTGATTGCCCAGGCCGAGGGGCGGGGCGTGGAGATTATGGTATTGCCGGAACTGTGTCTGACGGGGTACTCCTGTCAGGACCTGTTTAAGCAACAGGCGCTGATCGACCGTGCCGAACAGGGCGTGATGGTGTTGCTCGACTTCACCCGTAAACTCGACATTATAACGGTGTTAGGTCTGCCCGTGGTGATCAACGGCCTGCTCTACAACTGTGCCGCTGTCATTCAGAGCGGTTCATTGCTGGGCATCGTGCCAAAGACCTACCTGCCCAACTACGGCGAGTTCTACGAGAAACGATGGTTTGCCTCTGCACAGGATCTGATTCCGACGGATATCTACTTTGCAGGTAGTCCTGTAAACGTCACGCCAGAGCCACAGATATTCATGACTACAGGCGGCGTGAAGTTCGGCGCGGAGATCTGCGAGGATGTCTGGGCTCCCATTCCTCCCAGCAATAACCTGACGCTGGCGGGTGCCGACATCATCTTGAACCTCTCGGCCAGCGATGAACTGATAGGGAAGCACACTTATCTGAAGTCGCTGCTCGCCCAGCAGAGTGCCCGAACCATCAGCGGCTATGTCTATGCCAGTTGTGGCTTCGGCGAGTCGTCTCAGGATGTCGTCTATGGTGGCAATGCCATGATCTTCGAGAATGGCCATCTGATCTTGGAGGGCTCGCGGTTCTCGTTCCAGCCTCAGTTACAGGTGAGTCAGATCGACGTGGAGAAACTGCGTGCTGAGCGCAGGGTGAACACCACCTTTATCAATGCCCAGCGACATGCTCATGCCCATGAGATCACGTGCAAGGCCGTGGTTCCCAAAGAGTTCGAACTGCTGCGAGAGATCGACCCCCATCCGTTTATCCCCAAGAGTGACAATATGGCCGACAGTTGTGAGGAGATCCTGAATATCCAGGTGGCAGGCCTCGCCAAACGGCTCTATCATATCAACGCCCAGAAGGCCGTCATTGGCATCAGCGGAGGCCTGGACTCTACGTTGGCTTTGCTCGTGACCGTGAAGGCCTTCGACAAACTCGGCCTTGACCGTAAGGGCATCATCGGCATCACGATGCCAGGCTTCGGTACGACAGACCGCACGCATAACAATGCCGTGAAGTTGATGCAGACCCTTGGCGTGACCATCCGTGAGATCAGCATCGCCAAGGCTGTCACCCAGCACTTTGAGGATATCGGACACAGTAAGAACCAGCACGATACGACCTATGAGAATTCACAGGCCCGCGAGCGTACGCAGATCCTGATGGATGTGGCCAACAAGGAGAATGCCATTGTCGTGGGTACTGGTGACCTCTCGGAACTCGCTCTGGGATGGGCGACCTATAACGGCGACCACATGTCGATGTACGGTGTGAATGCGGGTGTTCCGAAGACGCTCATCCGTCATCTGGTGACTTATGTCGCTGGTGAGATGGCTACAGACACACTGCTCGACATCGTGGATACCCCCATCTCGCCCGAGTTGATACCTGCTGACGAGAACGGTCAGATCAAGCAGAAGACGGAAGATCTCGTGGGACCGTATGAACTGCACGATTTCTTCATCTACTACTTCCTGCGCTATGGTTTCTCGCCGTCGAAAATCTTCATGTTGGCGAAGAAGGCATTCTGCGAGCCGTCGCCTGTGGAAGGCAGGGGGCCGTTGTATGAAGAAGCGACTGTGAAGAAATGGCTCACGGTGTTTTGCCGTCGTTTCTTCACCCAGCAGTTCAAGCGCAGTTGTATGCCTGACGGTCCGAAGGTGGGTAGTGTGAGTCTCTCGCCACGTGGCGACTGGCGCATGCCGAGCGACGCCTCGTTTACCCTTTGGATCAAGGAGTGCGAAGGTCTCTAGGTAATATTTTCCCCTCCTAATAGGAGGGGAAATGAGTTAGTTAAACGCTAACTCGTTTTTGTTTTCTTTCAGCGTGATGTGGATGATGGAGCCTGAAGGCAGGTTACCGTTCACGATCAGATCGCTGATGCCATCCTCGATATAGTTCTGTATCGCCCGCTTTAAAGGACGGGCACCAAATTGCACATCATAGCCCTTCGTGGCGACAAACTCCTTGGCTTCGTCAGACAGGTCGATCTTATAGCCGATCTGCTCGATGCGCTGATAGAGTCCCTTCAGTTCCACATCGATGATGCGCTTGATGGCATCCAGGTCGAGTTGGTCGAAGGTGATGATTTCATCGAGACGGTTCAGGAATTCGGGCGAGAACTGCTTCGAGAGTGCCTTCTGCACGATATCGCGGGCATATTGCTTGTCTTGTTCGTTGATAGCGAGCCCCGTACTGCCAGAGGCACTAAAGCCTACACCGCGTCCGAAGTCCTTCAACTGTCGCGTTCCGGCATTCGACGTCATGATGATCACCGTGTTGCGGAAGTCCACGAAACGGCCGTTACCATCCGTCAGACGTCCTTCGTCGAGCACCTGCAGCAACAGGTTGAACACGTTGCCGTGGGCTTTCTCGATCTCGTCGAGCAGCACGATAGAGTAGGGGTGACGGCGCACACGCTCTGTCAACTGTCCGCCTTCCTCATAACCCACGTATCCCGGAGGGGCACCAATCAGTCTGGAGGTGTTGAAACTCTCCGTATATTCGCTCATGTCGATACGGATGAGGGCATCGGCACTTCCGAACATGAACTCTGCCAGTTTCTTGGCCAGATAGGTCTTGCCCACGCCTGTAGGTCCGAGGAACATGAACACGCCGATGGGATGGTTCGGATCCTTCAGTCCGACCCGATTGCGCTGGATGGCCTTCACCATCTTGTCGATGGCAGCATCCTGGGCAATGACGGCATTCTTCAGTTCCTGAGCCATGCCTTTCAGCCTGATGCCCTCCTGTTCGGCCATCCGCTGGACGGGAACACCTGTCATCATCGACACTACTTCGGCCACCTGCTCGGCATCGACCACCTGGCGCTCTTCTCCCTCGCCGGAACTCCAACGCTCGTTGAGCAACTTCAGTTCTGTCTCCAGCACGGTCTGACGGTCTCGATAGCCAGCCGCCAGTTCGAAGTTCTGGTTCTTCACAGCCAACTGCTTCTTCTCCTTGATGCTGGCGATCTCCTTTTCCTTTTCAGCAATCTCAGGCGGTATCTGTGCGTTGCCCAGATGGACGCGTGAGCCTGTTTCGTCGAGGGCATCGATGGCCTTGTCAGGCATGAAGCGGTCTGTCACATAGCGGTCTGTCAATTTGACACATGCCATGAGGGCCTCGTCAGTATAGGCCACGTGGTGATGATGCTCATAGCGGTCCTTGATGTTCCGCAGAATCTGCAGCGTCTCATCGTTGGTGGTGGGTTCTACCTGCACCTTCTGGAAGCGGCGCTCCAGGGCTCCGTCTTTCTCGATGGAGTTGCGGTACTCGTCGAGTGTCGTGGCACCGATACACTGGATGGTGCCTCGTGCCAGGGCGGGTTTCATGATGTTGGCAGCATCCATCGAACCGGGTGTACTGCCAGCACCGATGATGGTGTGGATCTCGTCGATGAACACAATCACGTCGGGATTGGCCTCCAGTTCCTTCATGAGGGCCTTGAGTCGTTCCTCAAACTGTCCGCGATACTTCGTACCGGCCACCACCCCCGTCATGTCGAGGGTATAGATGCGCTTTCCGAAGAGCATGGGCGAGGTGTGGTGAGTGGTGATGAGTTGTGCCAGTCCTTCTACGATGGCACTCTTTCCCACACCGGGCTCACCGATGAGGATGGGATTGTTCTTCTTCCTGCGGCCCAGTATCTCGATGATACGCTGGATCTCACGTTCACGTCCCACACAGGGATCCAGCCTTCCCTCAGCGGCAGCCAGTGTGAGGTCTGTGCCGAAGGTGTCGAGCACAGGCGTCTTCGAGGCCTGCTTCTTCTGTGCCGTCGTGGCCGTGTTGGATGAGTGTGAGTTACTAGTGCTGCCTGATCCGTTCTCTTCAAACTCTTCCTCTTCTTCGTCAGGCAGTCCGATGCCATTTGTGACACCGTTATTCTTTGGCGCATAGAGCATGGCCATTGCGTCTTCGTAGTTCATGTTGTTCAGTTCTAATACTTGTTTGGCACCGTTGTTGACGGCATCGTGGAGGATGGCCAGCAACAGGTGTTGTTCGTCTACTTTTGTGGATCGTTGGATACGGGCCTCCAACACGGCCAGTTTCAGGATATTGCTCGCATTCTCGTTGAGCACCAGTTCGGTGGTATGGATGGGCATGCCTATCTCGTCCTGACGCACCCGCTGTTCCAGTTCGGTCTTGACAGACTGCAGGTTCAGGTTCAGCCGCCGGAACAGTTCTACCACCGGCCCCTGCTGACTGCGAAGCATGCCCAGGAGCAGATGCTCGGGCCCTACGCTTCGGCTGGCCAGTCTGGCGGCCTCCTCACGGGAGAAAGCGAGAATTTCTGAGACTTTCGGCGAAAATTGACTCGTCATTATATTTACGATTTACGAATTTACGATTTACTATTACCTATTTACGATATACGATTTACCTGTTTACGATATACGATTTACCTGTTTACGATATGCGATTTTACGCTATTCTGTTGCAAAGTTACAACATTTTCTGCAAACATCGTGCCATAAATACAAAAAAAGTTTCCGCTAAAATAGCTTAAATGTTTGGTGGGAACAAAAAAAATGCCTACCTTTGCACGGTTAAAAACGCGTCAGCGGGCTTAAAAAGTGCCTTAAACGCAAAATTATACTTTTTTTATGGATCAAACATTTGATAACGACAGAATCATTAGAATCAACATTGAGGAGGAAATGAAGTCCAGTTACATTGACTACTCCATGTCAGTCATTGTGGCACGTGCCCTTCCCGATGTACGCGACGGATTCAAACCCGTACACCGCCGAATCCTGTTCGGTATGATGAACATCAACAACGTCTCTACCCAACCTTATAAGAAATGCGCGCGCGTCGTAGGTGAGGTGCTTGGTAAGTATCACCCCCACGGCGACTCGTCAGTCTATGGAGCCCTCGTCCGTATGGCCCAGGACTGGAACATGCGCTACACGCTCGTCGACGGTCAGGGTAACTTCGGCTCCGTCGATGGCGACTCTCCTGCCGCCATGCGATACACCGAGTGCCGACTCTCGAAGATGGGTGAGCACATCATGGACGACCTCGACAAGGAGACCGTCGACATGGCTCCCAACTTCGACGACTCTCTGCAGGAGCCTACCGTCATGCCGACGAAGGTGCCCAACCTGCTCGTCAATGGCGGTAACGGTATTGCCGTAGGTATGGCCACGAACATGCCCACCCACAACCTGGGCGAGGTGATCGACGGCTGCTGTGCCTATATCGACAACCCCGACATCGATACCGACGGACTGATGCAGTATATCCCGGGCCCCGACTTCCCGACGGGAGCCTATATCTATGGCCTGCAGGGGGTGCGCGAAGCCTACGAGACAGGCCGCGGCCGTATCGTGATGCGTGCCAAGGCCGAGATCGAGAGTGGTGAGACCCACGACAAGATCGTCGTCACCGAGATTCCCTACGGTGTCAACAAGGCCGACCTCGTGGCCTATATCGCCGACCTCGCCAACCAGCATAAGATCGAGGGCGTGGCCAATGTCAACGATGAGTCAGGCCGTCAGGGCATGCGTATCGTCGTCGACTGCAAGCGCGATGCCAACGCGAATGTCTTGTTGAACAAACTCTTCAAGATGACCGCCCTACAGAGTTCATTCTCAGTGAATAACATCGCGCTGGTGAAAGGCCGTCCCCGTCTGCTGACTCTGAAGGAATGCGTGAAATATTTCGTGGAGCATCGTCACGATGTGACCATCCGCCGCACACGGTACGACCTGCGCAAGGCTCAGGAGCGTGCCCACATCCTCGAGGGATTGATCATCGCCGTGAACAATATCGACGAGGTGGTGCGCATCATCCGCAACAGCCAGACGCCCTCTGACGCCCAGCGCAACCTCGAACAGCGCTTCAATCTCGACGAACTCCAGTCGAAGGCTATCGTCGATATGCGCCTCAGTCAACTCACTGGCCTGCGTGTCGACCAACTCCACCAGGAGTTCGACGACCTGCAGAAACTCATTGCCGACCTGCAGGAGATCCTCGACAACCCCGAGCGCTGCAAGCAGGTGATGAAGGACGACCTGCTCGAGGTGAAGGAGAAGTACGGCGACGAGCGCCGCACGGAGATCATCCCCTTCGACCACGAGTTCAATGCCGAGGACTTCTATCCCGACGATCCCGTCGTCATCACCATCAGCCACATGGGCTACATCAAGCGCACACCGCTGGCCGACTTCCATGAGCAGGGCCGTGGAGGCGTGGGAACGAAGGCCGCCCGTCACCGCGACAACGACTTCACAGAGTATATCTATCCCGCCACGATGCACAACACGCTGCTCTTCTTCACACAGAAGGGACGCTGCTACTGGCAGAAGTGCTACGAGATCCCCGAGGGCGACAAGAACTCGAAGGGCCGTGCCATCCAGAACATGCTCAACATCGATCCCGACGACTCGATCAACGCCGTGCTGCGCATCAAGAACTTCAACGACGAGGAGTTCCTGAAGTCGCACTACGTGGTGTTCGCCACCAAGCAGGGTATCATCAAGAAGACCCGTCTCGACGCCTATAAGAATGTACGCGCCGCAGGTGTCATCGCCATCAACATCAACGAGGGCGACGAGGTGGTAGGCGTTCGTCTGACCAACGGCCACAACGAACTGCTGCTCGCCAACCGCAATGGCCGTGCCGTGCGCTTCGACGAGAACGATGTCCGCACCATGGGCCGCGTCTCTACAGGTGTCATCGGCATGCGACTCGACGGTGGCGACGACGAGGTCGTGGGCATGGTCTGCGTCAACGACCCGAACGTGGAGACCATCATGGTCGTCTCAGAGAACGGCTACGGCAAGCGCTCCGAGGTGGAGGACTACCGTAAGACCGCCCGTGGCGCCAAGGGTGTGAAGACCCTCGCCATCACCGAGAAGACGGGCCGTCTGGTAGCCATCAAGGTGGTCACCGACGAGAACGACCTGATGATCATCAACAAGTCGGGCATCCTCATCCGCCTGAAGGTCGCCGACGTGCGCGTCATGGGCCGTGCCACACAGGGCGTGCGCCTCATCAACCTCGCCAAGAAGAACGATGTGATCGCCAGCGTCTGCAAGGTGCAGCACTCCGAGGATCCCGAGGAAGAGTTCGAGGAGGCCGAGGTGCTCAACGAGGAGATGCCCGCCGACATCGCGGTCGAGACTCCCGAGACTGACGAGACCGACGAGGCCCCCGAGACCGATGAGACCCCTCAGGAATAAGCCGACTATCAAGAATCATAAATCAAAATAAGTAAATTTACATTAACTAATTAATTTCGCTTATGAAAAAACTAATGATGATGGCAATGATGGTTGTAGCCAGCGCTACAGCCTTTGCCGGTGACAGTGACGCCTTCAAGGCGTTTAAGAAGTCGTTCAAGGGCCTTGGCTACGCAGAGGCTGAAGCACTTGTCAAAAGTTCTATCGACCAGTTCGCCAACGCTCAGGAGAAGGCTGCTGCCTACAACATGCTCGTCGACCTGGCCTACGATGCCTTCAACAAGCAGAGCACTATTGAGACCGAGAACCAACTGGCCAAGCAGATGGGTCAGCAGGAGAAGCCCATCGACAAGGAGTTGATGGCAGAGTCGGCTTACAATGCCATCTGCAACGCCATCACCTGCGACCAGTTCGACCAGCAGCCCAACGAGAAGGGCAAGGTAGCCCCGAAGTTCGCTGAGAAGAACGCCCAGCGCCTCTGGATGGGTCCCCGCAACTCCCTCGTCAATGCCGGACAGGAGGCAGTACAGGCCAAGGACAACGCCAAGGCCCGCAAGTACTGGGAACTCTTTGCCGAGAGCGATGAGGCACCCCTCTTCGCAGCCTGCGACCGCGGACCCCAGAAGCCTTTCTTCGGACAGGTGGCACGCTTCGCTGCCGTCTTCGCCTATCAGGACAAGGATATGGACAAGGCCCTCAAACTCTGCGACATCGCCATGAAGGATCCTGAGGAGTACGAAGGCTGCCTGAACCTCAAACTCGAGATTCTCGGCAACGACCTGAAGACCAAGGAAGACTCCGTGAAGTTCATTGGCCAGTTGCGCGACATCTATGCCGAGCACAAGACCGACGGCGTGATGGAGAAACTCTTCAACATGCTCTCCGCCACTGGCGACCAGGCAGGTGCCGACAAGATCCTCGACGACGCCCTGGCTGAGAATCCCAACAACTTCGTGGCTCTGGCCGACAAGGGCCTGGGCATGCTCAACAGCAACCCCGCCGAGGCTGCCAAGTACCTGAAGAAGGCCGCTGAGGTCAAGAGCGACAATGCCGCCATCCAGACCTACGCCGGTACCGCCCTCAGCGTGCAGGCTCAGAACACCGAGGATCCCGCACAGAAGAAGGCCCTCTATAAGGAAGCCATCGGCTACTACGACAAGGCCAAGGAACTCGATCCCGACCGTCTGAACAGCAACTGGGGATACAACCGCTACAACGCCTACTACAACTACTACGGCGATGATGCTCCCGAGACCAAGCAGGCCGAGGCTGACTCGAAGTAAGATGTAAGTTGTAAGTATGTAAGTTGTAAGTGCTACCAACCCTATAGTCGCCCGCTTCCTATCTCAGGAGGCGGGCGATGCTCATTTTCAGATGGACGACCGCATCTTCTGGTAGACTCCCTTGTCAATGCGTTTCACGATGTTGTCCTTTACCAGTCGCGACATGATGACGTCGGCAGTACCCTTGATGCATTCATAATGCCGCATCACATCCTCGCGGGTGAAGGTCTCCGGCAACATGCCGTAGGCTATACTCGTCTTCTGGTAGTGTCTCTTCTCCCTGGTCGGGTCGCTGTCCATATTGTCATAGTAATGCCGGGCATACTCCCCGAAGAAAAAGTGCTGGCAGCGGTACTGGATTTCAAGCACCAGATCGCAGAGACCCAGGTCGGTCTCGTCGATGGTGAAGGTCTTCTTCTCCTGCCATTCGTCCCAGTGGCGCATCAGTATGTAGGGAGCGGCGATGCCGATGCCGTAATAGCCGACGCGTTTCAGCAGCAGTTTGTCGGCCTTGTCGTCATTGATCTTGGCGATGGCCAGACGGTCGCGGGTCCACTCCCAGATCTCGTCTACCAGCGGGTCTAACGGCAGCAGCCCCGACACCTTATCCAGTCGGAACGCCCATTCCTTCAGCCGCTCGTTGGCTGCCCTGTTTACCGTAGCCTGATGACGTGCCATCATCTCGAATTCATCGTCGGGCAGTTCGATCACCGCCAGGCGGGTGGAGAGTCCCGACCCGAAGTTACGCTCTGTCACCTTCCGGTGGAGGGATAGGGGAGTGCCGGTATAGATGAAGTTCCAATACACGTCGAACGGGCCGTTCACAGAGTCCACATTCTTATACTGCTGGTTGTCCTCCTCGTTGTGGAATGCCTTCAGTTCCATCGTCGACTTGTCGATCCACTGACCGCCCTTCTGGGCTGCCGTCGAAGAGTCCAGTTCCGCGTCGAAGGTGAGCATATGCAGGTGCATGGGCTTGTCGCCGACCATCTCCACGGCATTGTTCATGTCCTCGATAAACACGCCGTTGGCCGTTCGCGTGCCGTGAATCCTGATGATCACGTTGGGCTGCTGAAGGGCATCTTTCTTCTGTTCTTTCGACGAGGTGCCACGGGCCTTATAGTCCTTCTTGTACTTGTTGATGGCATCATTGCCCACCTTGTCGGAATAGATGATCGGTGCCGCAATCAGTTTGTAGAGCCTGCCGACGAACGACTTTCCGCTGCCCGGGTCGCCGATGATGAAGATGCTGTAGTTCAGTCTGCGTTCCTCCTCCGGACGGTGGTAGTAATAGTACCAGGTTCTGGTCATCAGCGTGCCGAAGAGGGCCGCGCTGGAGAAGAGGGCGGCGGGATAGCCATTCCGTTTCAGTCCGACACACGCCTCCCTCAGACAGGGGTATTCATCAAACAGCGCCTCAATCTCCTGCCCCCACTCATCGTACAGGGTAGCCATTTCCCCTCCTGAGTCAGGAGGGGTGCCCGTCAGGGCGGGGTGGTCTGAACCAGCGCACGTCTGGCCCGCGTTCAGACCCCCTCTGGCTCCCCCTGACTCAGGGGGAGAACTGAGCGCCCCTAGTTCTTCCAAGGCTGTTTGAAGTGCTTCCGGCTTCTTCCATCCATACCTCAGTCCGCATGCGCCCTCCACCGTAGCCTCCACAGGGTCGCCCTCCGCAATCAGGTCCATCACCCACTGCTGGGTCTTCAGCGCCGCCAGCACCTTCTTCGGCGAGTTGTCGCACACATAGCGCAACTGATTGGCCAGACCGCGCATCTTCTCATGGCGGTCGCCAGGCTGGGGCTCTTGTCCGCCGAGCAACTTCCCGATAATCCCCGCCACGGGTATCCCATGATAACTCAGCCCCTCAGCATCCTTCTGATCGCTGCCGCCAGCAACAGCCTGACTGCTGTCATCGGAACGACCACCACCCACAGCGCCAGTGCCAGCAGCAGGTAGAGTGGGCTGAGTATGACCGTCGCGATACATCTTATTATACTTGTCAGCAAACTCCGTGTTCTCATAATCGTAAATGTCATCTTCGTCAATATACAGCAGATCTCCCTCCGTGGTGATGAAGTGCCCCCGGGAGCCGTCCTTGCACTTCTCGTCCACCTTGTCTTCTATGCCCAGCAGTTTCGCCATCTGGTGCTGGTTGTCGATCAGGTTTCCCCATTCCAGCCGGGCCTTGAACACGATCTTCAGTCCGTCGCCCGATGCCGAGATATACGCCATCACGATGCCAATCTCCTTCAGGTCGAGGTGGGCGATGATCTGCTGCCAGTAGTCCCTGACCGCACGGCCGTCATGGCTGTTCACCACGTGGTCGATATCCATCACGCAGAGCCCGTTCAGACATACCCCGTCCTTCTGCCGCCAGCGGCTGACAACACCCTTCTTGTTCGGAAGTTCCAGATAGTTGGCTATGAAGATGATCAGTGGCAACTGTCGCTTCATCCCGTCGCAGAACGCCTCTACCTTCTTCTGGTCAGTCAGTTTGTCCACTGCAGCCCGTCTTTCCGGCTTCAGCCGACGGTACCAGTCCTTGTAATCATCTGTCTCCAGCCATTTCGTGTCATAACCGTCGCTCTTGATCTGCCTCACCAGTGCCACCTTCATGGCCACCTTCGGGTCTCTCAGCAGAGAGAAGAGGAGTTGGTGTCCCACATCCTCTGTGGGCACACCGAAATTTCTTTGATAACTAAACGCCATATCATCTGATCGTTCTTCGGTTAAAACTTGTTCGAGTTAATAATCTTGTATTCTCAATTCTTTTGTCACTAATTTTCATCATAAATTTCCTTTCTTATTCTTCAGCAATATATCAATCATTTCTGCGCCTTTTAGAGTCCAGACGAGATAGGTGCGCTCCTTATGTTTCCCGTCCTTCGAGTAGTAGATGACCAGCCTGGCACGCGCCTCGTCGTTGAAATTCGTGGCGATGTAGAGGCATTCCGTCTTCGTGAGAGAGTAACAGGGCAGTGCACGCCCCGTAGAGTCTTGGTAACTACTGAGCGCAAATTTGAGCCCAGTGGTCTTTTCCCATGCAGCTTCCATGTTTCTGATGTCACGCATCAGGTTCTTGTGCTGCTTGCCTGTCAACTGTGCAATCTCCAGCGATGTCATGCGCTGCGCACCCATCGCCTGTAAATTCTGAATTTCTGTCATTTTTTTTAATCCTTTCTTCTTTTGTTATTAATTAATAATGTTCATGTAAAATAATACCGTGTCGTCTTTCTTTCCAACCTTCTGTTCCAGCATGTCAAACAACGCCGTCAACCTCGTTCCGAACTGATTGACGATGCAAAGATACAACAGATTCAGATGCGGCGAATGGACTTTTTTCGTGCTTTCCGAAAAACCGTCCGACATTTCAGCGATTGTCCGAAAAACCGTCCGACATCGCCCTTTTGGCTTTGAAAATGCACTCAAATCACAAGAGGAACAGTCCGGACAGTCCATGTCGTGATATCACTTACACTTACAACTTACATGTAAGTGAAATCAATATGTCTGTCCGTCCACTTACACACAGACGGTGGAGAAGTGGATGTAATTCACTTAATATAATATATTAATATATATATAATATATATATTATATATATATTAAACTTTCTGCTTCAACGCCTCCGCAGACACTTACATGTAAGTTGTAAGTTGTAAGTGACACGCTGGGGTCGGGCACCTCTGTGTCGTGGAGCCTCCCGTCCACGCCAGCCGCCGGTCTCCCGTGTGCTCATGTAGTACGTCATGGGGTGGAATGCCTGGCGCGGTTGATTCCGATGCCTTCCACTATATGGCGCAAGGCATCAGAACGGTGCATGGAAGGCATCAGAACGAGCGGTGGAAGGCATCGGAACGAGTGACGGAAGGCATCAGGACAAATTGACCAAAATAATTTATAAATTTGCCGAAAATTTTGATTAAATTGTTTGGTGGTTTCAGAAAAAATTCGTACCTTTGTAGCGTCAATCCGGAACGACAACAGAGCGGGATGTAGCGACCCGGTGTAGTTCGCTATCAGGAAATCTAATACGATGAAAAAGAAAGGAAACACACAATGAGTCAGAAGTTTAAGAAAATTCAGAACAAGAACGATGAAAGCACGGCTTACGGCAAGTGGTTTGCTACGGCGGTGTACGATCTGCACTTCATCGAGACCGAACAGTTGGCAGACTTCATCCAGACGCAGGCGAGCGTCAAAAAGAGTGACATCAAGGCCGTGCTCGACGAACTGGGCAGCGCCATGAAGCACTTCTTCGAACTCGGTCAGAAGGTGAAACTCGACGGCATCGGCATCTTCAAGGTCGGCTTCTCCAGCATCGGAACGACCGAAAAGGAGGACTGCGGCGCACAGACCATCACTACCCGCCGTGTACTCTTCCAGCCCGAGACCGAACGCGTGGTCGTCGGCCAGAAGGTGAACAAGCAGGGCAAGATCACCCAGAAGTACGTCATCGCCAAGTCGCTGGTCAAGGACGTGGTCTTCGAGGAGACCTACGACACCAGCCTGCAGCCCGAGGCTTCCGGTGGCGAAGGCGGAAATGGATAAGATTCGGGGGCGCGGGGGTACGGAGGTACGAGAATAGACTAAGTGCGGAGTTTTCTGCCGAAAGAGTAATCTCTTCCCCTCCTGAGTCAGGAGGGGAGCCCGAAGGGCGGGGTGGTCTGAAGAAGCGCCAGTTCTATGGCTTGACAAGCGAGCATTAGCCGTTGTTCAGACCACCCCTAACCCCTCCTAACTTAGGAGGGGAAAAAATGACTCTCAGCGCAGACCATCCGCCTCCTGAGTAATCTCGCGCCTCCAGCCTCGGAAGAGGCTGTCCCCCGCACCACCGCACCACCGAAAAAAAAGAGAACACCATGAAGAAGCAACGCATCATCGAGTTGGCGGTGAAGGTTCTAGTAGCCGCGCTCACGGCCTTCCTGACGGCCATCAGCACCACCTCGTGCATGGGCTACGGCCCGGTGACGTTATAGGACTAGCCTGACATGCAAAGAGGACTGACAGCATCCCTGTCGGCCCTCTTTTTGTCAGGACACACTGGGGTAAGGCACCTCTGTGTCGTTCCCCCCGGTGTGCTATTTCAGCAGCGGTGTTAATGCGACGACATCGGCGATGTTCACTTTTTCGTCTCCATTCACATCGGCCGATTCCTCTGTCACGCCATTAGGCCTGTTGCCCATGATGTATTCCACAAGGTCTCTCAAATCGTCTTGATTAACCTTGCTGTCAGAATTCACGTCGCCTTTCATAGGCGGTATATACTCTCCCTCCTCCATATAGAAGAAGTCCTTCCATTGGTCGGCTTCTTGGTAGACAGACAGATAACCTTTGGGAACGTTGAGTTTGCACTCCCATTTATTAATGTCTTCTAGGGCCTGGGATCCGCAGGCAGGCGCTCTCTTGGCCCTGCTGGTAATCTGTTCAAGCGCCGTGCAGTCTGAGAATGCCTCCTGGCCGATGTTTTCCAGTTGGGAGCCGAATGTGAAGTACTTCAGACTTGAACAACTTGAGAAGGCTCTATTGCCGATGGTGTTCACGCCGTCGCCGATGGTGACGGTCTGCAGGTTGGTACAGCCATAGAACTCGTTATCAGAGATCTCCGTCTCCTTATCTGTGATCTTCACCTCCCTCAGCGAGGTGTTGCGATAGAAGGGAGAGTAGCCGGAATTGCTTGAAGTCTGATAACTGATATCGCGGCCGATATAGACATAGTCCAGAGGACAAGATGCGAAAATTGGGTTAGAGCCGTTTGAGCCCAAGGTCAGAGTGCTCTCACTGTCAGCAATGGTGACCTTTGCCAGGCTTGTGCAGTTATAAAATACATTATTGCCAATGGTTGTCACTGCCTGCGGGATGGTGATTGATGGCAAAGCACTACATTCGTTGAATGCATATTGATTGATGGTGTTCACCTTTGAGCCAATATTGATTTCTGTAAGTGTTGAACATCCTGAGAACGTTCTTTCGTCAATCGTCTCAACTCCATTACCAATCTTGGCTGATGTCATTGATGAGCAACCAGAGAAAGCATAGGAACCGATAGAAGTAACGGCATCAGGGATGACGATACTCTTCAATTTAGAACAACTACTGAAAGCAGATTCACCAATAGACGTTACATTTTGGCCTAACTCAGCAGTTTCTAATAACGAGCAGCCAGAGAAGGCATAATTACCAATGCTCCCCTGATTATTGATGTAAGCAGTGGTGAGGGCTGAGCAAGAATTGAAGGCGCTCGCTCCAATATTCCCCTGATTATTGATGGTAGCGATGGTTAGGGCTGAGCAAGAATTGAAGGCATTCGCTCCTATCGCTCCTTTATTGCTGACTGTTGCTGTATTTAGCCCTGTGCATCCATAAAAAGCATTATTCCCGACATCTCCACCCAGACTAAGTTTTACATCTTTGATGTGTTTGTTCTGATAGCATGTATAAGGATTCACTTTCATAACGGTCAATGTGATTCCTTTGTTTGTGACAGTCTCGCCAATATTAATGTTCTCAGCAGACTCACTATATATACAGTCAATGGCATCACATGTACGATCTGAAGGACTGACGGGCACATACCTGATCCCGCCAACATCGAAATAGGAACTCAGATATTTATATACCACTTTATTACTAATATTAAATTGGTCGTTTGACACGTAATTGACAGTTCCTGACGCATAACTATATCCTGATGGTGGCGTATTGGTCAGCCAGATGGTTTTCTTCAAGTATGTATTATAAAATGCAGATGACCCTATCGACAACACACCACTTCCTATAATGACAGTGTTCAGACCGCTGCAATTATAGAAAGCTTCACTGCCGATGGATGTCACGCTGTTGGGGATGGTGACTGAGGTTAGGCCTCTGCAACCAGAGAAAGCAGAATTGCCGATGGATGTCACATCGTACTTCTTTCCGTTAAATTCCACTTGGCTGGGGATTACAAGTGCACCAGAAATGGCTTTGTTCGCAGAAGTAAGTGAAGCTGTATTATTCTCACCTGTTTTATAATATATCTTGTCGATTTCAAATTTACAGCCTGCAACTCCTCCTTCACCAACTTCAACGGTTTTGGTAAAACTGCTCCATCCTGTTGTAGACTGGTAGGCCGACTTTGTGCCAACAGGGACTATCAATGTTATTGAAGTTTCACCGATAGACCCTATTGCAAAAGGTGTTTTTATTTCTGAAACAATAGTTGCTAGGCCGCTGCAATTCCAGAAAGCAGAATTGCCGATGGATGTCACGCTGTTGGGGATGGTGACGGAGGTCAGGCCGCTGCAACCAGAGAAAGCAGAACCGCCGATGGATGTCACGCTGTTGGGGATGGTGACGGAGGTCAGGTTGATGCATCTGTAGAAAGCTTGCTCGCCGATGGATGTCACGCTGTTGGGGATGGTGACGGAGGTCAGGCCGCTGCACTCAGAGAAAGCATAATTGCCGATGGATGTCACGCTGTTGGGGATGGTGACGGAGGTCAGGCCGCTGCAACCAGAGAAAGCATAATTGCCGATGGATGTCACACTGTTGGGGATGGTGACGGAGGTCAGGCCGCTGAAACCATAGAAAGCAGAACTGCCGATGGTCTTTACATTATTAGAAATAGTGACTTTTTTGACAGATGAGAAAGAACTGAATAATGATGTGACATTTTCACAATCAAAAGAGACTTCTTCTATTTTTGAGCATTCATAGAATGGGATATTGCCAATCGTTGTAGGGCTACAGTTTATATTTACGAAGGTCAGGCCGCTGCAAGATCTGAAGGCATAATCGCCGATGGATGTCACGCTGTTGGGGATGGTGACGGAGGTCAGGCCGCTGCAACCATAGAAAGCATAACTGCCGATGGATGTCACGCTGTTGGGGATGGTGACAGAGGTCAGGCCGCTGCAACCAGAGAAAGCAGAACCGCCGATGGATGTCACGCTGTTGGGGATGGTGACAGAGGTCAGGCCGCTGCAACCATAGAAAGCATGATCGCCGATGGATGTCACGCTGTTGGGGATGGTGACGAAGGTCAGGCCGCTGCACTCAGAGAAAGCAAAATTGCCGATGGATGTCACGCTGTTGGGGATGGTGACGGAGGTCAGGCCGCTGCAACCAGAGAAAGCATAATTGCCGATGGATGTCACGCTGTTGGGGATGGTGACGGAGGTCAGGCCGCTGCAACCATAGAAAGCATAATTGCCGATGGATGTCACGCTGTTGGGGATGGTGACGGAGGTCAGACTGGTACAACCAGAGAAAGCTTCACTGCCGATGGAGGTCACGGGATAGGTATTTCCATTATAAACGACAGACGAAGGGATGACTACGTTGCCTGAATATTCATTGGAATAGGAAGAGCCATACCGTCCTTGACAGCTGACAGCCAACTCTGTATTGTTATTAGTCCAAACGTAATAAATGGTAACGTCATCTGAATTCTTCACTGAAATGTCGTGGGCGAAAGCCTTTGCTCCTGTCATGCTCATGAGCATGGTGAACAGGATTGTGATAAAAGATTGTTTGCTCATATTTGAAAATTTTGGTAGTTCTTTTTATTTCACGGTGCAAATATATGGAATAATTCTGAAACTTGCAAACTTTTGGGCAAAAACGTCTGGCGCATCTGAGCACCCCCGTACCACCGAGAAAACTTACAACTTACATCTTACAGACATACTGGCGGTCGGGCACCAGCGACAGGCGACGGTACTTGATGCGGAGGGGGATGCGGAGGATGAAGGACTTCCAGTAGCCGAGTTCGATCCAGAGGGTCTCCTGCCAGTCGAAGCGCATCATCTGCAGGCGGTGGAGGCGGTTGTAGAAGAACCGCTTCCACACGCTCTTCTGCCACAGGGGTGAGAACTGCCCGAAGTTGCCGTTGGCCATGATCTCGCTGAGCATCCACCGTCCGCGGCGCTCGTCAGGGCTTGCGATCATCAGCGCCGGGTCGATCCGCAGCACAGAGCCGAGCACCCACATCAGGGCCTCGGCCATGTGGCGCAGGCCGAACGGGCGCAGCAACTGCGACACCTTCTGGCGGTCGTCGGCAGTGGCGTGGCGCAGCAGCCAGTAGTAGTCGCACACCTGGCGCAGTCCGAGCCCGCTGCTGAGGAAATGGCGCTGGATGTGGGCGAGTTGCATGATCAGGGCGAAGGGTATCGTGGGCACGCGGAAGCCCTCGTCGACCTTGACGGTGGTCTGGATCTCCTGTTCGAGCCACTGTTGCAGGCGGCGGTTGGTGAAGGGGTTCATGTTGCCCGACGAGGGTCGGAAGTGGACCTCCACGTCGACGCCCTTGTCGTTGGTCGCCAGGTGGATGTGATGGTAACTGGTGGTGTTCTCTCCCGTCAGGGATATCTCAGGCATCGGTTTCTCGTCGGCCAGTCCCAGCCGCCGGAGCATGGCAGTGACGCGCTCCAGCCCTCCGTCGACCCAGATGTCGATGTCGCCGGGCTGACGGCTCAGGGGGTTGGGGTAGAGGCATGCGTTGGCCTGACCCTTGAGGATGGCGGTGTGGTGGCCTTCGGCCTCGAACAGGCCGGTGAGCCGTGCGGCCTCTGCATTCAGCAGGCGGTTCAGGCCGCTGATGGCCTCTGTGTCGCCCAGCCACTGCATCAGTATCTCCATCGACCGTTCGCCCTGGGGGCGCTGGAGGCTGAGGGACTGATAGACCACCCCCGTAAGGGACTGCTGCATGGCGCACTGGTAGAGGCGAAGCCACTGCTGCTCCGTCAGAGGCTTGTCTGAAGCGGTTTCTATGCCGAAGGCGGTCCGCAGCAAGCCGAATAACTGTTCGTAGGTCTCGTTCATTTGGACGGCAAAGTTAGGGGTTTTTCCCGAGACCTGCAAATAATGGCGGTGTGTTTTAGAGTTTATTAAAATAGGGGTTTTAACTTATTTAAATAAATAATGTGGGCCATATCTCGGAATAAATGCGTACTTTTGCAGGCTGAAATGATGAATGACGTGATGATTATCAATGAAGCCGTCAGACTGGTGAATGACGGTGTGAGCGTGACCCTGCCCGTAGACGGGCGGAGCATGCGGCCGTTTATCATCGGCGGGCGTGAGAGCGTGATCCTGCAGAAGCCCACCGGCATCAAGGTGGGCGACGTGGTGCTGGCATGGGTGGAGGACTGCCGCTACGTGGTGCACCGTGTGATCCGTATCGAGGGTGACGAGGTGACGCTGATGGGCGACGGGAACCTCAGGGGCACGGAGTCGTGCCAGAAGCATGACGTCAGGGCACTGGCCACCCACGTGGTAGGAGCCGACAACCAGCGTCACGACCTGTATACCCCCTGGCGCCGATGGGCCGCCAAGGGGTGGTGGTATCTCCGACCCGTACGCCGATACCTGCTCTATATCTACCGTCATGTCAAGGGCTTGAAATGAAGAAAGCATGAAATACATCGTATGGCTATGGCATAACTCCCGCGGCATCCGCCTGAACTCGGTGGTGTGCATCGTGGCGGGTATCGGACAGGTGACTTTCGGACTGCTCATGGTGTGGCTCAGCAGAAAGTTCATCGACGTCACGATCCGCACGGGCTCTGCCGACGATATGCTGGAGATGGTGCTCTGCCTCGTGGCTACGGTCGTGGGCGGTGTGCTGCTGAGGCAGGTGGGCTACTGGCTGAGGACGACGGCGAACGTCCGCCAGACCAATGCCCTGCGCCTGCGCATCTTCAGCAGCCTGTTCCGCCGCAGGCTCTATGACGACCAGGAACTGCACTCGGGCGACGTGACCTCGCGACTGGCGAAGGATATCGAGACCGTCAGCAGCACAACCACAGACACGTTGCCGCAGATGGCCGTCACGGTGATACAACTCTCTGGAGCCTTCCTGCTCATGAGATGGTTCGACGCCCGCCTGGCATGGGCCCTGCTGCTGCTCACCCCTGTGGCCCTCGTCTTCGGAAAACTCATCTCGAGGAGACTGAGGAAGATGACACTCGACATCCGGCAGGACGAGAGCCGCATCCAGATGCAGGTGCAGGAGGGAATGGAGCACAACGCCGTGCTGCGCTCGCTGGGCAGTGAACAGTGGGTGACGGAACGGCTCGATATGATGCAGCAGCGACTGCGCGGGAACGTGATGCGACGCATGAGGTTCACCGTCGTCATGAGGATCGTGCTCGGCTGCGCCTTCGGACTCGGCTATCTGCTGGCTTTCGTATGGGGCGGCATCGGCCTCAGAAACGGTACAATCTCGTTTGGTGTGATGACCTCGTTCCTGCAACTGGTAGGCATGATCCAGCATCCGATACTGCAACTGCTGAACATGATTCCCAGCGTGATACATGCCTCGGCAAGCATCGACCGCCTGGAGGAACTGGAACAGATGGCCCCGAAGGATCAGAAGTCTTCGGAAGGCCAGACAAAGACCGCCACGACAGATGAAGGCAGCATAGACTTTGAGGGCGTATGCTTCCGCTATGCCAAGGGCGACCGCGAGATACTGTCGCACTTCACACACACCTTCAAGACGGGTTCGAAGACGGCTATCATGGGTGAGACAGGCATCGGCAAGACGACGCTGTTCAGGCTGATACTCGGATTCATCGAGCCGACAGAGGGGCGTGTGGCGGTAGGCGGCGACTGCTGCTTCGTGCCACAGGGTAACACCCTGATGAGCGGTACCATCCGCTATAACCTGCAACTGGCCAAGCCGGATGCGACGGACGAGGACCTGAAGACCGTGCTGCATACGGCCTGTGCCGACTTCGTGTCTGAACTGCCCGAAGGCCTCGATACTGAACTGGGCGAACGCGGTGGCGGACTCAGCGAGGGTCAGGCCCAGCGCATCGCCATCGCACGCGGACTGCTCAGGCCTGGCAATCTCCTGCTGCTCGACGAGATCAGCAGTTCGCTCGACGAGCCTACGGAACGGGAACTCTATCGGCGACTGTTCGAAGCCTTCCCGCAGAAGACGATGATCTTCATTACTCACCGCTCTTCGGTGAGCACGCTTTGTGACGAGACGATCAGCCTCGGCTACAGATGATTCCTATTATACTATCAACTATAAACTATATATTTAAGGTGTCTGCGATTTCTTCTTCTTCCGCTTCTTGGTGGTGAAGAGGTCACGGAGACCGTTGAAGTCTTTTTTCATGATGATGCCCAGACCCTGGGTGTTGAGCGACGACTTGGTGAAGTAGCGGTCGTTGGTCTGGTTGTAGACCTTCAAGGCCAGGTTGCCGTTGGGGTAGAGGAGGTACTGCAGGTCGAAGTCGCCGATGAACGACGGTGTGGCCTGCTTGGCATTGTCGCGATAGCCGAACTGTCCGTTGAGCAAGAGGCGGTTGTTGAGCATGCGGGCATTGACGATACCCTCGTATTCGGCATTGTGCCAGCCCTCGTTGCCTGTGGTGATGTTTGCACCGAAGTTCCAGTTGTCGTTCTTGAGGAACTGGTTCAGGATATTGTTGATCTGGGCGGAGAGGGTGCCGGAGAGGATACTCTGCATGGCCAGCGAGGTCTGGTCGCCCTGCGTGGTGTTGCCCGCATTGTTGGAGCCCTGGGTGTAGAAGCGCCCGATGCCGAGCAGATAGATCACCTGCTGGTTCATCTCCTGCTGTCCGTTGATGATGGAGCGTATCATCTGCTGTTCGTCGGCATTGACGGTGGGCATCTCCAGGTCGAAGTCCACCTGTGGTGCTGCGGCGATGCCCGAGATGTTCATCAGACAGTTCACACGGATGGTATTGCTTGAGAACGAGTTGCCGATGTTCAGGTCGGAGAGGCTGACGCCGCTGACGGTGTGTACGGCCTGCAGGTTGAGTGCGGCCTGGTAGGGGTCTCCGCCGAAGATGATCGTGCCACCTGAGTTGAAGATGAAATTCTTCTTGATGATGTTCTGGATGGTGACGCCATAGGTGCCATGATCCACATTGAACGTGCCGTACATGTTGAAGCCGCCCTTGTTGTGGTAGGTGGCGCGGATGGCTCCTTCGCCATTGAGGGTGATGTAGTCGTTGGTGTTGGCATCCATCAGCAGGCGTAGCGTGGCATCGGGAGTGGCATTGATGAGCAGGTTGAGATAGATGTCGGTCCTGTATGAGTTTACAGTTGACGGTTGACGGTTTACGTTTGACGCTTGACGATTTACAGTTGATTTACTGGCAAGCCCTTCTCCGCCTATACTGTAATCATCTGTAATCTGTAAACTGTCAACTGTAAACAAATCTTCCTCCCACTGGATGAACTCTGAGCGTGAGGCAGCATCGGGATTGGCGGTATTGTAGACGAAGAAGGAGTTCTTCAGGGGGGTGACGTTACAGTCGATGCTCACTTCGCCCGGTCGCCCCTCAATGTTGACGATGCCTGAGGCATAGACAGTACCGTAGAAGGCAGACTTCCCGAAACTGGTGAAGTCGTAGGCCAGCAGGTTGTCTGTCTCGGCTTGCAGGTCGAAGGTGAGGTGGGTGAGGTGCTGGTGGTGAATGCCTCCCGTGATGTAGGCCTCGTGGCCTTCGCGGTCGCGGACAGCCAGTCGGTTCAGGCGGATGTCGTCAGGGATGAAGACGACGGTGTCTCGCTGGAGGTAATAGGTGGTGTTCAGCGCCTCGACAGTCAGGTTGCCGTCCACCACGAGTTGTCCCGTGAGGTTGATGTTATCAAGCGTGCCAGCCAGTCGGACGTCGCCACTGGTGTGTCCCGTGATCTGACTGAGGAAACTCTGGGTGAAACTGTGCATGAAGTCGATGTATGTGCTGTCGGCCTGGATGGCGAGGTCGATGGTGTTGTGGACAGGCGAGACATATCCGTTGATGAAGGTGTTCACACCAGGACCGTCTTTGGCTACCGCACGGATGTCTATCTGCTGGGCATCCTGGTTCCAGTTCACACCAGCGTGGAGCACACCCATGCGACCGTTCTCGAACTTGAAGTCGTCGACACGCAGGTCGGCATGTGCAGCAAATTTATCGAAAAGGGCACGCCCGATGGCACGGCCTGTAGCCTTGCCGCTGAACTCTACAGCATGGAAGTCGACAAGGTCGAGGATATAGCCCACCTCCACTTGATTGAGGTCGACGGAGAGCGAGTCGTGATGTTCCTTCGAGGCGATGCCATCGACGAGGATATGCTGCTGGCCGCGGTGAACCATGAAGTTGTCGACAAGGAGATGCTGTTTGTTGTAAATGATATCGGAGGGCTCGATTTCCCATACGCCATCCTTCAATACAACGTGTGAGGGCATGACGCGCATGTGGGCCTCGGGCTCGTTATGGAGGTTGTGGTAGAGTTGGATGATGCCGTTCATCTGTCCGCTGACCTGCTGGTCGGGATTGTGGTTATCCCACGACAGGGAGGCGTTGAGTTTATTATGGGCTGCTCTCAGATTGGCGACGGCCGTCACCGTGTGTCCGTCTTCGAGCCGTTTGCTGATACCCAGGTCGCACTTGAGGGTATCGCCAGGAGTGGTGATGCTGACGATACCGTCGGCATATTGCGAGCCATTGTAGGTAAAGGCGGGGATATCGCCTTCGAGGTAGATTTCACGGGTATGGTCATTGACACGGGCATTGAGCAGCAGGGGTTGTCGCAACACGAGGCCGACTCCAAGGAAACGCTGCAACCAGTCGGTCTTGCTCACCATCAGTCGCAGGCTGAAATTGTTGTGGGTGTCGTCTCGGAGTGCAGGAAGTCCCGGCAGAGTGGGGAGGCGGTAGCCCACCAGGCCTATGATACTCTGTGGCAGGGTGGCATAATCGAACTCTCCGCGGATAGTGGCATCGGCAAAGTCGCTCTTCAGCGAGACAAAGTGGATGTCATTGTCGTAGCCCGATGTGACGATGAGGTTATCGAGACGATAGGGTCGGAAATGCTGGGTGCCGGAGATGCTGGCATTGCTGATGCGAAGGCTGCCTTGGGCATCGTTCAGGTCGCTGGCCGTAAAATTGGCATGAATGTCAGCAGAGACAACGGCGTCTTCTAGTTCGTCGGAGAGGTTCAGAACTGCTGGGGCGAGGTGACTGACCGAGCCTTCGACCACCACCTCGTGCTGAGCGTGTGGGGCTTCGGTGATGAGGTTGCTCAATTGTCCCGTCAGGTTGAACTTCACGTTAGGGTCATCAATGCTGACGGTGCCTGAGAGATGATTGCTGATATACTGGCCGTCGAGGTGGATGTTCTGGTAGGGATAGCCTTTGTAGTCTATGTGGGAGATGAGTCCTTCGGCCTGGATGTCATTCAGAGGTGAGAGGCGAGAGGTGTGAGGTGAGAGATTGCCTTGGAGGGAGAGACGGGCGATGAGACTGCCAAGGTCTGGCTCGTCGAGCAGTTGACGGAGGTTGAGATCGTCTGTCTGCAACTGACACTCGAAGTGCTGCTGACGGTCCATCGTGCCACGCAGGTCGATAGCACCTGCACCAGAAAGGATGGTACTGTTCAACGAGACAAGACCGTTGTGGTCTTTGTCGAAGGTGCCGAGCATCTGAAGTCCGTCGAGCCGGGTCATCTCTGATGGCACAGTGGGAACAGCCTTCGACAGGAAGTCGATGCTGGTGTCGGAGAGTTGGATGCGGTGCATCTGCAGGTGCCAGGCAGAGGGATGTCTGTAGTCTTCGAGCCAGCCATCCACATGGATATCGATATCTTCTTCTGAAGTGGTCAGACGGAAGTCGGGAATGTTCAGTCGGAGGTCAGTGCCGTTGAAGGCTGTGGAGAGTGAGAGCGGTCTTTGAAAGTTCTTTAACGTCGCATTGAAACATCTTAAGTCTGAAGGAGTTATATGTGATTCTCTGATGCTTCCAGCGAAGGAGAGGGTGCCTGTTTCTATCTCTTGTCCGTTGAGTTGATAAGAGGCCGTGATGGTATCTGTCTTCAGCAATGTGTTGGGCATCTCTAACAGGAAATCATGGAGCACAGCGTGACGGCGATTGGCCTCGAAGCGGAACCCGAGACGGTTGACGGTGAGCCCGGATTGTTCATTGAGACTGAGACGTCTGACGTTGACATTCAGCGAGTCGTCGGTGAGGGCGCGAAGATTGATGTATGCACTGATATCCTGAAGTCTGAGATGGGACATGTTGAATTGTCCCTCAGTCTCTGGCTGGTCCAGTTGGTCGTAGGCAACACTGGTGTGACGAACGATGAGGGAGTTGACTTGGATGTCGAGGGGCGTATGCGAGGTTGTGTCTTTCGATGCGAGGGAGTCGAGAAGGAACTGGAAGTTCGGCTGTGCATCGGCATTGGACTTGTACAGTTGGAAGTGGGCTCCGAAGAGTTGGGCAGAACTGATGGCCACCTTTCCCTCGAGAAGTGGCACGATATTCATTTTTACCGACACACGTGCAGCACGGATCATCTCCTGCTGACGCTGGTCGCGGATGACGAGGTCGTTGAGGATGAGACGGCTTGGCAGGCCGATATCTACGCGACCTATGCTGACCTGGGTGCCCAGAATGTCACTGGCGATGCCTGACACCTTGTCGCCCATATAGCGCTGGGTTACGGGGAACCGTGTGACCGTGAAAAGGATCACGTTCAGTGCAATGACAGTCCAAAGGACGATGCTGAAAACCCACTTGAAAACTTTCACTAACTACCTGTGATTTTTATATCATTTTGACAGTCCGAAATAGCAAAAGAAATGCTTTCGGCTTAATTCTTTTGCAAAAATAATACAAATAATCGGTTATTTTTCATTTTTCTTGAGATTTTTGCGCTTTATATACCTAATTTTTATTAATTTTGCGTCGTTTTAATCCAACAACTCGACTAATTTTTATATAAATGGCAAATGTTATTAATTTACGAAAAGGCTTGGACATCAACCTGAAAGGACGGGCTGAGGAGAAGAAGATCCAGCTGAAATCGAATGGCAAGTTTGCACTTGCGCCTGACGATTTCGAAGGAGTCACTCCGAAAGTGGTCGTCCGTGAGGGTGACAAGGTCAAGGCCGGGGATGCCCTGTTTGTTAACAAACAGTATCCCGATGTGAAGTTTGCCTCGCCCGTCAGCGGTACTGTCCGTGAGGTGGCGCGTGGTGAACGTCGTAAAGTGCTCTGCATCAAGGTGGAGGCTGATGCCACGCAGGAGTTTAAGGACTTCGGCAAGAAGGATGTCAGCAACCTCAGTGGTGAGCAGGTGGTGAATGCGTTGCTGGAGGCAGGACTCTTCGGTTACATCAATCAGTTGCCTTATGCTGTGTCTACCAATCCGGAGACGAAGCCTAAGGCAATTTTCGTGTCTGCCTTGAGGGACAAGCCTCTGGCTGCCAACTTCGAATACGAGGTGAAGGGTCAGGAGCAGGACTTCCAGACTGGTCTCACGGCACTCTCGAAGATTGCCAAGACCTATCTCGGCGTGGGTGAAGGCTCAGCGCTCGAGGGTATGAAAAATGTGGAAGTCAATGTGTTCAAGGGCAAGTGTCCTGCCGGAAACGTAGGCGTTCAGGTGAATCATCTCGACCCGGTAAACAAGGGTGAGGTGGTGTGGACCATCGGCGATCCGACAGTGGTGCTCTTCATCGGAAGGCTCTTCAATACAGGCAAGGTCAATCTGAAGCGTACCGTCGCTCTCTGCGGCAGTGAGATCAAGGCACCGGCCTATGTTGACATGCTCGTGGGTGAGGAACTCTCCACACTCCTTAGCAACAGTTACGATGCTTCCAAGAGTGTGCGTATCATCAATGGTAACGTGCTGACAGGAAGACCTACCACCAAGGAAGGTTATCTGGGGGCACATACCTCAGAGATTACAGTCATCCCAGAGGGTAACGATGCTGATGAACTGCTGGGGTGGATTCTCCCACGTTTCAAGCAGTTCTCTGTGAGCCGCAGTTACTTCTCCTGGCTCTGTGGCAAGAAGGAATACACTCTTGATGCCCGTATCAAGGGTGGTGAGCGCCACATGATCATGAGCGGTGAGTACGACAAGGTGCTGCCGATGGATATCTATGGTGAGTATCTCATTAAGGCTCTCATTGCTGGCGATATCGATCGTCAGGAGGCACTGGGTATCTATGAGGTTAGTCCTGAGGACTTTGCACTCGCTGAGTTCGTGGATTCCTCGAAGTTGGAATTACAACGCATCGTGCGTGAAGGACTGAATATTTTACGTAAAGAAAACGCATAAGGACTATGAACTTTTTAAGAAATTATCTCAATAAGATTAAGCCTAACTTCGAGCCCGAAGGTAAGTTGCATGCCTTCCGTTCGTTGTTCGACGGCTTCGAGACATTCCTCTTTGTGCCCAACGATACGGCCAAGACGGGTGTCAACATTCACGACGCCATCGACTCAAAGCGTATCATGAGTATGGTGGTCATCGCCCTGATGCCTGCCATGCTGTTTGGTATGTATAATATCGGCTACCAGAACTATCTGGCTGCAGGTACACTTGAGAGTGCTGGCTTCTTCGAGATCTTCTGCTTCGGCTTCCTCGCCGTACTGCCGAAGATCCTCGTCAGTTATATCGTTGGTCTGGGCATCGAGTTTGCCTGGGCTCAGTGGAAGGGTGAGGAGATCCAGGAGGGTTATCTCGTATCGGGTATCATCATCCCGCTGATTATCCCCATCGGCTGTCCGCTGTGGATGCTGGCTCTGGCCTGCGCCTTCAGTGTCATCTTCTGTAAGGAGATCTTCGGTGGAACGGGTATGAATATCTTCAACCCCGCCATCGCTGCCCGTATGTTCCTGTTCTTCGCCTATCCGTCGAAGATGACGGGTGATACCGTCTGGGTGGCTCAGGACAGCATCTTCGGATTGGGCAACACCCTGCCTGACGGCTTTACCGCAGCCACTCCGCTCGGACAGATCGCCCAGGGCATCGACCCCAATACCTGCATCTGCAACTATATCTTCGGCTTCATCCCCGGCTCCATCGGTGAGACCTCTGTCATCGCCATTGCCATCGGTGCCGTCCTCCTGTTGTGGATGGGCATCGCCTCTTGGCGCACGATGCTGAGCGTATTCGTGGGTGGTGCCTTGATGGCTGTCATCTTCGAGCAGACGGGCCAGTCGATGATCTGGTGGCATCACTTCGTGCTGGGCGGCTTCGCCTTCGGTGCCGTGTTCATGGCTACCGACCCTGTCACCTCTTGCCGCACCACGACGGGTCAGTATATCTACGGCTTCCTCATCGGAGCGATGGCCATCATCATCCGTGTGATGAATGCCGGCTATCCTGAGGGTATGATGCTCGCCATCTTCTTTGGTAATATGTTTGCTCCTACGATCGACCACTTTGTGGTGGCTCGTAACATTTCGAAACGTTTGAAGAGAGGAGGTAAATCATGAAACTGAATACAAACTCTAACGCGTACATTATTATATATAGTGCGGTGCTCGTGGTCATCGTGGCCTTCCTGCTGGCGTTCGTCTATCAGGCTTTGAAGCCTATGCAGGACGCTAACGTAGCCCTCGACGTGAAGAAACAGATCCTTTACTCGCTGAACATCCGCGACCTCGACGGAGCAGAGGCTGAAGCCAAGTATGCCGAGGTGGTGAAGGAAGAAGCAGAGAAGGACGGACAGAAGTACTACCTGTGTGAGATCGACGGTGAGGACATCCTCGTAGTCGCTCTGAAGGGTATGGGCCTCTGGGGTGGAATCAGCGGTTACATCTCCATCCATGGTGATGAGACGCCCACCGTCTACGGAGCCTATTTCAATCATGAGAGTGAGACGGCCGGCTTGGGTGCAGAGATCAAGGACTCTCAGGCGTGGCAGGAGAAGTTCATCGGCAAGAAGGTCTTTGTCGATGGCACTCAGGATGTGGCCCTCTCTATTGTGAAGAAGGTGGAGGACCCCACGACTCAGGTAGATGTCGTGACGGGTGCCACGCTGACTTCTAATGGTGTGAACGATATGATCAAGGCTGGACTGAAGGATGCAGGAAAGAATGGCGTTGAACTCTTTGTAAAGATGATGTGCACGCCTGAGCCCGCTGACTCTACAGCCACTGAAGAACCTAAAGCAGAGGAGGAATAAACTATGGCATTATTCAGTAAACAAAATAAGGAGGTTTTCACCAATCCGTTGAACCTCGACCACCCCATTCTCGGCCAGGTACTTGGTATCTGCTCGGCCTTGGCTGTGACTTCGCAGTTGAAGCCTGCCATCGTGATGGGTCTCGCTGTGACGGTCATCACCGCCTTTGCGAACGTGATCATCTCTATCATCCGCAACACCATTCCTAACCGCATCCGTATCGTGGTGCAACTGGTAGTTGTGGCTGCTCTCGTGACTATCGTCTCTCAAATCCTGAAGGCTTTCGCCTACGACGTGAGCGTTCAGTTGAGCGTGTATGTGGGTCTGATCATCACCAACTGTATCCTCATGGGTCGCCTTGAGGCGTTTGCCATGCAGAACAAGCCTTGGCCCTCGTTCCTCGACGGTGTGGGCAACGGCCTGGGCTACGCCATGATCCTCGTGATCGTAGGTGCCGTTCGTGAACTGCTGGGTCGCGGCTCGTTGCTGGGCTTCCAGATTATTCCAGAAGCCTGCTACAACTTCGGCTATGTGAACAATGGTATGATGACGATGCCGGCAATGGCGCTGATTCTCGTCGGCTGTGTGATTTGGGTACATCGTGCTTACTTTTACAAGGAAAAGTAAAATGTAAAAATGTTAAAAATTAAAAATGTAAAAGTATGGAACACGCAATATCATTACTGTTCAGGTCGATATTCGTCGACAATATGATTTTCGCCTTCTTTCTCGGCATGTGCTCTTATCTGGCTGTGTCGAAGACTGTGAAGACTTCATTAGGACTGGGATGCGCTGTGACCTTCGTGCTCACCGTCACCGTTCCCGTCAACTATCTGTTGCAGACAAAGGTCTTAGGCCCTGACTGCCTCGTTGAGGGCGTCGATCTGAGTTACCTGTCGTTTATCCTTTTCATCGCCGTGATTGCGGGTATGGTGCAGTTGGTGGAGATGACGGTCGAGAAGTACTCGCCGTCGCTCTATGCAGCCCTGGGTATCTTCCTGCCTCTGATTGCCGTGAACTGCGCTATCATGGGTGCTTCGCTCTTCATGCAGCAGCGCATCCTCATGGATCCCTCCAACTCGCAGGCCATCACCAGCGTGTGGGATGCTATCGTCTATGGCTTTGGCTCAGGTATCGGCTGGATGCTCGCCATTGTTGCTATGGGTGCCATTCGCGAAAAAATGCAGTACTCGGATGTTCCTAAGCCCCTGCAGGGTCTCGGCATCGTGTTTATCACCGTCGGCCTGATGGCTATGGCGATGATGTGTTTCTCTGGCTTAAATATTTGATAAGGTATGGCACAGTTTATAGCAATTAGTATAGGGGTTTTCCTCTCGTTGATCATCCTGGTGGTGATCGTCCTGCTGGTGGCAAAGAAGTATCTCTCACCTTCAGGCAATGTGAATATTGAAATCAACGGCGACCGTACCATCAACGTTTCCCAGGGTGCCTCGCTGATGTCCACGCTCAATGAGAACGGTGTCTTCCTGCCCTCTGCCTGCGGTGGTAAGGCCTCTTGCGGCCAATGTAAGGTTCAGGTACTCGAAGGCGGCGGTGAGATTCTCGACTCCGAGAAGCCTCACTTCACACGCAAGGAGATCAAGTCCGGCTGGCGTCTCGGCTGTCAGTGTAAGGTGAAGGGTGACCTCAAGATCCACGTCGATGAGTCGATCCTCGGTGTCAAGGAGTATGAGTGTACTGTCATCTCGAACAAGAATGTGGCTACGTTTATCAAGGAGTTCAAGGTGCAACTCCCTGCAGGTGCCCACATGGACTTCCTGCCAGGCTCGTATGCCCAGATCAAGATTCCTCAGTTCGACTGTATCGACTACAACTCTTATGACCGTGATCTCATCACGCCGGAGTACGTGCCCTCATGGGAGAAATTCAAGATGTTCGACCTGAAGTGTAAGAACCCCGAGCCCACGATCCGTGCCTACTCAATGGCTAACTATCCTGCGGAAGGCGATGTTTTCATGCTGACGGTACGTATCGCTACGCCACCGTTCAAACCTGACCGGAGTGGATTCATGGATGTCAACCCGGGTATTGCCTCTTCATACATCTTCTCGCTGAAACCAGGCGACAAGGTGATCATGAGCGGTCCTTATGGCGACTTCCATCCTCACTTCGATTCGAAGAAGGAGATGATATGGGTAGGCGGTGGTGCCGGTATGGCTCCGTTGCGTGCACAGATTATGCACATGACAAAGACACTTCACACCAAAGACCGCGAGATGCACTATTTCTATGGCGCCCGCGCCCTGAACGAGGTGTTCTATCTCGACGACTTCCTCGGCCTGGAGAAGGAGTATCCCAACTTCCATTTCCACCTCGCCCTCGACCGACCCGATCCCGCAGCCGATGCTGCTGGCGTGAAGTACACCCCGGGTTTCGTCCATCAGGTGATGCTCAACACCTATCTCAAGGACCACGAGGCTCCAGAGGATATCGAGTACTACATGTGCGGTCCTGGCCCGATGTCGAAGGCCGTCGTCTCGATGCTCGACTCGCTCGGCGTAGAACCGGAAAGCATCATGTATGACAATTTCGGTGGCTAAATACAAAGAAATATCCTCGCTAATAGCAGCGGGGATATTTCTTTTTATTGACTTTTGGCTAAAAAGTTTTGGTACTTACATTTTTTTTTGTAACTTTGTGCCCAATCATTCGATGCCTATAGAGATCATAAATTACCGACTTATATGACGCTGATAATAGTCTTTATGCTGATTATGGGCTATCTGCTCATTGCCACCGGCCATCTGACGGGTGTCAATAAGGCTGCAATAGCCATGTTCATAGGCACAGTAGGGTGGGTGGTCTACATCTGCTGGGGTACTGACTACGTGACAGATATGCACCCAGATGATTACCTTGCGTTCCTGAATGGTGCAGAGCCTACTAGCGACGCGGTGAAATATTTCATCCACGACAATGTGTTCTTGTATTATGTCGGCCGTGCTGCGAGCATCGTCATGTTCCTTCTCGCTACGATGTCTATTATCGAAATTCTGAACAACAACGGCTGTTTCGACTTCATCCAGAAATGGATCAGGACACGTAACCCGAAGCGCCTTCTTTGGACCATTACCTTTGTCACATTTGTCATCTCTGCTAATCTTGACAACCTGACGACTGCCACGATGATGCTGGTGATCATGCACGGAATCGTACAGAACCGCCGCCAAAGGATGCTCATCGGAAGTGCCATTGTCATAGCAGCCAACTGTGGTGGATGCTTTACGGTGATAGGTGATCCTACAGGTCTGCTACTCTGGGGAGATGGGGCTGTTACGGCCACATATTTCTCATCATACATGGCTCTGCCTGCCATCCTGGCCTGGGTCATTCCGACGATTTTAATCAACCGCGCCTTGCCAGAGAGACTAGACACCCAATGGTCGCCCTTGCCATATCGCGGTGATGATACGAACCTCAGCCCCTGGCAGCGGGTCGTCATGCTTTTCGTCGGCATTGGTGGTCTGTGGTTCATTCCAACTTTCCACAACATCACCAAACTGTCACCATTTCTTGGCGCTCTATGTGTGTTGAGTGTGCTGTGGGTGGTCAACGAAGCCTTCAATCATAAACTTATGAATGCCGACCAGATGTCACAGCGTTTTATTCCACGGGCCTTGCAGTACGGTTCCCTCCAGCAGATCCTCTTTGTCATGGGCATTATGTTGGGCATGGGTGTCGTCACCGAGACGGGCGTCTTCCCCGATGTGGCCAGATGGATGGATGATACGATTCATAATGTGTGGATTCTTGGCGTTGTCTCTGGATTTCTCAGCGCCGTGGTCGATACGTTCACGATTGCTATCAGCGATATCTCGCTTTATCCTGTGGTAGAGACTGCCCGTCTGGAACAGGCCGCTGATGCTGCCTATCTCAGTCAGTTTACACGTAATGGCTCTTATTGGATGATTGTCGCCTATACGACGGCAGTCGGTGGTTGTCTGCTCTCTGTGGGATCGGTCAGCGGTCTGGCGCTGATGAAGATGGAACACCTCCGTCTGGGATGGTATCTCCGCAATCTGACCTTGAAGGTGCTGGCAGGCTGGGTGGTCGGATTGGTAGTCCTATGGTTGGAAATCTATTATGTATAACTAAAATTTAATAAGGTATGTCAAGGATTAAGACAATCGGTATTCTCACCTCAGGAGGTGATGCACCGGGAATGAATGCCGCCATCCGTGCGGTGACACGTGCTGGTATCTACAACGGATTTAACATCAAAGGAATCTATCGTGGCTATGATGGTCTGATTAAGGGTGAAGTGAAAAGTTTCACGACAGAGAATGTGAGTGGTATTATCACTCGTGGCGGTACGATTCTGAAGACAGCCCGTTCCAAGGAGTTTATGACCATGGAGGGTATGCAGAAGGCTTACGAGACCTGTCAGAAAGAAGAGATTGACGCGTTGGTGGTTATCGGTGGTAACGGCTCGCTCACGGGTGCCCGTAACTTCGGTATGGAGTTTGACTTCCCCTGCATCGGTCTGCCTGGCACCATTGATAATGACCTTTATGGTACCGACAACACCATCGGCTATGACACGACGATGAACACTATCATGGAGTGTGTGGACCGTATTCGTGATACGGCCAATTCTCATGAGCGGATCTTCTTCGTGGAGGTGATGGGTCGTGATGCCGGTTTCCTGGCACAGAACTGCGCCATCGCCTGTGGTGCCGAGGCTGCTATCGTCCCTGAGGAGGTCACCGACGTAGACCAGTTGGCACAGTTCATGGGACGTGGTATCCGCAAGTCCAAGAAATCGTGTATCGTTATCGTCTCCGAGAGTCCGAAGTGTGGTGCCCTTTATTATGCCGACCGTGTGAAGAAGGAGTTCCCAGAGTTCGATGTGCGCGTCTCCATTCTGGGCCACCTGCAGCGTGGTGGAACACCCTCTGCCCGTGACCGTATTCTGGCTTCAACGACTGGCGTGGGTGCCATCGAGGCCATCAAGCAGGGCCAGCGCAACGTGATGGTTGGTATCCGCAATAACGAGGTGGTCTACGTACCGTTCTCTGAGTGTATCCGTACCGACAAGCGTTTTGACAAGCGTCTTATCAAGGTTCTTGACGAATTGAGCATTTGACCTTGCTAAAGCAAACTACAAGATGCCGGATATCAAGAAGATTGTGTTGACTGGAGGCCCCTGTGCGGGAAAGACCACGGCCTTGGTGAAGATTACCGAATACTTCTCCGGATTTGGATATAAGGTGTTCAATGTGCCTGAGGTACCGACCATCTACAGTATCGCGGGATGGAACTACCTGACACCGAACCGGGACTTGTATTACCAAGGCGAGCGGGCTATCCTTGAGACACAGTTAGCATTCGAAGACCAGTTCATGCGCCTCGCCGAGGTCTGCACAAAGCCCGTGCTAATCATCTGCGATCGCGGGACGATGGATATCTCTGCCTATATCAAGCCCGAGGAGTGGGAAGAGATCACGGCGATGGCTGGCACCAGTCCCAATGCCTTGTTGGAACGCTATGATGCCGTGCTGCATCTGGTGAGTGCTGCCGACGGCGCAGAACAGTACTATACGACAGCCACCAACGCTACCCGTTACGAACAGGCTAATGAGGAGGGACTGCGTATAGCGCGTGAACTGGATAAGAAGGTGATTCGTGCCTGGACCGGCCATCCCCATCTGCGTGTCATCAACAACCATGATGACTTCCAGAACAAACTCAATCGTGTCCTTAACGAGATATCTACGGTGGTCGGACTGCCACAGCCACCCCACGACGAGCGGGTCTATCGGGTCGAGATTGTCGGCGAGGTTCCTGAGAGTTCCGATAGCATGATTACCCAGACCTACCTGGTGGCTGAGCCGGGTTGCGAGATCCGTCTGCGTCGCAGGGAATGGAGTGGGGGCAAGGTGGTCATCCTGCACCGGTCCAAGAAGCGCATCTCCGAGACAGAGGTGATTGAGACGGAACGAAAAGTCGACAATAACCTGTACGAGCAAATGCTCCAACAGGCTGACCCCTACCGTCAGACCATCGTGAAACGGCGTCAGAGTTTCATTTGGAAAGGACAGTTCTTCCAGATCGACACCTTCCTTTCGCCCGTCATCGGCCTTGCCATCATGGAGACCAAGGGAGTAGGTGAGCAGGAGACCATCAACTTCCCGCCGTTTGTCAAAGTGCTTGAAGACGTGACTGGCAATCAGACATATTACAATTACAATTTGGCTTTGCGGAAGTAGTATTTTACATTTATTATGGTCTAATTGGAAAAAAAAGACCAAAAGTTTTTCTTTATTAAAAAAAATATACTATCTTTGCAAGCAACTTATGAACTTAAAACGAGTATAACTTAAATAAACTAACAAGCGTATGTCACAAATTATTGGACACATTTCCCAGATCATCGGCCCTGTCATCGATGTCTATTTCGATACAGAAGGTCAGGAGGCTGAGAAGGTGTTGCCGAAGATCTACGAGGCTTTGCAGATCAAGCGTGGCGATGGGCGCGACCTGATTGTCGAGGTGCAGCAGCACATCGGCGAGGACACAGTGCGTTGCGTGGCCATGGACAACACCGACGGCTTGCAGCGCGGACTGGAAGCCATCCCCCTCGGCTCGCCTATCCAGATGCCTGCGGGAGATCAGATTAAAGGTCGTATGCTGAACGTGATCGGTCAGCCTATCGACGGTATGAAACAACTCAATATGGATGGCGCCTATCCTATCCACCGTGAGGCCCCGACCTTCGAGGAACTCTCTACGAAGAAGGAGATTCTCTCGACGGGTATCAAGGTGATCGACCTGCTGGAGCCTTACATGAAGGGTGGTAAGATCGGACTCTTCGGTGGTGCTGGCGTAGGCAAGACCGTGCTCATCATGGAGTTGATTAACAACATAGCCAAGGGACACAACGGATTCTCCGTCTTCGCTGGTGTGGGTGAGCGTACCCGTGAGGGTAACGATCTGATTCGCGAGATGATCGAGTCGGGCGTTATCCGCTACGGCGAGAAGTTCCGTAAGGCTATGGACGAAGGTAAGTGGGACCTCTCACTCGTCGACCCCGAGGAGTTGAAGAAGTCGCAGGCCACGCTGGTCTACGGACAGATGAACGAGCCTCCCGGTGCCCGTGCCTCTGTGGCACTCTCCGGACTGACCGTTGCTGAAGGCTTCCGCGATGGCGGCGGCAAGGATGGCGGCGCTGCCGATATTCTGTTCTTCATCGACAACATCTTCCGTTTCACGCAGGCAGGTTCTGAGGTATCCGCACTTCTCGGCCGTATGCCGTCAGCCGTGGGTTATCAGCCGACGCTGGCCTCTGAGATGGGAACGATGCAGGAACGTATCACCTCTACGAAGACGGGGTCTATCACTTCCGTACAGGCCGTGTATGTGCCTGCCGACGACTTGACCGACCCGGCTCCTGCCACAACGTTCACCCACCTTGACGCAACGACGGTGCTCGACCGTAAAATTGCCGAGTTAGGTATCTATCCCGCCGTAGACCCGCTGGGTTCCACCTCGCGTATCCTTGATCCGCTGATCGTAGGCAAGGCCCATTACGACTGTGCCCAGCGCGTGAAGCAGATTCTCCAGCGCTATAAGGAGTTGCAGGACATCATTGCCATCCTCGGTATGGATGAACTCTCTGACGAGGACAAGCAGACGGTGAACCGTGCTCGTCGCGTTCAGCGCTTCCTCTCCCAGCCGTTCTCCGTGGCTTCACAGTTCACGGGTCTGCCGGGCGTGATGGTGCCCATCGAGGATACTATCAAGGGCTTCAACGCTATCCTCGACGGCGAGGTCGATGACCTGCCCGAGCAGGCATTCCTCAACGTCGGTACGATTGAAGATGCGAAGGAGAAGGCCAAGAAACTGTTGGAAGCAGCAAAGGGATAATATCGTCAATCCGTAAATCGTAAATCCCGTTATGTTACAGTTGAAGATAGTTTCGCCCGAAAGGATTGAATTCACAGGTGAAGTGGAGTCTGTGAAGGTGCCTGGTACAAGTGGTAACTTCGAGATTCTCAGCGGCCATGCACCGATTATCTCCACGCTGACGAAAGGTGTCGTGGAGTATGCAGGCAACGAGTTGTCCATCCTTGGTGGAGTCGTGGAGGTACAGAAGAACCAGGTTTCACTCTGTGTGGAACTGAAGGAGGATTAATCCCGCGCCAGCCGTGGAATACCTTCTTTCCGTCCTCTTTTTCACCCTCTTAGGCGTGGCCTACGTGAAAGGCTATGATGTCGTCCGCCGGCACTCACCCGATCACTTGGTACACTTCTATCTGATGATGGCAACGATACGCATGCTGCTCGTCGCAACAGTAGTCGGGCTCTACGTATCCTTCACCGAGAATAGAGAAGACGCTATCCGTTTCGCCGCCATTTTCCTGATAATGTATGCGCTGACGATGGTTGTCACACTAAAATTAAGACATTAAGTAGTAAGAATAATGAATCACATCAAACGACTGCTATGCTTGTCACTCGTGCTGTTCGCACTGGTGCCGGCGATGCAGGCAGAAGACTTCTCAGCCAAGGAGGTGGTGCTTGAGCATATCAAGGACTCTCACGACTGGCATGTGACCGACCTCGGCGAGGGCAAGTCACTGGTCATCCCACTGCCTGTCATCGTCAACAGTTCCACGGGCTGGCATGTGTTCTGCTCCTCGCAGTTTGAACACCATGCCGATGCCTCAGGCCTCCGTCAGGGGCCTTACGGACTGGCCATCGCCACGGAGGGTGACAACGCAGGCAAGATTGTCGAGAACGGCGAACCCGTACTCGACCTGTCGATCACCAAGACGGTCGCCGTGATGTTCATCAACGTCATCATCCTGCTTTGCTGCATCCTGTTCAGCGCCCGCTGGTACAAGAAGCGCAAGGCTTCTGATGGTGCGCCCGGTGGCTTCGTCGGCTTCGTCGAGATGCTCGTGATGTACGTGGTCGATGAGATCATCAAGCCGGGAGTAGGTAAAGGCTACGAAAAGTATACCCCGTATCTGCTCACTTGCTTCTTCTTCATCTTCACGTGCAATGTGATGGGTCTGATACCCTTCCCGCCGGGATCGGGCAACGTGACGGGCAACATCGCCGTGACGTTCTTCCTCGCCCTCTGCACCTTCCTCATCGTGCAGTTCTCGGGCAACAAGCACTACTGGAAGGACATCTTCTGGCCCGAGGTGCCCACGTGGCTCAAGGCGCCCATCCCCATCATCCCCGTCATCGAGTTCGTGGGTATCTTCACCAAGCCCTTCGCCCTGATGATCCGACTTTTCGCCAACATGATGGCAGGCCATGCCATCGCGGTAGCTATCACTTGTATCATCTTCCTCGTGGCCAGTCAGGCCGTGGCCGTACAACTGTCGATGTCGGCCCTCAGTGTCATCATGAGCATCTTCATGATGTGCCTGGAGTGTCTGGTCTGCTTCATCCAGGCGATGGTATTCACGATGCTCTCTGCCGTCTTCATCGGACTGGCCCGGGTTGAACCCGAACATGAATAAAAAAGTAAACATTAGATAATTAACAATTTAAAACTCAAAAAATTATGATTACAGCATTATTGGCAGCAGAAGGTGTTGCAAAGTTAGGCGCCGCAGTAGGCGCAGGTCTCGCAGCTATTGGCGCAGGTCTTGGTATTGGTAAAATCGGTGGTCAGGCTATGGACGCTATGGCTCGCCAGCCGGAGGTGATGAACAAACTGTTCACGAACATGATCGTGGCTGCCGCCCTGATCGAGGGTGTGGCACTCTTCGCCGCCGTCATCGCATTCCTCTGCATCTAAGCATTTACAGATTGTAAATCGTCAATTAGTAAATCGTAAATCACACAGCGTATGGATTTATTGATTCCGAGTACTGGCCTGCTGTTCTGGATGACCATCACTTTCCTCGTGGTGTTCTTCCTGCTATGGAAGTTTGGCTTTCCCGTCATCACCGGCATGGTGAAGGAGCGTCAGGCTTTCATCGACGACTCATTGCGCAAGGCGCATGAGGCCAACGAGCGGCTCGCCAATATACAGAAAGAAGGTGAATCCATCTTGCAGGAGGCTCGCGAGAAGCAGGCTCAGATTCTTAAGGAGGCTGCCGAGACTCGCGATGCCATCGTAGAGAAAGCCCAGGACAAGGCCCGCGCCGAAGGAGCCCGTCTGATGGAGGACGCCCGCGTCGCCATCGAGCAGGAGAAGAAGGCCGCCATCGCCGACATCCGCAAGCAAGTAGCTACCCTCAGCGTCGAGATAGCCGAGAAGATCCTTAAGGAGAATCTCAAGGGTGACCAGGCGCAGATGGATTTGATCGACCGTATGCTGGATGATGTTTCTTCTAAGGAGTAATAGCGTATGGATATAGGAGTCATATCGGTTCGTTATGCCAGGGCGCTGCTTAAGAGCGCTACCGACGCGAAGACCGAGGATGCTGTCTACACCGAGATGCAGCAACTCGCCAGGAGTTATGCCGAGGTGCCACAGTTGAGGTCGGCGATCGACAACCCCATGCTCTCCAAAGCCGAGAAGGAGAAACTCCTGCTGACGTCCGTCGGCAAGGCACCCTCTCCGCTGGTTAAGGCCTTCATCGGACTCGTGCTCAAGGAGGACCGTGAGAGCGTGATGCAGTTCATCGCCAATTCGTACGTCACCCTATACCGTCAACAGAAGAACGTCATCCGTGGCAGACTGATCACTGCCACCGCCGTCACCCCTGCCACCGAGCAGAAGATGCGGCAGATGGTGGAGAGCAAGACTAATGGAACTGTGGAGTTCGAGACCGAGGTGAACCCCGACATCATCGGCGGCTTCATCCTCGAATACGACACCTACCGCATGGATGCGAGCGTGAAGTCGAAACTCAACAACATTCTTAACACACTTAAAAAGTAAACAACAATGTCAGATAAGATTAAACCAAGCGAAGTATCCCAGGTACTGCTCGACCAACTCAAGGGCATCTCCAGCGCCGAGAAGTTCGACGAGGTGGGCACCGTGCTGACCGTCAGCGATGGTGTGGCCCGCATCTACGGACTGCGCAATGCCGAGGCCAACGAGTTGTTGGAGTTCGAGAACGGTACGATGGCCATCGTGATGAACCTTGAGGAGGACAACGTCGGTTGTGTGCTCCTGGGCTCCACCTCGGGCATCAAGGAGGGCATGGTCGTGAAGCGTACGAAGCGCATCGCCTCGATCCGCGTCAACGACAACATTCTGGGCCGCGTCATCAATCCTCTGGGACAGGCTATCGACGGCAAGGGTGACATCGACCTGAGCGACGCCTTCGAGATGCCGCTCGACCGTAAGGCCCCCGGTGTGATCTACCGTCAGCCCGTGAAGGAGCCGCTGCAGACCGGTCTGAAGGCCATCGACTCGATGATCCCCATCGGCCGCGGACAGCGCGAACTCATCATCGGCGACCGTCAGACGGGTAAGACCGCCATCGCCGTGGATACCATCATCAACCAGAAGAGTTTCTATGAGGCAGGCAAGCCTGTCTACTGTATTTATGTGGCCATCGGCCAGAAGGCCTCTACCGTGGCCGCCCTCGTGTCTACACTCCAGGAGCACGGTGCCATGCCTTATACCATCGTCGTGGCTGCCACCGCTGCCGACCCTGCCGCCATGCAGTACTATGCACCGTTCGCTGGCGCTGCCATAGGCGAGTACTTCCGCGACCGTGGCCTGCCCGCACTCGTGGTCTACGACGACCTGTCGAAGCAGGCTGTGGCCTATCGTGAGGTGTCGCTGATCCTGCGTCGTCCCTCCGGACGTGAAGCCTATCCCGGCGACGTGTTCTATCTGCACTCCCGTCTGTTGGAGCGTGCAGCCAAGATGAACGAGCAGCAGGAGGTGGCCGAGCAGATGAACGACCTGCCTGAGTGCATGAAGGGTCACGTCAAGGGTGGTGGCTCGCTCACCGCTCTGCCTATCATCGAGACGCAGGCAGGCGACGTGTCGGCCTACATCCCGACCAACGTGATCTCCATCACCGACGGTCAGATCTTCCTCGAGAGCGACCTCTTCAACCAGGGCTTCCGTCCTGCCATCAACGTCGGTATCTCCGTATCCCGTGTGGGTGGCTCGGCACAGATCAAGTCGATGAAGAAGGTGGCCGGTACGCTGAAGATCGACCAGGCTCAGTATCGCGAACTCGAGGCCTTCTCGAAGTTCTCCAGCGATATGGATGCCGTGACGGCGATGACCCTCGACCGCGGACGTAAGAACAACCAGTTGCTCATCCAGCCGCAGTACAGCCCGATGCCCGTAGGCGAGCAGATTGCCATCCTCTATTGCGGTGTGCACGGACTGATGCGTGAGATGCCCATCGACAAGGTGCGCGAGTGCCAGACGGCCTTCCTCGACAAACTGCGCTCTGCCAGCCCCGAGGTCATCGAGACCCTTGCCAGCGGAAAGATTGACGACGAGACGACAGCCAAGATCGAAGCCGTCATGGCCGACATTGCAGGAACGTATAAAGCCTGATAGCCTATGCCCAGCCTGAAAGAAATCAAGGGCCGCATAGCCTCAGTCAACTCCACGCGCAAGATCACGTCGGCGATGAAGATGGTGGCTTCCAGCAAACTGCATCATGCCCAGGTGGCCATACAGAACATGCTGCCCTACGAGAGCATGCTGGAGCACATCCTCAAGTCGTTCCTTGCAGCCGAGGCAGAGGCACAGACCATCTTCGACAAGCCGCGGCCCGTGAAGCGGGCAGCCCTCGTGGTCTTCACCTCCAACTCGTCGCTTTGCGGCGGATTCAATGCCAACACCATCAAACTGATGGCGCACATCGTCGATGAATACGACCAGACCATCGGCCGCGAGAATGTCGAGATCTATCCCATCGGCCGCAAGGTCTATGAGAAGGCGCAGAAGATGGGGCTCAATGTGCAGGGCGAATACTCGGCCCTGGCCGACAAGCCCAACGTCGCCCAATGCATCGACATCGCCATGGAACTCGGCAAGAAATTCGCTGACGGTGAGATAGATAAGGTGGAACTCGTCTATCATCACTTTAAGAGCGCAGGCTCGCAGATACTCACTCGTAAGACCTTCCTCCCCATCGATGTCGAGACGGAGTTGCAGGCCGACCACGAGCGCGACCTTACCAGCATCCTTGCCACGAAAGAGTCGCAGGAGTATCTCAAGAAGAGAGGTGAGAGGCAGGAGGAAAGAGGAGAGAAGGAAGAAGTGAAGCCGCTCAACGACAACTTCATCGTCGAGCCCGACATGGACACCGTGCTCTCGCAACTCATCCCCAAACTCGCCCATCTGATGCTCTACACAGCCCTGCTCGATTCGAACGCCTCTGAGCACGCCGCCCGAATGGTGGCCATGCAGACGGCAACGGACAATGCCGACGAACTGCTACGCGAACTGAACCTGCAGTACAACAAGAGCCGCCAGCAGGCCATCACCTCTGAGTTGCTCGACATCGTTGGCGGATCGGTGAATAACTGACAGACTGCTTACTACTATATTCGAAGAGAGCCCGTATGCCTGGAGTGCACCGGACTCTCTTTTCATCGTAAACACTCATGGATATGAAACGACATTTGAAACTTTTAGCCACTCTGGCAGCCATCCTGCTCAGCACCTCGGCCATCGCCCAGGGGACAGAGTCGCTCTATCGTCAAGGCAAGTCGCTCTACGACGCCAAGAACTACAAGCAGGCCTTCCCCAAACTGAAGGCCGCCGCCGAGAAGGGCCACAAGAAGGCCCAGTACCGCGTAGGCCTCTGCTACGACAAGGGCAGGGGAGTCGCCGAAGACGATGCCCAGGCTGTGGCCTGGTACCAGAAATCGGCCGCCCAGGACTATGCCAAGGCCCAGTATCAGTTGGGCAAGTGCTACAAGAACGGCGAGGGCATCGCCAAAGACGAGAAGAAAGCCGCCGACCTGTTCATGAAAGCCGCCAGGCAGGAGAATGCCGACGGCATGTACCAACTCGCCAAGTGCTATCTGACCGGCACTGGCGTGGCCAAGGACGAGGCCAAGGCACGGTCGTGGGTGCGCAAGGCCGTCAAGGACGAGGAAGACGGCGATGAGATCCGCGCCGACATCCAGAAGGACGCTGCCAACGGTAAACCCACCGCCAAGCGGCTGCTCGAGATGATCCGGTGACCGTCACGGGCTAAACAACATCAGGAAAAAACACATCGTCTTTGCGACAGTTATGGCAACGTGCGCCATTTCTGTCGCAAAAATCGTATATCTGCCGCATATAACCGATACGAAAAGCAGAGTTTTTCTTGTTTCCTGCTCCAAAACGCCATAACTTTGCATCAGATAATTCAAGCAACAAGAGTATTAACATTTAAAAAATTAAAGTTATGGCAAGAGTAAATTCATTGGTAAGTCTGGTGCTCATGAGCATCGTTACCGCAGTCCGTTTCACAATCCGTCAGTTGGCAGCCTTCAACCGCGTAACAAGTATCGGCGGTGGACTCATGGGGTATAACTACTATCCCCGCTGAGAGGCACGCGTTTGTAACGATGCCTTCCACGGTTCATGCTAATGCCTACTATGGCTCGTGCTGATGCCTTGTACGAGTGATAGTAGGCATTACTATCAGGGGTAAAGCCCTATCAGCACGAGGCGTGGAAGGCATCAGCACGAATGTTTGGAGCCAGTCGGGCTCTTTGAGCATGGGCGTTCCAGTTGTTCCAGTTATTCCAATTAAAATTAGAGGTACAATAATCCTATATATTATATATAACTAATTGATATATAGATAGTTATATGATAATTAAAGAGAATGGAACATCAAAAAACAACTGGAACAACTGGAACAACTGGAACGCTCGGCTAATATAATCATCTAAAATGTTGATTTACAATAAAATACGAAATTGACAAGGTGATAGCGCCAACTTTGCCAAAGCCAAATGATGCAAAAATGCACAACGAAAAATGCTTTTGAGGTTCTTTTCCTATCTTTGCATAGTGAATATTAATTAATATGGTGACGAGACAACTGTTTAAAAAGGCAAGGTAAGTCATAAGGTTTCAGTCTAAAAGTGATGGATTTATCGCGGTTAAAGTCAATTTCTGACTGAATTATTTGCTAGGTTCAAATAATCTTGCTATCTTTGCATCTTGAAGACTGTATCATAAATGAAAAAACTATAAAAGTCATATAATAATGAGAAGATCATCTTTATTTGTACTTGTGTTCATCATGGCCCTGTCGGCATTCTCTGTGGGAGTCGGCTTCTCGTATGCTGCCAACCCGTTTATAGACGACGAGACAGAGACCGTAGAAGGTGAAGGAGAAGAAGCGGAGGTGGTAGAGAACTTTACCGTCGACAACGTCAAGTATCACGTGACAGACGAAGGCGTGGTCGAGGTCGAGGGTGCCGAGGATGGCGCCACGAGCATCACCATTCCCAAGGAGGTGAAATACGAGGATGTGACCTACAAGGTGACCACGCTTGTGGAGGATGCCTTTCGTCAGAACACCTCGTTGGTCTCTGTGACCATTCTGGGCGGTGTGAAGGAAATCCCCAAGGAGGCCTTCAAGGGCTGTAGCAGCCTGACCAAGATCGAACTGTCCGATGACGTGGAAAAGATCGGCGACTCGGCCTTCGAGGGCTGTACGAGGCTCGACAACGTGATCATCCCCAAGTCGGTGAAGACACTGGGCAAGTCGCTCTTCAAGGACTGCGGTGGTCTGAAGACCGTAGAGATAGACTGCGACGTAGAGGAGGTCAATGAGGACTTCTTCAAGAACTGCACCAGTCTGGAGGAGATAGAGATCCAGGGCGACATCAAGAAGATTGCCGAGTCGATGTTTGAGGGCAACAAGAAACTGAAGTCAGTCAAACTCACTGGAAACATTGACGAGATCGGCAAGAATGCTTTTAAGGACTGTACCAGTCTGGAGACCTTCGAATTCGGCAAGAACAAGCAAGTGAAGCAGATGGGCGAGTCGGCCTTCGAGGGTTGCAGCAGCCTGAAGGAAATCGTCATCCCGGGCAGCCTGGAACTGATCGACAAGACCACCTTCAAGGACTGTAGCAGCCTGAAAGAGATCGATATCGAGACCGGTGTGAAAGAGATAGGCGAGTCGGCCTTCGAGGGCTGTAGCAGCCTGGAAGAGATTACCATCCCCAGCACCGTGAAGTTGGTGGGTGCCACGGCCTTCAAGGACTGCGTCAAACTGACGAAGGTAGAACTGGAGGAGGGTGTCGAGGAGATCGGCGACTCGGCCTTTGAGGGGTGCGGCGAACTGAAGATGGTGACGATACCGGCCTCCGTGAAGGATATCGGCGAGTCGGTCTTCGACGGCAGCAGCCTGGAGGAAGTGACCATTCCCGCCTCGATGAAAGTGGTTAAGGTCGGTGCGTTCAAGGGTTGTAAGGAACTGAAGGAACTCACCATCGAGAATGGTGTTGAAGAGATTGGCAATTCGGCCTTCGAAGGCTGTGTCAGCCTGACCGAGTTGGAGATTCCGAAGTCGGTGGAGAAGATTGGCAATTCTGCTTTCAAGGATTGCGAGAAGATAGAATCGCTGTTGCTGGGCGAGGGGCTCCAAGAACTTGGCGACTCCGCCTTTGCCGGTTGTGTCGCCCTGCCTTATGTGGCCCTGCCGGAGAAACTCACGGCGATTGCCAAGGCTGCGTTCCTGGGTTGTGAGAAGATGGATTCAGTGTCGATAGCCGATGCGATGAAAGAGATTGGTGAGTCGGCCTTCGAGGGTTGTACCCGTCTGGATTCGCTGAGACTTCCGGCCGCTATGGAGAAGATAGAGAAGGCCGCCTTCAAGGACTGCGACAGTCTGAAGTGGGTGGAGGTAGCGTTTACGAAGCCGTTCGACATCGATATGAGCGTGTTTGAGGGTATCCACGAGGAAGCCATCCTGAAGGTGCCCAAAGGAACCAGGGCCACGTTCCTGAAACAGGAGTGCTGGACCAAGCCCTTCGTGAAGGTCATCGGCGGCGAATACAAGGTGACCATCGTCTCGCAGGGTGACGGTGAGGCCGTCTGCAAGCGCGATTCGCTGCTGAGCGAACCCATCAACCTGGACCTGGAGCCCAACGACACGCTGGCCGTGAGGAATGAAAGCCTCGAACTGACCTTTATGGAAGGTGACTCCGTGATGGTGGCCTTCCTGTCGGACAAGGGCTATCAGATCATGGACGTGACGGTCAACGACAAGGTCATCTCCGACAGCCTCTTCGCAGACATCTATGCCGCCGACACGCTGACCACGGAGAAGCCCCGCTTCGGCGAATATACCATCGCCTATCTCGACCAGGACTACACGGTGAGCGTGGCCTATGAGCGCATTCACTATCGCCTGGTGGTCGTGGCCATCGGTAAGGGTACAGTCAACTTTGAGGACCAGTCGGTAGAAGACTCCACCGCCACCTTCAGGATTGAGGACGGCCTGGATGCCTTCGTCACCTTTAGCCCAGCCGAGAAATGGCGTATCAAGCAAGTCATGCTCGACGAACTGGACATCACGTCGGAGTTGGCCAAATACCAGTACTCCATCAAGAATATCAAGAAGAATACGACGCTGGTGGCCGAGTATGAGGAGATACCCGTCAACAAGTATATCCTGACGGTCTACGTGGCAGGCAAGGGCGAGGTGGTCGTCGACGACAATACCGTCATCCGCGACGACTCGTGGTCGGCCTACTTCAATGAAGACACGACGGCCGTGCTGACCTTCAAGCCCGATGAAGGCTATGCCACCAAGTACCTGAGGGTGAACGGTGACGACGTGACGACGGCCATCGCCGACAACCACTATACCATCACCGGCATCCGCTCTGACATCAACGTGAACGTGTCCTTTGCTGCGGCGGAGATGAACTTCGCCAAGGATGGCATCAACTATCAGGTATCCTCGTTTACGGATCATCAGGTCATCGTCACATCAGGCGACAATGCCCGGACGGTGGAGGTGCCGGCTACCGTATCGTATGCGGATAATACCTGGCAGGTGACCGGAATACGGGAGGATGCGTTTGCCAACTGTCCCGACCTCGCTGCCGTCATCTGGAACCCCTCGGCTCCGTTCAAGGCGCTGGTGGGCAACCCGAACTTCCTGCTCTACGTGAACGACGAGAGGTGTGTGGCCTGGGCAGACCAGAACGCCGTGGTGAACGGTAAGGCCAAGACTATCGAACTGACCGACGCCATGAGTGACAATGACTTCTACTGTCCGCGCGCCTTCACGGCCGAGAAGATATCCTACACCCACAACTACTCGATGGAGACGGGTATCACAGAGCCGAAGGGATGGGAGACCATCGCCTTGCCCTACGACGTTCAGACCGTCAGGCATGCCAGCGCCGGCAAGATCATTCCCTTCAAGGTATGGACCGCCGACAGCGAGGAGAAGCCGTTCTGGCTGTACGAACTGACCACCGGCGGCTATCAGGAGGCTGCCGGCATCAAGGCCAATACACCTTATATTATCAGTATGCCGAACAACAGCCTGTATCTGACCGACTACCGGATCGCCGGAAGGGTGACGTTCGAGTCGGAGAACGTAGAGGTCAAGGCCTCTGACGACCTGCATCCGGTGAAGTATGGCGACAGAACCCTGGTGCCCAACTTCATCCGTCAGGACGACCCGTCGCTGCTGGCGCTGAATGTGAGTAACGACATCGTGACCTACACGGCGGCAGACAAGGGCAGCAAGTTCGTGAAAGGACTCCGTCAGGTGAATCCCTTCGAGGCCTATATGACCACCACCTCCTCGGGTACCCGTTCCGTCGGTGTGCTGGACGGTTTGGCTACCGGCATCAAGAGTGTCAGGAGCATGGTCGACGAGACGGCCCAGGGTTTCAGGGTCTACGACATGCGGGGTGTGCTCGTGAAGAGCAGCGCGACGATGGCAGAGGCCAGAAATGGACTGAGACCAGGCTTCTACGTTGTACAAGGAAAGAAAATAATCATTAAATAGGAGAGGATATCGATATGACTGAGATGATGAAGAAGACAGCGGACCATCTGCTGAAGACCATATTTGTATTTTCGTTAGTCCATCTTTTCGCCTTTTCACTGGTGGCCTGTGGAGGGGATGATGATGACGACGCGTCGAGCAAGAAACCCGACTATATCGCCGCCAACGAGGAGATGGAACTGTCGGATACGGGAGACAACATCCTCTCTATCAGGTCCAACTGCAAATGGAGGCTTTATGTGGATGTCGACTGGCTGTTCCTTGAGCCCGCAACGGGTGAGAACAATGGCAAGGTGACCATCACGGCCAGTCCGAACAAGACCGGTGCCGTCAGGTCGGCTACCATCTATATGCGTAACGAGGACAACTCTGTGGAGAGAACCGTCATCGTCCGTCAGAAGAAGGCACAGGAAAACAGTTTCGTGCCGCTGCCTGGTGAGAACCCATTGCCAGAGTGATCTGCGGTTTTCTTATTGTTTATAGTTTAGAGTTTATAGTTTAGAGTTTATATAATGAAACAGACAATTTTGGTAACAGGCGGCACGGGCTTCATCGGAAGCCATACGACCGTCGAACTGCAGGAAGCAGGTTATGAGGTGGTCATCATCGACAACCTCTCGAATTCAAATGCAAACGTTGTGGATGGCATCGAGAAGATCACAGGCATCAGACCCGCCTTCGAGAAGGTGGACTGCTGTGACAAGGAAGCCCTTGAGGGTGTCTTCAAGAAGTATCCGAAGATTGAGGGTATCATCCACTTCGCTGCCTCAAAGGCAGTTGGCGAGAGCGTGGAGAAGCCGCTGCTCTACTATCGCAATAACCTCGTTTCGCTGATCAATCTGCTTGAACTGATGCCGAAGTACGATGTGAAGGGCATCATCTTCTCTTCCAGTTGCACCGTCTATGGCCAGCCTTCGCAGGAGAACCTGCCTGTGACGGAGAACGCTCCCATCCAGAAGGCGATGAGTCCTTACGGCAACACGAAGCAGATCAACGAGGAGATTATCCAGGACTATATCCACTCTGGCGCTCCCATCAAGAGCATCATCCTGAGATACTTCAACCCCATCGGCGCCCATTCCTCTGCACTCATTGGCGAACTGCCCAATGGCGTGCCCATGAACCTCATCCCCTTCGTGACACAGACCGCTATGGGTATCCGTGAGCAATTGAAGATATTCGGTCACGACTACAACACGCCAGACAAGACCTGTATCCGCGACTATATCTATGTGGTGGATCTGGCCAAGGCCCATGTGAAGGCGATGGAGCGCGTGCTCGACAAGCCTGAGACCGATGCCGTAGAAGTGTTTAATATCGGTACGGGCAAGGGCCTCTCTACGCTGGAAGTGGTCGAAGGCTTCGAGAAGGCTACTGGCGTGAAGGTGAACTGGACCTATGCTCCCCGTCGTGAGGGTGATATCGAACAGGTCTGGGGTAATGTCGACAAGGCCAACAAGGTGCTTGGCTGGAAGGCAGACACACCGACGGAAGAAGTCTTGAAGAGTGCCTGGAAGTGGCAAGTGAAACTCCGCGAAGAAGGAATACAGTAGTTTACTTTTGTTTATAGTTTAAAGTTTATAGTTTATAGATGATTACTTCTTATAGGCAGCATGAATGGCATGCAAGGTATTCAACTATAAACTATAAACATTAAACTATAAACTTATCACCGCTCTGAAGGTTCCTTCGTCATCAAACTCATCAAGCGAGACGGGCTGTCGGAAGAGTCCGAAGAGGGAAGAACCGGAACCAGACATAGCGGCATAGGCGGCACCTAAGTCATAAAGTCTGTCCTTGATGGCACCGATCTCTGGATGGAGCGCAAAGACACTCCGTTCGAAATCGTTGGTCAGACGATTGCGCCAGGTCTCCACAGGCTGCATCACGATGTCGCGGCAGTTCTGTGCTGGATGCTGTGGGGTGATGAGCGAGAAGGCCTCTTTCGTAGAGACGGGGATAGCAGGACGGACCACAGCCAGATACCAGCCACTAAGGTCGAGGGCGATGGGTTCAAGTTTCTCTCCGATGCCCTCAGCATAACAGGGCTTATTGAGAATGAAGAAGGCACAGTCGGCACCCAGACGGGCAGCGTAGTCTATCATCTGCTGGTCGGAGAGTCCCAACTGGAACATCCGATTCAACAGGGTGATCATAAATCCGCAGTCGCTGCTGCCACCACCCATGCCGGCCTGCGTGGGAATACCTTTATATAAATGGGCATGAATACGGGGCAGGGTAGGGAAGTCCTGCTTCAACAGGTTGTAGGCACGCACCACCAGATTCTTCTGCTCGTCGCCGTCGATCACGATATTCGTCACCTTCAGGTCGCAGTCGACGGCTGAAGGGAACTGCTCATCCATCGGGAACACCTCGAGGACATCACAGATAGGAACGGGATAGAACACGGTCTCCAGATTGTGGTAACCGTCGGGACGGCGCTCAACGACGTTAAGCCCCAGGTTGATCTTTGCGATGGGATTTGTCAGCATGCTTCTTTTTCTTCTGGTTATTCTGGCCATTACCCTTCGAGTGCCAGCGGCCGTGACGACGGGTATTGGAACGTTTCTTCTCACGTTTGGTGTACTCTGGGGCCTCACCGAGTCCTTCCGGCAAGGGCATCTTCTCCACTTCCTTGCCGAGGAAATGCTCAATCTGCTGGAAACGGTAGATGTCCATATCGCTGATGAATGTGATAGCCTCACCATCACGGTCGGCACGGGCCGTACGACCAATACGATGCACATAATCCTCAGCATCATGGGGCACATCGTAATTGATGACGATTCGGATATCGTCGATGTCGATGCCACGGGCCACGATATCGGTAGCCACGAGCACATCAGTCTGTCCGGCCTTGAAACGATACATCACCTCGTCGCGCTCCTGCTGGGAGAGGTCGCTGTGCATCTGGTCGCAGTTGATGTGCATCTGCTTCAGCGAACGGGTAATCTCTTTCACCTTCTCCTTCTTGCCAGAGAAGATGATGACGCGCTTCAGGTCGCCCTGCTTGAAGATGTGGTTGATAATCTTCAGTTTCTGCGGGTCGTAGCAGACATAGGCACTCTGGCGAATTTTCTCCGCAGGCTTGGAGACGGCAATCTTCACCTCTACAGGCTTGTGAAGCATGGTGACTGCCAACTCTCGGATCTTCGGCGGCATCGTGGCAGAGAACATGATGCGCTGGCACGAACTGGGCAACTGCTGGACTATCTTCATGATATCGTCGATAAAGCCCATGTCGAGCATGCGGTCGGCCTCGTCGAGGACGAAGAAACTGCAGCGCGAGAGGTCGAGGTTGCCGACTTTCAGATGACTGAGCAGACGGCCTGGCGTGGCAATGAGCACGTCGGCACCAAGCCGCATGCCACGGAGTTCCTGTTCGTATCTGCCACCGTCGTTACCACCATAGACAGCCACCGAAGATACTCCATCAAGATAATAGCCGAAGCCCTGCATGGCCTGGTCTATCTGCTGGGCGAGTTCACGGGTAGGGGACATTACCACACAGTTGATGGCATCCTTCGGGTAGTCGCCGTCGTCGAGCATCGAGAGGATCGGCAGCAGATAGGCTGCGGTCTTGCCCGTTCCTGTCTGTGCCACTCCCAACACGTCGTAGCCATCGAGGATCTCGGGGATGCATCGCTCCTGGATAGGGGTCATCTCGTCGAAGCGCATGTCGTAGAGCGCATCAAGGATATTATCGTTCAGATATGTTTCTTCAAATTTCACGTCAATACTTCAATTTTCAATTCTTAATAACTTCAATTCTAATTCGGAGCCTGCCTGTAGCAGAAGTAAGCAATCACCGCATAGAGTATGTTCGGTAGCCATGCAGCCAGAACCGGCGGGGTGTCGGCATTGATGGCAAAGGTGGCGCTGATGGTCTGCAACAGGATGTATGAGAACGAGAGGGCCAGACCGATTCCCAGAGACAGTCCCATGCCGCCCTTACGCTTACGGCTGGACAGGCTGATGCCAATGACGGTCAGGATAAAGGATGCGAAGGAGGTGGCGATACGCTTGTGGTACTCCACCTCATACTGTACGACATTGACCGATCCTCGTTCCGTCTGCTTACCGATGTAATCGCGCAATTCATCGGAAGTAAGAGTCTCTTGTTGGCCATCGGAATAAACCAGATCCATCGGCTCCATCTGGATGAGGGTGTCGATGACTGAACCCGACTTGATTTCCTCACGGAGTCCTCTCAGCGTACGGATCTTGTAGTTCTGCGCTTTCCAATGGAAACGGTCTTCGCTGATGGAGTCGTAGCGGATGGTAGAGGCGGTCATGTGGCTGACCAGTTTCTTGTTCTCAAACTTATCGAGCGAGAAACCATAGCCGGTCTTCGTATTATTATCGTATTGCTGGATATAGGCAATCACACCAGGTCTTATCATCAACTGAACGTTGCTGGCAGAGGTGATTTTCTTGCTGTTCCTGTATTTCGCCTCAAACTCCTGTCTGACAACCGTTCCGTGAGGAATGATATAGGCGCCGAGGTAGAAATTGACCAAGGCGATCATGGCAGCAGAGAGGATGTAAGGCCGCAACAGCCGCTTGAAACTGACGCCAGCAGCCAGCATAGCGATAATCTCGGAGTTGCCGGCCAACTTGGAAGTGAAGAAGATAACGGCGATGAATACGAACAAGGGCGAGAAGAGGTTCGAGAAATACGGCACGAAGTTGGCATAATAGTCGAAGACAATAGCCTTCAACGGTGCCCCTAAGGTAGTGAACTTCGACAGGTTCTCGTTGACATCGAAGACGATGGCGATGGAGATGATGAGGATGATGGAGTAGATGTAGGTGCCGATGAATTTGGAGATGATATATCTGTCGAGGCGTGGCAACAGGCGCCAAGGGTTCAGATGGCGAACCCACCGGAATGTCTTCCGGAGGAGACGCCCCGTCTTACGGAGCCATACCCTGATATACTTACTCTTCTTCATCTACCTGCGCTTTCCGAGTTGTTCTATTACTGAACGTTTCCATTGTACAAAGTCACCAGCGATGATATGCTGTCGGGCATCGGTTACCAGCCGCAGGTAGAAGGCGAGGTTATGGATAGAGGCTATCTGCATGGCCAGCAGTTCCTGCGCCTTGAAGAGATGATGGAGATAGGCCTTCGAGTGGATACGGTCTATCTCACAGCCATCGGGATCAATGGGCGAGAAGTCGTCCTCCCACTTCTTGTTCCGCATGTTCATCGTTCCCTCATAAGTGAACAGCATGGCGTTGCGACCGTTGCGGGTTGGCATCACACAGTCGAACATGTCGACACCACGCTCGATGGCTTCGAGGATATTCTGTGGCGTACCGACTCCCATCAGATAACGGGGACGGTCCTTGGGAAGGATGTCGTTGACCACTTCAATCATCTCATACATCACCTCCGTCGGTTCACCTACGGCCAGGCCACCGATCGATACGCCACCGCCATCATTCAGTTTTGTCAGCATATCGCAGACATGCCTGGCGGCATCCTGACGCAGATCCTTATAGGTACAACCCTGCACGATAGGGAATAATGTCTGGTTGTAGCCATAAAGGGGCTCCGTCTCATTGAATCTCTTCACGCATCGCTCCAGCCATCGTTGCGTAAGTCTCAGACTCTTAGAGGCATACTGATAGTCGCTCTGTCCTGGCGGACATTCGTCGAAAGCCATCATGATATCGGCACCGATGACGCGCTGAGTATCCATCACATTCTCTGGCGTGAAGATATGTCTCGAACCGTCGATATGGCTCTGGAACTCACATCCTTCCTCACGGAGTTTGCGAATACCTGTCAACGAAAACACCTGAAACCCGCCGCTGTCCGTCAGAATCGGTCGGTCCCAGGTATTAAACCGATGAAGTCCGCCCGCCTTACGGAGGATGTCAAGTCCGGGACGAAGATAGAGGTGGTAGGTATTGCCGAGGATAATCTGTGCCTTCACTTGTTCACGCAGTTCTGAGAAGTGGACTCCCTTCACGCTGCCAGCCGTTCCGACCGGCATGAAAATAGGAGTCTGAATAGGACCGTGAGCGGTCTGTATCAGACCTGCTCTTGCCTCACTGGCGGAATCTGTATGATCAACTTGAAAAGTCATGCCTAATTATATCACCATTTCACCTTTTCACTTTTTCCCCTTTTCATCGTCATCCTCAGGGATTGTGAAGTCGAGCGGGTGCTTGACGATCTCATCCGTAAGCGCAAAGTCCCACACATCCTGCACGTTCTCCACATAATGGAAGGTGACCCCCTTGAGATACACCTCAGGAATCTCGTTGATATCCTTTTCGTTCTCACGGCACATCACGATGTCCGTAATGCCGGCACGCTTGGCGGCAAGGATCTTTTCCTTGATTCCACCGACCGGAAGCACCTTTCCTCTCAGGGTAATCTCGCCCGTCATGGCCGTATTCTTACGCACCTTCTTCTGGGTAAGGGCCGAAGCAATCGAGGTGGCAATGGTGATACCTGCCGACGGTCCGTCCTTGGGGGTAGCACCTTCCGGCACATGGATATGGATGTTCCAGTTGTCGAAGATGCGGTAGTCGATATGGAGTTTGTCGGCATGGGCCTTCACATACTCCAACGCCAGAATGGCCGACTCCTTCATCACGTCGCCGAGGTTACCCGTCAGCGTGAGTTTCGAACCTTTGCCTTTGGAGAGGGACGTCTCAATAAAGAGAATCTCTCCGCCGACACTTGTCCAGGCCAGACCCGTCACCACGCCAGCATAGTCATTGCCTTGATAAATATCCCGATAGAATGGGGGCTTGCCTAAGAGGTCTTCAATCTCTGTCGGCGTGATCTTCTGATAGTCTGTATTATCCTCAAGTTGTCGTTTGTAGGCAATCTTACGAAGGGCTTTGTCAATCTGTTTCTCCAACTGACGGACACCACTCTCACGGGTATAGCGCTCGATAATCATCTCGATGGCTGCCTTGTTGAAGGTGGGTTTCAGAGAACGGGTATTCAATCCCGTGTTCTCTAACTCGCGAGGTATCAAGTGTCGCTTCGCAATTTCGTATTTTTCCTCTGTGATATAGCCACTTACCTCAATAATCTCCATACGGTCGAGTAGGGGACGCGGAATGGTGGAAAGGTTATTGGCGGTGGCGATGAAGAGCACCTTCGACAGGTCATAGTCCACATCCAGGTAGTTGTCGTGGAAGGCATTATTCTGCTCTGGATCGAGCACTTCGAGCAGGGCAGAGGCGGGATCGCCGTTGTGGGTCATCTGGGTGATCTTGTCGATTTCATCGAGGATAAACACGGGATTGCTCGAGCCAGCCTTCTGGATCGACTTGATGATGCGTCCGGGCATGGCACCGATATAGGTACGACGGTGTCCGCGGATCTCGGCCTCATCATGCAGACCACCTAACGACATGCGGACATACTTTCGCTTCATGGCCGAGGCGATGCTCTTGCCTAACGAGGTCTTGCCGACGCCCGGAGGACCGTAGAGACAGATGATGGGTGACTTCAAATCACCGCGGAGGGCCAGCACAGCCATGTATTCGAGGATGCGCTCCTTCACTTTCTCCATGCCGTAGTGGTCATGGTCGAGTATCTTCTGGGCACGCTTCAGGTTCAGGTCGTCCTGGGTATATTCGCACCAAGGCAGACTGACGAAGGTCTGCAGGTAGTTCAGTTGCACGTTGAATTCCGGACTCTGCGGATTCAGGTTATCCAGTTTGTCGGCCTCCTTATAGAACACCTTACTTACCTCATAGGGCCACTTCTTGTCTTCAGCCTTCCGGAGCAAGTCGCGTTTCTCCGGAGTCGTCTCACCGTTGCCCATCTCAGCCTGCAGGTTCTTGATCTGCTGCTGCAGGAAATAGTTTCGCTGCTGCTCGTCGATATCCTCACGGGTCTTGTTACGGATATCGGCCTTCAGGTTCTGAAGGTTGATCTCCCGGTTCAGGATCTTCATCACGCTGAACAGGCGCTCCTTCACGTGTTCCATCTCCAGCAGACCCATCTTCTCTTTCGCAGAGAACGGCATGTTCGAGCATACGAAGTTGAGCGCCATCACGTTGTTTGAGATATTCTTGATGGCGAATGATGCCTCGTCGGGAATATCCTCACTGATGTTGATATACTGGTTCACCATATTGCGGAGATCCTCGACGGCCGTCCTGAACTCACGGTCTTTCTTCTCCGGCTCTATGTCTTCCAACGGCTCTACGAGCCCCTCCAGATAGGGGTCGGTCTTGATAATCTTCTCCAGACGGAAACGGCCTAATGCTTGAACAATCGTCGTCAGGTTGCCATTGGGCAGGGTCAGTTGCTTCATCACCTTGGCGTAAACACCATACTCATAGAGGTCCTCCTGCAAGGGGAAGTCTACATCAGGCTCGCGCTGGCAGACGATACCGATCACATGGCCCATCTTCTCGGCCTTCTGAACCAGTTTCTTACTTGAGTCTCTGCCGATGAGTATGGGCGAGACGACGCCTGGGAACAGGACGAGATTGCGCACGGCGAGGATAGGCACCGACGACGGGACATTCATCTTGATCAGATCAGACAGGTCGCCATCAACGTCGGCAATCATCTGAAATGCTGTGTTATTGTTGTGATTACTCATAAGTCTTTTTACCTTACTAATCAAATAAATTGGGTGCAAAGGTACAAAAAAAGCCACAGATTACACCTATTTATTCTATTAATCTGTGTTAATCCATAGAATCTATGACATAAAATAACTAACTTTGCACGCAGAAAATGGCAAACGACTACTTTCAGTTTAAGCAATTCACCATCCGCCAACACCGCTGTGCGATGAAAGTGGGCACCGACGGCACCCTGTTAGGAGCCTGGTCACTGGCCTCGTCTGGTCCCTGCCGTATCCTCGATATCGGCACCGGTACAGGTCTCATCGCCCTGATGATGGCCCAGCGCTACCCGCAAGCCTCTGTCACGGCCATCGACCTGGATGCCCAGGCCGTACAACAGGCTCGAGAGAACGTAGCGGCTTCACCTTTTGCCGAGAGGATTCATGTCGTCGAAGGGGATGTGCAGGCGTTCGAGACCACAGAAAAGTTCGATTCCATCGTCTGTAATCCGCCCTTTTTCGAGGATTCTCTTACCTGTCCGGACCCACAACGTACAGAAGCACGACATACTGTTACGCTGGGTTACCAGCAGTTGATGGAATCTGTTTTCCGATTACTGAAAGACGACGGCCTGTTTTCCGTGATTATTCCCACCGATTGTCGTGCGAGACTGGAGAGCGAAGCCCATCTGAGAGGTTTCTTCATCAGTCGTGTCTGCAGTATACAAACGACACCCAGGAAAGCGCCAAAGCGTTACATGATTGAAATGACAAAACAACCTGTCAATGAGGTTGATACGACAAACGGTGTACTTGAATCGTCGCCCCAGATAAGGAGTGACTGGTATCATGAACTGACTAAAGAATTCTACATCAAATGAAGACGACTATCATGCAACTGAACATCGAGTGGGGGAATCCGCTTGAAAACATCCGAAAAGTGGAGCGACTGATGACTGAGGCCCCCAAGAGCGACCTCTATGTACTGCCAGAAATGTGGAGTACGGGCTTTGCCACAGAACCTCAGAATATCGCTGAAAACGAGGAAAACAGCGTCACCCTGCAATGGATGCGTACCACTGCCAAGCGCCTGAACTGCGCTTTTTCTGGCAGTCTGGCGATAAAACTGCCAGATAGTGGCGCCTACGTGAATCGACATTATTTTATTGATGGCCGTTCTCAGAGCGAAACATATTATGATAAACACCATTTGTTCCGTTATGGTGGTGAAGACCAGTATTATCAGTCGGGTGAGGCCCATACCATCGTGACGTATTGCGGCTTCAGAATACTGCTTTTGACTTGTTACGACTTGCGATTTCCTGTCTGGAGCAGATATGCTGACGCCTTGCAATACGACGCTATCATTGCTGTGGCGAACTGGCCTGAGAGTCGTCAGAATGCCTGGCAAATCCTGACCAGAGCACGGGCGATGGAAAATCAGGCGTATCTCATCGGCTGTAATCGTGTTGGCGACGACAACTATTCTCATTATCGTGGTCTGAGTGCCATTATCAGTCCAATCGGCAAAACGCTTGCCAGTTGTCAGGCCAACAAAGAACAAACCGTTTCATATACTTTGGATTTGGAAATCGTCAAGAAGCAGCGCACAAAATTCCGCGTTTTGGACGATCGTGATATCAAATAATCTGAGTCAAAAAGAGGCCTTATCAGTTATCTCCCTGACAATCATCCTTTTAGACCAGAATCGGCATTATGATAAATAAAAGAAATAAGGAATAAGAATCATTCTCCCCCTTTCAATAATAATAAGGCCCGGCAAGTACAAAAGTAAAACAAGTTGTTTTGGTGTCGAACTAGGCATTCCTTACTATCGTAGAAGGCATCCTTTACAGACCAAAACAACTTGTTTTACTTTTAGAGTTGTGCTGCTTATCAGAATGGCAGATCGTCAGTTGAACCTTCGGCAGACGGTTCCTGTGCTGGCGGGAATGGTGCCGTGGCTCCGTCAGCCGGCGGGAATGGCGAAGCCTGAGGTGCTCCGGCGGCTGCTACTGGCGCTCCAGCCACGGGCTGCTGGCCACGAATGATGTTGTAAGCGCGAATCTCGTTGAACCAACGGCCGTTGTACTCATGGGCGTCGATGTCGAACTGAATGGTCAAGTCCTCACCCTGCTGGATGTTGAACTGCTTGATGCGGTCCTCGCCGAAAAGACGGAACATGCATCTGCGAGGATACTGACCAGGCACTTCGATGACATACTCCTGAGACATCCAACTGTTTCCTGTACGAGCCGAGACGCCACTTTGGGCGGGCATGACGGCGATAATTCTTCCTGTTAATTCCATTGCTTAAACTGTTTTTATTTGTTGATTTTATCGTTTTCAGGTGGCGAAATTACTAAAAATAGTTTGAATTGCACAATTTTCTCTGCTTTTTTTTGTTGAATACAACGTTTTTTTGTAATTTTGTCCCAATTATTAAAAAGGTAATAAATAACAAGAAAACTATAACAACTATGAGATTTACATTATCAAGCAGCGCACTGAGTGGAAAACTCACTGCCCTCTCAAGAGTGATTAACAGTAAGAACGCCTTGCCCATCCTTGGCGACTTCGTGTTCGAGATCAAGGACAATATCCTGTATCTGACGGCTTCGGACTCGGAGAACATGATGAAGACACAGTTGGAACTGACGGAGAGCGACGGCTATTGCCGCTTTGCCATCGGCAACCACGACCTGTTGGAGGCCGTGAAGGGCTTCTCGGAGCAGCCTATTACGTTCGATGTCGACCAGGAGAAGAACATCGTGAAGATATCCTATCAGAACGGTCTGTTCTCGCTGCCCATCGAGAATGCCGACGAGTTCCCCATGGCCCAGCCCGTCAGCGACTTCGCCACGATAATCACACTCCCCAACCTCATACTGGCTGAGAATATCAACCGCTCCGTCTTCGCTACGGCTCAGGACGAACTGCGCCCCGTTATGAACGGTATCTACTTCGACCTGACGGCCGAGGGACTGGCTGTGGTGGCCAGCGACGGTCATAAGTTGGTGCGCAACAAGGTGTTCACCATCACAAGTGAGCAGCCTGCCGCATTCATCCTGCCGAAGAAGCCTGCCAACCTGCTTCGTAACCTGCTTGGCAAGGACGGCGGCGATGTGATCATCCGCTTCGACGAGCGCAATGCCGAGGTGAACTATGGCGACGGTATCCTGCAGTGCCGGCTGATTGAGGGCCGCTACCCCAACTACAACAGCGTGATTCCGCAGAACAACCCCAACGAGTTGCGCGTCGACCGTCTCGGACTGCTGGCCGCCCTGCGCCGTGTGCAGCCTTTCGCCAACGACTCGAGCAACCTGATCCGCTTCCATGTCGAGGGCTCTACCCTGCAGTTGGATGCCGAGGACTACGACTTCTCGAAGACGGCTACGGAGCGGATGACCTGCGAATACAACGGCCAGCCGATGAGCATTGGTTTCAAGGGCTCGTCGTTCATCGAGGTGCTGAGCAACTTCGACTGTCAGGAGGTGATCATCCAGTTGGCCGACCCCAGCCGCGCCGGTCTGGTACTGCCCTCAGAGCAGCCTGAGAACCAGGATGTGCTGATGCTGATGATGCCGATGCTGATCAACGATTAAATGATATTGAACATTGAGCATTGAGCTTTGAACTTTATGATTACTTGTAAAGGCAACATGGAGGGAAAAGTCATATCATAACGCTCAATGTTCAAAGTTTAAAAACCAAAGTAATATGAAACTGAATCTTCAGAAGCCACTCGTCATCTTCGACCTGGAGACGACGGGTCTTGACTTGGTCAAGGATCGTATCATTCAGATATCTTATATTAAGGTGTATCCAGACGGACGTGAGGAGCGTGGCGATGAACTGATCAATCCTGAGCGCCCCATCGAAGCCATTATCACACAGTTGACGGGTATCAGCAATGACGATGTGAAGGACAAGCCTACTTTCAAGCAGTTGGCGCAGACGCTGGCAGATAAGTTTGCCGGTTCTGACTTCGCTGGCTTCAACTCGAACAACTTTGACATTCCCCTTCTGGCAGAAGAGTTCCTGCGGGCTGGTATCGACTTCGACTTTTCCAAGAGCCGGCTCATCGATGCCTGCACCATTTTCAAGAAGATGGAGCGTCGTAACCTCGCTGCCGCCTATAAGTTCTACTGCGGGCGGAAGATGGAGGACGACTTCGAAGCCCACCGTGCCGACCAGGATACTGAAGCCACATATCGGGTGCTGATGGGCGAACTGGACAAGTACGCCCCTGGTGCCAACGAGGATAAGGAGAAGGTGTTGGAGAATGACATGGACCAGTTGGCTGCTTTCTCCAAGCAGAACAACAACGTGGACTTCGCCGGCCGCATCGTCTGGGCAGAGATGAAGGACCGCAACGGTAATCCCCTACTCGACCAGGATGGTCAGCCCAAGATGACGGAGGTGTTCAACTTCGGCAAGCACAAGGGCCTTCCTGTGGCCGACGTGCTGCATATCGACCCAGGCTATTACAGTTGGATACTGTCTGGCGACTTCACCTACAACACGAAGCAGGTACTGACCCGTATCCGACTGCGCGAATCGAAGTTGAACGGATGATGTTAAAGGGTGAAAAGGTGAAAGGGTGAAAAGGTGAAACCTGTAGTATTGAGATACATCAGTTCTGTCAAGAGATGTGTATTGGTGGGAAGTCTTTCACTTCTTCACCTTTTCATTTCTTCACCTTTGCATGCTCAGGAGTTGCAGGCTAAGATCAACATCAACCATAGTCAGATACAGGGCACGGACGTCAGCGTGTTTGAAAACCTGAAGCAGACGCTCGAGCAGTTCGTCAACGAACGGCAATGGACTGATCTGCAGTTCCAGAAGAACGAGCGCATCCAGTGCAGTTTCAATATCACCGTAACAAAGTATGTCAAAGATGAGAACCGCTTTGAATGTACGGCTCTGATACAGGCCAACCGTCCGGTCTACAACTCGGCCTACACCACCACCTTATATAATAATAGAGATGACAACTTCCAGTTCGAGTTCGTACAGTTCGACCAGTTGAACTATAATGATGAGACGATCGACAACCAGTTGACGGCACTCTTTGCCTATTATGCCTATCTGATCATCGGCCTCGACCTCGACAGTTTTTCCCCTCTCGGCGGAACGGATATCCTGCAGAAATGCGTCTATCTGGTGAACAATGCCCAGGACTTAGGTTTCCCAGGCTGGAAACTGTTTGAGGACAGCCGAAACCGCTTTGCCATCATCAACGACTACATGGACGAGTCGATGAAGCCCTTCCGGCAGTTGCAGTACGACTATTATCGCAAGGGGCTTGACGAGATGGCGAATAATGCGGAACGTGGTCGTACTGAGATATCCAACGCTCTGGAGAATGGTTTGAAGACGTCGCATGAGAACAAGCCCCTGAGCCTGTTGCCGCAGATCTGGACGGACTACAAGAAAGACGAGTTGAAGAACATCTATAACGGCAAGGGCACCCAGAAGGAGAAAGAGCGCATCTACGACATGCTGATGAGTATCAACGCCTCGCAGAGCAATACCTGGGATGACATCAGGAAGTGAAGAATTAGAAATCAAGAGATAAGAATAAAGAGTAAAGGAATGCTCAAGCATCTTTATATCAAGAACTTTACGCTGATAGACGAATTGGACATAGAATTCCGTCAAGGGTTCTCTGTCATCACGGGAGAGACTGGTGCCGGAAAGAGCATCATCCTCGGAGCCATCGCCCTGCTGCTGGGACAGCGGGCAGACTCGAAGGCTATCAAGCAAGGTGCAGACAAGTGTGTTATCGAGGCCCATTTCGACCTGACACGCTATGATATGGACGCCTTCTTCGCCGAGAACGATATCGAGAACGATCCGGAGGACTGCATTGTGCGCCGCGAACTCCTGGCGTCAGGTAAAAGCAGGGCTTTCATCAACGACACGCCCGTTCAACTGTCCATGTTGAAGGAATTGGGAGAAAGACTTGTCGACGTACACTCACAGCATCAGAACCTCTTGCTCAACAAGCAAGACTTCCAGTTGGGTGTGGTCGATATCTTCTCTGACGACGAGAAGGAACTGGCCCAATACCAGCAGTCGTTCAGACAATACCAGCAGGTGAAGCAGTCGCTCGAAGACCTCAAGGAGAGTATCGAGCGCAACCGTCAGAACGCCGACTTCCTGAGATTCCAATGCGACGAACTGACACAGGCGAACCTCGTTGAGGGAGAACAAGAAGAGTTGGAACAGCGCAGCGACACCATGAGCCATTCTGAGGATATCAAGCGGGCGCTCTATGAAGCCGACAATGCCCTTGGGGCCGAACAGACCGGCGTCGTCTCTGCCTTGCGTTCCACACTCTATGAACTGAGGAAGATCGGCGATGTCTACCCCGTAGCCGCAGAACTCGTGGAGCGTGTAGACAGTTGTTATATCGAACTGAAGGACATTGCACAGGAAGTGAGCAGCCATCTGGAGCGCATCGACTTTGACCCTATGGAAATGGATGCCGTCACGAATCGCCTGGACAAACTGTACGACCTCGAAAAGAAATACCACGTAGAGACCGTCGAAGAACTGATAGCCAAGCGTGCTGAACTGAGTGAACAACTGGATAACATCGAGAACAGCGACGAGGCGCTCTCTGCCTTGCAGCAACAACTTCAACAGTTACACAAGCAGGCCTGTCAGGAAGCAGATGCCCTGACGAGACTCCGTGCGAAGGCCGCCAAGCGGATTGAGTCGGAGATGCAGCAGAAACTCGTCCCCCTCGGCATGCCCCATGTGCGCTTCTCTGTTGAGATCAGCCCTGAGCCGCTGGGACTCAGTGGTCAGGATAAGATTGCATTCATGTTCAGTGCCAACACCTCTACCCCACTCCAGCCTATTTCACAAGTGGCCTCAGGCGGTGAGATAGCCCGAGTGATGCTCTCCCTGAAGGCGATGATCAGTGGAGCCGTGAAACTGCCTACCATTATCTTCGACGAGATTGATACGGGCGTCAGTGGAAAGATGGCAGAGAAGATGGCGGAGATGATGCAGGAGATGGGAGATCACGGTCGTCAGGTCATCAGCATCACACACTTGCCCCAGATTGCCGCTCTCGGTACAACCCATTATAAGGTAGAGAAGCAAGAGACGGCACAAGGCACCGTCAGCAGTATGAAACAACTTAATGAGACTGAGCGCATCCATGAGATAGCCCAGATGCTGAGTGGTAGTGATGTCAGCGAGGCTGCCATTGCCAACGCCAAACAATTGCTAAAGACAAAGAATTGAATAATAGTAGTAATGAATCATCATGAATAGGATAACAAATACGATAAAGTTTAAGGTTGCGCTGACAGGCGTTCTGCTCTTCCACCTTTTTACACTTTCACCCACACATGCCCAGCCATCCTGGGTGAAAAAGGCAACCAAGTCTGTGTTCACCTTGAAGACCTTTGCGGCAGACGGTTCGCTGATTGCTAGCAGCAATGGCTTCTTTACGGGTTCCAACGGCGAGGCTGTCAGCAGTTTTTCGCCTTTCAAGGGTGCTTCCAAGGCCATCATCATCGATGCCCAGGGGAAAGAGACGGCCGTCGTCAGTATTCTGGGTGCCAACGATATCTACGATGTCGCCCGTTTCCGTGTCGATAACAATAAGTCGCAGCCGTTACCGATATGCACCACCACCATGTCGGAAGGCAGCATGGTATGGCTCCTCCCCTATCATGAAACCAAACAGGTATTAAGCGGCCCGGTCAGGAAGGCAGAACTGTTTATGGACAACTATGCCTACTATACAGTTGCGCTGACCTCTCCACAGCATACCGAGAGTTGTCCCCTTCTGAATGATGAGGGGGAAGTCGTCGGCCTGATACAACCATCGGCCAATGCCATGGACTCTCTCAGTTATGCTATCAGCGCAGTCTTCGCCGACTCCTTGAGGATGACGGGATTCAGCATGAACGACCCTATCTTCCAACAAACCCAGATCAAGAAGGAGTTGCCCGATGACCTGAAAGAGGCCAACATCGCCATCTATCTTGCCAGTTCAAGGAACGACTCTCTGGCCTATGCCGAACTGATCGACGACATGATCAGCAAGTTCCCTTCAGCGCCAGACGGCTATACCTACAAGGCACAGTTGGCGGCCAACAACGGAGACTTTGCCATAGCCGACCGGAATATGGCGGAAGCCATCCGTGTGGCTTCTCCCAAAGACGAATCACACTTCAACCTCGCCCGTCTGATCTACAATAAGGAAGTCTATCAGCCCGGCGTACCCTTCGAGGCATGGAGTTTAGACAAGGCCCTGTCAGAAGTGCGCGAGGCCATCACCATCAATCCTCAGGTGACCTATCAGCAACTCGAGGCCAATATTCTCTTCGCCCAGAAACAGTATGAAGGGGCATACGACATCTTCATGCAGTTGACGAACACCCCCTTGCGCAATGCGGAACTGTTCTATGGAGCCTCCCGATGCAAGGCCCTGATGCGTGACACCACGGCTATGCTCTCGCTCCTGGACAGTTGCGTGAACACCTTCTCCAAGCCCTATTTGAAAGATGCTGCCCCATACCTGTGGGCACGAGCCGAGGCGAAACGTGACGCCGGCAAATACCGTGATGCTCTCTCTGACATGAATGAATACGAGAAACTGATGAGTGCGAACATCAACGACAGTTTCTATTATATCCGCCATCAGACAGACATACAGGCCCGGCTCTATCAGCAGGCTCTCAACGACATTAAGCAGGCCATTCAGATCAATCCGCAAGAGACGCTTTACTATGCAGAGAAAGCCTCATTGGAAGTGCGGGTCGGACTGCTGGACGATGCCGAAGCCACCTCCAAAGAATGTATTGCTATCGACCCTGAGAATAGCGACGGATATCTGTTCCTCGGCTTGGCCCAGTGTATGAAAGGCAACAAGCAACAGGGTCTTGACAATCTCAGGAAAGCCAAGGAAATGGGCGATCCACAGGCAGACGGGCTGATAGAGAAATACAAATAATCAAAGCCGATGGGATTATGGCGCCATGTATGGTCGAGGATGACAAATATGACAAATATGACAAATGACAGTGTCAGATTTTGGGGAGGAATGGAAGATGAAAATATAAAAATTTAGTCATTATTATATATAATATTTATATTATATATAATAATGAATTAAAACAGAGTTTTTGCCGAGAGGTGTGTGGGCGGAAATGACAATTGTCATTTGTCATATTTGTCATTTTTTAGCAGAAAAGATGTCTGGACACCCTGCGGACACCTTGTTGCTCGACCTCGTTGTCAAGCCCGGTACCATCATCAGATTATGATACGGCGGTGGAAGATAGTAAGAAAGTAGGAAATGCCTTCTACGCCTCGTGCTGATAGGCTCCATAGGGGTATAGTAATGCCTACTATCACTCGTAGTAGGCATCAGCACGAGCCATAGTAGGCATTAGCATGAACCGTGGAAGGCATTACTACAAACGCACCCTACGTTTTGCCATGTCGGGATAGCAATCAGGGCACCTTATCAGAACGGTAAGGGTCCATTATCTATCGGGGGGATTGGATTGATATCCTCTCCATTGACTTTCGAGCCTCTGATCTCACCGCCATCCATAGGAGGCCGATTGCCGAGGCTGCGATCCTCAGGATTCTCAAATCGCGTGTATTCGCCTCGGAAGGTGAGAAGCACATCGCCGGTGGCACCTTTACGGTGCTTGGCGATGATGATCTGTGCCATGCCGCGCAGGTCGTGGCCTGCTTCATCCTGATAGATATGGTAGTACTCAGGTCGGTGAACGAAGATGACCATATCCGCATCCTGCTCAATGGCTCCGGACTCACGCAGGTCTGACAGTTGCGGACGCTTGCCGTCAAGACCTTCGCGGCTCTCTACACCACGGTTCAACTGGCTCAGGGCGAGGATGGGGATGTCAAGTTCCTTGGCCAGTCCCTTCAGCGAGCGCGAGATGGTAGACACCTCTTCCTGACGGCTGCTGAAACGCATGCCATTGGCATTCATCAGTTGCAGATAGTCGATCATGATCAATTTGACACCATGCTCACGGACCAGCCTGCGCGCCTTCGTTCTCAGTTCGAACACCGAGAGACCAGGGGTGTCGTCAACGTATAGAGGGGCACCCAGCAGATTGTTGATGTGCTTATCGAGCCTGTCCCACTCATCGCGCTGCAGTTGACCGTTGAGGATTTTCGAACCCTGGATCTCACAGACATTGGAAATCAGACGGTTTACCAACTGCACATTCGACATTTCCAATGAGAAGAAGGCCATCGGCACATGAGAGTCTGCAGCAATATTCTTGGCCATCGACAGGGCAAAAGAGGTCTTACCCATGGCGGGTCGTCCGGCGATGATGACGAGGTCGGAATTCTGCCAGCCGCTCGTCATGTCGTCGAGTTTGTAATAGCCGGTAGAGATACCCGTCAGTCCGTCGGTATTGGCAGCGGCAGCCTGAATGACCTTCAGGGCCTGATCGATGACAGGATTGATCTGGGTGTAGTCCTTCTTCATGTTCCGCTGTGACAGTTCGAACAGCGAACCTTCAGCCTCCTGCATCAATTCCTCGACATCAACGGTCTCATCAAAGGCTTTCGTCTGAATGACACTCGCAAAGGAGATGAGTTGTCTGGCGAGGGACTTCTGGGCTATGATCTGGGCGTGGTACTCGATATTGGCTGAAGAAGCCACCTTCGAACTCAGTTCGGCCACATAGCCAGGGCCGCCGACTTCCTCCAGATTGCCTGATTTAGCCAGTTGTTCCGTGACCGTCAGCACGTCTACGGGGCGTTCGTCCATGTTCAGGTCACGGATGGCTGTATAGATCATCTGATGACGGGGATCATAGAAACTCTCCGGATGCAACAACTCACAGACAATGGCATAGGCATCCTTATCAATCATCAGGGCACCCAGGACGGCATCCTCTACCTCCAGCGCCTGTGGTGGCAGATGGCCATAGGTGGGGTCTAACGGCATCTGACGACGTTGTCTCTTTCGATTGTTATTCTCTTGTTCGGGCATTATGAAATCTATATTAAATGTTTGTTTCTATTCATTTTCACCTTTCAGGGTCGGGAGGGAGATATGATATCGGACGGCCAGGAAACGGATGAGGCATGTAACCAAGAAACTGCTGATGGCACTCAACTCAGTAGAGAGTCCCAATGCGGCCAACGCCCAATAGACCAGGCCGCCCAACACGCAGGCCATAGCATATATCTCCTTATGGAAAATAACGGGTTCGTTGTTCAGAAGGATATCGCGGATGACGCCACCAGCCGAGCCTGTGATGCAGCCCATGATGATGGCCACCCAGAAAGGCTGTCCCAGGGAAAGGCTCTTCTGGATGCCGGCAATGGTGAACAAGGCCAGTCCTAACGTGTCGAACACAAACCAGGCATTCTTCAGTGGTTCCATCCACTTGCCGAAAAAGGCCACCGTCAGCAAAGCCACTCCTGTACATATTAAATAAATAGGGGTAGTCATCCAAAAGGGAATCGAACCGAGCATCACGTCACGTATGGTTCCACCCCCAATGGCCACCGCCACACCACAGACATACCCACCAAACCAGTCGAAATGCTTGGCAGCGGCATGGCGGATGCCAGAGATGGCAAACGCAAATGTACCCAATAACTCTATGATTCTGATAATCAGTTCTTGATCCATCACGTGTCTCCCTTCAATCTTCAAATCTCTTCCCCCAATAGTTGACCATCCGCTGGTACATCTTCTCCTCAGCAGGGTTGTGCTGTCCGTGCCAAAGCCGTTCATTGATCAGCGTATCGGGCAGGTATTGCTGGGGTGTGAAATGACCTGGATAGTCATGGGGATACTTATATCCATCATGATAGCCCAGATCCTTCATCAACTGTGTGGGGGCATTACGGATGGGCAGCGGCACAGGTTGGTTCCCTGTCTTCTTCACCAGTTCCAAGGCTGCATCCACGCCTAAATAGGCACTATTGCTCTTGGGTGATGTGGCCAGATAGACCGTTGCCTCTGCCAGTGGTATCCTTCCCTCAGGCCACCCAATCTTCATGACGGCATCGAAGGCCGCATTAGCGAGCAAAAGGGCATTGGGATTCGCCAGCCCGATATCTTCAGCAGCACTGATAACCAGTCGTCGGGCGATAAACTGCGGGTCTTCCCCACCCTCTATCATCCTGGCGAGCCAATAAAGGGCCGCATCGGGATCAGACCCCCGGATACTCTTGATAAAGGCGGATATAATGTCATAGTGCATCTCGCCATCCTTGTCATAGGCTAAGGGATTCTGTTGCAGGCGCCTGACGACGATATCATCTGTGACAACCACTTCATCCGATGATTCAGATTCTACGACTAATTCTAAGATATTCAGCAACTTACGGGCGTCACCTCCGCTGTATCTCAGTATGGCATCCGTCTCCTTTAACTCGATATTCTTTTCTTTTAGGACAGCATCTGTATGGATGGCTCTGTCGAGTAGTTTCAGAAGGTCTTCTTTCTCCAGAGACTTCAGTATGTACAACTGACATCTGGACAAGAGAGGGCGGATCACCTCAAACGAGGGATTCTCCGTTGTGGCACCTATCAAAGTCACGACCCCCTTCTCTACGGCTCCCAAAAGCGAGTCCTGCTGAGACTTGGAGAAACGATGTATCTCATCGATGAAGAGTATGGGCGAGGCTTCATTGAAGAAACGTCCTTTCTGCGCCTTCTCAATGACATCCCTGACATCCTTGACACCACTTGTGACGGCCGACAGGGTATAGAAAGGCGTTTCCAACTTATGGGCGATAATCTGGGCAAGTGTCGTCTTACCCACACCAGGAGGTCCCCAGAGGATAAAAGAAGAGATGCGTCCTGCTTCGATCATTTTCCGCAGAACGGCTCCCTCGCCCACTAAATGTTGTTGTCCGATATAGTCATCTAAAGTGCGAGGACGCAGTCTTTCAGCCAGTGGTTGTGCCATATTTTGCCTGCAAAGTTACTCTAAAATGTGAAAATCACAAAAAATATCATCAAAAAACTTGCTAATAAAAAATAAAGTATATACATTTGCAGAAAAAAACGAGAATATATATGGCAAGAACAAAGCAACAACAGCCGGAAAGTAATCCTTCACTTTCTATTAAGGCAGTCACGAAAAGTAGTGTATGGGATATTCAGGAGAATGATGTGTTCCGTATGTGGGAAGCAGCCTGCAAGGATGCAGAAGTCAAGGAGAACATCAATCACTATCTGGATATTTTCAAAAGCGCCTTCCTCATCGACGAGATAAAGGATGACGTGATGCTCGTGAAGAAGAGTTATGAGAAGCGTGGTTATAAAGTGGCTCAAATCAAGTTTGACGAGAACCTGAAGTTTGCATGGGCTATCAAGAAAAGGCCCATCATGCGTGTTACTGACCTGACTTACGAAAACATCCGTCACATCTCTGCCGCCAAATTGATCGAGGTGCTGGACCGCAATTTCGGTGGTGGTTGGGATTCATTGTCGCAGTCTATTCAGGATATCATCCTGAGTGGCTTCGATATTTCAACCACGACACTTCCCAAAGACCGTCTTCACAAGAAAGGTGGTATGTATGAGAAGAAAGTGGAAGACGGCTATGAGGTGTTAGAGGTAGAAAAGGGTGGCTGGGTAGAAGCCATCTTCGCCAAACTGAAGCCTGAGCAGGAGAAAATCCGCATGAAGTTCTCTGACAAGCCGGATGAAGAAGAAGGAGATGACGAAGAGAATGAGGATGATGACTACGAGGTAGTTGACGACTACACTTCTCATGATGAGGAAGATGAGGAGGTCTCTGATCCCGATGATGACCAGATCACCGAAGACAACTACTCGACCATGATGGACCTTGGCAGCGAAGACCCTGATGACGAGGCCGCGAACCTCATTGATTTTGTAGAAGAATAATTAATCACATAACATTAACACTAAAACCTAGATCAAATGATTATTCCCGCAGTATTTTGGCTCGTGCCTATCGCATCGCTGGTGGCACTGGGTATGGCATGGTTCTTCTTTCGTCAGATGATGGCTTCAGATGAAGGAACACCTCGTATGAAAGAGATTGCACTCTATGTGCGAAATGGTGCTATGGCTTATCTTAAGCAGCAGTACAAGGTCGTTCTTATCGTCTTTGTGGTGCTCTGCGCCCTTTTCGCCTTTATGGCTTACGGATTGGGCGTACAGAACCAATGGGTGCCGTTTGCATTCCTGACTGGAGGTTTCTTCTCCGGACTCGCTGGCTTCTTCGGAATGAAGACTGCCACGTATGCGTCAGCACGTACCGCTAACGCTGCCCGTGAGAGCCTGGATGCTGGTCTGAAAATCGCGTTCCGTTCTGGTGCCGTGATGGGACTGACGGTCGTAGGCCTCGGCCTGCTCGACATCGCCATCTGGTTTGTCGTACTGAACCAATTCGATCCCGACGGTCTGATCTCCATTACTACGACGATGCTGACCTTTGGCATGGGTGCTTCTACACAGGCCCTGTTTGCCCGTGTGGGTGGTGGTATCTATACCAAAGCAGCCGATGTGGGTGCTGATATCGTAGGCAAGGTCGAGGCAGATATCCCTGAGGACGATCCCCGTAACCCTGCTACCATCGCTGATAACGTTGGTGATAATGTAGGTGACGTGGCAGGTATGGGTGCTGACCTTTATGAGAGTTATTGCGGCTCTGTTCTTTCTACTGCCGCTCTCGGTGCTGCAGCCTTTGCCGTCGCAGGAATTGACATACAGTTAAAGGCTGTTATCGCCCCGATGCTGATTGCGGCCGTTGGCGTATTCCTCTCACTTTTAGGCATATTCCTCGTCCGTACTAAAGAGGGCGCCACGATGAAAGACCTGCTCCGCTCCTTGTCGCTGGGAACCAATGTCAGTGCTGTGCTGATAGCCATCGCTACCTTCGCCATCCTCTATCTCCTGGGTATTGAGAACTGGCTGGGGCTCTCCTTCTCCGTGATCTCCGGACTGGCAGCAGGTGTCATTATCGGACAGGCTACCGAGTATTATACCTCTCATTCATACAAACCAACCCAGAAAATCTCAGAGGCTGGTCAGACTGGCGCTGCTACTGTCATTATCAAAGGTATTGGTACAGGTATGATTTCTACTTGCATCCCTGTCATTACCATTGGTGTAGCCATCATGCTCAGTTATCTCTGCGCCAACGGCTTCGATCTCTCTATGAGTGCGTCCAGTCTGTCACATGGTCTCTATGGTATTGGTATCGCAGCCGTGGGTATGCTCTCAACACTGGGAATCACCTTGGCTACTGATGCTTACGGACCTATTGCCGATAATGCTGGTGGTAATGCTGAGATGTCGCAGTTGGGTGAAGAGGTACGTCATCGTACAGATGCCCTCGATGCCTTAGGCAATACGACGGCTGCTACAGGTAAGGGCTTTGCTATCGGCTCTGCTGCCCTTACAGCCCTGGCCTTGTTGGCTTCGTATATCGAGGAGATTAAGATTGCGATGGCCCGTGCTGGTCAGACGCTGACAAATGTGGCTGGTGACGTGATCAATGCTACCGATGCCACCATTCCCGACTTCATGAACTACTTCCAGGTGAACCTGATGAACCCCAAGGTGATTGTCGGTGCCTTCATTGGTGCGATGGCTGCCTTCCTGTTCTGTGGTATGACGATGGAGGCTGTAGGTCGTGCTGCTGAGAAGATGGTGCAGGAGGTTCGTCGTCAGTTCCGTGAGATTGCAGGTATCCTTGAGGGTACAGGCACACCTGACTACGGCCGTTGTGTGGAGATTTCCACCCGTGCTGCCCAGCATGAGATGGTGGTTCCCTCTGTTCTCGCTATTCTCATTCCGATCATTGTGGGGGTTGTTCTCGGCGTGGCTGGTGTGCTTGGACTGCTCGTAGGAGGTCTGGCCGGTGGCTTTACGCTGGCCGTGTTCATGGCCAATGCCGGTGGCGCCTGGGACAATGCCAAGAAGAACATTGAGGAAGGCAACTTTGGCGGAAAGGGTTCATTTGCCCATAAGGCCTGTATCGTGGGCGATACCGTTGGTGATCCATTCAAGGATACATCAGGTCCGTCACTTAACATTCTGATTAAACTCATGTCGATGGTCTCTATCGTCATGGCTGGTCTGACTGTCGCATTTGCATAACTATTTAATAATGTATAAGAGAAACATGAGATTTTTAGTATCATTGGTTATCGCAGTATTATGCTGCGATAATCTTCATGCTCAGGCTGTACCTGATGCAGGGAGATTCCTGCCGGGACCTCCTGCGGAAACATCCGTAGAATATATCAAGGATTATCTCCAGTATGCCTGGGGAAAGACCATGAGGGGCACAGAACTTGGTACCTTGGCAAAGAATGATTTCAATGCTACGGCTCCTTATTATCTGGATGCTTTTTCCAAGGCTATAGGTGTCACGTTATCGAGTGCCGAGACACCCTATATCGCCGAACTGTTTGAGTATTGTATGGAATATGGCAATAAGAGCATCAAGCAGGCCAAGAGTTCCTTCTCGTTCTTCAGACGTCCATACGTCCGTTTCGATGAAGAGTCGCTCATTCCTGAGCAGGAGGGGGATTATACCTATGAGAGTTCGTTCCCTTCGCGTGAGGCTCTGATGGGCTGGATGTATGCTCTGCTGCTTACGGAAATCTGTCCAGAGAAGCAGGATCAGATTCTGTCATGCGGCTATCAGTTCGGACAGGCCTCGGTAGTAACTGGGTATCATTGGGATAGCGATGTGCAAGCAGCCCGTCTGCTGGCAAGTGCGCTCGTCGTTCGGCTACATGACCATACTGGTGTCAATTCGATGATTAATTCCGCCAAGTCTGAATACGAAAAGGTATCAGGCGTGGCATATGTCAGCCCTGCACTGACAGAGGAGACCCATCAGTACTATAGCAACGATCAGTTACCTGATGCCGTCAATTATCTGCCGGCTCCTCCTGACACCGTCTCGGCCCTTGCCACCACAGACTTGAATAAGTTCATTGAAGGCAAGAACATCCGTCCGACTGATGAGGGGCAGACGGCTATCGATGATGTGAACAACGACCTGGATTATCTCCTGAAGATTTTCTCATCCGGATTTGGAAGGACACTCTCTGCAACGACCACACCGGAACTGTACAAACTCTGTGAGAACATGTATTACCTGGGTGACGGTGCTACTCGCAGTTGTAAGAACTACTATAAGCGTCCTCGTCCTTACAAGCAGTTGAACGAGGCTACGGCCTATCCTCCTGCCGAGAATATCGAGAAGAATATCGGCGCCTATCCTTCTGGCCATGCTTCTACCGGCTGGCTCTATGCATTGCTACTGTCAGAACTGAATCCCGATGCAGAGGAAGATCTGTTGGCTCGTGCCTATCAATATGGACAGGGGCGCGTCATTACAGGCTACCACTGGCAGAGTGATGTCGAGGCTGGTCGTCTCGTTGGCTCTGCCGTCTATGCCCGCTTGCACAACAGCGAAGAGTTCCTGAAGCAGTTTGACCGTGTCAAGAAAGAACTGGATGGCACCTTGGGCGTTCGCTCAGTTTCTGCAGATTCTGAAGATGTCGATGTATATACTCTCGGAGGCATGAAGGTTACTGGCGAGCCGACTCAGAAAGGAGTTTATATCCAAGGTGACAAGAAAGTGATACGTTGATGAGAACAGCACTACTGACTATAATTCTTTTCTGGCTCTGTGGCATCTATCCTGCGCAGAGCCAGGATTTTTCTGCAGGCTTTTCTATTCATGAGATTCCTGACAGTATCTGGCAGAAGATGCAGGGGAAGACTTATCAACCTAATGATGTTATCGGCCGCACTGACCTACGCTATTTAAAACTGATGCATTGGGATTACGACGGAAAGACGCATTACGGAGAGATGGTCTGCAACCGTCTTATTGCCCAGAAACTCATTCGTATCTTTATTGAATTATACCGTCAGCACTACCCTATCCAACGGATACGTCTGGCTGATGAATATGATGCCGACGACGAACGGCAGATGAGAGACAACAATACCAGTTGTTTCTGTTTTCGAAAAGTCTCTGGCCGCCAGCACCTCTCATACCATGCCCGAGGCCTCGCCGTCGATATCAACACGCTGTATAACCCCTATGTGAGGACCGACAAGGACGGAAAACAAATAGTAGAGCCTGCCACAGGCAAGCCCTACTGTGATCGGAAGAAGAATTTCCGATATAAGATTGACAAAGGCGATCTTTGTTATCGACTATTCATTAAGAACGGCTTTGTCTGGGGTGGTTCCTGGCGAACGGTGAAGGACTACCAGCACTTTGAATTCCATCCATAAGTAATTTCTTCCCCTCCTAAGTTACACTAATTTATGGATCACAAGTCCTGAACGCAGTTTCGGTTCAAACCATGTAGCCTTTGGCGGCATAATCTTGCCCGAGTCAGCGATGTCCATGATCTGCTGCATCGAAACAGGATAGAGAGCCAAGGCGGCGCGCATCTCACCAGAATCCACACGACGCTTGAGTTCGCCGAGTCCTCTGAGTCCTCCGACGAAGTCGATACGTTGTGATGAACGCAGATCACCGATATTAAGGATCTCATCCAGAATCAGACGACTGGAGATATCCACGTCGAGCACACCTATAGGATCATTATTGTCGTAAGTACCTTCCTTCGCCTTCAAACTGAACCAGTGCTGATCGAGATAGAGTGAGAACTCATGCAACTGCTGAGGCTTATAGATCTCCGTACCCTTATCCTCCACGATGAAGTTCACCTGCAAGGATGCCAGGAACTCTTCTGACGACATGCCGTTCAGGTCTTTCACCACTCGGTTATAGTCGAGGATGGTGAGTTGAGAAGCCTGGAAGCATACGGCCATGAAGTAATTATATTCCTCATCACCCTTATGATTCGGATTCTGCTTCTGCTTTTCTGCACCCACCAAGGCGGCAGCAGCCGAACGATGATGGCCATCGGCGATATACATCGAAGGCATCTTGGCAAATTCCTCTGTGATGGTCTGCATATCCTTATCGTCGTCAATTACCCAGAACTGATGGCGGAAACCGTCGATAGGCGCGATGAAGTCGTACTCTGGCTTCGTAGCGGCATAGCGCATGATCAACTCATTCAGCACGGCATTGTCAGGATAGGCGAAGAATACGGGTTCGATGTTGGCATTATTCACACGTACGTGCTTCATGCGATCCTCTTCCTTGTCTCGGCGAGTCAACTCATGCTTCTTGATGCGGCCAGCCATATAGTCATCGGTATGGGCACACACCACCAGACCATACTGCGTCTTGCCGTTCATGGTCTGGGCATAAATATAATAATGTTCGCGTGCGTCCTGAACCAGCCAGCCCTTGTCCTGGAACTTCTGGAAGTTCTCGGCGGCCTTCTCATACACTCTGGGGTCATACTCCGATGTACCCACGGGGAAGTCGATCTCCGGCTTGATAATGTGATACAGACTCTTCTCATTGTCGCCAGCCTCTGCCCTCGCCTCTTCTGAGTCAAGCACGTCGTAAGGGCGGCTCTCTACCTGCTCCACCAACTCCTTCGGCGGACGGATACCTTTAAACGGTTTTACTATTGCCATTGTTTTTTTGTTTACAGTTTACGGTTTACAGTTTACAGTTGATTACACTTTGCAGTTTCAGAGGGGCTTGCCACATATCATCTGTAAACCGTAAACTGTAAACTGTAAACCTACTATTATAAGTATTCTTTAATTTTCTCAATCATCTCCTGATACTCTTCATCCGAGAGATACACCTTGCCTGGATTCATCTGGAACGTGCCGCCATAGTCGGGGCCGTCTACATACTTGGGAGCCAGATGGAAATGCAGGTGCGAAAGTTTGTCACTGTAGGCACCGTAATTGATCTTCTCTGGATTGAATGCCTTCTGCATGGCACGGGTCACCTGAGCCACATCAGCCATGAAGGCATTGCGATCTTCGTCACTCAGTTCATTCAAGTCGTTCACATGGTCCTTATAGGCCACGAGGCAACGGCCACGATAGGTCTGTTCCTTAAAGAGAAAGGCTCGCGACACAGACAACTGGGCGAACTCAATCATCAGGTCGTGAAGTGTCTGATTGTTAGTGCAGTACAGACACTGCTTGGGATCACTTTGCATAGTCGCTTATTTTTAGATTCTGAATTTGTGCTGCAAAATTACGCATTTTATTTGGAAATCCCAAATATTATGCGTATATTTGCACCGTGATAATCATTAATCAACTGATATAACCCAACACATAGAGATGAAAAGGGTAACATTTATCGTAGCCAGCCTGCTGATTTGCACTATTTCCTTCGCGCAGACTCAGGCCTCTCAGGAAGAAATTGCCTTGGCCCAACGCATCTATCAGGCCCAGGAACAGGGAGACGAGGCCGCATTCCAGGCAGCCCAGAAGGATTACGCTGATTATCTGCTCAGCAAGAAAGACTGGGGGAAATACTACAATCTGTGGGTAAACCAAGTGGTTTTCCATGTCAACAACAAGCATTTCTATCAGGCTTTTACTGAAATCCAGAAAATGACGGAAGACATTAAGAAACGTAAACAGACGAAATACCTCTATGTGGCTTACCAGGCCTTAGGTCTCTACTATGTCAACCGCGGGAACTACGAACAGGGAGAGGCTTACTTCAAGAAGGCGCTCGAACAGGTAGATACTGTCAGCAATCAACTGGCTGCAGCCAATCTATATATATCTCTGGCCCAGGCTCAGAGTTATACCAATCCAGCCCAAGCGATGAAGCAGTTGGACCGTCTGCCCTCACAGGAAGGAAACCCGACGACGGAAAGCGGCGTGTTGGCCTATCGCTGTATCATCGCCTTTGAAATGAACGACCTGAAGGCCTTTAAGAAATACTATGCGAAGTATGACAGCATCAGACAGAACTTCCCAGAACCGTTCAATGAGATTAATTATGAAAACGTGATGGTGTATCACCACATGGTAGAAGGTCATACAGACCAGGCATTGGCATGGTGCGATTCGTTGGATTCTGATATCGAAGCCGCCGAATTGCGGACAAAGGTGTATGAGCACGCCGGGCTCTGGGAAAAAGCCTACTACGAAATAGAACGTAAAGACAGTTTGAATCGACGTGTAGAGAATGAGGTGTTGGCTGATAATATCGCTTCGCTGTCGCAAACCATCGATTCTCTTGAGGAGAAAGAAAGAAAGGCCAAGAATATCAGACAACAATTGATTTTCGTAGGTGTACTGGCTGTCTTTATTATTTCCCTTCTGATAGGCATTTTGCTCTACCGCCGCAGAAATCATAGACTTCTGAAGCAGCAGTACGCTATGGTCAAGGAGGCTCAAGAGCAGACTGCCAATGTTCTCAGTATCCGTAAAGCCTTTGTCAAATCGATGTGGGGGCGTCTGAAGTCGCCTGTTCAACTGCTGATAAATTATGCCCGTGTTTTCAATAATCCCGATTTCCGCCTGAAACTGGAGGAAAGACCCAAGGCCTATCATGACATCGTGGACTCTGCCAAACAGATCAGTTCGCTCATCGAACCAGTCATTGAATCGATGACTCATGAGAATACTGCCATCAGTGAACAGCAGAAGAACGTGTGTCAGGATGCACTCCGCTCTCCCTTGTCGTCGCTCATAGGCATGGCGGAAATCCTTGCAGAGGATAAGGATCACCATATCCCGGAAGACGAATACCTGAAGATGCGTGAAGTGGTATCGAATAATGCTTATATGGTGTCGGTATCGACTCAGGAACTGCTCTATTTCAGTATAACGGCCGACGGTCAAAAGGTTGAGAAGAAGGACTACGTAGGTCTGAATGAGGGAGCACGGACCGTCCTTCACAGTTATGATTTCCGTAACCGTAAACTGGGATTCAAGTTTACGTCTGAAGTCGGCGACGACGTACGTATACACACCTATAGTGAACATCTGAACCTACTGTTGACATGCTTGTTGCGCAATTCTGACAAGTTTGCTGCCTATGGCAAGGTGGAAGTCTGTTGTCAGGCAGCAGACGACGGCACTTACTCCATTTCTGTATCCAACGAGGGTGACAAGATTCCAGAAGGGTGCGACGAAGAGCAGATCTTCATGCCATTCATCAGGGTGTCTCCTAGCAGTCATGGTCTTGGTATCAGGCTTGCCCTCGCCAGACAACTGGCCTTGTCGATGGATTACGAACTGCATATCGACATGACCTACGAGAATGGTGTTCGGATGATTCTCTCTGGTATGAAATAACAGAATATAGACAATACAAGCATCGGGGCCGCATCACTGCGACCCCGATACTCATTACTAACCAATTAACTAACTAACAATAACCTAATCTATGTATGAAAAAACTAACTCTGATAAATCACTTGTCTCTGTTTTGACGATGCAAAGTTACGAACTGTATCTCTGGCAAGCAAATAATTTCAGCAAACCTGATGATTTCTTCAGCGAAAAACAGTCCTTCTCTTTGCTGATTCAGAAAAAAGCAGTATCTTTGCAGCCAAAGACAAACGATAACTCTAATTAATTAAAAACGTATATGAAGAAAAGACTTACTACTTTTTTCTCGCTGATACTGATGTTCAGCAGCGGTGTTCAGGCACAGGAGTTTGAGTCGGCTGCTGATGCCGTCAAGAACATGGGTGTGGGCTGGAACCTGGGCAATACCCTGGATGCCAACAATGGTAGCGTGCAGGATCTGTCGTCTGAGACTTATTGGGGACAGCCCAAGGCGAAGCCCGAGTTGATGGTGATGATGAAGGAAGCCGGTTTTGGTGCCATCCGGGTTCCCGTGACTTGGTTCAACCACATGGACAGCAACGGAAAGGTGGATGAGGCTTGGATGAACCGCGTACATGAGGTGGTAGACTACGTAATAGATGCCGGCTTGTACTGTATCATCAACGTCCACCACGACACAGGCAATGGTGATACCCATTGGCTGCATGCCAACATGGAGATTTATAATGCCCAGAAGGAACGCTATGAATATCTCTGGAAACAGATCGCCGAAGAATTTAAGGACTATAACGAGAAACTGCTCTTTGAAAGTTATAACGAGATGCTCGACAAGTACAACTCCTGGTGTTTTGCTACCTTCGGCTCGTCCAGCAAGTATATCGCCGAAGATGCTGCCGATGCGTATGAGGCCATCAACAGTTTTGCACAGAGTTTCGTCGATGTGGTCAGAGCCTCTGGCGGCAATAATGCCCAGCGCAACTTGGTCGTAAATACCTATGGTGCATGTAACGGGGCTGGTACATGGAATGAACACCTGAAAGATCCGTTGACGGAGATGAAGATGCCTGAGGGCGAATCAAACCACATCGCCTTTGAAGTACACAACTACCCCAGCATCAGTAATCTGGCCAATGCCAAGAAAGAACTGGACCAGAACATCAAAGACCTGCAGGAGACGCTGGGTGCCCTTGGAGCCCCCGTCATCTACGGCGAATGGGGTACCTCCAGTGCCAATGGCGATGGTACCAGCGACTATGACAACAACCGCAAGAACATGATTGACTTCCTGCAGTACTACGTCAAGCAGACCAAGGCTGCAGGCATAGGCACCTTCTACTGGATGGGACTGACTGATGGTGCCAACCGCGACTATCCGTGTTTCAATCAGCCTGACCTCGCCGAGACTCTCACCAAGGCCTGGCACGGGGACGACTTCCAAGGGAAGTATCCCACGAAGCAGGATGTCATCGGCAACTCAACCATCGTCTACAACGTCACCTACAACGGCAACTGGCAGGAGTTGAACCTTTGTGGAAATGTGATTTCTACCAACGATTACAAGTCCATCCGCCTAGAGATGTTCGAACTGCCTGCTGAGGGTGCCCTGAAGTTCAAGGTCTATGGCAGCGACGACAACCATAATCAGATGGGCGTTGTCTCGGCAACAGAGAAAAACAGTACGCTGGTTTTTGACGAGAGCATCCTCGGCGGCAAGACTATCCAGCGCATCACCCTCCAGACGCAGGTAGGCTCTCAGGCCGGTACTTGCAGGGTGATTCGCGCCGTGCTCGTCAAGGCTGACGGAACGGAGGTGGAACAGGAACTCTCCGTGTTCTGGGGATGCTCTATGTCAGCAGAAGTTATCACAGGCATCACGCCCCTACGTATCGAACGTCCTGCAGACAACTTGATCTACAATCTGCAAGGTCAATGCGTAGATAATCCGCATCATGGAATCTTCATCCAGAACGGAAAGAAGTTCGTCAAAAACTAAAGAACAAAAAAAGAGCCTGACACGCCAGAATGTCAGGCTCCTTTTGATATATAACGTTTTTACTTGTTCACCTGGAACTTGGTGTCGCCGTCCTTGAAGAAGGCGTTGATCTGCTTGGCGGCAGCGATACCGGCATTGATGTTGGCCTCGGCAGTCTGGGCACCCATCTTCTTCGGTGTCGAGAAGTAACGGCCCTCGAACTTGGCGAACTCGTCGTTGGCATCAGGCATGATATCCGTCACGAACTTCAGGTCCTCACGCTCAGCCATCAGTTTGATGAGACCAGCCTCGTCGATGACCTCCTTACGGGCCGTGTTCACGAGGATACCACCCTTCTTCATCTTACCAACGAGATCGTAGTTGATGCTCTGCTTGGTCTCAGGCGTAGCGGGGATATGGAGTGAAACGACGTCGCAAGTCTCGAAGAGAGCGTCCTGATTGGCAACGGCGTGAACACCGGCTTTCTCAATGACCTCAGCGGGACAGTAGGCATCAAAGGCATAGACATCCATACCGAAGCCCTTGGCGATACGGGCCACGTTGCGGCCAACGTTACCGAAAGCAAGGATACCCAGTTTCTTACCCAGCAGTTCAGAACCGCTCTTACCGTTGTAGAAACCACGAACGGCCATCACGAGCAGACCGAAGACGAGTTCAGCGACGGCATTGGCATTCTGGCCAGGAGTGTTCTCAGCGACCACGTTGTGGGCTGTGGCAGCGGCGAGGTCGATGTTGTCGTAGCCAGCTCCGGCACGAACGACAATCTTCAACTGCTTGGCAGCATCGAGCACCTCGGCATCGACCTTATCCGAACGGATAATCAGCGCGTCGGCATCCTTCACAGCGTCGAGGAACTGAGCCTTCTCAGTATATTTCTCCAGCAGCACGAGTTCGTTGCCGGCTGCCTCTATTTCCTTGCGAATGCCATCAACAGCGGCACTTGCAAATGGCTTTTCTGTTGCAACTAATACTTTCATTTTATTCATTGAACATTGAACATTGACCATTGACCATTATTTCTCCGCGACAACCTTAGTCGTTTTAATAATTTTGGTCAGAGTTGCTGCGATTTTGCCACAATCATTGTACATAGATTCAAATTGCTTATCATCCAAATAATCCGACTCATGGAGCAACTCCAGCCAATATTCAGTTTCATTTGCTTCCTTTAGAGCAATATTTAATTTGTTAATAAAATCCATTCGACTTTGAGCATTGACACTTTCACGAATATTAGCTCCAATACTTGTACCGCTTCTCAGCACTTGCTTTGACAGGACATAAACCTGTTTTTCTTCTCTCAGATAATTATATAACCTAATGATCCGAAGAGCGAAAGCTTTACTGTCAATCAGCACTTGATTGTCTGCCTTCATAATGGTCAATGTTCAATGGTCAATGGTCAATGATTAGCCTCAAATTCCTTCATGCAGGCGACGAGGGCGTTGCAGCCTTCGATGGTCTGGGCGTTGTAGCAAGAAGCACGGAAGCCACCTACAGAACGGTGACCCTTCACGCCAACCATACCCTTCGATACGGCGAAGTCAAGGAAGTCCTTCTCCAGTTCCTTGTACTCGTCGGCCATCACGAAGCAGAGGTTCATCAGCGAACGATCCTCCTCCTTGGCTGTACCTACGAACATCTTGTTGCGGTCGATCTCGCCATAGACGATCTCTGCACGCTGCTTGGCCAGTTTGTCCATAGCCTCGACACCACCCTGACGCTTGATCCAGCGGAGGTTCTCAAGGGCGCAGTAGATGGGCACCACAGGAGGTGTGTTGAACATCGAGCCCTTGTCGACATGAGTGCGGTAGTCGAGCATCGTGGGGATCTCACGGGGAGCCTTACCCAACTTCTCGTCCTTCAGGATGATGATGGTCACACCAGCCATAGACAGGTTCTTCTGGGCACCGGCATAGATGGCGTCGTACTTGCTGACATCAACAGGACGGCTCATGAAGTCTGAAGACATATCGGCAATCAGAGGCACGTTGACATCGAGGTCCTTGCGGATCTCAGTACCATAAATGGTGTTATTGGTGGTGATGTGCAGATAGTCGGCATCTGCAGGCACGCTCCAGTCCTTGGGGATGAAGGTGTAGTTGGCGTCGGCAGAAGAAGCCACCTCTACGACCTCACCAAACAACTTGGCTTCCTTCATGGCCTTCTTGGCCCAGACGCCCGTGTTCAGATAGGCAGCCTTCTTAATCAGGAAGTTGAAAGGAATCATGCAGAACTCGAGTGAAGCGCCACCACCGAGGAAAATCACTGAATAGCCCTCGGGCACGTCGAGCAGCTCCTTCGTCAGAGCCACGGCCTCGTCTACGACAGGCTGAAAGTCCTTTGCACGGTGGCTGATCTCCATCAGAGAGAGACCCGAGCCATTGAAATCAAGACACTGTTGAGCGGTTGCTTCGATGACCTCACGGGGAAGCATCGAGGGACCGGCATTAAAGTTGTACTTCTTCATTTGGTTGTTATTTATAAAGTTTAAACTAATCTGTTTTTGAAAAACGCTGCGAAATTACACTTTTTATTTCATTCGACCAAATATTTGAGCAGGAATTCACAAAAATAATGCATTTTCTTTCATTTTGTCAACCCTACATCGCAGTTTACTGCATCTTTTGATAGTTTTGTTTCCTTATTTAATATAATTATGTGGCAAAGGTACTGAATATTTTCCGTATATTATCTAAATTCTTTGTTTTTTTTATTATTATTTGGTTTTTCACCCGCTTATTCGTACCTTTGCATTCGTTATGAATCAGAAAGAACATCAAATCATTATCAGTCTGGCCTCGAACGAGAACCAGGAGGCTCGACTGGAAGCCGCTCGTGAACAACTCGTGCAACTGCTGACGGAATGCCATTTCACATCCGCCATGTGGACGGAACCAATCCATTCCAGTCGCAAGGAGCCCTATCTGAATCAACTCTGCAAGGGAACCACATCGCTTGGCGAGGGACTCCTCTGTGAGGTGCTGAAGGAGACCGAGAAACGATTGGGACGTACCAAAAACGAGGATGGTATCGTGGCTATCGACCTCGATCTGTTGCAGTACGATGAACGACGACATCATCTGCGTGACTGGGAAAGAAACTATGTTAAGGATTTATTGAACGAATTATGAGAAACCTATTCATTATCATTGCATTACTGTCTGCTACGGTCTCAATTCAAGCCCAGCGTTTCGAAGACTATTTCGAGGATCGGACCCTGCGGCTAGACTATTCCTTTGCAGGCGACAACAGCCTCCATCAGATCTATGTTGACGAACTCGTCAGCCTACCCCATTGGTATGGACGCAGAGACCGTCTGGCAGAGTTGCCGCTGAAGGGTAACGGCCAGATCACCATGCGCTCAAAGGCCGATGGAATGGTCATTTACCGTCACTCCTTCTCCACCCTCTTCCAGGAATGGCTCGCCACAGAAGAGGCCAAGCGCGTGCAGAAATCCTTCGAGAACGTGTTCCTGGTACCCTTCCCGAAAGACACCGTTGAAATCAAGGTGGAACTGTTCGATTACCACGATGAAGTGGTTAATTCCTTGACGCATATCGTAGCCCCCAACGACATCCTGATCCGTAAGGCCGGCGAGCACAGCGTCACGCCCTACGACGTGTTGCATCAGGCCGCCGATACCTCCCGTTGCATCCATATCGCCTTCGTGGCAGAGGGCTATACGGCCGATGAAATGGAACATTACCTCGACGACTGTCAGAAGGCCATCGGCTCCCTCTTCAACCACGAGCCGTTCAAGTCGATGCAGGACCGTTTTAACATCATCGCCGTGAAATCCGTATCGGAAGAATCGGGCACCAGCGAGCCGTCGAAGGGTATCTGGAAGAACACGGCCCTCGGCTCCCACTTCGATACCTTCTACAGCGACCGCTATCTCACAACACTGCACTTGAAACGACTGCACGATCTGTTGGCAGGCACGCCCTACGAGCATATCATCATCCTGGTGAATACCGGGCACTATGGCGGAGGTGGTATCTATAATTCCTATAATCTCTGCTATACAGGCGGTAAGCATTTCCTGCCTGTGGTGGTACACGAATTCGGCCATTCCTTCGGTGGATTGGGCGATGAATATGGCTACGGCAATGACGATCCAATCTATTTCTCCGACACAGAACCCTGGGAACCCAACCTGACCACCCAAGCAACGGCTTACGTCAAGTGGGAGCATCTCATCCAGGAAGGAAAGGCCGGACTCATCGAGGGTGGCGGCTATCTGGAGAAAGGTGTCTGGCGTGGTTGTGAGAACTGCCGTATGCGGACCAACGAGGAGCCTGAGTTCTGTGTGGTCTGCCAGGAGGCGCTTGTCCGGCTTATTGACTTCTATACGAAATGATTTACGAGATTTCATCGATAGACGACCCCCGCGTGGCCCTATTTGCCACGATGACAGAGACGCAACTACGGAATCGTCTGAATGCAGAACAAGGCCTTTTCATCGCAGAAAGTCCGAAGGTGATCCGTGTGGCGCTACAGGCTGGCTATGAGCCACAGGCCCTGCTCTGCGAACAGAAGCATATCGAGGGCGATGCTGCCGACATCATCGAGGCCCATCCTTCGATGCCTGTCTATACCGGTTCGAGGGAACTGCTCTCCAAACTGACGGGCTACACACTGACCCGTGGCGTGCTCTGCGCCATGCGCCGCAAACCGGAACCTAAACTCGATGAAATCCTTAAGGATGCCCGTCATGTCTGCATCATCGACAGCGTCTGCGACACCACCAATATCGGCGCCATCTTTCGCTCGGCAGCAGCACTTGGCGTGGATGCAGTATTACTTACACGAAGTTCATGTGACCCCCTGAACCGCAGGTCGATACGCGTGTCTATGGGCACCGTATTTCTCGTGCCTTGGACTTGGCTGGATGATTACCGGCAGTTGCACGATTCGGGCTTCAAGACCGCCGCAATGGCCCTTAGTGACAACAGCATCTCCCTCTCCGACCCTGTCCTCAAGCAACAGGAACATCTGGCTGTTATCATGGGAACCGAGGGCGAGGGACTGCCCCAGAAAACGATTGAGGATGCAGACTTTGTCGTCCGCATCCCCATGTATCATCAGGTCGACTCCCTCAATGTGGCAGCAGCGGCAGCCGTTGCCTTCTGGGAACTCACCAAGTAATCAGCCTTTGGCGTCCTTCGCCGTTACCACCGTGACGATGTAGGCACTCAGCAGCACCAGTATTCCAGCCACGGGCTTGTCCCATGTGAGCACATCCTGGCCGATCATGATGGCCACGAACGAGGCGATCACAGGCTGCAGGTTGGTGTAGATACTGACCGTCGTGGCCTGCAGGTACTTCATGGCAAAGGGGATGAGGAAATAGCCGAGGGCCGTAGCACCCAGCACGATAAAGAGCATCTCCACCACTCCATCCCAGCCCCAGGCTGACGTATAGAGCGCATTCATCGGCAATTCCGGGATGGCGATGGGTACGGTCACGATGGCCGAGATCAGGAAGACATACTTCATCTGCGTCACGGGCGAGTACTTCGAGGCCACATTACGCGTAATAATAAGGTATACGGCCCAGGTGAGCACACTCAGGATGGCCAGCGAGATACCGATCAAATCGTTCTTTCCGGATCCTAACGTCTGACTCATCAGCACCATCAGCACGGCACCGGCAATACCCAGCAGCACGCCCAGGAACTTCATGGGTGTGATCTTCTCGCCTATCGTCAAGGCCGCACAGAGCATCACGGCCACAGGCGTGAGCGTCGCAATCAGCGAGAAATAGACAGGACTGGTGTAGTCGAGTGCCCAGGCGGTGAGCGTCTGTGAGATGACAAAGCCCAAGAGCCCGCCTGCGAGGATGGTGATCAGGTCCTTGCGCTCCACATGTTCCTTAGGCAGGAAGGCGGCGATGAGCCAGAACACGAGACAAGCACCGAGTGAGCGCGAGGCCATGTAGCCCATAGGGGTCACCCACTCGTCGAGCAGCAGTTTGGTCACAGGAACACCGAGTCCGAAGATCGTGTTCGCCAAGAAGATGGCGCTGTGCGCCTGAAGTTTCTTATTCATTGATATATGAAATTAAAGTTTATGATTTGACCGGTACATGAGAAGCCGCTCTTTAAGACTCATCTTGGCATACTTGCGCCATTCCTGTGCGCCATCCTCACAACGGGCGAGATAGTTTGGGTCGTTCATGTGCCTGTAGGCCTCCATCTCAAAAGGATTCAGCAGATAGGCGGCATGTTTCAGTTGCCGACGCACCTGACAGCCGCTGAAGACCAATCCCTTGAGCCAGTACCACAGATACAACAGGTAGAAGCAGACCCATGAGTCGTGACAGGCCTGAGCCTGTCGCAGGTGGATCATCTCATGGTTCTTCATAGCTGCCGACTGTCTATCAGCCGATGCGCCTGCATTGAAACGGTCAGCCTCCTGCTGTGTCGGAGCCAGGATCTGTCCGAAGAACGTCAGTCCCTCATACCCCTTCCGCAGCCAAAACGTATTGACTACGGCAGGCATGTCGGCTATACGGCTGGGTCGCACGGCACGCCACATGATGGGCACGATCTGGAACATCATCAGCATCTCGGCCGCAAAGGTACTAATAATCATTGAATAAACGGACAATTCACCGATAAAAGTTATTAATTCGCGAATGAGGCTCTGGAGTCGTGCGGTTCAGGCAGTCTGTCACACTAGGCTCTTCTGTCGTACAACAGGGTCGTTCTTTTTGCCATCCCGACATGGCAAAATAAGGAGGCCTTTTATAACGATGCCTTCTAACACTCTTTCTGATGCCTTCCCCGACAGTAAACAATGCCTTCTAAGACCGTAAGTAATGCCTGTTATGGGGGTATAACAGGCATCAGCGACTATGTAAACAGGCATCGGTAACAAGACTGCAGTGTCCAGGTCGGCACGTTGCGCGTTGCAGCGTTGCAGTCCATAATGAAGCCCTATTTATCCCCTATTTATACTTATATTTATATATATATAAATATATATATAAATATAAAATATTTCTTTGACATTTACACCTATTGGAAAACAACTGCAACACTGCAACGCAGCAACACGTTAAGGCCCCGCATCCCTGCGAGGCCCTAACGTTTCTAACTAATTAACTAAAACCAAACGTATGAAAAAGAAAACTATTAATGAAAAAACTAACTCTATTTTTTTATTTCTGATGCAAAGTTACGGCAATTCTAAGCAGATTCCAAGAAAATCTCCGGATTCTTCTCTGACATGTATGGACAAACGTCAGACTTTTGGACAAATGGGAGAAAAACCATCGAATTATTGTCCAAAATCATTGAGGGAATCTGTAGAGTGAGACTGGTGCCATGTGATTTATTTGGGCGTTGGTGTAATAACAGAGACAAATAAAATATGTGAATTATCCAATAAGGTTTCTTAATTTAGGCTAAATTTTAACGGGGTGCCTCGAGTTTTGGGACACCCCACACTATATATTTGCAGCCGATAACATGATTGTCGAACTAAAAACATTATGGTTATGGAAGTAAAGAAACTGTATTTTATGGATTGTCACTTGGCTGGCAGGATGTATCACGATGCTGATGAAGTGTGGGATGACCTGAAAGTTGGTACTATCCTGAGGCTAGAGCGTGACAAGGACAACCGCCATGATCTGAACGCTGTGATGGTGGTCTATGAGAAGGATGGCGACGAGTATAAGATTGGTTACATTCCTCGTGGTGAGAATGAAACATTGGCCAACTTCCTTGAAATGGGATGGTCGAACATCTTTGAGTGTCGCATATGCAAAATCAACGAAGAGGCTCACCCAGAAAAGCAGGTACACCTGACTATTAAAATTATGCGTAACATGAGTGGTCAGAAGGAGGGTTGAATGATGGAGAGAATGATTGATATCGCTATGACAAAGTTGTTCCAGTTGGCAGAGTATGTATGCAGGAGATGCTCGTCTGCAGAGGACGAGCCTGCTGCAACTGCTAAGTCTGAAAATATAATTCCTACTATCAGGTTCTCTAATGAAGACAAGATGGTTGAGGGAGAGTTGTTCAAATAAAGCATTATAGTCTATGATTAACGAAAAGAATGGCGATAAACTGCGCTCGATGATTGCTCGCTGTGAATGGACGTTTGCAAAGACGATGCCATTTGCACCACATGAGTATATCGTGAAAGAAAAGTGTCCATTGACAACGAACGAATTTGAGTATTTCGTCAATATGCAACGTGAACATGGCATGAAAGAACGCTGGGGAAAGTACAACAATCCCTACCTCTATATTGATGGCTACAAGTATTGGACGATGGGTGCACCGCTGGAGGAAACTACGGTAATCAATCGTGCTAAGGCGAGTGCTGTCAACGACGTACATCAGTTATATGAAGGAATAAACAAAGGAGGAGAAATGAATATGAGTTATGTAGATGAGTATATACACAAGCAACTTGGTCTGAAGGATGACGACAAAGGCTTCAACATAGAGTTGATTAATGGCAGGTTGAAAGAAATCTTCGATTGCGTCAAACATTTGGAACGCATTAGGAACAACTATGCCTGCGAGGTGATGCAAGAGTGGAGTCAACGTCTTTCTGCTGATTTCCCTAAGTGTAAGAAGGTTGAATATGTCAAGCCTGAAAACATTATCAACACAGGCATTACCATTCCCTTTGAAGGTGCTCTTGATGCCATTGCAATCCGCATTCAATTTGAGAAAGGGAAACTATATTATGGTCTCACCTGTATGGCAGCAACGAAAGAGAAACGTGCAGAATTGCAGGAGGTCATGGGTTACATCAATACCAATGGTGACTTCATCAAAGGCAGCGACTGGTTGTATTACAAGTACACGTCGTTTAAGGATGGATATGAGGAATTGAAGAACATAATTCAAAAGGTATTATTATGATCTTATCTGAAGCTGTTCCTATTAAGGGAAGACGTCGCTGTCACATATGCGAACATTTTGTTGAAAATAGTGATTGCCTTACCTGCAATATAGAATTCCCATCTAGTGAACCTGGAGATTCAGACAATGTCCTTTACTTGCCAATCATGACCCATGGATTTTGGGTTAAAGTTGGATGCTGTTGTCATCTGTCAATTAATATGGTGTCAAAAGAATACCATTGTACAAAGATCTCTAATGGAAATAAGACGAAGTTAGCATTGTCAGAGTCGATCATTGAAAAGGTTGTTGATAATGTTGATGAATTGTTTCAAAAACATATTTTTCCAGAGATAGGAGGACAATTGGATGGTTATGATTATTGTTATATAATACAAAAAGGAAATGAGATGTTTCGCCAACAGTTTTATTGTAATAAGATGGAATACTGGCCCCTACTTGATAATATAATAAAGGAATTGATTGTGAAGGAAGATTTTATAAACATACACCCATAAATCGATATGAGACTTAAAAAAAGTTTAAAAAGAAATATTGAACAGGGCTTTATATAGAATTGTTTTGTATTTTTGCAATCAAATAACGACTAAAAGCAAATTATTATGGCTGATTTAATTCAAAACTTTAAGGCAACAACCATCAACGAGGCGTTGAAGAATATAGCAAGCAGGAAGTATCTGCTTCCTGCAATCCAAAGAAAGTTCGTTTGGAAAAGCGAACAGATTGAGAAATTATTTGATAGCATCTTGCAAGGTTACCCCATAAACACGTTCATGCTGTGGAAGATAACTGACGGCAGCATCAAGAAAAGCCACATGTTCTATGACTTCCTCCTGCATTTCAAAGAGCATTTTCACGAGAACAATGAGCATTTCGCAACGGATGCACAAACGGAAGATTTCTATGCAGTAATCGATGGTCAGCAGAGATTAACCAGTCTTTATGTTGCCCTTAAAGGCACATATGCTTATAAACTGCCAAGGGTTTGGTATATTGAATGTGAGGAAAACTTCCCAACCAGAAAATTGTATCTGGATTTGAGCGGTGAATACCAAAACGACAACGATGAAAGAACGATGAAATATAATTTCAAGTTCTTGACAAAGGCTGAATACGAGAAGTCTATTGAAAAAGGGGAACAGGAATGGTTCGACCTCCATGACCTTTATAATTTCAGTTCAGAGAATGAGTTCTTAAGATATGTATTTAGCAATGATTGGAAAAATAAATCATTCGTTGAAGACACATTGCCAACATTGTATAGCAAAATCTTCAAGGAGCCTTTAATTACCTATTATCAAGAGGATAAGCAAGAAATAGACAAAGTCCTCGAGATATTTATCAGAACTAACAGAGGTGGTGAACCACTCAGCTATTCCAACTTGTTGATGTCCTTTGTTACTGCATATTGGCAAAAAGACACGAGAACAGAATTCCAACGCTTATGTGAACAAATATTCGCCATAGGCAATCCTGGCTTTATGATTGACTCTGACTTTATTCTTAAAACGTGCCTTGTACTATTTAGTAAGGACATCAAGTTCCGTCTAAACAACTTCAAGACAGAGGTTGTGGCTGAGATTGAGCAAAACTGGGAAAGGATAAGCAAGTGTATAAGGGAAGCATTTAGACTAATAGAAAGGTGGGGATTCAATTACTCCAACATGAAAGCAAAGAATGCCGTGATTCCTATTGTGTACTATATTTATTCGCATGGTATCGAAAAAACAATCAACGACAATCCCCTTATGCATAAAGAGGAAAAGGACATTATGCGTAAGTGGTTCTGCATATCTTTGCTCAGACACGTATTTGGCGGTCAGTCTGATTATGTGCTTAAAGGCATTCGTAATGTTCTGAATGAGCATATAAACGAGAATCGATTTCCATTTGATGGGATTAAAGAAACGTTCAAGGGCAATCAGGCAAAAAGTCTTTCTTTTAATGAAGAAGTTATTGATGGCTTGCTGAACTTGCATAAGGACGACCCATCTTGTTACCCAGTAATGGCTCTGATTTATTCTCATTTTGACTTTGGCAATCAGGTCTATCACAAAGACCACTTGCATCCTGCAGCATACTTTGTGTATTTGAAGAAAGAACCTTGGATGTCTGAAGAAGACTATAATTTTTATAAGAATAGTGAGAATTGGGATACTATGCCAAACCTCCAATTGCTTAATGGCACACTGAATGAATCGAAGAACGACACACCTTTGGATAAATGGGTAGAAAACGTGAAGACAAAGTACAATTATGACCCTGAGAAATATCTTGTTCCAACAGATGTCAGTTTTGATGTGAGGAACTTCAAAGAATTCATTACGAAAAGAAGGGCCTTGCTAAAAGAACGATTGATGGCAATAGTACAATAATAAAAAGTATGAAACCAGCAAGGATTTTCCAGCAGTATATTTGGATCGTCAACACCCTGCGGCAATACAAGAAATTGTCGCTCGAACAACTTAACGAGCTTTGGATGAAAGATGAGGTAATTGGAGGTGAGGCTCTGAACCGCAAATCGTTCTTGCGCCATAAGGATGCCATTCTCAATATGTTTGGCATCATCATCGAGTGCGATCTGGAGCATGGATACAAGTACTTTATCAGCAATCCAGAGGTAATCAATGATGACACGATAGAAGGTTGGATGCTTTCTACACTTACTGTGAATACTGTTCTTTCAGACAGTGTTTCTCTCAGAAATCGCATTCTTCTGGAGAATGTGCCTGCTGGAGAAGAATACCTTCAGACTATCATACTGGCCCTCAAAACAAACAGACGACTTACCATTACTTACCAGCGATTTGGATGTGAGAGTTATGAGAAGACCGTATCGCCATATGCCCTGAAGCTATTCCACCAGCGTTGGTATATTCTGACCTATACAGGCAGACACATGGCTACTTACGCTCTCGACCGGATGCTGTCTGTGGAAATCTCTGACGAGACCTTTGAAATGCCAGAAGATTTCTCGCCTGAGGCTTATTTCGCAGAATACTATGGCATTACGACAGACGACACGCCTATGGCCCATGTGGTGATTCGAACTTATGGAAATGTGCCTAACTATTTACGAACGCTGCCCTTGCATGCTTCGCAAAAGGAGATAGAGCATTCTGATGATTATACGGTTTTCACATACGACATCCGTCCTTCCGTGGATTTCGTGTTTGCGTTGATATCGTATACAGACGGCTTAGAAGTGCTTGAGCCAATAGAGTTACGTCAGAAAATATGTAATAGTTTTCAGGCATCACTTGAGAGGTATTCAAATAAAAATGTGTAATTTCTCCTGATCATTTATTTGAAAAATTAAGGGAAAGAAGAAGACGGATTCATTTTTTTTCGTTACCTTTGCACAAAAATAGCAGATTATGGACGAGAAAGAGAGAATCATACAACTGCGGAAAGAACTGCACGAGCATAACTACAGGTACTATGTGCTGAACCAGCCGACGATCGGCGACCAGGAGTTCGACTTCATGATGCACGAACTGCAGGACCTGGAGGCGAAGCATCCTGAGATGGCAGACGAGAACTCCCCTACCCAACGCGTGGGCAGCGACCTGAATGAGGAGTTCAGGCAGGTGGAGCATAAATATCCGATGCTGTCGTTGGCCAACACCTATAACGAACAGGATGTGGCCGACTGGTACGAGAGTGTCAGCAAGGGACTGGCTGGCGAAGACTTTGAGGTGTGCTGTGAGATGAAATACGATGGTCTCTCCATCTCGCTGACCTATGTCGATGGAAGGCTGACACAGGCCGTGACGCGTGGCGACGGTGTTCGTGGCGACGATGTGACGGCGAATGTGAAAACCATACGCAGTATTCCTCTTGTATTGACACCACCAGCATCTGACGATCTCTTTGCTACCCCATCCTACCCTCGCGAGTTCGAAATACGTGGAGAGATTCTGATGCCCTGGGCCGTGTTTGAACGACTGAACAAGGAGCGCGAGGAAGCAGAGGAGCCGCTCTTCGCCAATCCACGTAATGCTGCCAGCGGCACCCTGAAGAGCCAGAAGTCCAGCCTTGTGGCTAGTCGCCAACTCGATGCTTACCTCTATTATTTATTGGGTGAGGAACTGCCAGCCGAAGGACACTATGAGAATCTGGAAGTGGCTCGCTCCTGGGGCTTCAAGATCAGCGAGGGCATGAAGAAGGTGAAGTCGCTGCAGGAGATCTACGACTTCATCAACTATTGGGACAAGGCTCGCAAAAGCCTTCCTGTAGCCACAGACGGTATTGTGTTGAAAGTGAACTCATTAAGACAGCAGCGCTCGCTCGGGTTTACAGCCAAGAGTCCACGCTGGGCCATTGCCTATAAGTTCAAGGCTGAGCGTGTCTGCACCCGTCTGAATGAAGTGACTTATCAGGTGGGACGTACTGGAGCCGTCACCCCAGTAGCCAATATGGATCCTGTGCAGTTGGCAGGCACCACCGTGAAAAGGGCAACCCTGAACAACGAGGACTTCATCCGCAGTTTCGATCTGCATATCGGCGACTATGTCTATGTGGAGAAAGGTGGCGAGATCATTCCCAAGATTGTAGGCGTAGATGTCGACCAGAGGCCCATCATCGCCCAGCCCGTGCAGTTCATCAAGCGTTGCCCTGAGTGTGGAACGCCCTTGGTGCGCTATGAAGGCGAGGCTGCCTGGTACTGTCCGAACGACACGGGTTGTCCGCCACAGATCAAGGGACGCATCGAGCACTTCATCGCCCGTAAGGCCATGAATATCGATTCTCTGGGGCCAGAGACCATTGACGACTACTACCGTCAGGGGCTGATACATAATGTAGCTGACCTCTATGATATCGACGTGCAGCAGATCAACGGAGACGGATCTCGCACCAAGTCTGCCCAGCGTATCGTGAATGGCATCCAAGCCTCTAAGGAGGTGCCTTTCGAACGGGTGGTCTTTGCCCTTGGCATCCGCTTCGTGGGTGAGACCTCTGCCAAGTTGTTGGCCCGTCACTTCAAGAATATCGATGCGCTGATGGGTGCAGGTCTGGAAGAGTTGCAGGAAATAGAGGGTATCGGCGAGGTGATGGCGAAGAGCATCATCACCTATTTCCACGACGAGAAGAACCTTGAGATTATCCGTCGCCTGCGAGAATATGGTCTGCAGATGGAATTGTCGGCCAACGACTCTCAACTCTCAACGATCCTTGAGGGACAGTCGATCGTGATCAGCGGTGTCTTTGCCCACCACAGCCGCGATGAGTATAAAGCACTCATCGAGCAGAACGGCGGAAAGAACGTGGGTAGCATCAGCAGCAAGACTTCATTCATCCTGGCTGGTGAGAACATGGGGCCTTCCAAACTTCAGAAGGCGGAGAAACTGGGGATTAGGATAGTGAACGAGGAGGAGTTCCTTGGTATGATAGGACTATAGTTTTGTTTACAGTTTACGGTTTACAGTTTACAGATGATAACCTGGCAAGCCCTTAATATTTCAGAGATAAGACTACTCGGGAATAACCTGCCTATAGAAGTAATCAACTGTAAACTGTAAACCGCAAACTGTAAACTACAAAAAAACTACTCATCCCAATAACTGATGGTGCGTCGCTGCTCAACTGTCTGGATCGTGGTGCGCTGGCCCTTCTCCCAATAGGTGAGATTCATTTTGTTCACAGTCCAGTTGTCATTATCATCGCGCTCTTGCAGGTCGTTTTTCATACTGATGGAGACGATGCACTCGTTGTCTTTCGTAAAAGCCTTCATGCTTTGCTGGATGATCTCGAAACTGGTGTTGTAGCGATATTCGTTAATAGAACGGATGCCCGAATTGGCATTGACAAGCGTTCGCTTCACCAGGCAGCCATCACTGTCGTATTCGTAAGTGAGACGGCTTTTGCCACCTCCTTTCTCCCGCATCGAAGCACGAATTAAATAGCCTCTGGCATCATATTCACGGTCAATCAGATCGTCGTTGGCCAACAAACCTGTCTCGCTGAAATGCTCAATATCGTTCTCCGTCACAGGATTTTCTGTGATTACCTCCTGAACAAAACCCTTGAGGCCCATGTTCGACGCATCTTTATAATAAGGTGACGTGTTCAGGTAGTAATACCTAATGGTGTGACGCCCCTCTTCGTCAAGGCCTGTCGACTGTCGTATATAACCATAGTTATTTAGCATATACAGCGATCCGTCGCCCTTTGCCTTGAAGTTGCCCCATTCGCGCTGAAGTTTGCCTAACAGATATTTCTGATTGCGGTCGTAGAGGTCGCGTGTACGATATGGTCCGCAGGTGACGACGGCGTCAGAGAGCAGTTTGGTCTTTTCATTGACGGTCACCATCATGGTCGACTTGATACCATAGAAATCGCCCTCAAAATAATAGGTGTCTGGTTCTGTTTCTTCAGGATGGACCTGCTTGACTCCGGCACTATCCAAGGCAGGGATAAACACAGAGTCCGGCCCCTCAAGTGGCACGCCCATGATAGATATACTCTTAGGGTCTGCAAGCGTCTGAGAACAGGCGCCTGCAGACAGGACAACACATACAGTTGTAAGTAGGAGTCTCATTTCAAACTATTTTGCCACGAACACCACGCGACGGTTTTGAGCCCGTCCCTCTTCTGTGGCGTTATCTGCAATTGGTGCATACTGTCCCTTACCTACAGCAGTAAGACGGCTCTCGTCAATACCCAGTTCGACAAGTTTGTCGACAATGGCCTGTGCACGCTTCTCGCTGAGTTTCTGATTGGCTTCGGGAGAGCCTGTAGAGTCTGTGTGGCCTTGAACCTCATACTTCAGTTCCGGATTCTGGTCCATCAGCGTCTTGATGCGGTTAATCTCGGCCATCGACTGCTCAGTGATGTCGGCCTTATTAACATCAAAGGTGATGTCGTATGTCACGATGGTTCGATACGGTGTGTGAGCCACTACAGTCTTTTTAGGCTGACAAGAAGTGAGTGTAAGCATAGCCACGCCCAACAATGCAAAAATAAGTTTCTTCATACGTACAACAATATTTATAATTGATTTCAATGCGCAAAATTAAGCAGAATTTTCGATACATACAAATTTTTTGCACAATTTTGTATTTACTTTTCAAATAAATACATTAACTTTGCAACCAAAATTGGTAAACTACAGCGAAATGAGACGAGGTCTTGTATTAGAAGGCGGTGCCATGCGCGGTTTATTCACTTGCGGAATCATTGACGTAATGATGGAGGCTGGTATAGAACCTGATGGATTAATCGGTGTGTCGGCAGGTGCAGCATTCGGATGTAACTATAAGTCAAGGCAACCTGGACGCGCAATAAGATATAACAAGCGTTTTGCCAAGGACAAGCGTTATTGCAGTTGGCAGTCGTGGCTGAAAACAGGGAATCTCTATAATGCAGAGTTTGGCTATCATGTCATCCCTGCTCAATATGATCCTTTTGACGACAGCGCCTTTAACGCAAACCCTATGGCGTTTTATGTCGTTTGCACAGATGTGGAGACGGGATTGCCCGTCTATAAGAAATTGGAGGAGGCCACTCCCCTCGCCTACGACTGGATCCGTGCGTCGGCCTCGATGCCGTTAGTGTCAAAAGTAGTGGAGTTGGAGGGTCAGAAGGTTCTTGACGGTGGTGTGGCAGATTCTATCCCCCTCGCCTATTTTGAAAGTATCGGATACGAGCGGAACGTCGTCATTCTCACCCAGCCTGATGGCTATGTCAAAGAGCACAACCCTCTGATGCCCCTGATGCGTATGGCTCTCAGAAAGTATCCACGAATGATTGAGGCGATGGATAAAAGGCATCACATGTACAATGCAGAAGTGGCATTCGTCAAACAGGCAGAGCAAGAAGGCCGTTGCCTCGTTATCCGCCCACAAGAGAAACTACCCATTGGGCACTTCTCACACGATCCGAAAGAGATGCAGATTGTCTATGATATTGGCATTGAAACTGGCAAGAAATACCTAGAAGAATTAAAACATTATTTTAAACCAGAAGCAGAATAATAAGGGGTTTAGTTGCCAAAACTGATAAACAAACCTTAAATAAGGTTAATTTGTAAGGGGATTGTCTGTTTTCTCCATAAAAATGTACTATTTTTGAACTTTAAAATAACAAAAACAAATATAAATGGAACTAAAAGAAGGTCTGCTTTTTGCGGACAGATACAAACTAATCAGACAATTGGGCAGAGGCGGATTCGCTGAAGTCTGGCTTGCTGAAGACGACATGACAAACGTTCAGGTCGCCATAAAAGTATATGCACCCGGAACGGGACTCGATGACAACGGCATCAAGATTTTCACTCAAGAGTTCTCGATGGTGTTTGACATGAATCACACAAACCTGCTACGTCCGACCCATTTTGACTGTTGGGACCGTATGCCCTACCTCATCATGCCCCTCATCAAGAACGGCTCTGCCTTCAAGTATATTGCTGAAGGCAAGAATATGCCAGAAGAAGAGTGTTGGAAGTTGCTTCATGACGTTGCAGCCGGACTGGCCTATCTGCATGAAAAGACACCGCCTCTCATCCATCAGGACATCAAACCGGACAACATCCTTATTGACGACGAAGGCCGTTATCTTATTACCGATTTCGGCATCAGTGCCCGTGTGAGAAGTACTATCCGTGGTGCGAAGGCTCAGGAACAGAGTGGCGGTACACTGGCTTATATGGGACCAGAGCGCTTCAGCAGCAATCCCAAGCCGATCATGGCCAGCGATATATGGTCGCTTGGTGCAATGATGTATGAATTGATGACGGGACTTCCTCCCTTTGGGAATCACGGAGGCATGCTCCAGAAGAATGGTGCAGACATTCCTATTATTGAAGGTGACTATTCACAGGAACTGAAAGATATTGTGACACTGTGTATCGCCAAAGAGACATGGGATCGTCCCTCTGCCAGTAAGATTGAGGAGATGACCTACAACCACATGCACGGCATTACGACATCCGTAGAGACTCCTGCTCCAGAACCGGTACCAGTTGTTCCTGCAGAGCCCAAAGAAGATGTGAAGATAAAAGATACTGCTCAGCCTCAGGCTCCCATTGCACAGCCTGACCCTTCCATCAAGAAAAGCAAGCCTCTCCAAAAAGGTTCGAACAAGAATGTCATCATCGGAGCCATCATTGGCGTTGTGGCATTGATAGCCATCCTGGCGTTTGTATTCTCTGGCGGCAGTGATGAGAAACAGCCTGCTGTGGTAGAGGTTACCCCTCGTGTGAACTACGACTCCCTCGCTCAGGAGAGGATTCAAGAGGCACTCATCATCAAGGAGAAAGCCGACACGATCATTCAGAACCATCCTGACGAATATACGGATGCCTCTATTTATAATAAGGTAGAAGACATCTATCGACAGGCACTCGTCAAATTGGATGAAGCCCTGACAGACAAAGATTCAATTGATGCCAGCGTGTCCGGCTTGGCTGAGCAACAGCAGGATGTTATTAAAACGGCTCTCCTGGGTATCTACAAGAATCTGGATTCTGGCGCAGAATATGTTCAGGAATTCCGTACGAGGGCCGACGCTATCAAGCCACTCATCGAAGACCTACTCAACAACCAAGATAACGAAACAAAAGACAATGATGAAGAAAACGATTAGTAAACTGATGATGTTCATTGGGCTGCTGTGCTTCACCCCTATGGTCACCTACGCCCAAAGCGCCAATGAATCCTATAACAAAGGTATCGCCCTGATGAACAAAGGCGACTATCAGGAAGCCATCGCCAGTTTTAAGGCATCTATGGCCATCAACAAGAGTGCTGCCAATGTAAAGAAGTGCAAGGCACAGATTGCCAAGTGTAATCGCCTTGCCAAGAAAAAGAGAAGCGGTGGTGAAGACGACTCGAAGAAAGCCACACCCTCGAAGCAGTTGACACTCAGCACATATAGCCTGTCGTTTGACTCTGGTGAGGACACGAAGATGGTCGGTGTGGAGACATTGCCGGAAAGCAGCGACTGGATGGCGAATGTAGCCTCTGAGCACGAGAGTTGGTGCAAACTGGGTAAGTCGATGGACGGAAAAAATCTACAAGTGACCTGTCTGGCCACCAGCAGCACATTAGGCCGTCAGACCGGTATCACGGTCATCTACGACCAGGTGACGCGTTTCATCAAGTTGACGCAGAAGGGCAACAAACCCCATATCGATGCGACCAAGGCTGATGTGAAGTTCAACAAGCGCAAGGGCGGAACCCAGAAGGTGGGTATCAGTTGCAACAGCGACACACTGTATTCTGACAATAAGAACTGGGAACTCACAAAGTTCCCCGACTGGTGTGACGTGACTGTCACCAGCGGCAATGAGATCACCATCAAGGCTGACCCGCTGGGCAAGAACGATCCGGAATACAAGAGCGGACGTACCGGCTATATCCGTATTGAGAGTCAGAACGAAGAGTTTATCATCAGAGTTGATCAGAAATAACATATATTTACCATAACTAAAATGAATAAGTATGAGATGTAACAATTGTGGCTGGGACAACGCTCCCGGTAGTAGTGTATGCGTCAAATGCGGACACCCGCTTCTGGCAGGAGAATCCCAGTATCAGGATCCTTATCAGGGTGTCAATGTTCCGAATTATCAAGGTGGAGAAGCGATGCCAAGACCAACGGTCATCAACGCACAGCATGCCGAGCCTGCACCCAGACCTACCAGAATCGTCAACAGTGCCGACCTCCAGAATCCGGCAGCCATTAATGCTACGGTTGCCCAAGCGCCCAAGAGTTGTCCGAATTGCGGCTATCCCGTGGTCGGCAACTTCAATAGTTGTCCGAATTGCGGCACGAGTTTAGGCGCTGCTCAGACTGCCATCCAGCAGCCGGTGCAAAACATCCAGCAGCCAGTGCAAAAGATGGCAGAGGATCTGGGACTGGACATTGCCGAGGAAGTGAAATGTGAGAAGTGCGGTACGATGGTATCCCTCGATTTTAGTTTCTGCCCGAAATGCGGTGAGCGTATCCATCTCCCGACAGTTCGCGCCATTAAGCATAAGCCGACCCCTCCACCAGAGCCCCCGAAGCCCAAATGTCATCTGACGATCATCCCTGAAGAGGGTGAGATTACGGAGGCTTTCACAAACGACTACGAGGGAGACTCCATCATCCTGAACAGAGAGAACACAGAGAAGGACAATCGCACCATCACCTCCAAGGAGCAGGCCGAACTGATTTGTGAAGAAGGCAAGTGGTATGTGATTAATCGCAGTGAACTAGGATCAACCTATCTTGAGGCAAACCGCAAATTGGCTATTGAGCCAGGTGATGTGCTTGTTTTGGGAGACAGAAGATTCAAGTTTGAAGCAGAATAACTCCTGAAGAAAGTGAGTACTACCTATCAAGTTGTAGACAGATGTGACTTCCAGCCTGGAAACGTCATCGACGGCAGATACAGCGTCAAGAAGTCCCTCGGCGAGGGTTCATTCGGCGCAGTCTATCTCGTCGAAGACAGTCGGGGTGAGAAGTATGCCCTGAAACTCCTGAGGCTATGGGAGGTGCCGGCAGAGATCCGGCAACCCCTCATGGACCGCTTCGAGATGGAGTTCAAGACGGGTCAGATCGACTGTGACAACTTGGTACGTTCCCTGAGTTACGGCATCGTAGGGGGTAATCCATACATCGTGATGGAGTATTGTCCAGGTGGTGACTTGGAGCCATTACTCGGCAAGCCCGACAGCAGGACCGTTCAGATTTGCCAGGATATCCTTGTTGGTCTCAACGCATTGCACGACAGAGGAAAGGTACACCGCGACCTTAAGCCCGAGAATGTATTGTTCAAACAGAATGGTAAGGCGGCTCTGACAGATTTCGGCATCTCAGGAGACCGTACGCACCGTATGACGCAACGTAACATTTTCGGCAAGCCCAATCAGATCTTCGGCACCTATGCTTATATGCCTCCTGAACAGGTGACACGTGCAAGAGGTGGTGCTACCGTTCTTCCTACTACGGATATATTCTCTTTTGGCGTGCTCGTATTCCAATTGCTGACGGGCCAGTTGCCTTTTGGCTCATTGGAGTCACACAATGACCTGGCAGAATACCAGAAGCGAGGAAAGGATGGCATCTGGAATCGTGGCTTGTTGCAGAATGTCCCCAACGGTCAGCAATGGACACGACTGATAGAAGGCTGTCTGACGTCTGACTTCAAGTTAAGGCTGCAATCGGTACAAGACGTACTCCGTCTATTGCCACAGCAGGCAGGCAGCAACTATCGTGAGCCTGTCAGGATGGTACAATCTTACTCACCCCAACAGCAGACACACGGCTTCCAATTAAGAATACTTCAAGGAGAAGAATATGGCAAGACCTATAATCTGAGTCAGATAGTTGATGCTGGGCGAAGGATTCTTACTATTGGCAGACAGCCAGGAAATGCTATTACAATCAAGTCGGACTTCAGTGACTTTATCTCACGCTTCCACTGTACCATCGAACGAGATCCCAGTTCAGGACAGTGGGTAATCCGTGACGGTCAGTGGCGGAGTGAGCACCGTCAGTGGATGAATTCCACCAACGGCACATATGTTAACGCCAGGCCTGTCACAGGCAACGGCTTCTATCTAAGAGCAGGTGATATCATCGCCATCGGTGATGTCACCATCAGATTCGAAAATTATTAATTAACCCTTTAATTATAAATTATATGGAAACTCAAAACAATTACAAACGCACAGTTGCCGGCTCAGTAGGAGCAGGTATGGGTGCCATCTTCAACGGATCAGGACGTACGTATTACATCCTGGAGCACAAGACCAGCAGTAAGTATCACAGTGCTGGTGAGTCACAGAAAATCATTATCGATCAGATTGAGATCGGTCGTGATGCTTCTTGTCAGGTTCGTTATGACGAATCTTTTGACACTGTCAGTCGTAAGCATGCCGCTATCGTTCGCGACGGCAACAATTGGCAGTTGATTCATCTGTCAACCTCTAATCCCACATTAGTCAACGGTCGTCCTATCCAGGGAACTTACTATCTGCAGTCTGGTGATGAGATTCAACTCTCCGTCAATGGTCCTCGTCTCGGCTTTATCCAGCCACAAGGCAAGCAGGGACTGACCTCTAGCATCAAACTTACAGAGCGTATGAATCTGTTCCGCGAGCAGGCTCTCCGTCCTTATCGCCGTGCTATCTGGGCACTGGCAGCACTCCTGTTACTCGTTATCCTCGGCTTTGGAGCATGGAACTACAAACTGCACCTTGACAACCAGGCACTCCGTCAGGAGATGGCCATGTATGCAGCCCAGGTAGATTCTCTCGGCATGTTAAAGGCTAATCTTGAGGTTCAGGAACAACAACTGACAGCACAACTCGCCGCTGATCCCAACAACCAGGAGGTGAAGCAACAACTCGGACAAGTTCAGCAGGAGCGTGTACGTGTGGTCTATGCTTATAACAACGCTTCCCAGAGACTGGCCTCTACAAAGGCTAAGATGGCAGAATACGGCTTCGACGATGACGATGAAGACGATGCAGTGGCTTCCGGCTCTTCATCAGGAAGTCAGGCTCCATCAGCCATTGCTGATGTAACAGGAGGAGATGCCGGCCTCGGTTCTACAGGTCCTATCACCGATGGTGAAGAGCGTTGGGACAACTCTGAGCAGGCTATGGTATCCGCAGATGGCGTAGCCGTTAACCCTGGCAACAGAAACGACTTTATTGACAAGTCGAACCCGACAATCGCAGAATCTGCCAAACAGTCTGCTGGCGCATCTGACAATATCGTCAATTACTACAACGATATCTATACTTTGAAAGTGAAGCGTATTACCCTTGAACGTGATGGTAACTCTTACGATCCGGGTATTGCCACCAGTCAGTTGGTTGTCGGTACAGGTTTCGTCATCGGTGGTAAGTTCATCACTGCTCGTTCTAACCTCCAGCCTTGGGTATACCGCAATGTCTATCGCGATGATTGGCGTCAGTTGTTGGCAGAGTATGTCGCAGCAGGTTTCCACGTGATCATCGACTTCGAGGCCTACTCTACCCGTGGTTCTGGTCATCCGCTCCGCTTCAGCAATACTCAGTTCGACCTGGCATCACTCGAGGCATACGACGGTAAGGACTTTGTCGAAATCCGTAAGGATGTCATCAAGCGCGTCAAAGGTTGGGGTGTTGACATCAAGTACACCAAGCGTACTCGTGAACAGTTCGTTGTGACCTACTACACCGACAACTCCCATAATGCAGCGTCTCTGTCACTTGGTGCTCCTGGCGGTCTGCCTGTTGACATTCCTACAGCACAGAGTCTGAAGGGTAGCGAGGAAGTGGTGATTGCTGGTTTCTCTGGCAGGACAGACATTCAGGTGCTCTCAAATTACATCAAGTACTTCACTAGCCGCACCTCTCGCCTGGCAGCACATTTCATCACCCTGCAAGATGCCTCTACCAACTTTGGCTTTACCGGCTCACCAGCCTTCTTCAAGGAGAGCAACGGCAGTTATCGTGTTGTTGGCGTCAACGTAGGTAATTTCGGTGGTGAGGTTCGTATCGTTCCGATCCACAGAGTAAGATAAAACTTAATTAAAATATGTCAGAAGTAAAAATCAAACTTGCTGCAGGCACGAATGTCGGACTGATCCGGCAGAACAATGAGGACAATTTTGTTGTCTCCAGTGACCTCAGCACTTCTGAATGGCTCATCCCCCAGGCCGGCCCCTACGCCGACCTGGGGGAGTTTGGTGCCCTCCTTGTCGTGGCTGACGGCATGGGTGGTGCCAATGCTGGCGAGGTGGCTTCCGCCATCGCCGTTGAGACTATCCAGAAGAAATTCAGTCCCGAACTGATCAAGGGTGCCATCAGTAACGACAAGGATATCCAGGAGTTCATGAAGAATGTGGTCAAGGAGGCCGATCTTAACATCTTCAACCACAGCAAGGAAGATGCTTCCACCAGAGGCATGGGCACAACGATTGTCATGGCATGGATCTTTGGCGACAAAGCATACGTTTGCTGGTGTGGAGACAGCCGCTGTTATGTGCTTAACAAACAGCACGGACTGATTCAGTTATCGAAAGATCACTCCTACGTCCAAGAACTTGTCGACAAGGGAGAACTGAATCCGGAGTTGATGCACGACCATCCGTTGTCGAATGTCATCACCCGCTGTCTGGGCGACGTCGAAAACCGTGCTAATCCAGAGACACGTATCTATCAACTGCACAACGGCGATATCATCATGCTCTGCAGTGACGGTCTCTGCGGCATCTGCCACGACGACGTGATTCTCGACACGATGATCAAATATCACGAGGATCCCATGGAGTGTAAGAATGAGTTAATTTCTGCAGCCCTTTCTGCCGGTGGTTACGATAATGTGACTATTGCTCTTGCCATCATTCAGACTGATGAAGAACCTGAAGAAGAACCGAAGGCTGAGGAAGAACAGGTGGAAGAAGATAATACAGAAGAAAGTGTCGAAGAGGAAGAAAACCTCTCTACCACAGTTCGCAGCGAGGTCATCGGCCATCGCACCAAAACAAAAAAGTGGAAAGTATTTCTTATTCTCCTTCTGCTGATGATCATTGGATGCGCGACCTATATCTGGCTGGCAAAAGATAATGATCCTGTGAAGCAGACCTTCTTGGCGACAGTGACCCCCTACTGGAACCAACTGATGAATTACATGAAATAAATAGTCGTTTAATATGACATTCAAGGAAGGAAGTATCGTAGCCGAGCATTATGAACTCAAGCGTCATCTCGGTCAAGGCAGTTTCGGTGACGTTTGGCTGGCACACAACCTGCTTGCTGATATCGATGTCGCCATCAAGTTCTATGGCACGCTGGATCCAAAAGGTCTCGAAGAATTCCGCAATGAGTTCAAGGTAGCCTACAAATTGCGCCATCCAAATCTGCTTAACATCAACCATTTTGATGTCTGCGATAATTGTCCTTACTTGGTGATGCCTTATTGTGCCAACGGCTCTGTAATCAACCGTATTGGAAAGATGTCTGAGTCGGAGATCTGGAAGTTCATCCTTGACGTCTCCAGTGGACTGGCATTCTTGCACAGTCAGCAGCCCCCTATCGTTCATCAAGACATCAAACCCGACAACATCCTTATCACCAGCGACGGCCGTTATGTCATCTCAGACTTCGGCATCAGCCGCAGTTTCCGGACGAAGATGAGCCGTACCAACAACAATATCAGCAGTTCCGGAACCATTGCCTATATGGGGCCAGAGCGTTTCTCCGAAAAGCCGCTGGTGGTGCTGGCTAGCGACATTTGGGCTTTCGGTATGACACTCTACGAACTGATGACAGGTGATGTGCTTTGGGAAGGCATGGGTGGTTGTGTACAATTGAATGGAGCACGCATCCCAGCCATCGAGGGACCATTCTCTCCAGAACTCATAAACCTTGTCACGTCTTGTCTGGCTGCAGAGACGTGGAACCGTCCGACGGCCATACAAATCAATGAACTGGCGACAGCCCGCTTACAAAACAAACCGATTGCTCCCATTCTGCCAGTAGAATCGCCTAAACCGGAGATTCCACAGCCAAAGCCTTCTCCCCACTATGTAAGAAATCAATATCAACCATCTGCACCTGTCATCAACAAGAGACAAGAGAAATCAGACACCACTGAGAAGAAATCTGGGCTGCATCTTAGCAACAACCAGCGTAACGGACTGATAATTGCTGCCGCTACGTTCCTTGTCGTTGCCCTTCTTTCGGGTATAGTGATGTACTTCAACAAACAAAATGAGGCCCAGATTTCCAAGACTCGCCAGCGTATCGATGCGTTGAAGAGCAGTCAGGACAATATCAAGCCCACTGCCCCTAAACCCCAACAGTTGTTTGTCCCCGAGACACCAAAACCTGTTGCTGCAAAACCAACTACTACAACTACTACAAAAACTGTCAAAGCAGATGACCGCATCATCATAAAATCTGCTCCCTCTAAGCCTGTCAAGAACGTACCGGCTCAGCATCAGACGAACAATCCTGGAAATGATGATGCCATCTTCTATGCCTGCCAGTCTGTCAATGACTATGAATCATATCTTAATTCCTTCCCCAACGGCAGACACCGTGCTGCAGCCCAAAATGCCATCAACAGTCTTTTAGGCAGAAACACCAACGTAGCCAACGGAGCCGTTCCCGTTAATGACATATCACCCCGCAGACGTGTCGCTCAAGACCCGCCTATCACTTTCAGGGAAGAAGTTCCCCCACCCCGTCGCTCAAACTACGGTTCAAACTATGGCGGTGGTCATCGCCAGCCAAATCGTTCCTATGGCTCTCAGGGTGGCGGCATGCGCAACAGCGGCATGCGTAGTGGAGGCTCACAAAGAAGCGGCTCATACAGCGGAGGCTCATCAAACAGACATGCACGATCACATTAAAGAAGTCAAACTATATGAAAATCATTAGACTAACAACAGTAGCATTCCTACTCACCATGTGTCAGGTGTCATTCGCCCAATACGATGGCGACGGATACTATCATCCAGAATACGACACTCAACGTCCGACAACTCGTTATTCCAGTTACCACCAGACCACTTATTATGATGACCTAGATGAAGGCTGGTGTAACTTTTATGTTGAGTACTCTCCCTTGAAACTGGCGACGACAGCCCATGGTGCAGAAGACAGACTCTACCATACTGCCACCATCGGCTTCAGTTACAACTATGCACTAGGCCAGAGCCCTGCCTCCATAGAATTGGGCTTTGAGACCAGCGGCTCGTGGTTTTCTGAGAGACTCGAAAGCGGAACTAAAAGCAGCCTGTCGTTCTATAACTTGAAGATTCCCCTCAACATCGCTTTCCGCTTTCCCGTTTCCGATGGTTTTTGGATTGTACCCTATGGAGGAGCCAACGTGAAATGGAACATCTACGGAGAGGAAAAAATCACCGATATTCACGGTCACAGTGAAACGTATAAGATCTTCGACGACCACAGAATGATCGACAATGACTATAATCGTTTCCAACTGGGATATCAGGCAGGTATAAAATTGATATTAGCCCGCTGCGTCTCTGTTGGTGCAGCCTGGAAGGCTGACATCACCCCCTTCTGCAGTTATTACGACAATCTTAGCAAAAAGGAGGAGAAAGAGCGTTTCCGCGGTCTCTCCTTCACACTCGGATATATCTTCTAAACATCACATTGAATAGTACTTAATAAAATGGCTATATTTGACGAAAGATACGAACAAGAAGAACTATTAGGGCGGGGTGCCTTCTCTGAGGTCTGGAAAGTAAAAGACATCCAGACTGGAGTAACCCTTGCCCTGAAAATTTATAACCCCACAACCGGCATTGATGAAGACGGAAAAGACATTCTTACCCATGAGTTTGCGCTCATGGTGAATGCTAATCACAAGAATCTGCTCCGTCCCCTCTTCTTTGCCATCAGCGGTGACAGACCCTATCTGATACTGCCATTCTGCGAACAGGGAAACATTGGAAAGATGGTCGGCAAAATGGATGAGGAAGAAGCCTGGAAACTCCTACGCGACTGCGCCAGCGCCCTCGCCTATCTCCACGCCATGAATCCCCCCGTGCTTCATCAGGACATCAAACCCGCCAACATCCTTCTCAACGACAACGGCGACTACATGCTCACCGACTTTGGTGTCAGCACACAAGTCAAGCAGTCGCTGAGCCGTGTGTCCAATCAGGACATGGCTTTACTCTCCGCCGGTACTATCTCCTATATGGCTCCTGAACGCTTCTCCCGCAACAATCTGCCAGTGATGGCAAACGACATTTATTCGTTGGGTTCCACTGTCTATGAACTGACTTCCGGCATGCTTCCCTTCGGCAACGATGGCGGACTACTGCAGCGAAAGGGTGCCGAGATACCCGAATTGCCGGGAGACTTCTCGCCATTGTTGAAGAAAACGCTCGACGATTGTCTGCAGGAAGAACCTTGGAACCGTCCGAGTGCCGATCAGTTGGAAGAGACTGCTATCCGCGCCATTCGACATCCCGAACTGCGGAATGCAGTTCCTGCCGCAGAGCCGAAAGCAAAGGCTACGACCATGCAACTCCCTAATGAGTACTTGCAACCTGCTGACAACTCTGTCAAAGGCACCGTCGTAGGGGCTTCTCCCAGCAAGGGAACCGTTATAGGCTCAGCCCCTTCCGAACCCCAGAAATCAAACAAGAACCTCTATGTCATTCTCGGAGCCGTCGCTGCCATTATTATTGCCATTAGTGCTTTTTTCCTGTTTGACAATGACGATTCCACGACAGAGACACAGGAAACCTCAACCGTTAATACCGACTCTCTCATAAAACGTGCCGAAGCCATAGAGTTCGAAACCTGTATGGCTCTGTTCAATCAAAATAGTCCTGACAGCATCAAGAATGCCCTCACTCGGATGGCCGAATTGGCTCAGAAAGGCCATCAAGGAGCCATTCATGAGATGGCTTACACTTATGCCTGGATTCCGACAGACACAGAGTCTGATCGCCGAAAGCGTTTGTTGGGCTTTCAAATAAATAGCAATGGCATACCCTCGTCTGATATTAATGAGGTAGCGATCCAGTGGTTGGAGAAATCGATCTCCGTAACCGACTCAGCAGACTATAAGTCGCTCTATTGGCTTTCGTTCTATTATCTGAATGCCATTACTGTCAGCCAAGACTTTACCAAAGCCCGTCAGTTACTCCAGACAGCCAGTCGCCAGGCAGAACAAAGTCAAGACTTCGTATTCAAAAGAAAAATCGACGAGACCATTAAACAGATTAATAGTTTATAGTTTATAATATATAGATGAGAAAGATACTTTTCATAATTTCGCTTTTCACATTTACTGCCGCCAGTGCCCAAGTGGCCAAATGGGTGATTCATCCTTCGTACGAACATATCCGTATGCTCGGCGACGGATATTATATTGTTTCGCAAGGCGACAAATACGGTATTCTTGATGCCACGGAGAAGGAAATCGTACCCTTGCAGTATGACAGTATATCCCCATTCAACTCCCACATGGGCCTGCTCTTTAACGAGGGCAAGTGTATCGGCTATACAAGCGATAAGGGAGAAATTCACGAATTCACCGCACATCAGTACAAACTCGGTAGCATGAGCCGTTTCTCCGACGGCTATCTGGCTGTTCATAATTCTACCGGCTATTGGTATGTACGTGCCGAAGACGGCAGTGCCATTGGCCCATATGCCTATGCCTCACCCTTCTGCGAAGGTTATGCCTGGGTACGGGTGCCCAAATCGCTGAAGCATGTCCTCGACGGTGGCTACACATACGACGTGATTGACGCAAAGACTGGTCAGTCGGCGGAATTGAATCTGGGAGAGGAATACGACAAGGAAGACATCGACTTCATCTCCGCCTCGAGCAACGGTACTTGCATCATCGTGCTTAAAAAGCGTTTCTTTATCTACGATTATAGGAAAGGTACTCTGACTCCGATGTCTACAGACAACAATCCTGAGAATAAGAAAACACGTGTCACTGCCAATGAGCGCCCTGTGAAGGTCAACACCGAGGAAAAAGGTTACAGCATCACATGCAAGCAGGGTGTGATGACATTCGACCATCTGATGCGTCTGACCGGCATTGGCTACACGGGCCAGCCATCGCGTCGTATCGATGTACCCAGGGAGAAACAACCCGATCCGAAGAGTACCATTAAGGCCATTGTCTACAATGGCACCCAACTTCTCGGCCTCCAATGCGAAGGCAAGGAAGTGCTTCCTGCACAGTTCGATGATGTAACGAAGGTGTGGGGCAACGAGGCGCTGGTAAAGCAAAAAGGCAAGTTCGGTGTCGTCAGCATCGACCCCAATGTCTCTTGTCGCTTCGTTCTGAACGAAGGGCTTGACATTGGCTTCGAGCACAAGACTGCCAAGAGCAACATCAAGGTAATCTGTCCGCCTTACATGACCCTCTCGCTGATGACGTTGACGAGTGCCGAGGACAACTGCCGCATCAACATCGACACCCGCCGCGAGAACGTCAATGTGGAGACCGCCGTGCTTAGTTACGAGACGACGTTCAACATCCCCGAGGATATCGGTCTGGAGCCTACCCCATCGACTATCAAGTTCTCGCTCAACTACGACGGTCTGAAGTTCACGCCCGCTATCATACCATATAATAAATGGTATATCAACAACTATGAGGCCAAGATGCTTTCCCACCAGATTGTCGGTTCCGTGCTGACTGCAGAGATTGTTATCCGTAACACTGGTCAGCGCGACGGCATGAACTACTTCCGCGACGTGAACATCGAGGCAGAAGACTCCGTCGTCTGCTCCTTCAGCAAGATGACAGAGGAGAGTTATACTGCTCGTATGTTCGGCTGGAAGCATCCCACCGTGCGCTTTAATGTTGACATCACGGAAGACGGTTGTCCCACCATCTCCTATCCCTTCGAGGTGAGCGTCAGAGGCGGTTCCTCTTCGACCAAGGAAAATGAGAAAGAGAACGGCGAAGACAAGAAACCTTCTGTCGTCAATGCTACCGGCAAGGTCAAGAAGAAGGCCAAGAGCAAGTCACAGCCGAAGAAAGAAGAGAAGAAACTGCTCTTCGTACCCAAATGATTCTGGCAGAATGAGAATAGATATCATCACCGTCCTGCCGGAGATGCTCGAAGGCTTCGTCCACGAGTCTATCCTTGCACGTGCTGAGAAGAAAGGACTGGCAGAGATACGTCTTCATAATCTGCGTGACTATACACTCGACAAGTGGCGCCGTGTCGACGACTATCCATACGGCGGTTCGGCGGGTATGGTTATGCAATGTGAGCCCATCGACCGCTGCATTTCGGCGCTGAAGGCGGAGAGAGACTACGACGAGGTCATCTTCACCTCGCCCGACGGCGAACGCTTCGACCAGCATATGGCCAACGAACTCTCGCTCAAGGGTAATCTCATCATCCTCGCGGGCCACTATAAAGGCATCGACCAGCGCATCCGCGACCATCTCATCACCCGTGAGATCTCCATCGGAGACTTCGTACTCACTGGCGGCGAACTGGTGGCAGCGATGATTGCCGATGCTGTCATCCGTGTGGTGCCTGGTGTCATTGGAGACGAACAGAGTGCCTTGAGCGACTGTTTCCAGGATGACATCCTCGCTGCTCCTATCTACACCCGTCCTGCCGACTATAAAGGCTGGAAGGTGCCCGATATCCTCCTCAGCGGCAACGAGGCCAAGATCCGTGAGTGGGAACTTGACCAGGCTATGGAGCGCACCCGCCGCCTAAGGCCTGACTTGCTTGACAAACAGTAAATAATACTTTCTTTGCGAAGATTGACATTATTGTTGAAATAACCGATCTTTCCATCTTTTTTAATTGGAGAGTTCGGTTATTTCCTTTAAATTTGCATCGGCAAAACAACATTCAACTACTAATAAAATGAAGAAAGTATTTTTGATTCTGGCACTCATGGCCAACGGATTCTGTCTCGCCAACGCCCAGAGCGAGACAAAGATGGAGGCCGAAGAAGCCACCTATGAGAATTGTGAACTTGTCGATAACGACCTGTATTCTGGCGGAAAGGCCCTTGCCATGAAAGAAAACAATAGCAAGATTACCTTCACCTATGCCGCAGTGGAGGGCGGGAAATATAGCATCTATGTCGGCTATGACGGGCAATGGGGCGACAAGGTCGTCAACATCTCCGTCAATGGAAACAGCAGCACCTTCCATACAGTAGTCCAAGGTGTTGGCGAAGCCGAGATCGGCACCTTCAAGATGAATGCCGGCGATAACACCATCGAGATTACTCCCAGTTGGACTTGGTATCTCATCGACTACATCCGCGTCTCTGCCGGCACCTCCGAAGCCATTGAGTTCAATGTGAATCCGGCGCCAGCCGATGTCAATGCTTCTGAGGCAGCCCAGAAGATGTATGCCTTCCTCTGCGACAACTTCGGGCAGAAGACCATCTCAGGCATGATGACAGGCGACATGGGATCGGCCAACGGTGACATCACCCAGCACGACGACGTGAAGGCCGTCTATGAGGCATCTGGCAAATACCCCGCTCTCGTTGGCTTCGACTTCCTGTTCGCTACAGGTCGCTCAGAGGACCAAGGCTGGTGTAAGGATTATACCAACAAGGCCGTTGCGCTGGCAAAAGACCTCTATGCCCGTGGCGGCATCCCCGCCTTCACATGGCATTGGCATGATCCTAGCCGAGTCACAGACGACTTCTATTCCGATAAGTGCACGGTAAAGATTGCCGATGCCCTCAATGCCGACGGCAGTTGGAACACAGCATCCGAACTCTATCAGTACATCGTCAAGGACATCCACACCCTCGCCGACTATTTCCTCCAACTGCAGGAGTCGGGCGTGGCCTGCATCTTCCGCCCGCTCCATGAGGCCAGCGGCGGCTGGTTCTGGTGGGGACGGGACAAGGATGCAGCCGCATTCATAAAACTATACCAACTGGTATTCGATGAGATGGTGAATGTGAAAGGTGTCCATAACCTCATTTGGGCTTGGAACGCCGGCGAAAACGATGCCGACTGGAACCCTGGTGAGGCCTATTACGACGTCGTATCCGCCGATATCTACAATCAACCAGGCGACTACTCCAGCAACTATGCCACATTCGACAAACTGAAGTCACTTACCGGCGGCAAGAAGATCATCGCCCTCTCTGAGAATGGGCCTATACCCGATATCGACAAAGAGATAGAGGACGAGGCCGTCTGGTCGTGGTGGATGCCTTGGTATCAGACCTGGGATGGCAAATATGTGAACCAGACCAGTCAGGAAGAGTGGGCCAAGTGTATGGGCGACGACCGGGTGATTACCCTCGAGGATCTCTCCGCAGGCTGGGATGCAGGTACGGCCATCCAGTCAACCAAGACGTCCGAAAGCCCTGACAGTCAGGCTCTTTACAATCTCAGAGGGCAGCGAGTGAAGCATGCCGGCAAGGGCCTTTACATCAAAGATGGCAAGAAGATTATTATAAGATAGGGGGAACGCAAAAGTAAAACAACTTGTTTTGGTCTGTAAGGAATGCCTTCCACGATAGTAAGGAATGCCTTCTACGACACCAAAACAAGTTGTTTTACTTTTTACTTCTTGGCGAATCTCTCTGCTTGCTGGCGGATGAGTTCGGCATCGTTGAAGTAATCAATACGCATAGCCTTGCGTACTTCGTCCATCGTCTGGGCGCCTACCTCGCGTGCCTGTTCAGTTCCTTTCTTCAGAATGTTGTAGATTTCGGGGATATCCTTCTCGAACTCAGCCCGACGCTGACGCATGGGCTCGAGGAACTTGTTGAGCACTTGGTTGAGGAACTTCTTGCACTTCATGTCGCCCAGACCGCCACGACGGTAGTGATCTTTCAGTTCGTCAAGGTTCTGATACTCGGGCCAGAACTCCTTGAAGTCATCGTCGCAGGAGAAGGCATCGAGATAGGTGAATACGGCGTTGCCCTCCACATGGCCGGGATCATTCAGGTTCACGTGCTCCGGATCGGTGTACATTGAGCGCACCTTCTGCCACACATCGTCAGCCGAGTCGGAGAGATAGATGCAGTTGCCGAGCGACTTCGACATCTTCTCCTTGCCGTCGGTGCCAGGCAGGCGGCGGGCGGTGAGGTTCTCGGGCAGCAGGATGTTCGGTTCGACAAGCACGGGAGCGTAGACCTGATTGAAGCGACGTACGAGTTCACGCGTCACCTCAAGCATCGGCTCCTGATCCTCTCCGGCAGGAACGGTCGTAGACTTGAAGAGCGTGATGTCGGCAGCCTGTGACACCGGATAGCAGAAGAACCCGAGTGGGATGCTCTCGCCCTCGAAGCCACGCATCTTGACTTCGGTCTTCACCGTCGGATTGCGCTGTACGCGGCTGACGGAGACAAGGTTCATCAGGTAGGTGGTGAGTTCTGCGAGTTCAGGTATCTGGCTCTGGATGAAGAGCACGCACTTCTCAGGGTCGAGTCCTGCGGCCAGATAGTCGAGGGCCACCTCGATGATGTTCTGGCGGATCTTCTCGGGATTGTCGGCATTATCGGTAAGAGCCTGTACGTCGGCCATGAATACGAACATACGGTCGTAGTCGCCTTCGTTCTGCAACTGAACCCGACGGCGTAGCGAGCCGACGTAATGCCCTAAATGGAGTTTTCCGGTGGGGCGGTCACCAGTAAGAATTACTTTTCCCATATCGATATTATAGTCTTTGAAATCAAATTTGGCTGCAAAGGTACGAAAAAAAGTGAAAGAAGCATGAAGAATTTAAATAAAATGTGTATCTTTGCATCAAAATTGAATAATTAAAAGAATTTATGTTCAGTAAAGATACTTACATCAGCCGCCGTGCCGAGTTGAAAAGGCTTGTGGGAAGCGGTGTCGTCATCCTTTTCGGCAACAATGAGTCGCCTGCCAACTACCCCGCCAATGCGTATTCTCCCATGAGGCAGGACTCATCGTTTCTGTACTATTTCGGTCAGCACCGTGAAGGCCTGGTGGGCGTCATAGATATCGACAGCGACTCAGAGATGCTGCTCGGCAATGACATCGACGTAGAGGATATCGTATGGATGGGTTTCACACCATCCGTAGCCGACCTCGCTGCCGAAGTGGGCATTACCAAGACGGCTCCCGTGAAGGAGTTGAAGGCAATTTGTGATAAGGCTATCGCCCAGAAACAGATCATACACTTCCTGCCGCCATACCGATATGACACTAAGATCCAGATCATGGACCTGCTGGGCATCCATCCGAACCAACAGAAGGAGAAGGCTTCGCTGAGACTGATCCAGGCCGTCGTAAAGATGCGTGCCACCAAGGAACCGCAGGAGATAGAGGCCATCGAACGGGCCTGTAACGTGGGTTACAATATGCATACCCTCGCCCAGATACTTATCAAGCCAGGCGTGACAGAGAGATTCATAGCCGGACAGGTGGATGGTATCGCACGCAGCATGGCCCAAGGCAACAGTTTCGCTACCATCTTCTCCCAGCATGGAGAAATCATGCATGGTGCCCCGTCAGATGCCGCCTTGGAGGACGGACGCCTCGTGCTCTGCGATGCAGGTTGCGAACTCGACGATTACTGCTCCGATCATACCCGAACGATGCCTGTCAATGGAAAGTTCAGCCAACGGCAGTTGGAGATCTACTCCATAGTCGAGGAGTGTCACGACTACGTGCTAGAGGTGGCTAAGCCCGGCGTGAAATACATGGATGTGCACTTCGCTGTGTGCCGCAGGATGACAGAACGCATGAAGGAACTCGGCCTGATGAAGGGTGATACCGACGAGGCTGTTGCTGCCGGTGCCCATGCCATGTTCCTGCCTCACGGACTCGGTCACATGATGGGTATGGACGTTCATGACATGGAGGGACTCGGACAGATCTATGTGGGCTTCGACGAAGAGACGCGTCCGAACCTTGAGCAGTTTGGAACGAACTGTCTGCGCATGGGTCGGAGACTGGAAGAAGGATTTGTGGTGACCGACGAACCAGGCATCTACTTCATCCCCGCCCTCATCGATGACTGGAAGTCCAGCGGGCATTGCAAGGAATTCCTGAACTTCGACATGCTCGAAACCTACAAGGATTTCGGCGGTATCCGCATCGAGGACGACATTCTCATCACGAACGACGGTTGTCGCTTCCTCGGCAACAAGCGCATCCCTTATCATCCTCAGGAACTCGAAGACTTCATGAAGCAGAAGAAATAGAGGAAACGAATAAAGATAAATGAGAATTATTTACCTATTATAATTATTATATGAAAAAGATTCTAACTTTCGCACTTATGGGCATGATGGTCCTCAGTGCATCGGCAGCCAAGAAGAAGGAAGCCGCCAAAGACGCCAACAAGCCCGTCTTTACCGTTATCAAGGAAAACCCCATCACCACCATCAAGGACCAGAACCGTTCGGGTACGTGTTGGGACTACTCTACCCTCTCATTCTTCGAGGCAGAGATCCTGAAAGCCACAGGCAAGCGATACACCCTCTGCGAAGCCTTTGTAGCAAACAAAACCTACATGGAGCGCGCCATCCAGGTGGTAAGATATCACGGCGACTGCCAGTTTGCACAGGGCGGCAGTTCTGAGGATGTCCTCTCTACGCTGAAGAACCACGGTATCTGTCCGCTGGAGGCAATGCCTTTCCCCGGCTCGCTCTATGGCGACTCCCTGAACAACTTCAACGAGTTCTTCTCGCTGTTGGAGCCCTACGTGTCAGCCGTCTCAAAGAGCAGCGCCAAGAAGATCAGCAACCAGTGGAAGGTCGGTCTGCAGGGCATCCTCGACGCCTATCTCGGCAAATGCCCTGAGAAGTTCACCTATGAGGGCAAGGAGTACACTCCGAAGACCTTTGCCGCCTCACTCGGCATCAACCTCGATGACTATGTCTCCATCACCAGTTACACCCACCATCCATTCTATTCAGCCTTCGCTGTGGAGGTACAAGACAACTGGCGCTTCCCGCTGAGTTATAACGTTCCAATGAACGAGATGATGCAGATTATCGACAACGCCATTGACAACGGCTATACCGTAGCCTGGGGCGGTGATGTGTCAGAGGAGGGATTCACCCGTCAGGGACTGGCCTACGCCGTCGACTCAAAAGCCGCACAGAGTCTTACTGGTAGCGATATGGCCCGCTGGCTGAAACTGACTGCCGAAAAGAAGCGCAACATTATCGACTCGCTGGGCTGTACCGTACCTGAGATCGTACCGACACAGGAGATGCGCCAGGAGCGTTTCGACAACTGGGAATTGACAGACGACCACGGTATGCACATCTTCGGTGTGGCCAAAGACCAGAACGGAAAAGAGTACTATATGGTGCAGAACTCCTGGGGAGAATCCGGCGACTACAAGGGCATATGGTACATGACTAAGGCATTTATCGCCGCAAACACTATGGATTTCCTCATCAACAAGAACGCCATCCCCGCAGAAATCCGTAAGAAACTCGGTCTCTGAGATCATCATTGATTTGTTAAAAAGGGCATAATCTGTTAAAATTTACGCAGATTATGCTCTTATTTCATTTTTTATGCTTACCTTTGGACGCTAAATTGCCTTAATAGGCGCTCTTTGAGCCTGACTGAGGCGGTTGGCCACCGAAGCGGAAAGAATAAAAAATAAATATATTAATGCATTTCAAATGGAATTACGAACCACCTACATCAGAACAACAGACGGCGGCTAAGGAGCTGGGAGAGAAGATCGGCATGAGTCCGATCATCGCTGGCCTGCTCATTCAGCGAGGCATCAAGACGGAAAGCGCTGCCAAGCGTTTCTTCCGCCCGATGTTAAACGAACTGATAGATCCGTTCCTGATGAACGACATGGACGTGGCGGTAGACAGACTGAACGATGCCATGGGGCGCAAAGAGCGTATCATGGTCTATGGCGACTACGATGTCGATGGATGTACGGCGGTGGCTTTGGTGTATAAGTTTCTGCAACAGTTCTATTCCAATATTGAATACTATATCCCTGACCGTTATGAAGAAGGTTATGGTGTCAGTATTAAGGCATTGGACTATGCGGCAGAAAAAGGTGTTAAACTCATTATCATTCTCGATTGCGGTATTAAGGCCATCGAAGAGATTTCCTATGCCAAGCGGCTGGGCATAGACTTCATCATCTGTGACCATCATGTACCTGATGATGAACTGCCAGATGCTGTGGCTATTCTCAATCCGAAGCGTGAAGACTCCACCTATCCCTTCAAGCATCTTTGTGGATGTGGGGTGGGCTTCAAGTTCATGCAGGCCTTTGCCAAGAACAATGGCATCCCCTTCTCCCGGCTCATCCCCCTACTCGACTTCTGCGCCGTAAGCATTGCCGCAGACATTGTGCCCATCATGGGAGAGAACCGCATCCTCGCCTACCACGGACTGAAACAACTGAACACAGGTCCTTCGATGGGACTGAAGGCCATTATGGATATCTGTGGACTGACGGGACGGGAGATAACCATGAACGATATCGTCTTTAAGATCGGGCCACGCATCAATGCCTCGGGACGTATGCAGAACGGCACGGAGGCTGTCGACCTGCTGGTAGAGCGTGATTTCACAAAAGCATTGTCAGAGGCACACCTTATTAATGAATACAACGAGCAGCGTAAGGATGTCGACAAGCAGATGACTGAAGAGGCCAACCAGATCGTAGAGAAACTGGTACATCAGGATCATCCCTCGAGCATTGTGCTTTATGACGAAAACTGGAAAAAGGGCGTTATCGGTATTGTAGCATCCCGCCTGACAGAGTTCTACTATCGTCCGACGGTGGTGCTGACGAAGTTTAATGGCATCGCTACGGGATCTGCCCGTAGTGTGGCCGGCTACGACATCTATGATGCCATTAAGAACTGCCGCGACCTGCTGGAGAACTTCGGCGGTCATACCTATGCTGTCGGTCTGTCTCTTAAGATAGAGAACATCCCAGAATTTCGCCGTCGGTTCCAGAAGTATGTCGATGAACATATCCTGCCGGAACAGACGGAGGCCACTCTCGACATCGATGCGGTCATCGATTTCAAGGACGTCACCAAGAAATTGCATAATGACCTGAAGAAGTTGGCCCCGCACGGACCTGACAATCCCAAGCCCAATTTCTGTACCCGCAATGTCTATGACTACGGCACCTCAAAGGTCGTAGGCCGTCAGCAGGAACATATCAAGTTGGAACTCGTCGATTCCAAGTCGAGTAATGTACTTAATGGTATTGCCTTCGGACAGAGTGAGTCGGCACGGTATATCAAGTCTAAGCGCTCGTTTGATATTGTCTATACTATCGAGGACAATATCTATAAGCGTAGCGAGGTGCAGTTGCAGATAGAAGATATTAAACCGAGCGAAGAGTGATTGTTAGTTTACAGTTGACAGTTTACGGTTTACAGATGATATGCTAGCATGCCGTTCTGACTATAGAAGTAATCATCTGTAAACTGTAAACCATCAATTGCAAACCAAAATTATGGATCGATACAAAGGGATACTTAAACAATATTGGGGCTATGATGATTTCCGCGGCATACAAAAAGATATCATCGAGTCAATCTGTTCCGGGCACGACACTTTAGGCCTGATGCCGACGGGTGGTGGCAAGAGTATCACCTTCCAAGTACCGGCATTAGCCCAGAAGGGTGTCAGCATCGTCATCACTCCCCTCATTGCCTTGATGAAAGACCAGGTGGATCATCTGCTCCGCCGAGGCATCAAGGCCGCAGCCATCTATTCAGGTCTGACACACGAAGAGATTATCATCACCCTTGAGAATTGTATCTTCGGCGATGTCAAATTGCTGTATGTCTCTCCAGAACGACTGGCCTCCGAACTCTTCCAGACGAAACTCCGCCACATGAAAGTGAGTTTCATCACCGTCGATGAGGCTCATTGTATCTCTCAATGGGGTTACGATTTCCGTCCCTCCTATCTGGAGATTGCGAACATCCGCAAACTCTTGCCTGGCGTACCCGTCTTGGCCCTCACCGCCACTGCTACCCCTGCCGTCGTTGATGACATCTGCGAAAAGTTATCGAGGAGTGAGGAGTGCGGAGTGAGGAGTGAGGGATTCAACGTCTTCCGCATGTCGTTCGAGCGCAAGAACCTCGTCTACGTGGTACGACAAGCCAATGACAAGCGCGAACAACTCATCCACATTCTCAGTCGTCTTCAAGGTACTGCTATCGTCTACGTCCGAAGCCGTCAGCGAACCAAGGAATATGCCGAACTCCTGATGAAGGCCGGTATCTCAGCCACGTTTTATCATGCTGGTCTCGATACGAGTGTGAAGGATGAGCGGCAACAGGCCTGGCAGGAAAGCAAAACCCGGGTAATCGTCGCTACGAATGCCTTTGGCATGGGTATCGACAAGCCCGACGTGCGGGTTGTAATTCACATCGACTGTCCCGACAGCATCGAAGCCTATTTCCAGGAGGCGGGACGTGCTGGTCGTGACGGGCTCCGCTCTTATGCCGTGTTGCTCTATAACAACGGAGACAAGCGGAAACTTGAGAAGCGCGTGGCAGACACATTCCCAGAGAAAGACTACATCCGGCAAGTCTATGAGCATCTGGCTTTCTTCTATCAGATAGGCATTGGATCAGGCTATAACCATACCTTTGAGTTCAACATCGACAAGTTCTGTCATGCCTTCCATCACTTTCCCATACAGGTAGACTCAGCCCTGAAGATACTCACTCGCGCCGGCTACATCGAATATACGGAGGAACAGGACAATCAGGCCCGCCTGATGTTCACCATCTCTCGAGGTGAACTCTATAAGTTGGAGAACAATTCCCCCAACGAAGATAAGATCATCACAACCCTGCTGCGAAACTACGGCGGCCTCTTTACCGACTACCACTACATCGACGAGGGTTTCCTCGCTAGTCAGACCGCCTTGGAACCTCAGCAAGTCTATCAGACCCTGAAAGGGTTGGGACAACGGCATATTCTTCATTTCATCCCTCAGAAGAAGACACCTTACATAAGATACACCCAACGGCGGGAAGACAAAGAATACCTTCAGTTCACGCCAGCCATCTATGAAGAACGTCTCGATCAGTTCCGCCAGCGTATCCAGGCCGTCATCCAATATGCCACTGATGATCAGGTCTGCCGTAGTCGTCAGTTATTACGCTACTTCGGTGAGACTGACAGCCACGACTGTGGTCTGTGCGACGTCTGTCTGAGTCATCGTAAAGGTGGTATTGTATCCGAACCCCGGATGAATACTGCCCAAGAGAAGATACTTGAGATGCTGGCCGACGGGAAGCCCCACCCCATCACAGACTTACGCAGCATCCAGTTGCCTACCGACGAACTGGATGCCGCGCTGTCTTATCTTCTTCAGGAGGAATACATCTTACAAGAAGATAGTTGCCTTATAAAGAATTCGTGAAATTAGAAGTCCAGTTTCAGTTGCCTTTCGTCCTCTTTGTCATAATCATGGCAATAACTGCTGCCGTCGAAACAATGTGTGCAGAGTTTGCACTTCGGCATACCGATTGCCTCCACAAGGTCCTCCAGACGGGCAAACTTCAAGGTCGTCAGTCCTAACCGGCGGGCTATTTCATCGACCATCCGCTTATACTCGGGCGAGTCGGTCTGGGCATATTTCTCGAGGTTCTTCTTGTCGTCACCCTCAAAGTCCTTGATGATACGGCGCGTGATCAGTTCCATATCACTTTTCGACGAAGTGAAGCCGATGAACGGACAACCGTAGACCAGCGGCGGACAAGAGATGCGGCAATGCACCTCTTTGGCACCATACTCGAAGAAGGTCCGCACATTGTCTTTCAACTGTGTGCCACGCACGATAGAGTCGTCACAGAACACCACACGCTGATCCTTTAACAACGAGGGATTCGGAATGAGTTTCATCTTTGCCACCAGCGCCCGGCGCTCCTGATTGCCAGGTGTGAACGAGCGCGGCCATGTCGGTGTGTATTTCAGTACCGAACGCTTGTAAGGTACTCCTTTACCCTCGGCATATCCAAGAGCCATACCGACACCAGAGTCTGGCACGCCACAGACGCTATCCACTTCTGTATCGTCCGTCTGACCCATCATCTTACCGTTCGCCTCACGAACAGCCTCTACGTTGATGCCGTTATAGTCTGAGGCCGGAAAACCATAGTAGACCCATAGGAACGAACAGATCTGCTCCCGCTTGAAAGGCTCCTGTAGCATCTCTATCGAGTCGGCCGTCAGATACACGATCTCACCCGGGCCAAGGTCTCTTACACGTTGATAGTCAAGGTTCGGGAAACTCGTCGTCTCGCTGGATACGGCGTATGCTTCTTCCTTCTTGCCCACCACGACAGGGGTACGGCCCAAGAAGTCTCGTGCGGCAATGATTCCCTTTTCCGTGAGGATGAGCATCGAACACGAACCTTCTATTTTCTGATACACCAGATTGATGCCTTCTACGAAGGTGCGGCCCATATTAATGAGTAGCGCTACGAGTTCGGTTTGGTTGATGGTGTTAGCAGAATACTCGCTGAAGTGCATCCGGCGATCCAACAGTTCCTGGGCGATATCGTCGATATTGTTGATCTTTGCCACCGTCACCACCGCATAGCGCCCTAAATGTGAGTTCACGAGGATAGGCTGCGGGTCGGTATCGCTAATCACGCCGATACCCTGATTGCCAGAGAACGAGTCGAGTTCGTCTTCAAACTTCGAACGGAAATAGTCACGTTCCAAATTGTGGATCTTACGACTGAAGCCTTTCTCACGGTCATAGGTTACCAGACCAGCGCGACGAGTTCCGAGGTGAGAGTTGTAGTCTGTGCCATAAAACAGGTCATTAACACAACTTTTAGTACTGATGGTTCCAAAGAATCCTCCCATGTTATCCTTTTTTGTTTACTGTTTACAGTTTACGATTTACAGTTGATTACTTCTAAAGACAGAACGGCTTGCCAGCATATCATCTATACGCTCGAGCTCTGCTCGCTTGCAACTGAAAGGACGCAAGAACTTAAACCGTCAACTGTAACCTAAATTATATAAAATAGTACAGGAACGATGCGATGCCCTCGAGAGCGGGCTTGCGCTGTCCCTCTATCTCTATCTTGAAATCAATCTCCACCTTACAGATGCCACGCAGGTTCTGGATGTTGTGCAGTTTCGTGGTCATCCTCACCCGAGAGCCCGTCACCACAGGCTGGCCGAAGCGCATCTTGTCCATGCCGTAGTTCACGAGCATCTTGATATTATTCACCTCGATGATCTGGTTCCACAGATACGGCAGCACGGAGAGTGTCAGGTAGCCGTGGGCGATGGTGCTGTGATATTGGCTCTCCTTCTTGGCCCTTTCCACGTCGACATGTATCCACTGATGGTCGAGTGTGGCGTCGGCAAAGAGGTTGATACGGTCTTGGTCGATTTGCAGCCAGTCTGAAACTCCGAGTTCCTGACCCAGATATGCTGCGAATTCGTCGTAAGAATTAATTACTAATTTTCCCATTTTATCCTATTTATTTGACAGAGTATCTTTTTAAAGACATAGTAACATAATAACAATTTCTTATTAACAATTACTTCTCGCTATCAATTCTCTTACATGCTTTGATTCCTATGCTTTAATTTAATAATATGTTAATATGTTACTATGTCTTTAAAAGCAAAAAGTGACAAGTGCATTTTTACACTCATCACTTTTCACTTTCTTATACATCCTGATTCTCCGGACGCAGTTTGCGCACGGTCTCACCGGCGCGCCACATCTCCTGGTTACGCATGGCCTCCAGTTCTTTCTCCAGGCCGGCTCGGTAGTCGGGCTTCGAGTTGGCATCGATGGTGATCTGTGCCTCGTTGCCCGTCTGTACAGAGTAGTACAGCCACTCCATCACAGGCTTGATGGCGTCGTGGAAGCGGGGAGCCCAGTCGAGGGCACCGCGCTGAGCGGTAGTCGAGCAGTTGGCGTACATCCAGTCCATACCCTTTGCACCGAAGAGCGGGCCAAGGCTCTGTGTCAGTTCCTCAACGGTCTCGTTGAAGGCTTCCGAGGGAGAGTGTCCGTGCTCGCGGAGCACCTCGTACTGTGCCAGCAGCAGACCCTGGATAGCACCCATCAGCGAACCGCGCTCACCGGTGAGGTCTGAGGTGGCCTCGCGCTGGAAGGTTGTCTCGAACAGATAGCCGGCACCGATACCGATACCGAAGGCAATTGTCTTCTCCTTAGCCTTGCCCGTAGCATCCTGATAGACGGCGTATGAGCAGTTCAGGCCGCGACCCTCGCAGAACATCGTGCGGAGGCTGGTGCCAGAACCCTTCGGAGCCACCATGATCACGTCGACATCCTTCGGGGGAATCACACCCGTGCGGTCACTCCAGTTGATAGCGAAACCGTGAGAGTAGTACAGCGTCTTACCGGGCTTCAGATATTTCTTGATGACGGGCCACTGCTGAATCTGACCAGCATCACTCAGAAGCATGCAAAGGATGGTGCCCTTCTCGGCGGCTTCCTCGATGGAGAACAGTGTCTTGCCG
>JAEEGG010000323.1_pt1 | contig 187772 bp, 145 predicted proteins | sample 9134161 | NCBI WGS metagenome assembly JAEEGG01 (sample SAMN16246543, study PRJNA631951) | gut metagenome | biome: gut microbiome; feature: rumen; material: CR-attached | host: Bos | place: Iran: Karaj | collected 2018-10 | reverse complement strand
TCCGCTTGAAGCTTTCGCTGAACCTTCTTCTTCTCCGTTCTTCAATTGTTAATTTTTCCATTGTTGACCCGTTTTTGATTTGGTGATTTTGGTGTTTAAAACGGTCAACCTATTTCAGGCATTGACATGGTTTATGGTTTAAGGGTTATGGTTTATGGTTTAAGGGTTATGGTTTATGGTTTATGGGTTAAAGGAGCCTCGTGCTTCAAATCACAAGTCACAAATCACAAGTCACAAATCACAAGTCACAAATCACAACTCACAACTCACACGTCAGCACATTCAATGCATTCGGGAGCAGTTCGAGGTGGTAGTTTCCGGGGGTGAGGAGCTCGCCTTCCACTTCGCCGCGGAAGAGCCGGTCGGAGGTGATGTCCGCCTCGCGGGTCTTGACGATCTGGATGCCCTCGATGGTGTCGATGTGCGCGCCGGAGGTCATGTCCTTCAGGTGCATCAGCACTTTCGGGATGCTCATCTTGGGAATCACAATGAGGTCGAGGAGACCGTCATCGGGCACGGCGTATTTGGCCTCGCGGATGCCACCCCCGTTGTACTGGCAGATGGCAGCGATGACCATGAAAACCTCCCCGTTGAAGTCGAAGTCCTCTTCTGCAGACACCTGTATCGCCGTCGGCTTGTGCGAAAACAGCGATTTGACCAGCGAAAGCTTATAGACGTTGAGACCGAAGAGGTGGGGTGGGTTGTGCGTGACGTCGTAGATGACATCCGCGTCGAAGCCGAAGCCGGCGATGTTGATGAAGTAGCGGTTGTAGCCTTTGCCGTTTGCCCTCGAGGTGACTTTGCCGATGTCGTGCTGTATGAAGTGGCCGTCGCGCCACGCCTCCACAACCTCTTCGATGGCCTTGGGGTAGTGATGGGTGCGCACCCAGTCGTTGCCGCGGCCCAAAGGGAGCACGGCCATCCAAACCTCGCGGGTGTCCACGCCGGCGGTGAAGATGCCGTTGACTACCTCGTTGATGGTGCCGTCACCGCCCGCGGCCACCAGATGCCGTATCCCATTCTGGCACAGCGTCCTGGCGGTCTCGACGCCTTCGCCCGGACGGCGCACGATATGCAGCTCGTAGTGGATGTAGCGCCTTTCCAGCAGGGTGGCGACAGAACGCCACGAACGCTCGCATCTCTTTTCGTTTGCATTGGTGTTCAGGATGATATGCCAGCAATGGTCTTCGATTCGCAGATTTGTCATAAGGCTTGAAAATTCAAGCGGCAAAGGTACACAAATTGCGGATATGTACGGATGGAATACTTCTGTGTTCAGAAAAGCGAATCGGATATTTCGTTATAAATCCAGCGCTGTGACCTCTCCGAGTTTCGCCACAATCAGGTCGAAACCGTACTTGTCGCGGGCGGCGAGCTCGTTGCCGAGCGGCTCGTCCCACGGATGCAGCGAAAGGGCATATTTGCTATGGTGCACGGTGATGACTTTCCGCGCCCCAAGGTCAACGGCCTCTTTGCCGAGAAATTCCGGCATTGTGTGGATGTCGCGCCACTGCTCGTTGTACTGCCCGTTTTCCAAAATGGCCAGGTTGATGCCGGGGTACGCCTCGCCGATTTCGCGGAAGTGAGGACCGTAGCCGCCGTCGCAGCCGAGGAAGATGCGGCCGTATGGCGTCTCCATCAGGAAAGAGGCCCACAACGTGTTGTTCCGACGGAACGAACGGCCCGAGAAATGCTGCGACGGCAGGCAGTGGACGCTCCAACCGTCAGACAGGACATTCGTCTCCTGCCAGTCCATTTCGATGAGCTGCTCGGGACGGACGCCCCACCGTTCCAGATGCTCGCCCACACCGAGCGGACAGATAACCCGTCCCACGCGGTCTCTGAGCCGCTCAATTGTCTCGCAGTCGAGATGGTCGTAATGGTCGTGGGTGATGACTAAATAGTCGAGATGTTCGGGCATATCTTCGGGAAGGTATCGGTCGGTGCCGGGGAAGGGCTTGTTGATGAAAGATGCGGGCGATGCCGTGACGAAGGTGGGATCCACGAGTAGGGTGGTGCCGTGCAGCGAAAGCAGATAACTCGAATGCCCGAACCAGACGTAGAAGTCACGGTCTGCGGGTAGCTTGCTCAGGTCGCGTTTCACCATCTGGAGCGGCTCTCCCGGCTTTAACGAAATCTTCTTCTTGCCGAAAAGGATCTTGTTTATCGTCTTGAGGAGCTTGCCGAAATGCATGTTCCCCATCGCCTCCGCTCCGGAGTGGTTGTGGAACTTGCCGTCGCGGTAGTTCGGTGACCGCCGGATGCGTTCTAACCGCGCACCAGACGGGAACTTGCCGAAACGGGGCAAGTGCAGGTATATGGGCGCCGTGATCGCCAATATCAAGATGTTGGCAATCAAGATGGTCAGTAGAATCAGAATCACACTTCCGATGATCATAATAGGGTATAGGTTCGATGATTCGAAAACCGCTAACGTAAAGACTCTTTTTTTATTGCATCGGAACGACCGATTATTTTAGGAATCGATGCTTTTTTAGACGAAAGACATCTTCATCGTCATAGCTAAAAAAATTGTATCTTTGCCGTTTGATTTTAGAGTACAATGAAAAGAATATTTTTGACCGTTGTTTTGCTGATGGTGTGCGCCGGATCGCTCGTGACCGCACAGACCGCCCAAACCCCATATACCGCGCCGAAGGACACCGTGGAGGAACCGTTGGTGGTCTTCCGCGACCGGTTGATTATGGATATCTACCATACGTTCTGGATGAATATGCCCACCGAGGTCAATTACATGAAGTTCGACCCGGGCTTCACCGTATCGGCTATTTGGGATTTTAAGATCAAACAGAAACCCCTCGCCATCGGTCTGGGTGTCGGGGTGACCTACAACACTCAGTACAGCAATGCACTGCTCCTTCGCGAAGAGCCCTCCGGAGATATGAAGTACTATGTCCTGCCCACGGATGTCAAGTACAATCTTCTGAAAATGAACTATCTGAACGTGAATATCCCGCTGGAGTTCCGCTATCGCCACTCCAACGGCTTCAAGTTCTCGGTGGGCGTGCGTGCGGGTCTCATCGCCGAGATTTCCCAGAAATACAAAGGCGACAATCCGGCAACGCCTTCCGATACGCTCAAGTTCAAAAACCTGATGATCGATAATAAGATGAAGTATAACATCGATGTCTATGCACGTATCGGTTGGAAGTTCATCAACGTCTATTATTGCTTCCAGCCCACGCCGCTGTTTGTCGACACCAAGGGCCCGAAAATCACCCCGATGTCGGTTGGCATTTCGTTGAGTATTTTTTAGTTAAACAAAAATTATCAGCATTATGTTTTACGTGATGATCATTCTTTTTGTCATCGGATACCTTTGCATCGCATTGGAGCATCCGTTGAAGGTCAACAAAGCCGCATTCGCGCTGTTCCTCGGCGTGACCATGTGGGTGTTGTATGTCATTGCCGGCGAGGGCATCTTTGACATCACCGGCTACGGCGCGGGCTTCGAGGATTTCAAACTCGAACACCCCGACTCCGCGCACCCGTTCATCGACTTCCTCACCACCCACGAGCTTATCCACCATCTGGGCGACATCGCCGAGATCCTCTTCTACTTGATGGGTGCGATGACGGTGGTGGAACTGATTGACACCTACCAGGGATTCTCCATCATCACCGACCATATCAAAACCACCAATAAGGTGAAACTCCTGTGGATCCTGAGCTTCATCACCTTCTTCTTCTCCGCCATTTTGGACAATTTGACCACGGCCATTGTGATGGTGACACTTCTGCGGAAGTTGATTCCCGACAAACACGACCGCTGGTTCTTCGGCGGTATGGTCATCCTTGCGGCAAACTCCGGCGGTGCCTGGAGCCCTATCGGCGACGTGACCACCATCATGCTGTGGGTAGCTGGAAAGGTCTCTACCGGTGCGGTGATGACCCACGCACTCATCCCGAGCCTGGTATCCATGATTATCCCCTTGATCATTGTCTCTTTCGTCGAAAGGGGCGAAATCGATGCCTCGCAACGCCCAAAAGAGGACAAGAACCTGAAGGTGCCCGCGTGGCAGCGCAACCTCATCTTCTTCATGGGTGTTGCCGCCTTGGTCTTTGTTCCCGTTTTCAAGATTCTGACGCACCTCAAACCCTATATGGGCATTATGCTCGGACTCTCCATCCTGTGGATCACGACTGAAATCCTTCACAAGACAAGTCAGGACGAAAGCCACCGCTACACCATCTCTGGCGTGCTCACCCGCATAGATCTGCCCACCATCCTCTTCTTCCTCGGCATTTTGCTGGCTGTGGCCGGTTTGCAGAGCGCCGGGCATCTCTCTATGTTGGCCGTCGGAATGGACAGCCTGTTCCATGGCAACTACTATCTCGTGGATACGGTTATTGGCATACTCTCCTCCATCGTGGACAATGTGCCGCTGGTCGCCGGCGTGATGGGCATGTACGAATTCCCGATGGATCATACGTTGTGGGTGTATCTGTCGTACTGCGCCGGAACGGGCGGTAGCCTTCTCATCATCGGATCTGCCGCCGGTGTGGCTGTGATGGGTATGGAGAAGATTGACTTCGTGTGGTATCTGAAGAAGATTACCCCGTACGCTCTCTTGGGCTACCTCGCCGGTGCGGGAGTCTATGTCCTGATGGATAAATTCATCTTCGCCGCCGACGCCGTGGAGCAACTCTCGCAGGCCACAGCGGTGATGCCTTTTTAACTAGATAACGGTAATGAGTATAACGTGTGGGGTATATAAAGTCCCCGCACGTTTTTTTTCTAATAAAAGCTTTGTGTTATATGTATTTAGACGAGAATTTAAAGGAACAATATACGAAAGACGGGCTCGGCGCATACCAGGCGCAACGGCTCGCGCAGTTGTATGCCTTCGGGCCGATCGTTTTCGAGGTGGCCCGCCTGATGGTGAAGTGGGGCATCTTCGAGATGCTGGAGACCCCGATGACGCCTGAAGAGGTGGCCGAGAAGGCCGGCGTTTCAGTCTATGCCGCCAAATGCCTCCTGGAATCTTCCCTGACGATGAACACCGTGACCCTTGATACCGAAACGGGCCGCTATGCATTGGCCAAGACGGGCTGGTTCCTGTTGCACGACCAATCCACCCGCGTCAATATGGACTTCAACCACGACGTCAACTACCAGGGGATGTTCTTCTTGGAGGAAGCGTTGAAAGAGGGGAAACCCGCCGGCTTGAAGTGTCTCGGCGATTGGCCCACCGTCTATGAAGGCCTTTCCCAACTGCCCGAACCGGCCAAGAGCAGCTGGTTCGCCTTCGACCACCACTACAGCGACGGCGCCTTTGAGCAGGCCCTCGCGCTCGTCTTCTCGCGCCCGACAAGACATCTGATGGACGTGGGCGGCAATACCGGTCGATGGGCGCTGCAATGCGTGCGCCACAATCCCGACGTGGAGGTCACCATCGTGGACCTGCCGCAGCAGATTGCCATGATGCGCGAGCAGACGGCTGGCGAGCCCGGCGCTGACCGCATTCACGGCCATGCCGCCGATATGCTCGACGATAACAGCCACCTGCCATCCAACCCTCCGTTCGACGCCATCTGGATGAGCCAGTTCCTCGACTGTTTCAGCGAACCGCAGATTCGGAGCATCTTGCGCCGGGCTGCCGCCGTGATGACCCCCGACACGCGCCTCTACATTATGGAGACGCTCTGGGATCGCCAGCGTTTCGACACGGCCGCCTTCTGTCTCGCCCAGACCAGCCTCTACTTTACCGCCATCGCCAACGGCAACAGCAAGATGTACCACTCCGACGACCTCGTGCGTCTCGTGCGCGAATCGGGCTTGGAGGTGGAGACCATCCACGACTTCCTCGGCCTCGGCCATTCGGTGGTGGTCTGCCGCCGATAGGGCTTAGACGATATAATCCATACAAAAGCGGCGGTCCCGTTTGGGATCGCCGCTTTGTCATATATAATTATATGGAAGGATTATCTGCCTTCTTTCTCGAGGTCTTCCTTGAGGGATTGCAGAACATTGAGGTCGCCGAGGGTCGCCTTTTCGACGTTGCTCTCGTTCACCTTCTGGATGTCACGCTCTTTCTGGCGCTCTTCCTCATTTCTGACGCGCTCTTCAGAGTCGCGGTCGGGTTGCCAGGTCTTGGTGTGGGAGAGGTGAATCTTCTTGGCATCCTTGGAGAAGTCAACAACCATGAAGGGCAAGGTCTCGCCTTCCTTGGCGGTGGACTTGTCGGCTTTCAGGAGGTGGCGGTTGAACGCGAAGCCCTCGATGTTGTGCGGGAGCAGCACGGTAGCGCCCTTGTCGTTCATGCCGGTGATGGTGCCTTCATGCACGGAGCCGATGGTGAAGATGGTCTCATAGACATCCCACGGATTCTCTTCCAACTGCTTGTGACCCAAGCTCAGACGACGGTTCTCGGTGTCCACTTCGAGGACGACCACGTCGATGGACTCACCCACCTTGGTGAACTCGGCGGGATGTTTGATCTTCTTGTTCCAGGAGAGGTCGGAAATGTGGATCAGGCCGTCAACGCCCTCTTCGAGTTCAACGAAAATGCCGAACGTGGTGAAGTTGCGGACAGTGGCGGTGTGACGGGAACCGACGGGATATTTCTCGAGGATACCTGCCCACGGATCGGGGATGAGCTGCTTGAGACCCAGGGACATCTTCTGGCCTTCACGGTCGAGAGTGAGCACAACGGCTTCGATCTCGTCGCCGACCTTGAGGAAGTCGTGGGCGGTGCGCAGGTGCTGCGACCAGGACATTTCGGAGACATGGATAAGGCCTTCCACGCCGGGGATGACCTCCACGAAAGCGCCGTAGTCGGTGATGACGACCACTTTACCTTTGACTTTGTCGCCGACTTTGAGATTCGGATCGAGCTTCTCCCACGGTTGCGGGGTGAGCTGCTTGAGACCCAGGGCGATACGCTTCTTGCCTTCCTCGAAGTTGAGGATGACGACGTTGACCTTCTGGTCGAGTTGGACAACCTCGGAGGGGTGGCTGATGCGGCCCCAAGAGAGGTCGGTGATGTGGATGAGACCGTCCAGACCGCCGAGATCGACGAACGCACCGTAGGAAACGATGTTCTTGACAGTACCTTCGAGGATTTGGCCGACTTCGAGGCGGCTGATGATTTCGGCCTTCTGGGCTTCGATTTCAGCCTCGATGAGCGCCTTGTGGGAGACGACGACGTTCTTGTAGTCGTGGTTGATCTTGACGACCTTGAACTCCATGGTCTTGCCGACATAGACGTCGAAGTCGCGGATTTGCTTGACGTCGATTTGGGAACCGGGCAGGAAGGCTTCGATGCCGAAGACATCGACGATGAGACCGCCTTTGGTCTTGCCTTTCACGTAGCCGGTGATGACCTCCTGCTTGTCGTAGGCCTCGTTGACGCGCTGCCATGACTTGAGGATGAGGGCGCGCTTGTGAGAAAGCTGCATCTGGCCGTTGGCATCCTCTTGGCTTTCCACGTAAACCTCGACTTCGTCGCCGATCTTGAGGTCTTTGTTGTAGCGCAGTTCGGAGGCATTGATGACGCCGTCGGACTTGAAGCCGATGTTGAGGACCACTTCGCGGTCGTTGATGGAAACCACCTTGCCGGTGATGACATCACCCTGCTCGATGGACTTGAAAGACTTGGAGTAGGCTTCCTCGAGGCGGCTCTGCTCGTCCTTGGAGTAGCGGTCGTTCTGCTCGGAGACCTTGTCCCAGCTGAAGTTTTCGAGCGCGTTGGCGTAGGGGTTCTCGATCTCGCGCATTTTGCGGGGACCCTTGGGAGCTTTGGGCTCGGCGGGAAGTTCCTCGGCCTGTGCCTCTGCGGCGGGAGCAGCTTGCTCGACGTTTTCGGCAACATTTTCCACGTTTTGCGCGATTTCTTCGACCTGCTCAGGAGTGTTCAGTAATTCTTCTGACATAAATTGTTGTCTCAATTTGCCCTGAGACTGGGGCTTTTCTAAGATTAAACAATGAGGTTAACTGCTTATAAGTCAATTGAAGAGCCTCTTTCAATTGAGGCGGCAAAGATACAAAAAATATGATACGAAAAATTTTTTTCTGAAGATGTTCTTCGAAAAGGAAAAAAGTGTATTTTTGCAGCCTAAAACATTGCGGGGTAGAGCAGTGGTAGCTCGTCGGGCTCATAACCCGGAGGTCGCAGTCGTTCGAATCCTGCCCCCGCTACTAAAACCCAAGTGCTGAAATCCATATAAAGGGTCTCAGCACTTTTTTTATGCTATTGGTCATCGCCGATGGCGCATTTATATCCCTTCTTTTTCCAAACCGGCCACTCTTTGGCGATAATGATGTCGTAAAACCGCTCGAAGTCGGCGTCGGAAACCTCTTCGGACGGCCAGCCGGGATAGGCGTTCCAAGCGCGCTCGGCCGTGCCGAGACCCTTGGGGAGCATCTGGTAGGTGGCGTCGGAGAAGCTGCGGAGCTGCGACGACCACAACGCGGCCTCCACCCCGACGAGGTCGCCGAGGTACTCCTTGGGCTGCAGCGAGAAGGTCCTCCGCTCATCCACGTAGCCGGCCCAATGGAGACCGATCTCGAACGGACTGTCGTTGTAGGCCAAATCCAAATAGGTGTGGTCCGCGGGGGAAACCACGACTGGGAATCCCTCTATCCCTTTGGTGTTCCAGACGTTGAGGAAGTAGAGCGACTTCCGCAGTCGATCCTGCGTCTCGGGAGTCAGGTTGCGGGCGATGTCCTCCCAACCCGCCAGTTTGATGCCGCGCTTCTCGGCCAAATCCAGCATCCCGTTGATGAACTGCTCTTTCAAGGCCTTCCGGTCGTGACCCGACCACGCGCCGGCGGGCACCTCGTCACCGCCGATGTGGATGGCGGGCAACGGCACCCCGGCCTCGCGATGCAGCCGGATCACCTCGTCGAAAACCTTCCCGTAGAACGTGTAAACGCTTGGCAGATAGACACTCAGCACGTTGTCGGTGAAGTCCTGCGCCGACCAGTAGTGCGAGGTGTCGGCGGGGTCTTGCAGGCGGTAGTTGTCATCTCCGGTGCGGCGTTCGTAAGCCTGCATCGCCTTGATGGAAGCCCGCGAATGTCCCGGCGTGTCGAATTCCGGCACCACGCGGATGCGCCGCTCCCACGCGTAACGGAGAATCCGCATGTACTCCTCGGCTGTGTAATAGGTGCTGTAGCCGATGCGCCCGTTGCAGGTGGGCTTCAGCGCGGCGGTCTCCTGCAGGTTCCAGTCGGGTAGGGCATGGTGTGCCCCGTATTCCGTGAGTTCCGGTAGCCCCTTGATTTCCAGACACCACGACTCGTCGTCCGCGATGTGGAAGTGCAGCGTGTTGAGCTTCCACTCCGCCATCAGGTCGAGGATGGCCAGCACCTCGTCCACCGTGCGGAAGTCGCGCGCCACATCGAGCATGAACCCGCGGTAGGGCAGGTCGGGCCAGTCCTCGATGGTAAAGGGGACGAGGGGTTGCTGCAGCTTCCCGAGAGTCATCTGCGCGTAGAATTCGCCATCCTCGTCCTCGGTTTCCACCCACACATTGTCATGATCCCAAATCGTGATGCGATACCAACCGGCGGGGCGCTTGTCGGTTCCCTCCATCGGTTCCGTGCCGTAATGCATGCGCTTCACGCGGGGGATGATGTCGCCGAAGGAGATTTCGCCGCCTGAGGAGCGGTATCTGTTGGAGGCTTTCACTGTGTCTTCCTGTTTCAGAAAGTGATATTTCACCGTCATCGGTTGGTCGGGCTTCCCTTTCTGTTGGAGGACGAAGCCTTCGGGTGCCCAGCCGTGTCGTGGCAGCGGCCGACCGAAGTACTTCAGCGTGACCTTGCCGCTTTTCGGGATGTCGATGTACCAGGACGTGCCCTGGTAGTGGTGCATGGCGGGGCCTTCGATAGACGTTTTGCCGTCGAAGAGTTCCTGAAACCACACGCGGGAGTCTTGGGTCACGTTGTGGAGCACGAGCGTGTGCAGCGCGTGCCCCGTGCTGTCCGTCGCGCCCTCCGTCCATTCCGCATACGGAACTTGGCCGAAGGCAACCGCGCAAAGCAGGAACAACAGGGTGATATGGGTTACGAAGCATCTCATAGTCTGTCAATTTCGCCGCAAAAATACGATTTTATTGCAATCGCCGGTTAGGAGCCAACGGCGTCTCGCAGTTGGGCGCGCCGATGAACCTATGTATACTAACGTGTACGGCTGTTTGTCCACGCAAAATGGCGGAAAGCATGGCCACGCCTTGTTCGGTGAAAACAAAGGGTAATGAGCTCGAATGTTTTAACGTTTCGAACCGGTCACAATCTGTGACCAGTTTAGTCCTCTCTTCTTCTGACAGTTGAAATCTGAAATTAGAAGGAAAACGTTCGATGTTCCGTTTAACAGCTTGATTCAATGCTTTGGTCTCTACATCATAGAGCATAGCTAAATCACGGTCGATCATGACTTGTTGTCCACGAATCTCCATGATCATTGATTCGATAGATGGATAGGTTGTTGTGGTGCATGATTTTGCGTCTTTCAATTTTGGGAGATTATCAGGTTGTGTTGCTTTATCCTGTTTCATAGTGGTATAGGTTAGATGAAATTCAGACGGCAAATATACAACAAAAAGGAGAGTTTGTCAAGGATTTTGCGAGATTTCGTTTGCTTTTGGAAACCATGTGTTTGCACTTGCTGTTTAACAATTCGACGAACCAATTGTTAAATTGCGGGGCGCGTTTTTCGCAGGATTATCGCCTTCGCGGGCGCAGCTGCATCGCGTATCTGCGTAGCCCGCTTACCGCGCGCGTGCCAGAGGCACGCCATCCTAATAACCCCACACAAGGCGACAGCCGCAGTGTGGGGTAGGGGGGACGGTGCGCGGGACTGCGTGTCGGAGACACGCTACTGAAGACGATGCGCAGTGGACGCCGAGGTTCCGCCAGTTCCTTCGTCACTGGCGGAATGACGAGCGCATAAAAATAGATGATGAAGCGTGGGTGGGGAAACGAAAAAAAAGTATTTTTGCATCGTCAATCGTCCGTGGCCCGTTGACGGGTTTGCGGGCGGGCGACAGACATAAAAGGCGTTGAGTCAACGTCTTATCTGCGGCACATAAGAATAAGATATTGAATCTGCTGAATATAGAAGAACAGGAAAAAGATAAATGATTGTTTTTACAAAAACAAAAGAGTATGACGGAACTATCCAAAGGAACAAAAGTAACATTGTCGAACGGCGGTTTTGTGACCATCAAGAAAGAACTTGGCCGCGGTGGTCAGGGAATTGTCTATTTGGTGGATTACAATGGCAAGGATATGGCGTTGAAGTGGTATCTCAACGCCCCCGACGACTTTTTCTACGCAAACCTGAACAATAATATTTTGAATGGAGCTCCGAGCGACGCTTTCCTTTGGCCGAAAGCACTTGCTGAACGGCAAAATGGCAGCTATGGTTATGTGATGGATTTGCGTCCGAAGAAATACTTCGAGTTCGGGAACTTCCTGATGGCAAAAGCCAAGTTTGCAAGTTTCGATGCTATGCTTAATGCCGCTATGAAGATATGCAATGGCTTTATGATGCTTCACCGTTTCGGATATAGTTATCAGGATCTCAACGACGGCAACTTTTTCATTGATCCGCAAACTGGAGATGTTCTGATCTGCGATAATGACAATGTGATGCCCCAAGGTGAGAAGTCAGGCATTATGGGGAAAGCTCGCTATATGGCTCCCGAAGTGGTGGCCGGTGGCATTCCCGACAAATACAGCGACCGCTTTTCGTTGTCCGTCATCCTTTTCATGCTCTTCTATGCCAACCATCCGCTTGAAGGCGCAAAGGTTGTCGCATGCCCTTGTATGACTGAGGCATACGAGAAGAAATTCTACGGCAGCGAAGCAGTGTTCATCTATAACCCCAATGATAAAAGCAACCTCCCCGTCCGGGGAATTCATCGGAATGTCATTCGCCGATGGCCAGTTTTACCTGCAATACTGCGGGATACTTTCATTCGGGAATTTAGCGAAGAGATGCTTCGCAATCCGCAGAAACGTTTGCTTGAGCAGAACTGGGAAAAGCTGATTGCCGCCCTGCGCGATAGTCTTGTCATCTGTCCCCATTGCAAAGGAGAAACCTTTATCGAAGAGGGCAAGAGCATGTGTATGAACTGTGGAAAGGATGTAGAGGTTCCTCTATTGCTTAAAATAGGCAATCGTAATGTCTTTCTAACAGGAGGTACCAAACTCTATATTGACCACGACAACAATGCCGATGTGTTGGTGTTAAAGGATGCAAAAGCAGGATTATTGCTCTTAAAGAATCTTTCATCGGATACTACATGGACGGCGGAAACTCCTAGCGGAAAGTTGAAAACAGTTGCACCTGGAGAGTGTGTGCCAGTGAAGGAGGGAATCAAAGTCTCTTTCAATCAAACGACCAAAGGAGAAATAATATCAAGATAACTATGCCTGAAATTACACCTTTAAGCGAAGCTGCGTTTGTCACACTGGCGATGTGTGAAAAAACAAAGAAGCCCTATGGAATTACCGTAGATAAGGGGGAATTTGGTTTGTATAAGATGGTGTGGTCTTTCAAAATCGATTATGAAAAGGCTCAAAGAGAAGGGTATGATCGCATCAAGGTGTCTGGAGGAATCGTCGAAGACGCAAACTTTCCTGGGTGTCCTTATTGTGAATCTAAACACTGGTATAGTTGTAATAATTGCCATACAATTATATGTTACCATGGTCAAAGTCATGTTACTTGTCCAAAATGTGGTTGTAAAGGGGAGATAACCCAAGTTGAAAAGATTAATATTGAAGGAAGTGCATATTAGTAGCATTGAAACTATATAGAAAAAAGAAATTTTAATAATAACGTAAAAACATACCATCATGTCACTTTTAGACGAAACCGTAGAAATCCCGCGTCGCACGATGACGCTTTTCTTCATGATTGACACTTCCGGCAGCATGGCCGGCAGTAAGATTGGTGCCGTAAATGACGCCGTGGTCAATGTTCTTCCCATGTTGGAGGAAATCTCCGCAGAGAACCCCGATGCTGAAATCAAAGTCGCAGCGTTGGAATTTTCCACCACCTGTCATTGGCTCTATAACGAGCCCAAACCCGCCAATGAGTTTGTTTGGCAGGATGTTCAAGCATCAGCACTTACTTCTCTCGGTGCTGCTTGCAAAGAATTGTCAGGCAAGTTGTCCAGAAGTGGATTTATGAAGTCCGCCAGCGGTTCTTTCGCACCTGCTATCATATTGCTTTCTGACGGAGCACCCACGGATGATTTTGAATCAGGACTTGCTGTGTTGAAACAGAACAATTGGTTCAAGGCCGCCATAAAGGTGGCAGTGGCCATCGGCGAAGATGCGGACAAAGAGGTTCTGTCTCAGTTCACCGGAACTAACGAAGCGGTTTTCACCGTCCACAATATAGAAGCTCTGAAGCAAGTGATTCGTATTGTGGCCGTTACTTCCTCTCAGATCGGCAGCAAGAGCAGTACGGCTGGTGATACCACCAAACAGGAACAAGTAATCGCTGAAGTGAAGTCGGCGGTTGACAATATCGGAGGCGCCGAAGTGGCTTCCGCTCCATCTTCAACCGTCTCCTACGATGATTGGGATTAAGTGTTTTAACAGCCACTGTCAGGGAGAAAGCCACAAAGCAACGGACAAGCCCTGCCAAGACTTTTCGTTCAGTATCAAAACGGAAGGTTATACTATTGCTATGGTCAGTGATGGCCATGGCGGAGAGCGTTATTTTCGTAGCGATGTGGGATCGAAGATTGTGGTGGAGGTGGCTCACCGATGTTTAGTGGAGTTTGCAGAGGGCATTTTCCCCTCCTTGTTTGCCGATTTGCCGAGCACGTCGGTTGGCATTGGCGACATCTACCATCCTGAACTTCAGCGATTAGTGGAAGCTATTGTGGTAGGGTGGCGGAATGCCGTCTTGGAACATGCAACGGCAAATCCCTTAAACGAAACAGAACAACTTATAGCAAATCCGAAAGATGATCATGAGTGGGAGAAGACGTATGGTTGCACGCTCATTGCGACACTCCTTACCCCTCAGTTCTGGCTGGCGTTTCAGATAGGCGACGGAAAATGTGTGGTCATTGACAAAGAGGGAGTCCCTTACGAACCGATTCCATGGGATGACAAATGCTTTCTAAACAAAACCACCTCTATTTGCGACACGGATGCCGCAAGTGAGTTCCGATATTGCATTGGGGGCAAAGAGTCTTTCCCGATCGCAGTGTTTATGGGCAGCGATGGCATTGACGACTCGTTTGGCGAGGAAGAGAACCTGTACAATTTCTACATCCAGTTGGCTAAAGGTTTTGCCAAGGATGGATATGACGCCACCATTGCTGATTTGACAGCGACGTTGCCAGTTCTCAGTAAGCGCGGTAGTCAAGATGACATGTCAGTGGCGGGGTGGTATAATGAACGGATGGATGGCATGTATGAGGCATTGATTAATCAACAAATTAGTATGTTAAGTCGCAGAAAGGAGTCAAGTTCCAAAGAGTTGTTGGAATTATGGGGAAACATAATAAGCAAAGGAAAAGGGACGCTTGAAGAAGGCCAACGCCGTGAGGCTTATGACAAAATGATTCGTCTTTCGCGTAAGCTCAAAGAGTGTTCAATCAAAATCAAACATTTACGCCAATCATGACAGACTCAGGTAAATATATGCAAAACGGTTATGCGTGTATGTCGCAAAACAACTTTGCCCAAGCAATAGAATATTTCCAGGCGGTTTTACAATCTGACCCGAAAAACGAAGAGGCAAAGATGTGTTTATATTTAGCCTATACAAAACAAGGGAAACCTCAATATGCGGAGCAATACCGAACAAATGTAGAATTGAGTGATACCATGCCTCCCTTAGAAGCTTCATACGTCAAATGGCACAAAGAACAGGTGATTGAGAAGTGGAGCAAGGTTTTTAATGGGCCAGGCATTACTAAGGATGATCATGAAATGATTTCGTGTCAGATGTTCCTATTCCCTGAAAGTGGAACTGATAACAAACATAGGTACGATCTTCTGATAACTCCACTTAATTATATTAACGTTAAATGTTCGTTACCTATAATTGAAAGTATCAGCCCTGTTGAAATAAAAAAAGAAATACAAAAGGGGATATTCCCTGGTCCTAGGACATATTTTGAAGTTAAAACAGCGGAGTCGAATGTTTTTGGAACTTGTAATTACATTCCTATGCAAGGTCCAATTAACACCGTAGGGGCGAATGCTTTAGAAGAAACGGAATATGAATATTATCGGCTATGGGCTTATCACTATTTAGGACTATGGCAATGGGAAAAATGGCATCCCTTTGCAAATATTAGGGATACTGTTGGAAAAAAGTTTGAAATTATGGGCATAGACGATGAGATGAGCAGAATTGCAAACTTGTCGCATGACAGCATGGGTGTTCGTGTGCCATCAGACAAAATATCAATTTTGAATGAACATTTTTGTGAACCTAACCAAGCAGAGTCGTTTTATCAAGATCTCAGAAGGGGTTATTTGAGTGATTTTACATTAACACAAGACTACATTGACATATTAAACGCTGATGATTTGGACTTAAAGAAAACGAAAGGATACTATGGAGAATATTTTGTTGATAGCTTATCTTTTTGTTGTGATGACAAGACATGTTCTACCGTGCTTTTTGGCTCTTCTGGTGGTCAGGGGCTTAAACCGGGGGATATCATCCGGTATATTTGGGATGGAGTTGGTGTTATAATAGAATAATACTGTTATTAAATGCCGACCTCTAAATCTCTGCATATTGCCCTGAAGAAAGCGGTTGACGACCTCGGAATGGATATTTTGAAGTCGCCGATGTTAGTCAATGTTTTGACTGATTACCATGCTTTTGATGTACATAACAATAATAGTAAGACGATTAAAAGCCGATTGTTCGAAATGATAAGTAGTGGTCAAATAGAGGAGGTTCTGTCTTGGAAAGAATTATCGAAAAAGAGAATTGAAAGAAATAAGATGAATCTATTGAAACAATATGACAATGATAAAGACGTAAAATGTATTATTGATAGTGTATTGAACTCATTAGGGCTTTCGGATTATCCAACATTTTGTACCAAGGATCATCACTCTTTAGTTATGTTTAGTGTATCTGCTGCTCCTGTAACCAACAAACCTTTACAATCGAACAAACCGAGAAAGGACGCCAGGTTGTGCTTGAAAAACATCGGTTGTGTCCTCTTTGGTATCCTATTCTTTGTTCCTTTTGGCATATATGCGTTTTCTCAAGATGAGATAGGATGGGGACTGTTATGCCTCTTTTCGGCACTACTTTGTGTGATAGGCCCTTTTGTGAATCCAGATTTCTGGAAATGATAGGTGTATATTTATGTTGAGTGTGAAAAAACTATGACAATTAACAAATGTTATCATGAAACTACATGAGTCTATAAAGGTTGTGTTGAATCAATTAGGATATCATATCATAACGAAAGACGTTTTTGTAAATGCCTTAAGGGATTTCCATGCTTTTTTAGAGGTGCCTTCTTCGAAACATGTATTAAAGGATATTATTACCGAAGGTTATGCTGAGAAGATTGAGAAAATATATCAAGGAAGTGGTGACTGGCAGTTCCCATTCCAAAATTTAGTGTACGATTTTGTTCAAAAGCATGCCTACAAAGAAGATTTGGCCTCCTATGTCTTTTCTTGTATATCCTATGGCATCGGTTGGATTGATTCTGTGGTTGATTACTCTCCAATATCGGCTAACATTCAATTTGTCTCGCCAACGAATTCTTCCAATAAACCGACCACACTTCACTCAAATAAAATTGAAGTCGTTTTTGACTATGACCGGCATATAAACTTTGCCATTCAGCAAAATTCCTTTGCATTTGCCCGGGAGTTGTCAATAAAGAATGTGTCAGCAACGCCATTATCAAATTTGAAAGTGCAGTTGATTGCAGAACCGGATTTTGCTGATCCTTGGGAAATTGCCATTGATTCACTAAACACATTAGAAGAGAGTAAATTTTTCAATCTTCCTATAACATTGTCAGCCACCTTTTTGGCTCAAATATCCAGCGGGATTACAGGGAGCATTAAATTACACATCTTCACTAACCAAGAAGTTTTATTCGATTTTTCATTTGCAGTCGAGTTAGACGGGTACAATTACTGGAACGGCTTGGCCGTACGACCGGATTTGATAGCATCATTTGTGTTGCCACGCCATCCTGCTTTATCCACGATTATTCATCGGGCGTCTGAGATATTGGAATCGTGGACTGGCTCATCTGCTTTTGATGAATACCAGACGAGAAACCAGAATCAGGCAAAACTTCAAGCCGCGGCCATCTTTGATGCTATTCGTGAGCGAAAGGTAGTCTTTGCATCTTCGTCGATTGACTATACGAGGGCAGGGGATAGGATTCGGCTTGTTGATGAAATATTGTCGGATCGTATCGCTTCCGAGCTGGATATGGCCGTCTTTTATGCTTCATGTTTGGAATCAGTCGGTCTACATCCCTTGATCCTTTTTACTGAGCAACATGTGGTGAGTGGTCTTTGGTTAATCCCTGACACATTCGCAGACTCCGTTAATGACGATCTGTCTCTGATCACAAAACGCACTCCTGAAGGAATAAACGAAATACTTTTAATTGATGTCCAGTCTCTATTCGCATCTTTTAACAATTGTTTTGATGCCGCTGTGATTTCAGCGAATTCATTGGTGTCAGATGTCGATAGTTTCTTGTTGTTTGTGGATTTGACCCAAGCTCGTTTCTCGAACATTCGTCCTTTACCGATACGGATAAACAGCAACGGGGGAGTTGAAATTGTTGAGGACAGTCCCAGCAACAACGACACAAGCAAACCACAATCGGTGTTTGTTGATGACGCATTTTTTAATCAGGATGGCGAAGTGAGTAAGCAGACAATTTGGGAACGTAGGCTGCTGGATTTAGGATTGAGAAACAACCTGTTGAATACAAGAATTGGAAGGCGGTCTCTCCAATTAATGTCTGTCAATGTCAATCAAGTCGAAGATATTCTCGCAGATGGTCAGGATATTCGAATCTCAGCGGTCCCAGACGGTTACCAGTCTGCTATGAACGCGGATGGTTTGTACCAGGCTCCGCAACCGAATGACTCGATATTGCAACGCTTACAGCAAGAACTGAAGCAAAACCGGTTAAGATCCTATCTCGAAGAAGATGATTTAACGAAAGCTTTGACGGATCTGTACCGTTTGGCAAGGACATCTCTCGAGGAGAACGGTGCCAACACCTTGTACATGTCAATTGGTATGCTTAAATGGTACGAAACACCTGTGAGTACCAAGGCGAGGTTTGCGCCCATACTCTTATTCCCGATAGAAATAGTCAGAAAGTCCGTACCAAAAGGATACGTTATTCGGGGAAGAGGGGAGGACACCGTAGTTAATATTACTTTGCTCGAAAAACTTCGGCAAGACTTCAAGATTACGATTAACGGCCTTGATCCTTTACCATTAGACAAGAGTGGGGTCGATGTTCACACGATTTTCAACGTTTTCCGTAAGGCGATAATGTCTCAATCACGATGGAATGTTGAAGAAATGGTTGTCATCGGGAATTTCTCGTTCAACAAATTCCTCATGTGGAACGACATTCACAATAATGCAGATGTCTTGAGACAGAATAATATTGTGAAGAGCCTGATGGATGGTAAATTGGCTTTTGATTGCTCCAATGGCGATGCGGAACAGATTGACTTGGACAGAACGTTTTCAGTGGGGGACCTAGCTTTGCCAATGAGTGCTGATTCATCACAAATTGAGGCCATTTCCACCGCTATTTCAGGGAAGAGTTTTGTGCTGCATGGTCCTCCAGGTACGGGCAAGTCCCAAACGATTACCAACATTATTGCCAATGCGTTGTATCGGGGAAAGAAGGTTTTGTTTGTCGCTGAGAAAATGGCTGCACTTCAAGTGGTGCAACATAGACTCGAGATGATCGGGTTGGCTCCTTTCTGCTTGGAGTTGCACTCAAGCAAATCCAAGAAATCATCTGTGATGGAGCAACTTAAACGGACTACCGAGATAACCAAATACAAAAACAGTCAACAATTCCAGCTGGAAGCTCAACAGATAAACGACATCAGAAAAGAGCTGAATGATTTTGTGTCCGCCATCCATAAAGTGAGAGCAATAGGACTGTCTGTATATGATTGTATGTCAAGATTTGGCGAACGAGACCAAGACATCACCCCCATTCCATTGCCAAATCAATTTGTTGAAACATTGGATGAAAGCAAAGTCCGTGATTGCGAGAGGGTTGTAAACGAATATGCGGCGATTTGCGAGATTCTGAAAGATGTTCCAAATCATGCCTATTTCAAATGTGGTATCGCAAAAAACACGCCTTCCTTAAAGCAAGATTTATCCGAGAGGCTGCAAAAAATACAAGGTCTCATTGAAAAATACAGGTCAGACAAAGGTGCTCTTTTCCGGACACTCAAAATTTTTTCGGAAGATAGTGAATCTGAAATGCATAAAGTCGCATCCTTAATTCTCACTTTGCAGGATTGTGCTGAAATAATAGAGAAACTGCTGGATGGCGACACATTCAACGAGGACTACCGTCAGGTAATGGCGTTCGTGCAAAAAGGGTTCGATTATCGGGACAAGAAAAATCGTGTAATGTCGGTGATTGGAGACTCTTACTGGGGCCTTGATGTTTTTGTGTGCAGGTCGGATTTGAATTTGCTGCGTCATTTTGGTAATATTGTTTCGAATCCTTCAAAAGGACAGTCCGCATCTGAACTTTTTGACACAGCCTTAACGACATCTCGGACTTATGCGGAGATGATCGAAAAAATCAAAAAACTATTGGGTGTTCCACAGTCAACAGGGTTGGATGGAGAAGGCCTCCTTAAAATAGTTGATCTGCTTTTGTCTTCTTCCGAGGTTCTCTTGCAATTGTTTGGTGCAAGCGATTTGGATGGACAAATAGCAAAGATAAAAAACATTTTGGCTCATGTGCGTAAGAAAAACGAATTGAAAGATTCGTTGCTGGCTCAATGCCGGAACAGCATTTTCACTTTTGATATTGACGGCTTCAGCAAAGAATGGGAATCTGCATCCATGAAGTGGTTCTTGTCAAGAATTATTGGACAGAACAAACTTAAGAAGCAAATCAGTCTTCATGCCATTCATGAATTAAAGGTTGATCAAGTGCCCGCTGTTATCGCTTGCGTAAGGGACTATCACCGCGAGGAGCAAACCATTAACGATTTGAATCGTTTTGAAAAGGGATTTTGGGGCTCTTTGTGGAATGGTGAAAATGTTGACACGGAAAAGATTGAAAAAGCCTTGCTCTTCCATGAGTCTTTGCATAAAGAACTGCTGCATTTGACCCGTGACATTACGGAAACTAATAACATTGAACACGAATTGTCAAAGCACCTTTCACTTGGTTTTAAGGCATTCCATGCTGTTGAAGATGTCCTGTTAAATGATTTCGTTGATAGTTATAATGCTGTAAAATCTTGTGTGGAGTCTTTGTCAGAACATGGGGTTGATCCGTTTGAAGAATTGCGCCTACTTGAAGAAACCCAAACTCTAAGTAATAATTTGAAAAAAGATGACTCTCTGTGGGTACTCAAAGATATTGATTTGGATTCTTGTGATTGGGATAAGCTGTCTGAACAAATAGATAACACTCGAAAGATTAGGGATGAAGTCCTGAATTTGGTCCAAGAAAATGAGAACCCGTGTCAAGCACTACATGTGATTTCTGATTGGTATAGACAGGGGAAGGATGAACAAATTAAGTCTTTCGTGTCCATACCTGAATGTGTCCGTGAAATCCGGGAACTTTATACGCAAATAACACAAATGCTGGATTTTGCAATTGATGATTTGGGACAAAATTTCGTTTCAAGGATTTATAAAGATTTTAATCTCTTACTTGCTGATATTGATGGCCTGAATGATATTATCCAATATAATATCAAACGAGGCGAAATAGACAAGGTGGGGTTGACGTGTATTGATGATGCTGTGAGATCTGGGCGGTTACCGTCAAACGACATCGCCGATAGTTATAAATACGGATTGTACAAATCATATATAGAATACATCGTTGCTACAGATTCGGTGTTGTCAGCCTTCCATTCCGGAATGTTTGAAAAGAAGATACGGACATTCAGAACCCTTTGTGATAGATTTGAAGACTTAACTCGTCAAGAATTGTATGTGAAACTTGCATCTGCACTACCGAATTTCCAAATCGAGGCATCAAAGGGTTCCGAAGTTGGAATACTTCAACGTAACATTCGAAATGGGGCGAGAAATATCTCGTTAAGGACGTTGTTTGATCAAATTTCCGATTTGCTGATTAGAATATGCCCCTGTATGTTGATGAGTCCAATGTCCGTCGCCCAGTACATTAATGCCAGTGGCTTGAAATTCGATTTGGTAATCTTCGACGAGGCTTCCCAGATGCCTACATGTGAGGCCGTGGGGGCTATTGCCCGCGGTGAGAATATAATTGTTGTGGGAGACCCCAACCAATTGCCACCCACCACATTCTTCGTGAACAACCAATTTGATGAAGACAATGCGGATAAAGAAGACCTTGACAGCATCTTGGAAGATTGTCTCGCGCTTTCCATCCCATCAAAATACCTGTTATGGCACTACAGAAGTAAACACGAGAGTCTCATCGCTTTTAGCAATGCCCAGTTCTATGAAAATAAACTTCTGACGTTCCCGTCCCCGGATGACATAACGTCAAAGGTTACATTCCGTCAAATAAATGGATTTTATGATCGCAGCCGTTCAAGACAAAATAGAGCAGAGGCGGATGGTATTATTGCAGAAATCAAGAGAAGGCTGTCTGATTCAAATCTTTCAAAGCAAAGTATTGGCGTTGTGACGTTCAACTCGAATCAGCAGTCGCTAATAGAGGACTTGCTGAACGAACTGCTCGAAAAGAATCCATACTTGGAAAAATTAGCTACAGAAGTTGATGAACCAATATTTGTCAAAAATCTAGAGAATGTTCAGGGAGACGAGCGAGATGTTATATTGTTCTCTGTTGGTTATGGTCCAGATAAAACAGGGAAGATATCTTATAACTTCGGCCCGCTCAACAGGGAAGGCGGGTGGAGACGATTAAATGTTGCGGTATCTCGTGCGCGTTACGAGATGATCGTTTTCTCAACATTGTTGCCAGATCAAATTGACGAGAATAGATCTTCGGCAGAAGGTGTACGTAGCTTAAAGATGTTCCTGTCCTATGCACAAAAAGGTGTTTTAATGCCTACAAAAGGTAGAAGTGAGGTAGATAAAGAAAAAGACGGGGTTGTCATGGCTATCGCAGAGGCATTGACGACGCGAGGATATCAGGTGAGACTAAATATAGGCAGTTCTGATTACAAGATGGATTTGGCGATTGTTGATCCCATGGATGATCAGAAATACATTATGGGCATAATCTGTGACGGCTACAATTACTATTCGGCTCGTACAGCTCGGGACAGAGAAATCACCCGATACAATGTTCTCAAATTGTTGGGATGGAAACTCTTTAGAGTGTGGGCGATGGATTGGTGGAATAATCCTGGCAAACTATTGGATTCTGTTATTGCTGCCATTAATTCTGTAAAAGAGGGCGAATGGAGTGATTGTTGTGACGAGAAACTTCCCCCTTTAGACAATGTTGTCGAAATAGAAAATTCTGTTGAAGAGACAAGCACCGTTAATGAAAATGGATACCATGATATCGTATATACGGAAGCGGAATTGCGTTATTACTATGCAAATTCCGATGATGTGGCGGCGGGATGCTACGAAGATGAAATTCGGGATAATATTCAAAAGTTAATTGATGCCGAATCACCTATCAGTAAACATAGACTATGCAAAAAAATAATGCAGTCTTTCGGAATAGCTCGGATGGGAGATAGACTGTCTGGCTATATGGATTATCTGCTCACAAAAGAAGGGCTGAAATACACAATAGTTGGAGGCGATGTATTCTATTGGAAAAGATTTTTCTCGTTGGAAGAATATAAGACATTTAGGAAAAGATTCGATCGAGAACCGCTTGACATAGCTCCGGAAGAAGTTTCGAATGCGATTTGTAAGATTCTTTTGGATCAAGGATCGTTGCCAGAAGAAGAGTTAATCAAGTATTTAGCTAAATTGTTTGGGTTTGGAAGTGTAAGAGATATTGTCTTTAAAGCTATGCATCGAGGCCTTTTGTGCGGAATCAAATCAGGACGTATTGAAAAAATAGGAGAAAGAATAAAAATCAAAAACATATAAATGATTCTCGTTCCTTTAAATATTGCCCTCAAGAAAGCGGTTGACGACTTTGGGATGTGTATTATGAAGTCGCCGTTGTTGGTCAATATTCTGACCGATTACCATGTTCTTGATGTGCATAACCCCCATGCTAAAAGAGCTGGTTTGCAGCTATTTACAACACCTAAGTAGATAATTGACAAATGACCATAAAAGAATTGTTGAGAAAAGGTAAGGCCTTAGCACACCAAGGGAAATATTCTGCTGCAACAGAGTATTTTCAGGAAATTGTTTGTGGCGATGAAACAAACCTTGATGCATGGAAAGGGCTTGAAGAAGCTTATCGTAAACTCGGGAAATTCGATAAAGCTCAAGAATGTGCTGAAAAGGTACGTCAACTAACGTTGATCTTGCCTACAAAGGTTCAGAATCCGGCACAATCAAACAAGGCAGCAACTTCCGGCGGTACTTCCTCCCACCCCCCAAAGACCAGTGATGCCCAAAAGAACAAACGGTGGACAATAGCTTTGATTGTGGTCAATGTGCTCTACCTCGTGTCAACCTTCATCAGTCTTTTTGTGGAACAGTATGTGGATTGGTTTCCCTTTGGGTTTGTGATAGCGATTTGGGTTCTTGAATTATTGTTCTTTGTTGTTTTTCAGAGTGCCGACTCAATCAAGGGATTTGAAAAGGTTTATTACACGTTTGCCACGTTGGTGTGCACTATTCTTTTCACTTGTTTCGCCATAAAACTTGTTGCTGGATTTTCAAGAGAGATAAAAGAAAAAAATAGCGTACAGCAGGAGAGAGAGGAAAAAATGCAGGCTATTGAAGGAGCTAAGCACTCTGAACAAATACAAAAAAAGCTGCTTTTGGGACTTCGTTTCGGTATGACACAAAATGAGGTGGATTCTGTGCTGAACAGTGAACTTCCAATCTTTGTTTATGTCTCAACAACCGATTCAGAACGAGTGTCTGTAGACACGGCCTTCTTTAATGGGAAATTGTACAAGATTGAGCTTTTATCGAGAGCATCTCTTGAAGATTTGCTCCTACAAGATACGGGGTATCAAAAATATCGTATGGAATTTTCTAGCATATTTCAGAATAGCAACAGAGTGTTTGTTAAAGACAACTTGATAGTGGAGTCTCGCCATGATGGTTATTACAATAAACTATCATACATTAACGCTCCTGTTCTTCTCGCAATCGAGGAGGAGGAGAATGAGGCAAGGGAACAAAAAAGGATTGCTGATTCAATTCGTCAAGCAAGCATAAGACAAGAAACGTTAAGACAGCAAGACATCGAAAGACGGAGTAAATTGCGGCTTGACTCGATTAACAAGGCTAGATTTGAACGGACGAGGTAGTGGATTGCCATAAATATTAACGAAAAAGAGTGTCAAAAACAGAAAAATATTAAAATCAATAGCTGTCATGGGAAAAACGAATCAGGATCAATATTTCAAAAAAGGGCTAAGCCTTTACGAACAAGAGGATTATCTCACCGCCATTGAGTTTTTTCAGGCGGAAATTGAAAATAGTCCCCGTAATGAAACTGCATACTTGTGTCTGTCCAAGTGTTATAAGAACACTGGAAAAGAACTGGAACATAGAAAAACTTTGCACAGATTACTCTCTATCAATCCAAACAATCAAGATGCTTTGAAAGAACTATCCATAAACTTTGGGTGTGAGAATATGTTGTACAATAAGGGAGCGTCTCTCAACACGCCAATCTATTATGGATGCGTTGATGAAAACAAACAACCCCATAAGTATGGAACATTCATCCGACCCGATGGCACATTTTATAGCGGCTCTATGCGACATGGTACAATGTATGGTGAGGGTATTATGAAAAGTTCAAATGGAGCCGTTGTTATCTCACATTTTAACGATGATGTTGTTGAGAACGGGCTAATACTTTTGCCAGGCGGCACAAAAATAGAGGGATATTTGAAAAACTCATTGCCTTGCGGGCGGTGTACGATTACTTTATCCAACGGGATAATGATAGAAGGTACGTTTCATGGATCAGAATTAGATCCCAAAGAGGAATGTACCGTAATAGATAATACTGGAAAAACTCTATCGGGGCGTTTTATTAACAAGGTATTTGTCCCGACCAATAAAGATGCCGACAGAATTGATGCCGAGCTTGTGGCAAGCATTATCAAATGTTGGCCAAATATACAATTCTAACTATATTGTATCTTAAAATATGTTAAATGATTCAAAGTGCTTGCCCGCAGTGATGTTGTCTAACTTCCAAGAATATATCTTTGATAAAATTTGAATTACCTAAGAAATAAATGCCTTGTAACCAACTTAATATAGCCCTGAAGAAAGCCGTTGACGACCTCGGAACGGATATTCTGAAGTCTCCATTGTTAGTCAATCTATTGACTGATTATCGAGCTTTTGATGTGCATGATCTCGATTTGCAGAAACGCAAGAGAATAATTTCGGAATTTGTGGAGAAAGGGTTTTCTGACAATCTGCTTCGTTGGAAACACTATCGTTCAACCTATAAGGATAAGAGTGAAGGATGGATAAACGAGAACTTTAAGGAAGACTTAGTGGATGTTCCAACCGCGATCATAGTCAAAGATGTTGCTTGTGCATTTTTGTTTTCATTAGGACTCGATACCGACTTATCATTCGGCACTCAGCAAAATGCAGATAAAACAAATCTCCCAAATTCACAGACCAACCAGACACATAAATTCAATCCAAGTATTAATGCGCAAACAGCTACTCCTGACGATTCCGCCGACGCTTTAGTTCAACAGCTGATTAATGAACATCAAAAATACAAGGAGTTGTGCCAATCTTTCATACACGTCGAAATTGATGAATACGGATTGAAGTTGGCGTCGGTTAGCGGTAGCTATCCGAAAAACATATTATCACACTGGAACAATATCAGGTATTTGGAAAAAAAATTGGGTCTCCCGAGTTCTGATTTTTCTGCGATAAGACAAGAATTGATAGATGAATATTCTTCTAGCAAAGACGAAATACGAGTTGTCTATGACAAGCTGTTGGACAAGTATAAGTCGGTATGTGATCATAAGGTGGCTGTCCTCGGAATGAAAAAAAATGGAATACCAGAGTATGGCTATAAGGCTAAAACAATTCTACAATTTGAAGGATATCAAAAGAAACTTCTTAAAATATGCCCATATTTGAATGTTTCAAGTGATGATTTGAAAGATGATCTAAAACGATTTCAAAGAGAAGCTATTTCTGCCTCGCAGTCGAAAAGAGAGAAAACCTTACATTCTGGGGTGATAAGAATGTGTCCAAACACTGAACTCCAAAGAAATGATGACACTAAAGACGATGAGAACTTCAATAAATGTCTAGATATGTTATGAATAGAGTCAATGTTTATACGTGTAATTTTAAAATATGGATAAATCGAAACGAACTAATGGACGTCCTAGCGAAGAATATTTCGCCATTGGTGTTGAAAAATACAACAGCGGGGATTTCAAGTGTGCTATGGAATATTTCCAAGCTGCAATCGAACAAGATCCGAATTTAGAGAAAGCCTATCTGAAACTTTCCGAGGTCTATAGTCATCTTAACGATGAAAAAAACGCAAAGAAAACACTTTATCGATTGTTGAGCACGAATCCAGAAAACGTCAATGCACTCAATCTTTTGCGGCAAATTTCACAAAACCAGACGTTGTTTGTCCCAAATGACGATTTGGCATCTTACCACCCTGTAATCTCACCACCACCAACAACACAATCAAACAGCGATGAAGGTTTTACTATTATACCTCCCAACTCAAGTAGAACTCCTTTTTTTGCAATTGAATACTCTGATGGAAATCGTATTTATGTGAGAATTGACAGCTCTGAAAATAATAGTTATGGGATAATAGTGCCACCAGACGAATATGGTATATGGGCTGGCTATAGTTGTCCCAAAGGGTTTGTTGATATCCCTGAATCGATTGTCATCAAAGGTAATTGTATTGCTATTAATAGCATTGACTGTGCTGCTTTCAACGGTTGTGAGCAATTAGAAACAATACAAATTCCCAATTCGGTCGTAAGCATTGGCGTTGGGGCTTTTCATAGTTGCAGTAATATTAAAGAAGTGTATCTTCCTAACAGTGTGATTGAGTTAGAATACGGGGCTTTTATGCATTGTAACAATTTAAAAAAGGTAAGGTTGTCGCTAAATTTACAAAACATTGAAGGAGGTGCTTTTTATAAAACTGCAATAACAGCCGTAGATATCCCTGCTTCTGTAAAAAATATGGGTGATTCTGTTTTCGAGCCTGGCATACGAAAAGTAACACTACATGGGACACCTCCAATTATCGAAGAGAATACGTTTGGGTATCAATTTATTACCAAGACTAGTTTCTATGTTCCCAAAAGGTATATACAACTATATAAAAATGCTAACCATTGGCAAAAATTTAATTTAATTCCTTTTTAAATATGAGCACCTGTAAATACTGTGGACAAAAGGCTGGACTCTTTTCCGACTGCCATCAAGAATGCGAAGCGAAACATGCCCAAGGGCTTGTACGGTTACGTACGCTCATGGACGATTATTTCCAAAATCCAAACGGGGTCACAACCTTGCTCCAAGAGTATCAACAGTTGATTAAAGAACACTATCTGAACAGGGAAGATGTTGCGAATATTGCGGGAGCGGCTATCGACCAATACGCTGATTCGCTGCACAGACCGTTCTCCGCGTCAATCTTGCAAATAGTCTTGCAATTTCTGATCCAGTTCAAAGTCTCTTATTCCGATGCGAACCAATCAGAGGCAATAACGCGGTTGTCGCAGAAAATCATCAAGGGACATATTGCCGACTATTTCACTGGTACCATTGACATTGCCCAAATGCAAGGACGTATTCACAAAGTCATCAGTTCACTTCCCATTTTGCCAGACGACATCAACGAGACTTATCAGTATATGCTCAACAAGGCTGCCGACAACTTTTTGAAAGATGGTCAATTGTCAGGAAAAGAGGAACATCTTTTGAACCAGTACATGGCTGCACTGAATATACAAGTCCAAAATCTGCCAGTTAAGTATCAGAGCGGAAGTATCACCAGAATTGCACAAAACAGCATCTTAAACAATATACAAGCCGGCAATCTACCAAATCAACCTTCAATGCTGCCTATCGTGTTGGGTAAAGGAGAATCCTTGCTTTGGTCATATAACAATGTGACATTGTATCAGGAAAAGATAGAAAAAGAGTATGTAGGCCGTCACAATGGTGTCAGTGTTCGCGTAATCAAAGGAGTAACTTTGCGCACGGGTAAAATGAAGGGGAAGCCCGTAGAACATAGTTACATGAACAACATGGGAACAGGGGAACTTTATGTGACCAACAAGCATCTGATTTTCCAATCTCCAACAAAAGCCGTCAAAGTGCCTTTCGCAAAATTGATCGGCATCACTCCCTATACAGATGGGATTGAGGTTCACAAGGAAGGCGATGCAAAACGGTTGGTGTTGCAAGGCTTCGACAGTTGGTTTGTGCTGTGTCTGCTCCAAATTGTCAATCAATAGGAATATAAACACGGTGAAACCATTTATTGATATGTTAACAATCTTCCAAAGAAATAATCTCTGCTTACTGTTGATTACATCGTTACTCATTACTTGTGCGCCCCCTAATCAACAGCATCCATTAACCGATACGCAAAAACGACAAGAGAAAAGGATTGAGAAGCAACAACGCTCAACCATTATACACTACACTGCCTTCACCGTCTCCTACAACCCCTCAACCCGCCAACCCGACTGGGTCGCCTATACGCTGACGGCGGAAGAGGTGGAGGCTACAAAACATACCCCAAAAATCCCACGCTGTTTCATGCCAGACCCGAACCTGAATCTTCCACAAGCCACTAACGAGGATTACAGCGGCTCGGGGTGGGTGAGAGGACACATGGCACGACGGCAGGATATGAAATGGTCGGAGCAGGCGGTGAAAGAGAGCGACTACTATACCAATATCTGCCCACAGAACAAGGAGATGAACAACGGCGTGTGGCATCAGATCGAGAATCTTGCCCGAAAACTGGCCGTCAGATACGATTCGGTGATGATTGTGTGCGGACCGGTATTCGTTTCCAATACTCCTGAAACGATAGGACCGCATCGAGTCCGGATTCCCGACAGTTTCTTCAAGGCCTTTCTCGTCAAGCACCAAGACGCCTATCATACCATCGCTTTTATCTGCCCCAACAATCCTGACTCCGTTACCGTCGTTGGAACAGCCCAATCAGTGAACACCGTCGAAACCTTCACGGGTTATGACCTCTTTGGATTCTTGGACGATGGTGTGGAAGAAGATGTCGAAGATGAGGTCGATGCCGCTTTTTGGACGAGATGATGGCCCCCTCCCCGCCTCCGATAGGCGACACGCACGCAGTGCAAGTAACACCATACAAGCGAAGCGCAGTGTGGTGTAGGGCCGCCATACAATGCGGCCCTACCACTGCACCGAGTAACCTTACCCGATCGCAACGCTGGTCAGATACTGCGAGCGCCCGTACCGGTAGCTTCCCTCATCCGAACGCATCAGCATCGTGTACGTGAAGTCGTCGTCGGACGTGCGCTCCGCCCCGTCGGAACCGCCGGTGAGACTGAGACCCATCGAGGTGAGCGACATCGGCACGGCATAGAGATGCGCCACATTGCCGCTCTCGGTGGCCTGCGTGTCGAGACGGATGGCGGACTCCCCGGCAGGCACCACCTCGTAAACCGTGCGCGTGTAGAGCCCCACCGTGCTGTCGTAAACCATGGCGATCATCATCACGGCGTCAACTTTCTCGGGCAGAGCACCCAACGTGCCGCCCACCATGCCGTCCGTGACGGTCACCCCGCTCACCGTTACCGGCGCGGCCACCCCTTGCGAGAACACAAGGTCGTTGGCGTTGAGCGTGGCCTTGATCACCCCGCCGGCAACGCTTACGTTCGCGTGGCGCACAATGTTGCTGGTGAAGAGCGGTCGGCGACTCCGGCGATCCGGACTCATGCCCACCAGCACCTCCTTCGGCACAATCTTGTTGATCATGCCCGCGAGGGCGAACTTGGCACGGTTCGTCATCTGCGCCTCGGTGCGCGGATTGAACACTTCTCGTTTGTACGGCGTGATGACCTGCTTGCCGTTCACAACTTTGAAAACTAAACCGCCAATGCGGCCGGTCCACTGACTGAGACCATTAAAATCGGTTTTACCCATAATGCTAAAAATTTTGGTTGACTACTAAAAAGAACATCTGAAACAGTTCGCGATCTGATTTCGACGGCAAAGATACAACCACGGGTACTGTGAAACCAAGAAAGAAAGTTGAAAAATTCTTTCTTTCATCTTTCACTCTTGTATATCAATAAGTTACGACCTTTAAAAAGAAAGTTGATGAAAATAACTTTCTTTCTTTCACATCTGTCTTTCAGCAAGTTACGGTAAAAAGTGTGAAAGTTGTTTTTAAATACTTTCACCTGCTCAACCGACAACCTAAAGCAGTCGCAAAAGATTCCCCCGTCAACCCAGATCAGTCGCAACACCCCAAAGTGACAACCAAAATCAGCGAATCACATCCCCGTCAGGGGATCCATGTCTGTAGCAGTATCGGAGTTGTATCGGAGTTGTATCGGAGTTGTATCGGAGTTGTATCGGAGTTAGACCGGAGTTAGACCGGAGTTAGACCGGAGTTAGACCAGAGTTTTCAACGCCACACAATAAATGGTTCGTTTCCTCGTTATACCCCCAGATTCCGTTCGACGCATCTCGCAGGAACAGAGGTGTGGCGCGGAATCGAGTGATAGTTGTGTAATAATTGTATAAACCAAATAATTAAGCCATTATGAAAAAGAGCATTCTCACCATCATCACACTCGTAGCCATTGTGATGTGTGGCTGCGAGCAAAACCCCAACAACCCCAGCGGCAACAACAGCTCCGGCTCCTCCGTCGATATCTCCCCCTATCTGGGCAAATACCTGATGAGCCGCCACACCGAGCTCTCCATCAACGTGCTCGGCATGTTCTCCTTCCCGCTCGACAAAGACCTTGATGTGGAAACGGTCACCGTCAAAAGCGACCCCACGGTCGAGAACGGCGTTATCATCAGCAACAACGACGCTCTTTATCTGCGCGGTATTGTCGATTCCGCCGGCCTCCATCTTCAAAACGACACGGTCACTTTCATAATCGACACGACCATCGCAAACACCCCCATCAACTTCAGTGTCGGTGTCAGCATGACCCATCCCACCATCCAGCCGCCCGTAAACGGCGTTATGGAGTGGACCAGCATTGCAAGCGGCAACGCCTCCACCACTGTCCTCGGCCTGCCCATCAACGCAGTCATTACTGGCGATATGCGCTATAAAACGATCTTGAGCTTCTAAATATTTAATATATAGTTGCTTGGCATAAAAAAAGGATGCATCCCTGTTGGGACGCATCCTTTTTTATACTACGATAATGAACAAGAGTTAGGCCGGAGTTGGTGACGGCCAACCCCTCACTTCTCCGCCTTTAACGGCAGGTATATCGTGAACGTGCTGCCCTTGCCCTCCGCGCTCTGCACCTCGATGCGGCCGTGGTGGAGCTGTACGATCTTCTTGACATAGCCCAAACCCAGTCCGTAACCCTTGACATTGTGGATGTTGCCGTGCGGGACACGGTAGAAGTTGTCGAAAATCTTCCCGAGGGCCGTTTGCGGGATGCCGATGCCTTTGTCGGAAACGGAAACGATGAAATGCTTCTCGTCAGAGAGCGTGTTCACCAAAATCTCGGGATTGCCGGTGGAGTACTTGATGCCGTTCTCAATGAGGTTGTTGAGCGTGTTGGTGAGATGCGTGCGGTCGCCGAAAATTTGGTACCGGTCGGCGTTCAGCGCGACACTTAACACCCCGTTCGAGGAATTGACTAACAACGCGAAACTGTCCGTGATCTTTTGTATAAGCTCATGCATGTCAAGGAGTTCCACGTTCATCTTGATTTGCCCCTTGCGAAGCTGCGCGGTCTCCAACACCGTGGTCACCATATCCTTGAGCCGGTTGTTCTCGTCGTTGATGATCTCCACGTAGGAAGCCCGTATATCCTTGTCCTCCAACATGCTGGGGTCGGCTAACACCTCGCAGGCCAGGGAGATGGTGGCGATGGGCGTCTTGAACTCATGGGTGACGTTGTTGATGAAGTCGTTGGTCACATCCTGCGTCTTCTTCTGCCGGTAGAGCGAGTAGAGCGCAACAAAAGCCACCGTGAAGGTGATGACGAAGAAGATGAGAATCATCGCGATGATGTTGCTCATGCGCTTGAAGACGATGCCGCGGACAGTGGGGAAGTAGATGATCAGGTAGTGCGGGGAACTCACCTTCTCGTTGTATTTCAGCAGAAAGACGAACTCACTGCCGAGAACCTCCTCCGGGGTGGCGCTCTGCGGCGAGACCACAAACTGCGCGGTGAAGGCGTTGTAGAGCGCGAAGTCGAAACGGTCCTCGATGTTCTCGTTTTTCAATGCCTCCTGCAAGATGCCTTGAAGCTTTTCCTCCGAGAGGAGCTCACGGGTTGCGCTGTCGAGCTGGATAAGGTTTATGTCCTTGATGTTGAAGATGTTGGTGATGTCGTTCTTCACATTCTTCGGATCGCCGGGGTCGTTGTACTGGGGGAACAGCCGACGGTAGGCCGCCGTGAAATACTCCGTGTCGTTGGCAATAATCCGCGAATCGTTTTCCTGGAAATAAACCGTCGATTTGATGACCCCGATGGGCTGGTTGTTCACGCTGTCGATGAGGAACTTGCGCGACTGCTGCATGGCGACGATCCCGGCAGTGTCGATCTTCTGTTGGTCCATACTCTCGGCATCCATCTCGAACAGGGCGTTGGTGTCGTTCTTGATGATGGCGTCAATGCGGTCCACAGCCTCGTTGCCCGCCGACAACACCTCATTCACAAAGATGCTGCGCTGCACCTTCTCGGCCTCCGTGTAAAGGTACAGAATACCGATAATCAGCGGGATGGCAGACAACCCGACCAGGATGTACAATGTTACGAGAATGCGTTTTTTCATTGTTTAGTGAACGGTGAACAGTGAATAGTGATTGGAGGGATTGCAGGATTGTCATTTTATGGCTGCCGCGTCCCATAGGAATTGCAGCGTGTCGATGCCGTCGGGGTAGTCGGTGAGGGTGGGGGACTGGGCGTGGCCGAAGGGTTCGGCGTGCGCGATGCGCGGGTCGCGGCAGGCAATGTACTGAAGCAGCTCCCGGTCGTCGGTCAGACGACGGTTGACGGCCTCGAGATCATCGTAGTATTCGTAATACACCATCCCGATGGGCGAGGCGTAGTTTTGGCTTTCAACAAGGAGGAATGTCCCGGCGTCCATGTAGTACAGCTTGTTCATCAGATGGACGGCCTTCTGATATTCCAGATTGTTGTTGAACTGGTGGTGCTGGGCGATGCTCTGGCTCTGCTGGGTCAAAATACGCAAAAAAGGCACGAAATCATAGTCCTTCGGTACGAACAGCTTGGAGACGGAACGGCATCCTAACCCGAAGTAGAGGTAGATGTCGTCGGCGAGAGCGCGGAGCTCGTCGTCGCTTTCCTCGCCGGTGAGCACGGCCACACTGTTGCGGTTCTTGCGCAGAATGTGCGGGTATTTGCTGAAGTAGTACTCGAAGTATCGGGCGGAATTATCACTCCCTGTGGCGATTATGGAATCGAAGTTCGACACTTTCTCGACGAAGGAGATGCGCTCGGCGAAACGTGGCTCGATGCGGATGAGCTCGTCCGCGAGCACGGGCAGCAGCCGCTTGTCCTGCGAGGAGAGCTTTCCCTGGTAGTCGTTACTGGAGACCAGCACGCAGAAAAAATCGTGGAAGGCGGCCAACGGGATATTGCCGGCGGAAATCACGGCCACGGTGCGGCGCGGTTCCTCCTCCGGTACAAGGTCCTGATACTTCACGTAGTAGGCGTCCAACGCCTCGGGCTCCAGCATCTGCCCGATACCGGAGAGCGCACGACGGCAGAACTCCGGCGTGAACCAGCTGTTCTCACGGTACTGCCGCTCGATGACTTCGTTGAACACCTCGCCAACCCATTGCGGATCGGCGAGGTGTTGACCTAATTGTTTGAATGCTTGGATGTTATTGATGAACATGGGCTGTTTGTCCTTGTGAGATACGCCCCCACACTGCGGCTTCGCCTTGTCATTGGGGCTTGTGATACGCCCCCACACTGCGGCTTCGCCTTGTGTGGGGTTACTTGCACTTCGTGCGTTTTGCCCCTCCGGGGCTGTTTAAGGAATTATGTTTCAATATAAACGTGCGCTTTCGTTACCAACTGCTAACTGCTAACTGCTAACTGCTAACTACTAACTACTAACTACTAACTATTGACTGCTCTCACCACCTCCTCGAAGATCCTCTTCACTTCCGCTTCGGGGAACTGTTCGATGAGGCCTTGACCGACCAGCAGGTCCATGGCGCGGTGGGTCTCGTCGATGTCGCGTTTGGCGAGTTTGTAGATCTCCTCGCGGGTGAGCGGGGTGCGGGCAAGACCTGCCTTGACAGCACATTCGCCCACGGCGGCGGCCACCTCGGGGAAGAGGGCGCTGTCCATCATCGTGGGCATGATGTGGTCGGGCGTGATGCCCTGACGCTCGGCAAAGTCGGCAATGGCGTGTGCGGCGCAGACAGCCATCTCGTCGGTGATCTTGCGGGCCGAGACCAGCAGCGTGCCTTTGAGGATGGAGGGGAAACAGACGGAGTTGTTGACCTGGTTGGGGAAGTCGCCGCGACCGGTGGCCACGATGTAGGCGCCGGCAGCCTTGGCAGCGTGCGGGTAAATCTCCGGGACGGGGTTGGCGCAGACGAACACGATGGCCTTCTCCGCCATCAGCGACACCCATTCGGGCTTGATGGTGTCGGGACCGGGCTTGGAGAGCGCCACCAAGACGTCAGCCCCCTTGAAGGCCTCCTCCTCGGTGTCGATGCACTGCGGGTTGGTGGTCTGGCAGAGCTTCCACTGCGGGTAGTAGCGCGGATCGTTCTTATAACGTTCGCGGTTGCGGTGCAGAGCCCCCTTGCTGTCGAACAGGATGATGTTCTCGGGCTTCGCGCCGTCCTCCATCATCAGCCGGGCGATGCTGCAGTTGGCTGCGCCCGAGCCGTAGAGCACGATTTTCACCTCATCGAGGCGTTTGCCCACGAGCTTGAGGGCGTTGAGCACACCCGCGAGGGTCACGCAGGCGGTGCCCTGCGCGTCGTCGTGCCAGACGGGAATGTCGCAGGCTTCGCGCAACTCGTCGAGCACGCGGAAGCAGTTGGGCTGTGAGATGTCCTCCAGGTTCACGGCTCCGAAGCTGGGCTGCACCATCTTCACGAAGTCGATGATTTTGTCGGGCTGGTGCTCGCCGTTCTCGTCGCGACTGTCGATGCAGAGCGCGGTGGCGTCGATGCCGCCCAAGTATTTCATGATGAGCGCTTTGCCCTCCATCACGCCGAGACCGCCGGGAGGCGTGCAGTCGCCGTCGCCCAACACGCGGGTGCTGTCGCTGACCACAGCCACCATGTTCGAGCGGTTGCTGAGCTGGAACGAGCGGTCGTTGTTGTCGCGTATGGTGGTGGAGATGGCCGAAACACCGGGCGTGTACCAGGCGTTGAACCAGTTCAGGCTCTCGATGGGCACTTTCGGCAACGTCTGCATCTTGCCACCGTAATATTCGTGCGCGAAGAGCGATAGCTGCTTGTAAAACAGTGTTTTGGCTTTGGCTTTCTGGGACTCGTCGAAAGACTCCGGGAATAATTTGTCAAGGTTTTCGATAATATTGCTCATAATTTGTGGTTTTTTCTATGATTAGAATGATGTGGTCATGGACAGGCCGACACCGTAGGAGGCCGGCACAGCGCGGCAGACACCGCCGACGCAGAGGATGCCTTCCTTGGTCTTGCCGAAGTTCAGCGCGATACGAGTGGTGTTCCAGACGTAAGCGCAGGAGATGTTGTAATAGTGGGTTTTATGCTCGGGATCCGGGTTGCCGTAGTTCCATTCATCCCCGACGGAGACGAACCAGCTCGGGCTGAACGAGTACTCCAACATGGCATACACGCTGCTGCCCTCGTCATCTTTGGTGTAGAGATGCTGGGCCTCGAGACGCAGGGCGTGTTTGGGGGTGATCTTGTACGACAGGTCGGAGGCGACCAAGTGGCCGCGCATCATGCCGGCGTGACCCTGCAGGACTTCCAGGTTGTAGGTGATGTAGTTGTAGGCGAGAATCCACTTCCACTTCTTGTTGTTGAAGCGGTGGCTGATCTCGAGACCGATGTCCTGGTAGAGCAGATTGGGACCGAACTTGAAGAAATCGGAGGTGTAGCCCATGGTGCCGGTGGGGGTGCCGTTGGCCACGGCCTCGGCGACGGGCTGCTTGTCGATGTCGTGGAACCGCGAGAAGTTGAACGTCAGGTCGGTGCCGTATTTGCCGCCGAGCGCGGTCTTCTTGGGAATCTGGTAGTTGACCTGCAACTGGGCGCCAATCTGGCTGTTGGGCTGGCTGGCGTAGCTGTAATCGCCAATGAGCTGGTAGGAGTACTGACGGTTGATGGCCGGGATGCAGTTGATCATCAGCTCCGAGTTGAGATTCATCATGCGGTCGGAACGGAACTCCATGTTGTCGGCACGGATGAACGAGGCGGCAATGCCGAGACCCTTCATCGCGTAGGTGGCCGACAGGAAGAGAGCCTCGCCGGGCTTGTAGATGAAATCGTTGCTCACGTTCGGGTCGTTGATCTTGCGGGCGTACTCACCGTCGATGCGGAAACCCTCGTAGCCGAAGGTCGCGCGTGCCGCCCACGTGCCCACATTGTAGGGGATCTTCTCACTGGGAATGTAGGCGATGGCAGTGGAGTCGGTGCCCGGGTAGATTTCGAAAAAGTAGTCGAAGTCTGCGGGCTGGTGACGGCTCACAAAGCTGGCTCCGACGCGGGCGGTGAACCCCTTCTGCTGGATGACGGGGAACATCTCCCCGAAAGAGAGTTCCAGGTCGCCACCGCTGAGAAAGTCTTGGCGGCCGATGTAGGGCTCGAAGTAGTCACGCTCCATACCCCATACCCCCTTCAGGTAGATGCCCTTATAGGGGGTGATTTTCACTCGAGCACCGAGCAGACTGTTGTCCACACCGAGCTGCCGGTCTTCGTAAGCCCTGAGGACCAGACCGTTGCCGAACTGCTCGTAGTAGTTGCCCGCCGTGACCTGCAGGAACGAGTTTTTGTAGTCGGCGAAGAAGTACTTGATGCCTTGCCCTTTGTAGCCGATTTTCTCGAAATCGATGAGCGGGAACTGGTAGAACTCGTACCGCGCACCGGCCGAGAAGCCACCGTTGCTGTACAAAATGTTGAAGAAGGCATTGCCGCGCACTTTCGAATCCACCTTTTCGGCCCCGATGATGGAGTCCGGGATGTAGTACATGCCGTTGAAGCCGAAGTCACCACTGATGCGGCTGTTGCCGAACTGGTGCTGTCCAAACGCCAACATGCCGCTGAACAGCAGCACGATGACGATGAAAGAACGTCTGATAGAAGTCGGAGTCATACGATTCGGTTTTGGTGGCGGCTACTTTTTGACTAACGATTTGATAACCTCATAGACCTCCTCCTCGCTACCGGGTGCGTAAGAGGTGTGCTGCCACACAATCTCGCCGTCGCCATTCAGAATGCACATATACGGCACATCGTTGACGTTCATGGCGCGCTTGAAGTCGGAGTTGACATCCAGCAGGACCGTGTACTCCCAGCCTTTGCCGTTCACGAAGGGAGCGACACGAGCAGAGGTCTTGGCGTCGTCGATGGAGATGGCGTACAGCTTCACGCCGGTCTCTTCGACCCAATCCTCGTATTCGTCGGCGATGGCCAACAGCTCGGCGATGCAGGGCTTGCACCAGGTCGCCCACAAGCTGATAATCACGGGCTTGCCGTCATTCTGGATATCTTTGGTGTTGAAAACCGCGCCGTCAAGGGTTTGGATATCGACTGCGGGGAGTTTGGCGAGATGCTTGTCTGCTGCTTCTTGAGCGAAAATGCTGAAGCTGAGTGTCATGCAAAGGATGACCAATAAGGACTTTTTCATATTCTGAAGATTTTTATTGTTTGTTTCGATTGTAAAATAACGGATTATCCTGGTTTTGCTCCTCTTCCGGGAAGTTCGCCTGGAGATATTCGGGCAACCCTTGCTCGGGTGCGGGCGGATAGCGCATGGAAACAGAACCCTCCGCGTTGAGGAAAAGGTGGTCGGGCAGCGTCTCGATACCCTGCTGCAAGAGCCAGTCGTATTGCTCGTCGAAGTAGAGCACCGGCCAGTCGAACTGCTTGCCGTACTGCTTGACAAACGCCTGGTAGCTGGACTTCTCAGGGTCCACGCAGAGGCTAACAAATTGGACTCTTCCCTCGTATTTTGCCTGTAATTCTTTGATAATCATCATCTCTCGTACACAGTTGATGCAGTCGGTCTGAAATATATGCAAATAGACGGGCGTTCCCTCGTATTGTTTAAGTCGCGCCTTGTGCCCCTTTTCATCGAGGAAGGTGACTTCCCCGAAGACCTTCTTGCTCTTCTCGATTTGGTTCAACGTGCTGTTCACCAATTCAATGTGCTTTTCGAAGGAGGAGGTCTGTCGGATGTATTCGAGCACCTTGATGATGTTGTTGTGGTCGAACTCTTTGTTGTTGAGGAATTCAATCAAGTTCTTGATAATCACCAGTTCGCGCAGTCGGGCGTTAGTCAGTTTCGGGTCGCGGCCCACCTCGTTGAAGAGGGTGGGGTAGTCGGGACTCTCGTTGATGGTGCGGTCGAGCAGCTCTTTGCTCACGTAGGGCGAATAGTAGAGGTAGCCTTCGTAAAACTGGTTGAACAGCGACATGTACGCGGGGTTGTTGTACAGAATCTGGTCGTTGTCGAAATATTTCTGGTACAGATAGACCGGTTTTTTACGGTATTGCAGCAGGTCGATGCTACCGAGCGTGTAGTAGCCGTACGACTGGTAGAAATTCTCCGGGACGTACTGGAACTCGAATTGTTCGGCGATGATACCGCGCACGGAATCGAAAATGCTGGAGTCGTTGCCGTAGATCATCGCGAAGGAGTAGGTGTCGGCGACGCTGTTGAAGTACTGCGAGAAACGGTTGATCTTGTAATTGAGGTCGCCGGTATCCTTCGCGGCGTTCTCGATATGGAGGTAGCCGCCGTATTTCTCGGGGTTGATAAGCTGATAGAGAGTGGTGTCGACGGTGATGGTGAACGAGTAGCTGTTGGCGGGCACGATGTAGAATTCGGCCTTGGAGGTGCGGATGGCAAGCTGCGCCAGGGCGATGTCGCGGGTGTTGTACTTGAGGGCGAAGCGGCCGTGTTTGTCGATGATGTCGGTGGCGGCCACGTCGGCGATGCCATTGAGCAGGTCGTTGAACACGAGCAGACGTATCTCCTCTCCCGCGGCGAACGGAGCGGTGCCGGTGATGGTGACGGGCGTCTGCGCACGAGACACCGTAGTCGCCATCAAAAGGGCTATAAGGAGGATATGGCCGATCGCTCTGCTCATAATAGACTATTTTTCAGGTAGTTTGTAGGAAACAAAGGGAGAATAGTCTTTGCCGTAGCGCCACAGCTCACGCACCATGGAGGAGGAAACCATCCGCAGTTCCGGGGAGGCGAAGAAGAGAACGGTCTCGATTTCGGGGGCGAGCCGCTTGTTGATTTCGGCCAACTCCTGTTCGGCATCGAAGTCGCGGGCGTTGCGAACCCCGCGGATAAGGTACCGCGCTTGATAGAGACGGCAAAGCTCGACCGTCAGCTCAGAGTAGGAGAGCACGTGGATTTTGGGGTTGTCTTTGTAGATGTCTTTCACCCACATTTGGCGCTCAAATTCGTCGAACACATCCCTTTTGTCGGGATTGTACCCGATGGCGATGATGAGCTTGTCGAACAGCGGCAGGGCTTTGGCCACAATGTCCTCGTGACCTTTCGTGAACGGGCAGAACGAACCTGCATAGACGGCGATCCTTTCCATGGTCAGTCGCGGATGATGGTGAAATTGTAGTCGTCCAAGAATTTGATGAGGCGCGACGGCTTGAACTCCACGGAGGTGGACTCTTCTTGCGAAACCACGTAGTCCATCAGGTCGATGACCTCCTGCGAGATCTTGTCGAAAGTCCGGGGCGTGGGCTCGCCGGCGAGGTTGGCCGATGTGGAGACGAGCGGACGGCCGAGGGCACGGATGACCTTGCGGCAGAAGTCGTTCTGCACGATGCGGATGGCGATGGTGCCGTCTTCGTGCACCAGCTTCTCCGGCAGATTGTACGCCGACTGGTAGACAAAGGTCGTGGGCCGCGTGACATGCGCGAGCAGGTCCCAGGCGATCAGCGGGATCTTCTTCACGTACATCGGCAGCCGCTGCATCGAGTCGAGCAGGATGATCATGCTCTTCTTCTCGTTGCGCTGCTTGATGCGGTAGATGCGCGTGATGGCCTCCTCATTGGTGGCATCACAACCGATACCCCACACAGTATCAGTGGGATACAGAATCACCTTGCCCTCTTTCAGCAATGAAACGCATTTTTCAACTTCCTCTTCCATGACAGAAAAAATTAAACTGCAAACATACATAAAATATAAATATGTCACAACAAAGAAATTTATCAACATTTAAGTGGGAATTATTCGTCTGTGATGTCTTGGACAACGCTGGATATTTTCGTATCTTCGCACGTCCACTGTTTGTTTTGAATATTAACATAAGTATTTGTTTATGAAGTATATAGAGAGTAAAATATTGGCAAACCAACGCATCACGGACGATATTTTTGTCTTGAAGGTGGCCTACAAGGAGGACGATGTCAACGCAGGACAGTTCTTCATGTTGAAAAGTTGGGATTCCGAGCTCACCTTGATGCGCCCGATCAGCGTCTTCAAAGCCGAAGAGGGCGCGCTGTGGTTTATGTATCGCACTGTCGGACAGGGCACCCGGAAGATGGCCGAACTGAAACGGGGCGGCCGCATCCGGCTGTTAGGTCCCTGCGGGAACGGCTATCCCTGCGGGGAGATCAAGGGTAGGGTGGCCGTGGTCGGCGGCGGTGTCGGCATCCCGCCGCTCTGCCATACCTCCAAGCTCCTCCACGAGCAAGGAACCACGGTGGACGCCTATCTGGGATACCGAGACGAACCTTTCGCCATCGAAGACTTCGAACCCTGGTGCACCGACATATTTGTCTCCACGGAGCATGGCGAGGAGGGCTACCGAGGCTTTGTCACAGATCTGCTACATCCGGAACAGTACGACGTGGTGATTACCTGCGGCCCCGAAGTGATGATGCGGAAGGTGGCCGCGATGTGCGCCGAAAAGGACGTGACCTGCTACTGCTCCCTCGAACACCGCATGGCCTGCGGCATCGGCGCCTGCCTGGGCTGCAGCATCCGCACCAAAAACGGCATGAAACGCGTCTGCAAGGACGGTCCCGTGTTCCAAAGTACGGACCTGATGTGGTGATTGGGTTAAGGGTTAAGGTTTAAGGGTTATGGGTTAAGGTTTATGGGTTAGAGAAGTCTGAAGATGATGGTAAATTAAGAATTGAGTATTGGTTAGATAAAATTAAGAAATATGGATAAGATTGTGAATTTGTCAGTGGAAGTTGCCGGTGTCCCGTTCAAGAACCCGCTCATTGCCGCGTCGGGGACCTTCGGGTTCGGCGAGGAATACAACGAGCTGTACGATGTGGGCTGTCTGGGCGGCATCTCCTCCAAGGGGCTGACCCTTCATCCGAAAGACGGCAACGACGGCATCCGCGTGTGGGAGACCGCCTCGGGCATGATGAACAGCGTGGGACTGCAGAACCCCGGCGTGGAAGCCTTCATCGAATCCGGCATCGCCGGGATGCGCCGCTTCGGCAATGTGCTCATCGCCAACATGGGCGGCCACAGCATGGAGGACTATACCACCGGCGCGTCGTTGCTCTCGGACGCGGACATCGACATGCTGGAGCTGAACATCTCCTGCCCGAACGTGAAGAGCGGCGGCATGGCCTTCGGCATCAAGGCGGAAGTGGCCCGCGAGGTGGTGTCCGAGGTGCGCAAAGTGTGCTGCAAACCGTTGATAGTCAAGCTGTCGCCGAACGCCGAGAACATCGTCGAGATGGCACTCGCGTGCGAGGCGGCCGGCGCCGACGCCCTCTCGCTGGTCAACACCTTCCAGGCGATGGCCATCGACCTGCACAAACGGAAACCGGTCTTCAACAATGTCTATGCCGGACTCTCCGGCGCGGCCATCAAACCTATCGCACTGCGGATGGTCCATTCCGTCTGCAAGCAGGTGCACATCCCCGTCATCGGCATCGGAGGCATCTATACCGCCGAAGATGTGCTGGAGTTCGTCATGGCGGGCGCGGCCGCCGTGCAGATCGGCACCGTCAACTTCAACAACCCGCTCGCCGGCCGCGACATTCTCGACGCGCTGGTCGAACTCTGCCAACGCGAAGGAATCGCCGACATCAACGAGGTGCGCGGAATCTGTTGACGAATGACGCTTGTGGGAGATTCTCCTGTACAATAAATCAAATGTGGAATCGTTATTAACCTAATTTTTAATAAATCAGAGAAATGAAAAAAATCCAGACTAAATCAGTCATCATGGCGGTGTTTTCACTGCTTGTGATAAGCGCAGTGACGATGGGAACGGCGAATGCACAATTTACAATTGGTATCAAGGCCGCTGGCAACGCAAGCAATTACAACCAGCTGACGGACCGGAAATTCGGTCTTGAAGCCGGTGTCTTCATGCGTTTCGGTGCGGGCTTCTTTTTCCAGCCGGAGGTGAACTATTCGTTCAAGAGCTCTACCCCCCGGGATGCTATAAATGAATTCGCCAACAATGTGCAATTGAAACAACACTTCATCTCCGTGCCCGCTTTGTTGGGCTACCATTTCATTGACAAAGAGAATTTTAAGTTCAGATTGACACTTGGCCCTCGTTTCGACTTCAAGATTTCCGACAATCTGGAAGATACCGATTGGCAGACCAATAAGGTGCAGTGGGGCGGTCAGGTAGGCGTCGGCATGGACTTCTGGCGTTTTGCCCTCGACTTCAGCTACTGCATTGCCGCGGACAACTTCCGCAACACTGCAGACGGTACCAATAAGACCAATATGGCGAACCTGTTCATACTGTCACTTGGCTTTAAATTTATTAAGTAAGTGGCAATAAATCAAGAGGATAGAATTGAATAAACAAATTTTGGCGATAACACCCAAGATTTGGCCTCGAAAATCCGTTATATAAGATGAAAGAGCAAGCGGAAGTGCAGGAGTGGGTCCGGGCGTGCCGTGAGGGTAGCGCAAGATACCAGCGCAAGCTTTTCAAGCACTTCTACAGCACGGCGATGCAAGTCTGCATGCGCTATGCCGGGAATAGCGACGAGGCTTCCGATATGCTCAACGAGGGGTTCTTGCGAGTGTTTTCGAACCTCGACAAATACGAAAACACAGGTTCTTTTGAGGCTTGGCTGAAGCGTGTGGTGAGCAATGCCGCGTTGGATTACCGACGGAGGTACGCTACACCGGTGGACATGGTGGAAATCGACGCACTCCCCGAAATGCAGCTGACGGACCATTCCGTCAACGACGCGGTTGCGAGGATGTCGTCGCAGGAGCTGATCGGACTGATCCAGCAACTGCCGCCGGTCACCCGGACAGTCTTCAACATGTTCGTCTTCGAAGGGTTTTCCCACAAGGAAATCGCCCAGCGGATGGACATCACGGAGAACACCTCCGCATGGCATGTGAACAGCGCCCGCGCCAAACTCAAGGAGGCCATCAAAAAAATGAATGACGAATAAAGGAAGATATGACGGATTTCGACAAATTGATCAAAGAAAAAGCGGAGCAGGCGGAGTATGACTACCGGCCCGCAGCATGGAAAAGCTTCCGGCGTATGTCGGGCGTGGGGCGCACCGGCCTGAAATATTGGGTCGCAGGAGTTGCATCCGCCGTCGTTGCCGGCGGAGGAATCCTGTGGATGCTCAACCGACAGCCCCAGTCCCCCGTGGAACCAGCCCCGGCATCCTCTTCCTCACTCGTGACGGATACCCTCTGCGAGGCCTCACAGCCCGTATCATCCGTCGACACGCTCCAGACAACGGAAACCTCCCCGAAAACCGCTCCCGTCTCCTATAGCCAAACGGCCAAAACGGAAGTCCGTGAGGCCCCTGCGGAAGACAAGGTGGAGAAACGTTCGACAGTCCGCACAACAGAAACTCCGGCAACCTCGACGACCCGTCTCGGTCGCCCCTTGGTGATCGATGTGGACACCATCAAGGACAATCTGCCCACAGACGAAGAAATCCGCAAAGGCAACAGCCGGCTGTTCTGAATTTCGACCTTCATAATTATTCGGTAAGAGTTCAGGTGAGACATTTTTTTACATGCCTACACCTGAATTTTTTTTATTTTTGCAGCTTAATTTTCGATGGAGGATATCCTACTTCCGTGTGGAATCCATCTGTCGGAATGTGTTTTTTGAATGACAGATAATTAATTGAAACTGAACAATATGGAAGAAGAAAAATCTACAATTGAACAGCCGGAGAACGAAATCAAGCTCCCCGACAACGCGTACCGCGAACTCAAGGAGGGCGAAGAGTACAAGCCCATCCTGCTCAGCGACAAGAAGTATCCCGAGCTCAACGGGTGGACCATCTTCTGGGGCATCCTGATGGCGGTCATCTTCTCGGCGGCCACGGCCTACGCTGGCCTCCGTTTCGGTCAAGTCTTCGAGGCGGCCATCCCCATCGCCATCATCGCCGTAGGTATCTCCACCTTGGCCAAGCGCAAGAGTCCGCTTTCGGAGAACGTTATCATTCAATCGATTGGCGCCAGTTCCGGCGTGATTGTGGCTGGTGCCATCTTCACCTTGCCGGCCATCTACATCATCAAGGAAACGAACCCGACGGCGGGTGCGGAAATCCAGGTCAACTTTTTCCAGATCTTCATGTCCTCACTGCTCGGCGGCTTCCTCGGCATCCTCTTCCTGATTCCGTTCCGCAAGTACTTTGTCTCCGACATGCACGGTAAGTACCCGTTCCCGGAAGCCACCGCCACCACTGAGATTATCGTGTCGGGCGCGAAGGGCGGCAACCAGGCCAAGCTGTTGCTGATCAGCGGTTTGATTGGCGGTCTCTACGACTTCCTGATGACGACCTTCCACTTCTGGGCCGACACCATCACCACCCGCATGACGGGCTGGGGCGAGCGGCTGGCGATGAATCACAAATTCGTCTTCAAGATGAGTGCCGAGTCCATCCTGTTGGGCACCGGTTACCTGATTGGTCTCAAATACGCCGCCGTCATCTGTGCTGGCTCCGCTCTCTCGTGGTGGGTGCTGACCCCGCTGCTCGGACAGTACGGTATGACGGATATCGACGGGGTGCAGACTGCGATGAGCACCCTCGATCCGGACCTGATCTTCTCGAGCTATGTGCGTTACATCGGCATCGGCGGTATCGCCATGGCCGGTATCCTCGGTGTGATTAAGTCTGCTGGCGTGATCAAGAAATCCATCGGCGTGGCCGTCAAGGCGGGTAAGAATGCCGGTACGACGGGCGAGGTTCCCCGCACGCAGCGCGACCTCCCGATGAAGATCATCCTTGTCGGTTTCCTGGCGGTTATCGTGATGATGGTCCTCTTCTTCTTCCTCGGTGGCATGCAGATGAACCTCAAGCAGGTGCTTGTCGGGCTGCTGGTGGTCTTCCTTTTCGCGTTCCTCTTCACCACGGTGGCGGCCACGGCTATTGCCACGGTGGGCACCAACCCGGTCTCCGGCATGACGATGATGACGCTGATTCTCAGCTCCTTCATCCTCGCTTCTGTGGGCTTGAGCGGTGCCACGGGCATCATCACCGCGCTGGTGGTGGGCGGCATCGTCTGCTCCGCGCTCTCTATGGCGGGCGGTTTCATCACCGATTTGAAAGTCGGTTACTGGATCGGCACCTCGCCGTTCAAGCAGCAAGCCTTCAAGTTCGTGGGCACGCTGGTCTCCGCGCTGACCGTCGGTGCGGTCATCATGTTGCTTTCCAAGACTTACGGATATACGGGTGAGAATGCGCTCGTCGCCCCGCAGGCCAACGCCATGGCGGCCATCATCGAGCCGATGATGTACGGCGGCTCCACCCCGTGGATTCTCTATATCGTGGGCGCCATCCTGGCCATCCTTCTCGATGTGCTCGGCGTGCCCGCGTTGGCTTTCTCCCTCGGTATGTTCATCCCGTTGCAGCTCAACATCCCGCTGTTGGTCGGCGGTTTCCTCGCCTGGTTGGTGAAGACCCGCAGCCAAGACGAGGCCATCAACAAGAAACGCTCCGAGAAAGGCACGCTCCTGGCTTCCGGTCTGCTCGCCGGCGGCGCTATCATGGGTGTCCTCAGCGCCATCCTGAAATACGCCGGCGTCGAACCCACCTTCATGGCCGACTACATCGGCTCCCCGATGTACAACATCCTGGCCGTCGTGATGTTCGCCGGCCTCTGCGTCTATCTCGTCCTCCACGCCATGCACACCGAAAAAGACGTGTGACTTGTGACTTGTGACGTGTGACGTGTGACGTGTGACGTGTGACGTGTGACTTGTGACGTGTGACTTGTGACGTGTGACGTGTGAAATAAGCCCCAAATCCCAAATCAAAAGTCATAAATCAAAAGTCATAAATCAAAAGTCATAAATCAAAAGTCATAAATCAAAAGTCATAAGTCATAAGTCCTAAGTCCTAAGTCAATAAACCATAACCCTTAAACCTTAACCCATAACCCTTAAACCATGCATATAGCCGTCGCCGGAAATATCGGATCCGGAAAAACCACATTGACAGGGATGCTGGCCAAGCATTACGGATGGGACGCCCTCTACGAGAGTGTGGAGGACAACCCCTATCTCGCCAGCTTCTACCAGGATATGCAACGCTGGTCGTTCAATATCCAAATCTATTTCTTGAACAGCCGTTTTCGTCAGGTGCTCGACATCCGCCAGCGCAAGAAAGATGTCATCCAGGACAGGACGATCTACGAAGATGCCTACATCTTCGCGCCGAACCTGCACCGTATGGAGTTGATGGCCTCTCGCGACTTCGAGAATTATGCCTCGTTGTTCGAGCTGATGAAGAAGTTCCTGCAACCGCCGGATCTGCTCATCTACCTCAAAGCCGACGTGGAGACGCTCATCTCCCAGATCCTCAAGCGCGGGCGCGCCTACGAGGGCGACATCAGCCTGTCGTATCTCGAGAATCTCAACAAGCTGTACAACAACTGGATAGACAGCTACGATGACGGCAAACTCCTCGTGGTTGACGTCAACAAGCTGAAATTCGCCGAGAAGCCCGAGGATTTCGGGGTGATCATCGAGAAGATAGACACGGAATTGTACGGACTTTTCAAATGAGAGATTTCAACGTTTTCGGCATCATCCCCGCCCGCTATGCCTCCTCGCGGTTTCCGGGCAAGCCGTTGGCGCTCATCCAAGGGAAGCCGATGGTGCAGTGGGTGTATGAGCGCGTGCAATCCTCCGAGGTCAGGGAACTTGCCGTGGCCACGGACGACGAGCGCATCGCGGAGTGTGTGCGAGGCTTCGGCGGCAGGGTGGTGATGACCTCCCCCGACCATGCCTCCGGCACCGACCGCTGCGGCGAGGCAGCGGAGGCCATGAATCCCTCCGACAACGACGTGGTGATCAACATCCAGGGCGACGAGCCGCTGATCTCCCCGAAGGAGATACACCTCCTGGCAAGTGCCTTCGAGGACCGTTCCGTGCAGATCGCCACCTTGGTGAATCCCTTCCGCGACGAAGCGCTGCTCCATAATCCCAACGTGGTGAAGGTGGTGAAGGCGAAGAACGGCAACGTACTCTATTTCAGTCGTCTGCCGATTCCCTATCTGCGCGAAGGCGGCGCTGCCCCGACGCAGTACTACCGCCATATCGGGGTTTACGCCTATCGTTACGGCGTGCTCCGGCAAATTGTGCAACTTCCGACCTCCGAACTTGAGAACAGCGAGAAACTCGAACAGCTCCGCTGGCTCGAAAACGGCTACACCATCCGCGCCCTCGAATGCGATTACCAAGGCATCGGCGTGGACACCCCCGAAGACTTGGCGAAATTAGTAATTAGCAGTTAGTAATTAGCAGTTAGTAGTTAGTAGTTAGTAGTTAGTAGTGGCCTTGAAGAAACTTCATACGATGCGCAAATAACATTTAACCCGTTACCCCCCTAACTCCTAACTCTTAACTCTTAACCCTTAACCCTTAAACCATAACCCTTAAACCTTACTCCCCAATGATCCCCTACATCCTAAAAGCCCTGCAAAACAAGGATCACGTCTTCATAGAGCGGCTCGGCGAGTTCCGGCTGCAGATGAGGCACGCAGAAATAAAGAAGGACAAACTGTATCCTCCTTACAACGAGGTGGTCTTCTCGCCGGATGACAGCGGGGAGAACAATTTCGCGTTGGCCGATCTGGTCAGCCGCGAGAGACAGTGTCTCTTCACAGAGGCCAACGAGCAGATCAACGCTTGGGTGGAAGAGCTCCTCGCCGCCTTGCAGCATAACAAGTCGGTTACCTACGAAGGTTTCGGCACTTTTATGCTCGACAAGAAGGGGAACCTTTCGTTCGACAATGAGATCATCCCGCAGTTGAACAGCCTTTTCGAGGGGATGGCGCCCATCGACCTCGCCACCCCAGTAGTGGCGGCCGTCGAGGAGGATGAGGCTCCGGAAAATGATGTTGAGACGGAGAAGGTGGAGGAACCGGTCATGGAACCCGAACCCGTTAAGGAACCCGAACCCGTTGTGGAGCCTGAACCCGAAGTTGAACCCGAACCTGTTGTGGAGCCCGAACCCGTTGAGGAACCAGTCTATGTTGCGGAGCCCGAAACTGTTGTCGAACCGGAGCCGGTCGTGGAGCCTGAGCCCGAAGTAGAACCCGAACCGATTGAGGAACCCGAGCCGGTAGTAGAACCCGAACCTGACGAGGAAAAGGAGGATGATACGCTCATGGACAATGATAAAGATGAGGATGACGAAGAAGATGAGGACGAGGACGAGGACGACGACGACGGTGACGATGAAGACGACGAAGAAGATGAAGATGAGGACGAGGACGACGACGAAGACGATGACGACGGCAAAAAGCACCGCCATTTTGCGTGGCTGTGGATACTGCTGTTGCTGCTGGCGGTGTTGGGCGCCTTGGGATTCGTATTCAGAGACCGCCTGACGCAGTGCTATCATCAGTGGAAAGAGAAAAAACAACCCGTGGAACAGGTGGTCACGGCGGACAACTCCTCCGACGAGACCGTCGCGCAACCGGAAGCGGCCGAGGAGCCTGTCGCTGACGAGCCCGAAACCGTGGAGGAACCCGTTCCCGAGACTTACACCCCCGAAGTGATCAAGAAGACGGCCGACGGCAAGTACGACTATGTCCGTTTTGAGTCCGGCCACTACTACGCGATTGCGGGCAGCTTCCCCGGCGAGGCCGACGTGGAGCGGCACATCCGCCAGAAGAATCTTGACCAGTATTCGCCTGTGATTGTGAAACAGGACGGCGCGAAGAACCTGCGCGTCTGCATCGGCATCTTCGATACGGAAGAGGAAGCGGAACAGTTCGCGAAGGGCGTCAGTTCTCAATATTGGGTGCTGAAATAGTTAGTAGTTAGCAGTTAGTAGTTAGCAGGTCAATGTCGAAAATAAACATCAAACAGCATATTCCGAACACCATCACTTGCTTGAACTTGGTGTGCGGGTGTTTTTCCATCATGTCGTCGCTGAACGGCAACCTGACCTTTGCGGCCATCTGGATTGTGACGGCGGCGGTGCTCGACTTCTGCGACGGCCTCAGTGCGCGCCTGCTGCACGTCACCTCCGCCATCGGCAAGGAGCTCGATTCACTCTCCGACGTGGTCTCTTTCGGGGTCGCGCCGACGATGATCGCCTATAAGTGGTTGACAATCTGCTTTCTGCAGATGCCGTCGGCTGCGCAGACGCCGTTCGCCCATTATATGACGTATTGGGTGTTCCTTGTCCCCGCCTTGTCGGCAGTGCGTTTGGCAAAGTTCAACCTCGACACAAAGCAGACGGAGAACTTCATCGGGATGCCGACACCGGCGAACGCGTTGTTTCTCGGTTTCATTCCGGCGGCGGCCGAGCATATCGCCATCCTCAACAACTTCTGGGTGGTGCTTCTCTTTGCCGTCTTTTTCGCCATTCTGCTGGTGAGCCCCATCAACATGATTTCGTTGAAGTTCAAGAATTTCAAGCTCGGCGGCATGAACATCGCACGCTATCTGATCTTGCTGATAGGCATCATCCTTTTCTTTGTTTTCAAGTTGGGCGCGTTCCCGTTGATTATCTTCGGGTACCTGCTCATCTCCATCTTTTATCATACATTAACGAATCTTGAAGTGATATGAAATACGATTCTTTGGCATTGTATTGCGGCTCCTCGGTGGGCAACAAGCCCGAATATGCGCAAGAGGCGGCTCGTTTTGGCGAGATGTGCGCACGAAAGTCGCTGACATTGTACTACGGCGGCGGTTCCATCGGTCTGATGGGGGCGGCCGCTAACGCCTCGCTCGCCTTAGGCGGGAAGGTCATCGGTGTCGCGCCCGACTTCTTCACGAAAGGGGAAGTCCTGGCCACGAACATCACGGAAATGATCTTGGTGAAGACCATGAGCGAACGTAAGCAGCTCTTGGAAGAGAAGGCCGACGCTTTCGTCGTCTTCCCCGGCGGCTACGGCACGATGGACGAGCTCTTTGAGATGGTCACCGACGCCCAACTCGGTATGCACTTCAAACCGATAGCCATCTACAACTATTTGGGATTCTACGACTTGCTGATTCAGCAGTTGGACAAGTTCCTGCAAGAGGGGTTCCTTCGTCCGTTCCATCACAGTCTGCTGATTACCGCCTCCACCTTGGATGAGCTCTTCCGCAAATTGGATGCTTACGAGAATACCAACGACCATACCTGGTTGGAGAAAATAAAACGTTAAAACCTTGGAAATATGCAATTTAAAGATGTATTGGTGGATGCTGCCTTCAAGCAGAAATTGATAGACCTCGCCCGAGAGGGTCGTTCGGCGCACGCGCAGTTCTTCCTCGCTCAGCCCGGCAGCCACGCGCTCGCCTTGGCCGTTGCACTCGGTCAATACCTCTGCTGCGAGAATCCGGGTGAGCATGACTCTTGCGGCGAGTGCCCGTCCTGCAAGCAGTATGCCAAATTGTCACATCCCGACCTGCATCTCTACTTCCCCAACTGCACGACCAAGTCCGTAAAGAAAGATCCCGACTCGAGCCAGTTCCTCAACGAATTCCGGGATTTTGTGCTGCAGAACGACTTCTATGTCGATATCAACGGCTGGCTGAATGTCTTGGAAGGCGAGAACAAGCAGGCCACGATCAACACCCGCGACTGCTCTGACATCCTCCGCCATAACAGCACACAGTCGCACCAGGACGGCTGCAAGGTCTATATCCTCTGGTGTGTGGACCGACTCTACCATTCTGCGGCCCCGAAATTGCTGAAGACACTGGAGGAACCGGAGTCCAACTCGGTGTTCATCCTGATTTCGGAAGAACCGGACAAAATTTTGAATACCATTCTGTCGCGCACGCAGCTTGTGAAAATCCCTCGTTTGAGTGATTCGGTTATCGCCGAAAAACTCCAGCAAGCATATCCAGACCTTTCCCCCGACAGGGCTTCCGACATCGCTATTTTGGCCGACGGCAATTACAAGAAGGCGATGCATATTGTGACCGATGATGAGGACCAACGCCTGCTTTTGCAGCAATTCGAGACTTATTTCGACAGTTTGATGGCTTTTGCGCAGAAAAAGTACCTAGGCGAGGTGCAATACGACCAAGCACAGGCCGTTGTGGCCGAGGTGGTGGCTGCGGGGCGTGAATATCAGAAGCAGTTCCTTCAGCTTACGTTGCGAATGCTGCGCAATATGCTGATGCAGAATACCAACAATGTAAGTTTGCTGAAGGTCACCCACCAGGAGCAATCCGTCATCGGCAAATATCGCGGAGTCCTCAATCTTAAGCAGATCACCACGATGACCGAGCTTTGCAACAAGGCGTTGTACCATATTACCCGCAACGGAAACACCGCCCTCGTCCTCACCGATCTCTATTTCCAATTGGCCGAAGCTGTCACACAATAAAGGCACGGTTTTTGCGTTAGGGAGACCGTGAATTTTATGAATATGAAACGTAATATCCTTTTGTTTGTCGCGCTGTTTGTATTCGGCGCATCTTGCTATGTGCATGCACAAGACGAAATGGTTTGTACGGCCAAAGCACCTTCGGAAGTCGTTGTGAACCAACAGTTCCAATATACCGTGACCACCTCGGAGAAAGGCACGATCCTGGACACTGATTTCGGGAAATTCGAGTTTGTCGGTGGACCGAGCATGGGGTCGAGCACGTCGATTTCCATTGCGAACGGACGTACTGAGCAGAGCACGCAATATACTTATACATACGTGCTTACCTGCTCCCGCGAGGGTACGTACACCATCCCTGGTGTCTCCGTTTCGGTTGACGGCAGGGTAGTGAAGAGCAATGCCGTGGAGGTCAGGGTGGTGAAGGCCGGCAAGCAGCAGCCGAGTCAGCAGGACGACCAGTCGGGCTTCTTCCATTTCGACTTTCCCGATTTTGGGGACTTCTTCGGCAACGACCGCCGTCAGCAACAGCCCCAATCAAAGTCGGAACGTGTTGAATACAAAGGCGATATCAAAAAGGAGGATATGTTCGTGAAGGCTGAGATTTCGCAAACCGAGGCCTGGCAGGGCGAAGCGGTGGTGGTCACGCACAAGCTCTACATCAAGCAGGATATCCGCGGCTATGACATCGCCCGTGCCAACTACGCGGCCACCGATGCGTTCTGGCTCGACCGCCTCGACAACAGCTACAGCGAGGAATCGACCGAGACCGTCAAGGGGGTGAGCTACCACGTCTACACGATTATGCAGACGGCTGCTTACCCGCTGAAAACCGGCAAGGTGACCATCCCGAAACTCGACCTCATCGTGCGTGTCGGCGTGCCCGCCACCGTCCACAATCCCTTCTGGGGTGACATGACGACCACCCGCGCCAAAGACTTCCGTCTGACCGCCAACGAACTGACCCTCAAGGTGAAGCCACTCCCCAATGCCGATAACAACGGCAAAACGGAAATCGTCGGTCACTTCGATATCACCGCTTCCATCAACAAGACCGAAGTCGCCGTCAACCAGCCGGTTACGCTTACGGTGACCATCTCCGGAAACGGTAATCTCCATCACATCACGGCTGACAATCTGGACATCGACTTCCCGTCCGACTGCGATGTCACCTATCCGCGTGTCAGCCAGCGTATCAGCGCCAAAGGCAACTTGGTGACGGGAACCAAGACGTTCCAGTTCACGCTTATCCCGCGCTCCGAGGGTGAGTATTACATCCCGAATGCTATGTTCATATACTATGATGATGAGAGACAGGGCATTATGGCTATCACCTCGAAGGATTTCCACTTCGAGGTGAAGCCCGGGAATACCCCGATACACAAGGACGAAGGGGAAGATTCCCCTACGAAACCGAAAGGGAAAGTGTACAAGATTTAGGTTAGGGTTTAAGGGTTATGGTTTAGGGAGTCGATTGTTAGGGCGAATAATTATTCGCCCTTTTTATTTGTTTGTAGGATAACTCTCTTGTCGTTCCAAAGCGTGCAACCGAACAGATAACACGCATTCCCATCCTTGATTTTCAGTACCTTACGCAACTCTTCCGTTGTCATTGGGAAGTTGCGCACGGCGATGCTGGCGTTGGCGAGATGCGAAAGCTCCTTGCCCGTTTTGCGTGGGTGGAACTCATGGACGGCCTCGATGCGGAAGATGCGGCCTGGGAAATCTTCGTGCAGTTCGTTGGCGGTGAACAGGTTGGTGTTCTTCGCTAATTTCGCGATTTGGAATTGTTGCGACAGGGCATTGAAGATGCCCGCCTTCATCACGGCGGCGTTAGGTTCGTAGAGGTACGCTCCCAATGCTGTGGCGATGCGGGGCGGGGTGGTGCGCTCTGTTTCCAAGGTGGTTTCAACACTTAAGGCCTGTACCTTGTTGATATCCACGGCAATGATGGTCGTCGGGTCCGTTGTAGAGTCGTGCCATGGCGCGTCTCTACGAGTCAACAAAAACACCACCTCTTTGCATTCGCCCTCCACGGCTATTACGTGGACGGCGTACGTCTCGGGCATATCCCGCAATGTCTGGAAGATGTTGATCATCGGGGACAGCTTGACCATCAACGTGTTGCATTTCGCCAACAGACGCTCTTTCCATTCGAGAAGGTTGGGAACGCAGTCTTCCAACGCAACCACTTTTCGTCCGTGGACATCGCGGCGAGATGGGTCGAGATAGATGGCATCTACGGTACTAATGGAGGCTATGTGATCCTCCATCGTGCCGTTGATGATATTAACATTGTTGATATCCAATACTTTGCAGTTGTGTTGAAATAGTTCGCAGAGTTCCTTCTGCGGTTCCACGTACCAGCCCTTGTCGAACTTCCGGGCGAGGGCGACGGTATCGACCCCGAACCCGCCGCTGAAATCCGCGAAAGAGTCGCCACCGACCAAAGTAGCCTTGTACGCAGCCGTTTGCGACGACGAACACTGCTCCATAGAGACCTTCTTTGGGTAGAGGATGCCTTCTTTAGCGTACCACTCGGGCAGCTTCTCTCTGGCCTTCTGCCGCCCGGCGATCTGTTGCAGCGCCACGGCCATATCCACCTGCGGGTCCTTGGAGGGGTGCAGGGCGAGATGGGCCACGTCGTCGGATGCGTGCGCTGCGATGTATTGTTTGGTTGATTCGTTGATGTTCATACTATACTGCCAGTTATTCTCCTTCCACCGCATCCCGCATCTTCCCCAGCCAATGATACGCCGCCTTGAACGTCGGGATGTTGTGGATGCTGCAGACCAGCTTGTGGTTGGCCTCCATGAGCTGCACCACCGGGTGGTTCGCCTGCATGAATAGCAGGAACTTGCCGAATTCGTCGGACTGGAAGTACCGCGACTGCGAGTTGCCGGTGAAGTAGCCGTGGAAGGTCCGCTTCTTGAGGATGATCTTCTCGAAGTGGAGGTCGGCGGCGAGCATCCGCAACGGGATGGTCTGCATCAGCTCCTCGGTCTCGCGCGGCATCGGCCCGAAAATGTCGGTGACCTTCTTGCGGAACTCCTCCAACTTCTGCGGATCCTGGATGGACTCCAGCTCTTTGTAGAGGTTCATGCGCTCGGTGACGTTGGAGATGTACGTGGAGGGGAACAGCGCCTCAATGTCGGTCTCCAACGAGCACTCCCTGCGCAACAACGCGCTGTTGTCGGCCATCTGCAGGTTGCCAAGTCCTTCGTCGCCAGCGTCTTTCATCTCCTGGATGGCCTCGTTGAGGATCTTCTGGTACATGTCGTAGCCCATCTCGTTGATGAAGCCGCTCTGGTCCGCGCCGAGGATGTCGCCGGCACCGCGGATGTCCAAGTCGCGGAGGGCGATGTGGATGCCGCTGCCGATGTCGCTGAACTGCTCGATGGCCTGCAACCGCTTGCGAGCCTGGTCGTTGAGGGTGTCCCATGGCTTGATGAAGAGGTAGCAGTAGGCCTTCTGGTTGTTGCGGCCCACACGCCCGCGCAGCTGGTGCAATACATTCAACGCGAAGTTCTGCGCGTCGTTGATGATCATCGTGTTGGCGTTCACGATGTCCAAGCCGGACTCCACAATCGTGGTGGAAACCAGCACGTCGTAGTCGCCGTTGATGAACTGCGTCATGATCTTCTCCAGCTGGTCGCCCTCCATCTGCCCGTGCCCGATGGCAATCCGCGCCTTCGGAACCAATCGTTGAATTAACCCTGACAACTCCTTGATGGTCTGTATCTTGTTGTGAACGACGAAGACCTGTCCGCCGCGGTCAAGCTCGTACTGGATGGCGTCGCGCAGGATGTCCTCGTCGAATACGTGCACCTGCGTGTCGATGGGCTGGCGGTTGGGCGGGGGCGTGGTGATGACGGAGATGTCTCGGGCCCCGATGAGCGAAAACTGCAGCGTGCGCGGGATCGGAGTCGCCGACATCGTGAGCGTGTCGATGGTGGTGCGCATCTCGCGGATCTTCTCCTTCGCAGCCACCCCGAACTTCTGTTCTTCGTCGATGATTAGTAATCCCAAATCCTTGAAGACCACGTCTTTGCTCAACAAACGGTGCGTGCCGATAAGGATGTCCACCTTGCCCTCCTTGACTCTTTTCAACGTCTCTTTGATCTCCTTCGTGGTGCGGAACCGGTTGATATAGGCGATGTTGCACGGCATGTTGGCCAAACGTTCGCTGAAGGTGTAGTAGTGCTGCATGGAGAGCACGGTGGTGGGCACCAGCACGGCCACCTGCTTGCTGTCGCACACGGCCTTGAACGCCGCGCGGATGGCGATTTCGGTCTTGCCGAAACCCACGTCGCCGCAAATGAGGCGGTCCATCGGGTGGTCGCTCTCCATATCGGCCTTCACCTCGGCCAAGGTCTTGATCTGGTCGGGGGTGTCTTCGTAGATGAACGACGATTCCAACGTGCTTTGCAGGTAGCTGTCGGGCGAGTAGGCGAACCCCTTCTTGGCTTTCCGTTCGGAGTAGAGCTTGATTAGATCGATAGCTAACTCCTTGACACGCTTCTTGGTGCGCTCCTTGAGTTTCTCCCACGTGCCGGAGCTCAAGCGGTGGATGGTCGGCGGGGTGCCGTCCTTGCCGACGTATTTGCTGATTTTGTGCAGCGCGTGGATACTCAGGTAGATGGTGTCGCCGTCCTTGTAGCTGATTTTGATGACCTCCTGCGTGCTGTCGCCCATCTGCTTTTTCTCCAACCCCTGGTACACGCCGACGCCGTGGTCGATGTGGGTCACATAGTCGCCGGGTTGCAGGTCGTAGATCTCCCGGAGGGTCAGGGCTTCGCTCTTCTTGTAGCGGTCGTTGAGCACCATGCGCTGGAACTTGTTCCAGAACTGATGGTCGGTGTACAGGGCGATTTTATGGTCCGCGTCGGTGAAACCTTCGTGCACCACTTGGCGGATGGGGGTGTAAAGCTGCTCAATCTTGAATGCGGCCTCGTTCTGGCGGTTGTACTTCTCCAATATGTCGAGCATCACCTTGTAGAGACGGTCGAGCTGCGACTGCGTCTCCGACAGGAAGTAGTTCTGGATGCCATGTTCCAGATTGTCAATCCATTCCAACAGGAGATAGTCGAAACTCTTGTCGAAATCGTGCTGCGGCTGCATGTTGAACTCCAACGCAAGGGCGGGGGAGGTGATTTCGGCGGTGTTGACATACACCCGCTGGAAATTCGCCACCGCCTTCAGGAAGGCCTTCTTGTTGATGATGGGAATCTCATTGGTGGTAAAATACGCATTGTCAACAATATCCTGATAGGCCGTGTGGATGGTGGAGGCGATGTTGGCGGCGTGCATCTGCCAAATCACGCTGTTCTCGGGAAGGACGGCGAAGAACGGCACGCGCTCGCCGGATTCGGACTCTTTTTGCGAGATGGGGGTCATGATGTAGATGTGATCCACCTCTCGGATAGAGAGTTGCGTTTCAGGATTGAAGAACCGTATGGATTCGATGCGGTCGCCCTCGAACTCGATACGGATAGGGTATTCTTCGGAGTAGGAGAAGATGTCGAAGATGTTGCCGCGCCAGGCGAACTGCCCCGGCTCATAGACGAAGTCCTCCGGCAGGTATTCCAATTCGTAGAGCTTGTTCAGGAAATCGTCGGTGAGAATCTCCTCGCCGCGTTTCACGGAGAAGGATTTCCGGTCGATATAGTCCTGGGTGACCACGGTTTCCGCCACGCCTTCGGGGTAGGAGACGAGGATGAGTGGTTGCGTGTCCGGGATCGACAGCTTGTGCAGGATTTCGGCGCGGAGTTTCACGTTGGAGAGGTCGGTTTCCCCCCAGCGGCTGTTGCGCTTGTAGGATGACGGCAGGTAGAGTACCCGTTTCTCCTGCAGGGATTTACTGCGGTCGTTGAGCAGTATCTCCATATCGTTGTAGAAAAAGGCGGCCTCCTCGCTGTCGCGGAAGAGGAGCAGCTGCGTGTCGGGGGATTTCTCGGCCGCAAGCGCCGCGATGAAGGCGAGAGCGGAGCCCTTGATGCCGTTCACCGCCACAACCGTGTCCTTCTGCCGAAGTCCGAGCAGCTTCGTAAGTTGCTCGACATCAGTTATGTAATATCTCTTTTTAAGCTCTTCTAACGTCATAATCAAATTGGGTGCGAAAATACGAAATTTGACATTGCCTTTGACTAATCACATTGACATTGACAATGCCGCGAAAGTCAAAGTCGAAGTTCAATGTAAAAAATGTATTTTTGCGCCCTAAAATTACCGACTATGAGCAGAGGATTTGTCAAAGAGGGCGACCAAGAAGAGGTCCCGATGCTGACCCCGAGGGCGTTTTTGCCCCCCGGAGTTGAGAACTTCGTCACTACCGCAGGATTGGAGGCACTGAAGGCCGAGCGCGAGGAAATTCTCAACGAGCGCAAGCAGTACGAGGGGGTCGATAACAACGACGCGCGCGTCAACAACAACTATCTGACGGGCAAGCTCCGTCTGCTTGAGGAACGCATCCACTCCGCTCGTGTGCTTGACTATGATCCGCAGCGGCAGGATGACGTCGCTTTCGGGGCTACCATCAAATTCAAGAATTTGAAAAACAACCAGATAGCGCAATACCAGATTGTCGGGGTGGATGAAGCCAACATCATGCAAGGCAAGATCTCGTTTCTCTCCCCGTTGAGCAAGGTGCTGATGAACAAAAAGGTCGGTGATACCGTCACATTCAAGACCCCGCAGGGCGAAGTCGGAATGGAAATCCTGGAAATTTCTTAGAACCCCACCCGCACGCCAAAGTGGATCTTTCCCGTCTTGAATGAGATTTTGTTCCCCATTTGTCTCGGCAACGCGTATTCGAAGTAGAAGACGCCGCTGCGCACACCCACATTGACGCCTAAACCGAATCCGAAGGGTGTGTCAAACAGGTAGTTGTTGTATCCTTGCTGCTCGTAAACCCCTCCGTCGAAGAAGACGTGCACGTCGGAGTTGCGTCCGAAAAGGTAACGCAGCTCGGCCGCGTAGAGCAGGTAGGTGCTGGCGTACAGCTCGTTCTCGGTGAAGCCCCGGATTTTTCCCTCCCCGCCGATCTTGAACATCTCGTTGCGGTAGTGCGGACCTGCCAACATACTGCCTCCCTGCGTCCGCAACATCAAGATAAACTGCTTGTAGATAGGGATATAGCCAGTTATTCCACCCGTGATCCGATAGGAGGTCTTCACCAACTCCATACTTTCGAGTTCCGATTCGTCAACGGAAAGGCCTGGCTCTAAGGTTCGTCGTCCGGCTGCCACGTCCGCGATCAGGTCGAAGCCGCGTGTTGGCTGGTAAGGAAAATCGACCTGCTTGATACGTAATCCCAACCCGTAAAGGATGTTACGGTGCCCCATACAAGAGGTGTCTGTGGGTGTGCCCGTCGTGGAACTGCCTAACAGTTGCGATTGCGTGAAGTCGATGTACGGACGCAGGTAGCTGTCGTGCCGGAAATGGTATGGGATGCCGAAATGATAGTTCAGCGTCAGGTAGGTGGTGTCCTGCTTGTCGAGCCGGAAGTGCCCGTCGAGGCCGAAACGTGTGCGGAAAAGGTAGGGAAACTCCGCGTCCATGTTCAGGTACTGGGAGTAACGCTCGCAGCTGCGCCACTCCAAGGAGATTCGCTCCCCAAGGCGGAAGATGTTTTGCAACGACAGCGAGAGCTCGCCGTTGATGGCCAACTTTCCCGTCTGTTCGTTCACCGGCTGGAACCCGATGTAGCCGTCGAAACGGTTCACCGGCCGCTTGTCGAGATAGACGTATAGCAACGTTTTCTCCTCTTCGAAGGAGATTCCCGGGGCCTGCACGACCGTGGCGAACGGCAATTCCGACAGCTTCCGGGCGACCTCTTGCACGGTTTTCTCCGAATAGGGCGCTTTCCGCCGCAGTCCTAAATAGGGCCAAAGGAAGCTCTTGCTCAGCTTGATATTCCCCTTCAGCACGATGGAGTCGATGCGGGTGTAGCGACCGCGGTCGATGTGCATTACATACAAGGGGGTGGTGTCGTTCTCCCATTCGGTGGTGAGGTTTACGGATGCGAACGGATATCCGTGGTTCTCAAGATATTGCAGAATCTTTTCAGCGTTCTGAGGATAGTTTTCCAACGTCAATGTCTGCGTTTTCCGGCCTAACACTTTCGCTGCTTGCAACAATTCCACATCGGTTTGGTTTATGGTGATGTACGGCGATTGGCCAAACACGAAAACCGTGCTCAGCAGCAAAAAAGCCTCAATAACCCATAACCTATAACCCATAATCTACAACCACTAACCATTGAAGAGCGAAAGGGCCTCGCCGACGACGAAACAGCTGCCGGTGATGAAGATGACATCTTCGTCCGTGGCGGCGGCTTTCGCAGCCTTAATGGCTTCTTCCACAGAAGGATAGGTGTTGCAGGCAAGTCCTTGCTCCCGCATCTTCGCGGCGAGCTTTTCTTGGTCCATCGCCCGCTCAATGTGGGCACGGCAGACGTAGTATGTGAACTCTTTGCGCAGAAGCGGCAGGATGTGGTCGATGTCCTTGTCGTTCACCATGCCGAAAACCACGTGGACCTTGCTCTTGTAGGAAGTCCGTTCTTCGTAGATGTTGAACATGGATTGCTTCAGGCAGGCGTAGTTGTGGCCCACGTCGCAGAGGATACGGGGCTTTCCCGACAGCCGTTGCCAGCGACCGATAAGGCCTGTGTTCGCCTGCATGTTTTCGACAGCTTCCCCGATTTTGTCCTCCTGGATGTTGAGAATGAACTCCAGCACTTTCGCGGCTTGAAAGAAGGTGAGAATGTTTTTGTCCTGATAGTGCGCCTTGAACGGGGTGTAGATGGTATAGACTTTTTTGTGGGTCTCTTTGTCACGGATTTCTAAGCAACCTCTATTGTTGATGGTTTCGTAGTTGACGTCGGCGGGGAACATCGGCGCGTCGTGCTTCAGAGCCACGTCTTCGAAAACGGGGAAGCTTTCCGGGTCGTATTCCCCGATGACCACGGGAGTCTTGTCCTTGATGATACCAGCCTTCTCGTAGGCGATCTTCGCGATGGTGTCGCCCAACAACTGCGTGTGTTCCAACGAGATGTTGGTGATGACGGAGAGTAGGGGAGTGATGACGTTAGTGGAATCCAACCGTCCGCCGAGCCCAACCTCGATGACGGCGAAATCGACCTGCTGCTTGGCGAAATAGTGGAACGCCAACGCGGTGGTAATCTCAAAGAAAGAGGGTTCCAAATGGGCGAACTTCTCTTGGTATTCTTCGAAGAAGGCCAGTACATCCTCCACGGGAATCATCGCCCCGTCAATACGGATGCGCTCGCGAAAATCAACGAGATGCGGCGAGGTGAAGAGCCCTGTCTTATAGCCAAGTTCTTGGAAATAAGAGGAAAGGAACGACGATACGGAGCCTTTGCCGTTGGTGCCGGCCACGTGCACGCAGCGCAGGTTCCGCTGCGGGTTGCCGATAATGTCCAGGAGGGCTTCGATGTTTTCGAGGCCTTCCTTGTATGCCGCGCTCCCGACCTTGTGGTACATCGGGTAGGCGGTGAAAATGCGGTCTAATATTTCGTGGTAAGTTTGCATTTATTGTGGAAGGATTAGACAGTTAGCAGTTAGTAGTTAGTAGTTAGTAGTTGGTAGTCGATGTCAAAAGTCAGTAGCCGATCACCCCACGCTTCCCGACAGCGTCAGGCTCAGCAGCTTCTGCGCCTCCACGGCGAACTCCATCGGCAGCTTGCTGAGCACCTCTTTGGCGTAGCCGTTGACGATGAGGCTCACGGCGTTCTCCTGGTCGATGCCGCGCTGCTGGCAGTAGAAAAGCTGGTCGTCGGAGATCTTCGAGGTGGTGGCCTCGTGCTCCAGCACCGAGCTGGAGTTGGCGCACTGCAGGTCGGGCCAGGTGTGCGCGCCGCACTTGTCGCCCATCAGCAGCGAGTCGCACTGCGAGAAGTTGCGGGCGTTCTCGGCGTTCTTATCGACCCGCACGAGTCCGCGGTAGCTGTTCTGGCTGTGGCCTGCGGAGATGCCCTTGGAGACGATCAGACTGCGGGTGTTGCGGCCCAAGTGGATCATCTTCGTGCCCGTGTCGGCCTGCTGGTAGTTGTTGGTGACGGCCACGGAGTAGAACTCGCCCACGCTGTTGTCGCCCTTGAGGATGCAGCCCGGATACTTCCACGTGATGGCCGATCCGGTCTCCACCTGCGTCCATGAAATCTTGGAGTTCGCGCCCTTGCAGAGACCGCGCTTGGTGACGAGGTTGTAGATGCCGCCTTTGCCGTTCTTGTCGCCCGGATACCAGTTCTGGACAGTCGAGTACTTGATTTCCGCGTCCTTGATGGCGATGAGTTCCACCACGGCGGCGTGCAGCTGGTTCTCGTCACGCTGCGGGGCGGTGCAGCCCTCCATATAGCTCACGTACGCGCCCTCGTCGGCGATGAGCAGCGTGCGCTCGAACTGGCCGGTGTTGGCCGCGTTGATGCGGAAGTAGGTGGAAAGCTCGATGGGACAGCGCACCCCCTTGGGGATGTAGCAGAAGGAGCCCTCGCTGAAGACCGCCGAGTTGAGGGCGGCGAAGAAGTTGTCGGTGTAGGGGACCACGGTGCCGAGGTACTGCCGCACTAAGTCGGGATGCTCGCGCACGGCCTCGCCGAAGGAACAGAAGATGATGCCGTACTTCTTCAGCGTGTCGGAGAAGGTGGTCTTCACGGAAACGGAGTCCATGACCGCGTCCACGGCCACGCCCGCCAGCACTTTCTGCTCTTCGAGGTTGATACCCAACTTGTTGAACGTATCGACCAGCTCGGGATCGACCTCGTCCATTGAGGCGAGCTGTTTCTTCTTCTTGGGAATGGCCAAGTACCGGATGTCTTGGTAGTTGGGTTTCTCGAACTCGAGATGTCCCCAGTCGGGCTCTTCCAAGGTGGTCCAGTAGCGGTAGGCCTTCAGCCGGAACTCCAGCAGCCAGTCGGGTTCGCCCTTGCGCTGCGAAATCCGCCGCACGATCTCCTCGTTCAGCCCTTTCGGGAAATCCTCGATATCAATGTCCGACACGAAACCGTATTCGTATTCCTTGTCGGTGATGTCTTTCAATATGTCCTTTTGTTCGGTCTCTTCCTGTTTCATTTCTTTCTTGAATGGTTATAGGTTTTTGGTTATGGGTTATAGGTTATGGGTTATTGAAGTTTGAGGGTAGTCGAGGGTGAATCGTTCCTTCATCGTCTCAAAAGCGGCGGCAAAGATACGATTTTTCGGGATTGCCGGCGGTTTTTATTTTGGGTGAGCCGGCGCGTAGGAGGCGACGCTTCCAAGCGTCGCGAAATTGCATCAGACGGGTTAAGACGGCTGTTTATTTTCAAGGGCCGATGCCTCTATAGGCATGAGCCAACGCCTGTAGGGGCGTGAGGCAACCCCTGTAGGGGCGTGAGGCAACCCCTGTATACGCATAACCCCGAGAATAAACTCAAGAGCCGATGAGTATAATCTCTTCGATGTGCCGAATTAGGTTGTCAGTTTTGTATTTTGCGACTGATCTGGGTTGAAGGGCGGATCATTGCTCCATCAAAAATCTCGACGCCTCGATGCCTGCCATGCTGCCGGTGCCGGCGGCGATGACGGCCTGGCGGAAGACGGGGTCCTGCACGTCGCCGGCGGCGAACACGCCCTCGACGTTGGTCTTCGTGCTGTCGGGCTTCGTGACGATATAGCCCTGCTCGTTCATGTCCAACTGTCCCACAAAGAGTTCGGTGGTCGGCACCACGCCGATGGCCTCGAACACGCCATCTACTTCCAAGGTGCGCTCCTCGCCGGTCTGCGCGTGCTTCACCTTCAGACCCGTCACCTTCTTGATGAACCCTTTCTGCTCGCCGGTGATCTCCACGGGCACGTGGCTCCACACCACCTCGATGTTCGGAGTCGCCAGCACGCTCTTCTGCAGCGCGACGGTGCCCCGGAACTGGTCGCGGCGGTGCACGATATAGACCTTCGTGCAGAGCTGCGACAGGTAGAGGGCGTCTTCCAGTGCGGTGTCGCCGCCGCCGATGACCACGGTGGTCTTGTTGCGGAAGAAGTTGCCGTCGCAGGTGGCGCAGGTGGAGACCCCGAAGCCGCGGAACTCCTCCTCGCCGGGCAGGTGCAGCCAGCGTGCGCTCGCACCCGTGGCCACGATGACCGTCTCCGCGATAATCTCCTCACCGTCATCCAGTTGGCAGTGGAACGGACGGCTGCTGAAATCGACCTTTGCAACGCTCTTGGGCTGCATCTCCACACCCAGTTTCAGCGCCTGCTCGCGCAGCTTGTCCATGATGACCGGACCGCCCGCGCCACCCGGGAATCCCGGGAAATTCTCCACTTCGTTGGTGATGGTCAGCTGACCGCCCTGCTGCATGCCCTCGATGAGAAGGGGTTTCAGGTCGGCACGTGCCGTATATACGCCGGCCATGTAACCTGCGGGACCGGAACCGATGATGAGACATTTTACTTCTCTTGCCATATCTTTCTGAATTATAAGTGTTTGCAATTGATTTGGAATCGTGAATACAACGCTGCGAAGATACGTTTTTTTAGGCAACTTTACCGAAAAAAATTGTATCTTTGCCGATTGTTTAAAATATGGTAAAAACATGGTAAAACCGTCTATTCCAAAAGGCACACGCGATTTCACGCCCGTCGAGATGATGCGGCGCAATTATATTTTCGACACTATCCGCTCGGTATTCCACCGGCACGCCTGTCTCCCCATCGAGACGCCCGCCATGGAGAACCTCTCCACCCTTATGGGCAAGTACGGCGAGGAGGGCGACCGGCTGCTCTTTAAAATCCTCAACTCCGGCGACTTCACCAAAGGAGTGGATTTTCAGAATGATGAGCAGAGCGTGAACCATCTTGCTTCGCAGCTTTGCGAGAAGGGCCTCCGCTATGACCTCACCGTGCCGTTCGCGCGGTTCGTGGTGCAGCACCAGGGCGAGCTCACCTTCCCGTTCAAGCGCTACCAGATGCAGCCCGTGTGGCGCGCCGACCGTCCGCAGAAGGGCCGCTACCGCGAGTTCTACCAGTGCGACGTCGATATCATCGGCAGCAACTCCCTGCTCAACGAGGTCGAACTGGTGGAGATCACCGGCGAGGTGTTCCGCGCCTTCGGCATCGACATCGTGATGAAAATCAACAACCGCAAGATCCTCACGGGCATCGCCGAGATTTTCTGCAATGCCGACCAGGTGACCGACCTCTGTGTGGCGTTGGACAAACTCGACAAGATCGGCCGCGAGGCGGTATGCGCGGAGATGCTGGAACGCGGCATCGCCCAAACCTCCATCGACGGACTGTCGCCCCTGTTCGAGCTCGGCGGACTTTCCAACCATGAGGTTCTCGACAAGCTGGCCACGATGCTGTCGGCTTCCGAGACCGGCATGAAGGGTGTCGAGGAGCTGCGTACGGTGTTGGATTATGTTGCCAAGTTGCAGATACCCATACAGTTGGAAGTCGATGTTACGCTCGCCCGCGGGTTGAACTACTACACCGGCGCCATCTTCGAGATCAAGGCGAAGGATGTGGCGATGGGCAGCATTTCCGGCGGCGGCCGCTACGACAACCTCACCGGCATCTTCGGGTTGAAGAACATGTCGGGCGTGGGCATCTCCTACGGTGCGGAGCGCATTTACGACGTGCTCAACGAGTTGAACCTTTTCCCGCCGTACATCATGACCCCCATCACCGCGATGTTCGTGAACTTCGGCGGCGACGACGAGCTGTACGCCCTGCAAGGTCTCAAACGCCTCCGCGACGCGAACATCCCCTCCGAAATCTACCCCGACCCCGTGAAGATGGGCAAGCAGATGAACTACGCCAACGCCAAGGGCATCCCTTACGTCATCATGGCCGGCGAGAACGAACGCTCCCAGGGCGTGTACACCCTCAAGAACATGCAGACCGGCGAGCAGCAGGCCCTGCAGATTGACGATATTATCGGAATATGGATGAAGAACCCAAAATAGAAGAGACCACCCCCTCGACTCCGAAGAAACGCCATTCGTTCCGTGCCAGAATGCGGAAATTCTGGTACACGGTGCTGGAGTACACCCACTTGAAGGATGACACTGACTATGAAGCGACGGTCAAGTACATCTCCGGCAGTGTGGATTTCCGAGGCGTGAACCTCTGGGTCTTGGCTTTCGCCATCATCGTGGCGTCCGTGGGCTTGAATGTGAACTCCACGGCGGTCATCATCGGCGCCATGTTGATTTCGCCCATTATGGGACCCATCACGGGCATCGGTCTCGCGGTGGGAATCCTGGACGAGGAGCTGTTGAAGCGTTCCCTGCGGAACCTCTTCCTTATGGTGATCATCAGCTTGTTGACCTCGACGCTGTACTTCCTGATTTCCCCGCTGACCGAGGCGCAGTCGGAGTTGCTGGCGCGCACTCGGCCCTCGATATTCGATGTCTTCATCGCCTTTTTCGGCGGATTGGCGGGCATCGTGGCCACCTCGCGCAAGAGCCAGCCGTTCACGGTGATCTCCGGCGTGGCCATCGCCACTGCGTTGATGCCACCGCTCTGTACGGCAGGTTACGGCTTGGCTACCTGGCAGTTGCGCTACTTCGGCGGCGCCTTCTACCTCTTCTTCATCAACTCCTTCTTCATCGCCTTCGCCACGTTCATCATGGTGCGCTTCCTCGATTTTCCGGAGAGCCGCTATATGGATGACTCCCGTCTCAACGCGGTGAAGCGGATGATCTACGCCTTCGCCATCCTGGTGATGATTCCCAGCGTGGTGATCGCCATCAACCTCGTGCGCGAGTCGGCCTTCAACTCGCAGGCCATCAAATTCGTGAACGAGATCCAACAGACTCCGTACTTCGAGGATGTGCAGCTCATCGACCACAAGCGGGAATACAGCAACAAGTCGCAGACCCTCACTTTGCGGGTCATCGGCAAGCCACTCTCGAACGAAGATATTGCGCATATCCAGTCCTTGATGCAGACCGCCTACGGTCTCGACCATACCAAGTTGATCGTCAAGCAGATGGAAGGAATGATGAACATCAAGCAGCAGAACCAAGTCATCGAGGACATCATCGACAAGAAGGATGCGGTGATCGCCCAGCAGGACTCCACCATCGTGGCGTTGCGCACGGAGCTGCACAAGCTCACCGGCTCGTCGGAGAACACCGAGCAGCTGGTGAGGGAGATCTATTCGCAGCAGGCGGACATCGAGCAGGTGGCGATCCTGTCGATGGAGTGCTACGACACTCAGACCCTGGAGCACAAGTCGGTGCCGGCCATCTATCTGCGATGGAAGGACGGCAGGCGCCATCCCGACGCGGAGCGCCGTTTGGTCGAGTGGCTGAAGGTGCGCTTGGGCGTGGAGGAGATCGAGGTGGTGCGGATGGATTCTTGATGTTTTTTGTACTTTTGCCCCCGTTATAGAATAAGTTTAAAGTTTAAATATAAGATTATGAAGAAACAACTATCCCTGATTTCTGTGTTTTTCGTCTTTTTGGCGATGGGCTTCGGCGACGCCGCCGGCCAGCTGGTCTCCGTGGTGGAGAAGGCCTTTAACGTCACCCCTTTCACTGCGTCGCTGGTCTCCCTCTCGGGTATGATCATGTTCGGTGTGCTGTCGGTGCCCACCGGCGTGTGGCAGTCCAAGATCGGCAAGAAGAAGATGCTCACCATCGGTCTGATCCTCTTCCTCGCCGGCGCAGTGCTTCCCATCCTCGCCTTCAACTTTCCAATTATCCTGTTGGCGGTACTGCTGATGGGCGCGGGCGCCACGATCCTGCAAGTCTCCGGCAACCCGCTGATCCGTGATGTTTCGGACGAGGGCAAGTACTCTAGCATGCTCTCCTTCGCGCAGTCGCTGAAAGCCATCGGCACGCTCTCCACATCGCTGATTCTCGTTCTCATCGGCACCTCGCTGATGAAGTACGGCTGGTTCTCGTTCACCCCCGAAGGCGGCGAGACCATCGATATGGGCTTCCGCATCCTCTTCCCGATTTTCGCGGTGGTGCTGCTCATCACGCTCGTGATGGTCGTGGTGTTCGTGCCCGAGAATGTCAGCAAGTCCGATGAGAAGCCGACCACGCTGGGCAACTGCATTCGCGCGCTCGGTAACCCGTTCATCCTGATGATGTTCCTCGCCATCTTCTTCTACTGCGGTGCGGAGGCCTCTATGTTCAACCGTATTCCCTCGATTCTGAGTGAGAACGCGAGCGTGACCCCGGCGATGGGCAACATCGTGCTGATTATCTCCCTCTTTGTAGGCCGTTTCCTCGGCGGTGTCATCCTGCAGAAGATGAGCGCCAAGAAGTTCCTCGGCATCACGGTGGCCATCTCGATTATCGGCAACCTGCTGCTCTTCCTGCCCTACAACACCTTCACCACTTGGTTGAGCTTCATCCTCATCGGTATCGGTTTCGCCAACATCTTCCCGTTGGTCTTCTCCATCTGCGTGGACCACAAGCCGGAGATGTCGAACGAGATTTCGGGTCTGATGACGACGGCCATCGTGGGTGCCGCCATCGTTCCGCTGCTCACCGGTGCCATGGCCGGCGTGGGCATCCGCTACGCCTTCATCGTGCCGCTTGCCTGCCTGTGCTACCTCTGCTTCGTGACGGCACGCGTTTCGAAGGAGAAATAATAAAACCTTTCCTTGAGCGGCTCCGATAGGGGCAAGAGCTCAGTAGGGGTACAAAATGAAAATCAAGAACAATGAACAATATGAAAAAACTAACACTCCTTCTGATTACAGTCCTGACCGCGACATTCGCGTTCGCGCAGTCACAGTACGTCAACCCGTTGGTGGGCACCGACGGGCACGGCCACACCTATCCCGGCGCCATCCTTCCGTTCGGCGCCATCCAGCTCAGCCCCGATACCCGTTTGGAGGGCTGGGACGGCTGTTCCGCCTACCATTACAGCGACAACCGCATCTACGGTTTCTCGCACACCCATCTGAGCGGCACCGGCTGCGAGGACTACGGCGACATCCTCGTCACCCCGTTCGTCGGGGAACCCTCCGTCATCAACGAGAAGTACGCCCTCGCGTTCTCCCACGACAATGAGAAGGCTACTCCCGGCTACTATGCGGTGACCTTCAACAACGGTCTTCTCGCCGAAATGACCACCTCCAACTATGTGGGCGTGCACCGCTACACCTTCCCTAAGAACCTCAAGAACGGAAAACGCGGCATCATCGTCGATCTGAAACACCGCGACAAGACGCTGGAGAGCTATATGACCCAAAAGGCCAATGACTTGGTGGGATTCCGTCGCTCCAAAGCTTGGAATGATGACCAATACTGCGCTTTCTCCCTCAAGACTTCTGTGACACCTATGGAAGTGGTCTATTATCAGGACGACAAGCCCGTGAATGTCAAGGAGATAAAAGGCACCAACTGCAAGGCTGTCCTCTATTTTGATGAGAAGGTGACGCAGGTGGTGGTCAAGGTGGCCATCTCTGCCGTCGATATGGAAGGGGCCGTCAACAACCAGACCGAGGTTCAGGGTTTCGACTTCGACAAGGTGCATAAACATGCGACGGATGTCTGGAACAAGGAGCTGGGCAAAATCCAGGTCGAATCCAAGAATACCGAATATCTACGGACGTTCTATACCGCGATGTACCACTGCTTCACCTCGCCGTATCTCTACTCCGACCTCGACGGCCGCTACCGTGGCGCTGACCAAAAAGTCCACCGTGTGGAAGGCGAAAAGAAAATCTATACCGTCTTTTCCTTGTGGGATACCTACCGTGCTCTGCACCCGCTGCTCAACATCATTGACCGGAAACGCAGCGCGGATTTCCTCTACACCTTCATGAACCAGTATCGCCAGCAGGGCTACCTGCCGATGTGGGAGCTCTCGTCGTTTGAGACGTGGTGCATGATTGGCTACCACGCTGTGCCGGTGGTGCTGGATGCTTACGTGAAAGGCATCAAAGACATCCCTGCCAACGAGATGCTGGAGGCGATGATTGCCACCGCTAATCTCAACAAGCTCGGTCGTCCCGAATATGTGAAATACGGTTTCGTGCCCGGCGATATGGAGAACGAGTCTGTCTCCAAGACGTTGGAGTATGCCTACGACGACTGGTGCATCGCAATGTTTGCACAAGCCATTGGAAACCAGAAGGTTTACGATGAATATATCCATCGTGCGCAGTCTTACAAGAATATTATGGATCCCAGCGGTTTCATGCGCGGCAGAATGAACGGCGGCTTCATGACCCCGTTCAACCCCCGCGAGGTCAACAACTTCTACACCGAAGCCAATTGTTGGCAATACACGACGTATGTGCCGCACGATTTCAACACCTTCATTGATATGATGGGCGGACAGCGCAAGATGGAGCTCTTCCTCGATCGCCTTTTCAACTCTTCCTCTGAAATGGCGGGCCGCGCACAGGCTGACATCACCGGTGTCATCGGGCAGTACGCCCACGGCAATGAGCCGAGCCACCATGCCGTCTATCTCTACAACTTCGTGGGCCGTCCCGACAAATGCCAGGAACTCGTCAAGCGGATTCTCACTGAGCTCTACACCTCCAAACCGGACGGTCTGTGCGGCAATGAGGACTGCGGCCAGATGTCGGCATGGTATGTCCTGAGTGCCATGGGATTCTATCCGGTCTGTCCCGGCAACAACCAATACGTCATCGGTTATCCGTTGTTCGACAAGGTGAAGCTCTCTCTTGAGAACGGGAAATCGGTGGTTATCAGCAAGGATTGCGACAAACCCTACATCCAGTCTGTGAAACTTAACGGCAAACCGCTGAACCGTTCCTACATCACCTACGAGGAGCTGGCCAACGGCGCCGAATTGGCCTTCACTATGGGCGACAAGCCGAGCGAGACTTGGGGCAAGGGCAGCGGCAACATGCCTGTGACGCGTATCGAGCCGAAGATGGCTATCGTGCCGGTGCCGGTATTCTCCACCGACAAAGTCTCCTTCCAAGACAAAACCCGCGTTGCGATTTCAGTTCCCAAAGTGATGGATATGAGTGCGAGAAAAATGGTGGACGGGAAGTCGAAAGAGGCTGTCAAGTCGCAATCGGAAAGACCCACTGACGCGGTGCGGATGCAGGCTGTGCCTGTCGGCGGCGAGGACACATACGAGATTTTCTACACCACCGACGGACGCGAGCCTTCGCCCAAGACCGGCATCCGTTACACAGGTCCGATTGCTGTGGACAAGGACGTGACCATCAAGGCCGTGGCGGTGGACATCAAGGGACGTACCAGCAAGGTGGCGGAGGCGCATTACGTGCGTTACACCCGCGACAAGGATTTGACGTATGTCACGAAGCCCAATCCGCAATACTACGCCGGTGGCGATGCGGGACTGGTGGACAACCAGCGCGGAAAGGTCAACTACCGTATCGGCGGCTGGCAAGGCTTCACCACGGACTGCGAGCTTGTCATCGACCTTCGCGAGAAGAAACCTATCAGCAGGGTAGGGGCAGGCGTCTTGGAAGAGCAGCGTGCTTGGATTTTCTTCCCGACAGGTATGGAAGTGTATGTCTCCGACGACGGCAAGAATTTCAAGTCCTTCGGAGACACGAAAGTGAATGTGTCGCGCACAGAGAATGCTCATATCCAAGATATTGAGGTCAGAGGCAAAGCTGAGGCTCGCTATGTGAAGATTGTCATCAAGAACTACGGCAAGCTTCCCGAGTGGCATCTCAGCGCAGGCGAACAGGCGTGGCTTTTCGTGGACGAAGTGTGGGTGAAATAGAGGGCGCAGGCGGGCGTTCTCGCTCGTCGGAAAGAACCGCACCATTTTCCCTGCCGTTCATATCCTAAAATTTCGCATATTTGCAGCCTGTTTTTATACGGCGTAATTTTGTCAGTAAATTAAACTAAATAAGTAAGTATGAACATTGTAGTTTGTATCAAGCAAGTTCCGAACACGAACGAAATCAAGATCAACCCCGAAACCGGGACGTTGATCCGCGACGGTGTGCCGAGCATCATGAACCCCGATGACAAGGGTGGTTTGGAGATGGCTCTCCGTCTGAAGGACCAGTACGGTGCCAATGTCACCGTCATCACGATGGGCCCTCCGCAAGCCGACGCCATCCTTCGCGAGGCTTTTGCCATGGGTGCCGACCGCGCCATCCTGCTCACCGACCGTAAGTTCGCGGGTGCCGACACGCTGGCCACCTCATACGCTTTGGCCGGTGCCATCAAGACCCTCGACTACGACCTGATCATCGCCGGTCGTCAGGCCATTGACGGCGACACCGCCCAGGTGGCTCCCGAAATGGCGGAACATCTCGGCCTTCCGCAGGTTTCTTACACCGTGGATCTCAAATACGCCAACGGACTTTGCACCGTGAAGAAAGAGACCGAAGAGGGTTACCAGATCCTCGAGGTGCCCACGCCGTGCGTGCTCACCGTCCTGGCCACCGCCAACCAGCCCCGCTATATGACCGTGAAGGGCATTATGGAGGCCTTCGACAAAGAGGTGGAAATCTGGACCGCCGACAAGATCGATGTGGATCCCAACCGTTTGGGTCTCAAGGGTTCCCCGACCCGTGTGAAGAAGTCCTTCACCAAACCGCAGAAATCTCCCGGCCAGGTCTATGAGGTCGATGCCGAAGAAGCGGTGGGTATCATCATCAGCAAACTGAAAGAGAAATTCATCATCTAATCCCAAAACAACAGAAAAATGGAAAAAACCGATTATAAAAACGTATTTGTATTCGCTGAACAACGTGACGGTATCATCCAATCTGTTGCGTTGGAACTGCTTGGCAAGGCTCACGAGCTCGCCGGCGTGCTGAATGAGAAGGTGGTGGCCGTCCTGCCCGGACACAACATCGCCAAACACGCCCAAATGCTCATCGAATATGGTGCCGATGAAGTTATCTGCATCGACGAGCCCGAATTGAAAGACTATCTTACCGAACAATATGCGCAAACTATCTGCCAGGTGGTGGAGAAGTTCAAACCCAGCATCCTGATGATTGGCGCCACCACCATCGGTCGCGACCTCGGTCCGCGTTTGGCTGCCCGCCTCACCACGGGCCTCACCGCTGACTGCACCCGCTTGGAGATTTCCGAGGAGGGTGAGCTGATGATGACCCGTCCGGCTTTCGGCGGCAACTTGATGGCCACCATCATGTGTACGGAGCACCGTCCGCAGATGTCCACCGTGCGTCCCGGCGTGATGCAGAAGATGCAGCGCGATCCCGAGCGCAAGGGCAATGTCATCACCTTCAAGCCTGTGTTCGACAAGAGCAAGTTCCTCGTCCGTATGGTCGAGAACGTGAAGGTTGACAAGGGCAAAATCGACATCACCGAAGCCAAGGTGCTCGTCTCCGGCGGCCGCGGTGTCGGTTGCAAGGAAGGTTTCGAGAAGCTGCAGGCCCTCGCCGACGTGTTCCCGAACGCAGAGGTCTCCTCTTCCCGCGCTATGGTGGATGCCGGCATCATCGACCACGACCGTCAGGTGGGTCAGACCGGCAAGACCGTGCGTCCCGACCTCTATTTCGCTCTCGGTATCTCCGGTGCTATCCAGCACTTGGCCGGTATGGAAGAGTCCGACTTCATCATCGCGGTTAATAAAGACAAGTTCGCGCCCATCTTTTCGGTTTCCGACCTTGGCATTGTGGGCGACCTGAACAAGATCGTGCCGCTGTTGACGACCCGTTTGGCTTCCGAAATCGAGAAGAAATAATCACGAAAAATCTCCGTTGTAGAGACGTGCCTTGGCGCGTCTCTACAATTGTGTTATAACGTCTCTTATGATTGAGGTTCGCGAAATAGAGAAATCCTACGGCAGCCTGCAGGTCCTGAAAAAGGTCTCCCTGTCGATAGAGAACAGCAAAGTGGTGACGATTGTCGGCCCCTCGGGCGCCGGCAAATCGACGTTGCTGCATATCATCGGCACCTTGGACCGACCGGACAGCGGCGAGGTGGTGATCGACGGTGTGAATCTCAGGAGCCTGTCCGATGACAAGCTCTCGGAGTTCCGCAACCGTCACATCGGTTTCGTGTACCAGTTCCACCATCTACTGCCCGAGTTTACGGCGTTGGAGAATGTGGCCATGCCTGCGCTCATTGCCGGGACCAACCGCAAAGACGCCTTCAAGCGGGCGGCGGAGCTTCTTGATTTCCTGAAACTCGCCGACAGGACCGACCATAAGCCTTCGCAGCTGTCGGGCGGCGAGCAACAGCGCGTCTCCGTGGCCCGAGCCTTGATGAACAATCCCGAGCTCATCCTCGCCGACGAACCTTCCGGCAACCTCGACACCGAGAACGCCCGCAAACTCCATGATCTCTTTTTCGTGCTCCGCGACACCTTCCACCAGACATTCCTCATTGTCACCCACAACGAGGAGTTGGCACAACTTTCGGACCGGAAGATTGTGCTGCAAGACGGAGTCGTAATTAGTAATTAGCAGTTAGTAGTTAGTAGTTGTGATAAAAGTCAAAGCAATGAGATATCTAAAGAAACTTACCATCATTCTCGCTGTTACCGTCACCATGCTCTTCATGGGCGGATGTGGTCTGGCCCAGCTGATCAACCTCATAAACTGCAAGTTCAGTTTGGCGAATATCAGCGATATCACGTGGGCGGGCATCAATATCAGCAATATCAGGAGTGTGAGTGATTTGCAGTGGTCCGACCTGCAGAAAGCGTACCAGGCCATCAAGAACAAAGACTTCCGGATTGGCTGCAACGTCAATGTGAATGCGAAGAATGAGACGACCCAACCGGCGAAATTGTGCGCATACGACTACGATCTCTTCTTGGAGGGCTCTTCTATCGCACAAGGAAGCAGTACGACGCAGACCACTCTCATCAATCCGCAGAGCACCGCGTTGATACATGTTCCGCTGAGTATGGATCTGTACAACATCTTCAAGAACGGTGATGCGAAAAACGTCATCAATCTAGCCCGCAACCTGATGGACTACGGCAACGGCACCGAGTCGAATGTCAAGGTGAAGTTCACGCCTTATATCAACAGTGCAAACGGCACGGGCAAGGGCGCAAAGCTGCCTACGATAACTTTAAATAAAACCTTTCAGTAAAAACCAAAACTTATGATTCAAAGAGTTCAATCCATCTTTTTGTTGATAGCGACTATTATCCCCATCGTGTTGATTTTCATCCCGTTTGGGTACGTCGATACCGAAATGGCGCGCTACGTCTATAATTCCATCTCCTTGAAGGAGATGATTCCCGACGGAGCCTCTGTCATCCGCCTTTACTACTTGGCTTTCTGTCTCGTGCTGACATCCGCCTTGAGCTGCTTCGCGATTTTCCGCTACAAGAACCGTATCAAGCAAATGCAGACAGTCTCGTTCACGATGATTGTCTTCCTGATTAGCCTGTTGTTGATTCTCTGGGTCTGTCCGGACATCATCTTCAAGAAGTTCTTCTCTGCGCGTATGGAAGATTTCATCTTCACGTTCAATTCTGTGCCTTTGCTGATTCTGATTATCGTGGAGGCTGTCTGTCTCTTCTTAGCGAATCGTTTCATCAAGAAAGATGAGGAGCTGGTCCGTTCCGCCGACAGGTTGCGTTAGCATATACATTTATATATAATATAAAAGCGGACGTCTCCTTTGAGAGGAAACGTCCGCTTTTCGTTTGCGGAAGAGGGTCTCCGCTATGTGAACAACTTTTCGATTTGCTCTTCGTATTTCTTGATCAGGACATTTCGCTTGAGCTTGAGGGTGGGGGTGAGCTCGCCCGATTGGATGGACCACTCGTGGTTCATCAGCAGGAAGCGTTTCACCTTCTCGGTGTCGCCAAAGAAATTGTTGAAATCATCGACGATTTTCTTGTATTTTTTCTGCACTTCAGGATGCTCGATCATCTCCTCGTTGGTGGTGTAGGGGATGCCTTTGTTGACGCACCAGCTGCGCAGGTCGGCGAAGTTCGGCACGATGAGGGCGGCGGCGAACTGCTTGTTCTCGCCGACCACGAGGATATTGTCGATGAGCGACTCTTCGAGGAATTTGTTCTCGATGATGGTGGGCACCACGTATTTGCCGAAGGCGGTCTTGAACATCTCTTTCTTGCGGCCGGTGATTTTGAGACGTCCTTCGGGTGTGAGCTCCCCGAGGTCGCCGGTGTGCAGCCAGCCGTCGGCGTCGATGACCTCGGCGGTCTGTTCGGGCAGGTTGTGGTAGCCTTTCATCACGTGGGGACCTTTGGTGAGGATTTCGCCATCCTCGGCGATGCGCACGCGGGTGCCGGGGAGCACGGGGCCGGCGGTGCCGATTTCCACGCCACCCTGGAAGAAGTTGCTGACAGCGATAACCGGGGAGGTCTCCGTGGTGCCGTAGCCTTCCAAAACGGGGATTCCCATAGCCCAGAAGACCTTCGAGATGCGGGGCTGAATGGCGGCGCCGCCCGTGACGATGACCTTCAGGTTGCCGCCCAGCGCCTTGTTCCACTGGTTCAGCACCAGCTTGCGCGCCAACTTCAGCCTCCGGTCATAGCGTTTGCCGGGATTGTCGCCATACTGTAACGCTATTTCGTTAGCCCAGAAGAAGATTCTCTGCTTGAACCTGGGCAGTTTATGTCCTTTCGCGAGGATTTTGTCATACACTTTCTCCAGAAGTCGTGGCACCGTCGTGAAAATGTCGGGTTTCAGCTCGACCAAGTTTTCCTGGATTTTGGCCAAGTTCTCGGCGTAGTACACCGGAAGCCCGAGGTATTGCCACGAGTAATTCATCATGCGCTCATAGACGTGGCAAAGGGGGAGGAAGCTCAGAATCCGATTGTTCTCGGAAGTGGGGATGATGGGCAGGATGGCTTCTACATTGGAAAGGAAATTGCGGTGGGTGAGCATCACGCCTTTCGGGAAACCCGTCGTGCCGGAGGTATAGACCAAAGACACCACGTCGTTGGGGGTGATGCTGTCCTTGATCTCCTTGAGGTATTGCGGGGCGGGGTTGGCGCGACCGAGCTCCACAACCTCGTTCAGGTGCTTGTAGCCGCGGAGGTTGCGGAACGTATAGACCTTGTCCTTTAGCTCGGGCTTGTCGTCCAAGATTTGGGTGATTTTGCGGAGCAGATCCCAGCCCGCCACGAAGATGAGCTTCACGTCGGCATCGTTGAAGATGTGGCGGTAGTCGCTCTCACTGATGGTGGGGTAGATGGCCACGTGGACGGCTCCGATCTGCATGATGGCCATGTCGAGGAAGTTCCACTCCGGCCGGTTGGGGGTGATGGTGGCCACGCAGTCGCCTTTCTTGAGGCCGAGCTGCATCAGTCCGTAGGAGAGGTTGTTGACGATCTCCACATATTTGGCGGTGCTGTATTTCACCCAGATGCCGTTCTCTTTGCAGCAGAGGGCGTCTTCTTTCGGGAACTCCTTGAGATCCCGTTCGAGCATATCAAATAGTCTGGTAACTTGCATTTTTTGGTGATTGGTGAATAGTGAATAGTGATTAGTGAGGAGTGAATAGTGAGTTGAGAGGAGTGATTAGTGAGTGGTTAGCGGATGAATACGCCTTTGATGGGGTAGTGGTCGGAGATGAGCCAGCGGCCGTATTTGTCGGAGTCGAGGGTTTGGAAGAGTATGGGAGTGGCGTTTTTGTAGAAGATGTGGTCGATGACGACGTTGTTGGGGGCGTTGCCCCAGCCGTTGAAGGTGCCGCGGTTGTCGGAGACGGGCGCGTCCTTGCGGGCCTGCTTCATCACCTTTTTCAGCGGCTTGAAGATTTCGCTGTTGATGTCGGAGTTGAAATCGCCGGTGAGGAACACGGGGGCCTTCTTGTCGGTGACAATGCTCTTGATGCGTTCGGGGATGAGCTTCAGCGACTCGCGGCGGGCCACCTCACCCACGTGGTCGAGGTGCGTGTTGAAGCAATAGACGTGCTTGCCGGTCTGCTTGTCGCGGAAGTAACCCCACGTCACGATGCGGTTGCAGGCACCGTCCCAACCGCGGGAGCAGACGTCCGGCGTCGCGCTCAGCCAGAAGTCGCCGTGTTCGATGACTTCGTAGCGATCGCTACGGTAGAGGATGGCCATGTGCTCGCCGCCCTGTCTGCCGTCGTCGCGGCCCACACCGATGTATTGGTAGTTGGGAAGACTCTTGTTCAGATAGTCCAGTTGCACGAAGTAGGCCTCCTGCACGCAGAGGAAGTCGGGCTTCTCCATCTGGGCCATCTTGACGCAGCTGGCCTTGCGGTTGTCCCAGATGTTGTCGCCATCGCCCGGGTTGTTGTATCGGATGTTGAAGGAAATCACCGTTACGGTGTCCTTTTGGGCGAAAGCCGGCATGAAGCAGGCGAGGAGGAGGGTGAGGGAGAGGAGGAGGTTTTTCATTTTAATAAGGTTAAAAGGTTAGAAGGTTAGAGGGTTAAAAGGTTAGAGGGTTAGAAGGTTAGAGGGTTAGAAGGTTAATGGGTTATTGTTTCACGAGGGGTTTTGTGATGGTTCCCTGGTCGGTGTTGATGCGGATGAAATACATGCCGGTGGAGAGGTTGGAAACGTCAATCCGGCTCTGTAGCGATGAGTTGCATACGTCAGCCCTTCGGACAATCTTTCCGAAAACATCATACACCTCCATACCCGTCACATTCACATCGCCATCTACCCGCACATCCACATACGATGTCGCGGGGTTGGGATAGAGTGTGACGGCCTTCTCTAGCCGTTCTTCGATGCCCACGTATGGCGTAGCCACGGTAATCCTATTACTCCAAGAGCTCCATGTGCTGTCGCCGCAATCGGCACGCACGGAGAAATCATAATACAAAGGAGAGTGTCCGAAATGATAAGCGGATTCGTAATATATCACAAAGGAGTACTGGAATGTGGCCATATTGGTCTCCACTTCCATCGAACTATACCAATCGCCATTAGCCCCATATCTGACTTGCCAAACACTGACATCCGGAACGTCGTCCCACTCCAAAATAATGTAATCCAACCCAACATCAGTGGCATGCAGGCCTGTAGGCGCACCGCAACTGAGGGTGGTAAAGCTACGTTCATCGCTAAAAACCGTAATGTTGTTGTAGGTGATAAATGCACGGTAATTGTATGTTGTACTTTCATCAAGCCCTTCAAGGGGGAAGGTTAGGGAATAAGAAGTTGTTCCGAGCGAAGGCGTGCCCGCAAAGACAATAGTATAGTCACTGTCATTGGCGGCCCTCCATTCGAAACCGGTGGCCATGATAGGTACATGATATTGATTCGTGAGGTTGGCACGCATTGTGGCCGTATGATTTGTCAATCCAGTGACAGGTTCCGTGACTATCTCAGGGTCTGTTATGACAGGATCGCCTGTATTATTATATACCATCACATCGTCAATATAAATGCCGTTGCCGTTCTGCATACTTTTGCCAGTGAATTTCAGTTGAATAAGAGAAATATTGGGAGGCAACGCCACAGAATCGTACTGCCAATCCGCAACAGATTCTGTATAAGTCACCAATGGGAGCCAAACGGTGTCGGCATTGCTGGCGTTTCGACAATAGATGGTTAAAGACTCTGCCCCAAAATAGCTGCTGTTAAAGCTCGGTCTTCTTTGTGAAAAACGCAGATACGGGGTTGTTACCGCACTGATGTCAAGTAGAGGGGAAATGGCATCGCAAGTGAATGTGTCGAAAAAGTAACTATGGGATAAAAAACCGCCTGCACTGTTATAGCCCCAGGAATTGGGACCAGAGGTCAAATCCCAACATTCGGGTAAGACGGAAAAATCTTCAATATAAAAATCATTATCTGTCACGACAATAGTATCACAATCTGGCACAAAGAGCCGAACACCTGACACATTGTCAAGGCCTATCACTGTACCTTGAAATTGAACATCATGAAAGGCGACATAGATGTTTTGACCTGCGTAAGGACTCATGTCTATGGCAAAACTATACCAATTTTCTGTGGGAAAATCCGAGACTTCTATCGTTCTAATAACAGAAAAATTATCGGTCGAGACATCGCTGGTCGATACTTCAACGGTAAAGGTGTTGGTAAAGGACTCAGGGGAAGAAAACATCAAGAATCTCAAGGAATCGCCAATAACCGGAGAGAGTTTCGGGGTGATGATATAACGGTCAACGGTGTCAAGGGCACCCTGAAGAGAGACCATGTACATCATGGCACAGTAGCTGTTATTGGTAGATCCGTACATGTTGAATTCATAGCGGCCAATTGTACTGTAACTTCCCTCTATATCATAAATTGTCCAGCCGATAGGCGGAAATTCCATATCTTCAAAATCTTCATTGAGATAAGGTACATTCTGCGCCGATGCAACCAACACCGTAGCAAATAATGCTATGCTAAAAAATATCCTTTTCATATTGGAGGCTGCTTAAAGAATTATTCATAATTCTCAATTCTTAATTCGAGAATACGTACTGTATGATGTTCGCGCCCATCTGCAGGGCCTTGGTGCGGGTGGCTTCGGAGTCTTTGTGCACGATAAAATCCTCCCAGCCGTCGCCGAGGTCGCACTCGTAGGTAAACAAGAATACCATTCTTCCCTCCCAGAAGAGGGCGAAGGCTTGCGGGGGCTTGTTGTCGTGCTCGTGGATCTTGGGCAAACCGTTCGGGAAGTTGTACTTCTGGTGGAAGATCGGGTGGTTGTAGGGCAGCTCCACGAGTTCCAGCTCGGGGAATACCTTCTTCATCTGCGCCCGGATGTAGGGCGACATGCCGTAGTTGTCGTCCGCGTGCAGGAAGCCGCCGGCGATCAGGTAGTTGCGCAGGTTCTCGGCCTCAGCGTCGGTGAAAGCCACATTGCCGTGTCCGGTCATGTGCACGAAGGGGTAGCGGTAGAGGTCCGCGCTGCCCACCTCCACGGTGGCGGGCTTCGCTTCGAGCGACATGCCTAACTGCTGGTTGCAGAACTTGATCAGGTTCGGCAACGAAGTTGGGTTGGCGTACCAGTCCCCTCCGCCGTTGTACTTCAGCAGGGCGATCTGCTGCGCGGGGGCGATGACGGCCGCCGCGATTATCATGAGGGTGAGTAGGGTCTTTTTCATATTTATCATTGTTTTGGTAGGCCCCACACTGCGCTCCGCTTGTGTGGGGGTTATTGCATCTTTATTGGTTTCGTTCTTCCTCGCCCCACACTGCGGCTTCGCCTTGTGTGGGGTTATTTGCGCTTCGCGCGTTTTGCCTCTTCGAGGCTGTTTAAGGAATATGTTTTATTTCTTTACGAAGGGTTTGGTGATGGGGCCGTGGGCGGTGGAGACACGGACGAAATACATACCGGAAGAGAGGCCGGAAACGTTAATCCGGGTCTGTAGGGGCGTATCGCATACGCCCATATCGCATACGCCCATATCGCATACGCCCATATCGCATGCGCCCGCATTTCGAATAACCTTCCCATAAACATCATACACCTCCATCTTCGTCACATTCACATCGCCGTCCACGCGGACATCCACATAAGATGTTGCGGGGATAGGATAGAGCGTGACAGCCTTTTGCAGCCGCTCTTCGATACCCACGTACGGCGTGGCTACAGTGAGCACGTTGCTCCAAGGTCCCCAAGTACTGTCACCACAGTCGGCGCGTACCGCGAAATCATAGTAAAGTGGTGAGGTGCCAGGGTGATTTGGGGAATCGTCGTAAATAATAAAAGTATAGGGCATAGTAAAGGTGTTGGCATCCGTTACAGTACCTTCATTGGGAGACGCACTGCCATAGCCATGCGGATAAAACCAAACCTGCCAGTTGCTGACATTCGGGTCATCGTCCCAAGCTATGGTGATAAAATCCAGCCCGACATCGGATGCGTGCAGACCGGTAGGCGCATCACAAGATAGGATGGCAGTTTGCGCTGCCCCCAATAGCGCCGCCACACAAAATAATGTTGCGATGATTAACCTTTTCATTTTCTTGTTTATATGTTTGTTTAAATTCAAAATTACCGAACAGCTAACTGCTAACTACTAACTACTAACTATTAGTACCCTCCGTGCCACTTCCGCAAGAACCATTCGATACCCAACAGCAGCACGATGGCGGCGAGATACCACGGGGAGTTCAGCAGCATGGAATACTTCTTCTGGTAGGAAGCCACCGGCTTGATGTTGTCGTTGGCCTTGATCTCCTTGACGACCTTCTCCATCTCGCTGCGGTCGAAGTACTTGCCACCGCTGGTCTGCGCGATGCTGCGCAGCAGGTCGTGGTTGGCGACGAGGTTGGCGGTCTCCACGAAGATCTCCTGCACGGAGAAGCTGCCGCTCTTCTCGTAGCTCTTCGTCCCGAGCTGCGTCTTGGCGGTCCAGGTGTACGTACCGACAGGCAGTTCACCCATGTTCAGGTAGTAGGCGTTGTTCTGTTTGGAGAACTGCGCGTCGTAGGTGGTGTCGCCGCTGCCCTTGATGGTGAGCTTCACGTCGGGGGAGTTGAGCAGTTCGCCGCTCTCGTTGTGCAGCTCGGCGGAGAACTCCACCGGCGCGTTTTCGGCGAAAACGGCGTTGTGGCGCACCCGGAACGGACTCTTGTCGTTCTTGGCCACCAGGAACAGGGCGGTCTTGTTCACAATCTCGTTGAAGGCGTCGTGGTTCTGCGTGTTCACGTAGTCATAGACCTTCCACGACCAGAGGCCGGTGCCGGAGATGACACCCGTCTTCGCCCCGTTCACATCGTTGAAGAGGAAGAGCGGGTATTTGGTCTCCACACCGCTGATTCTCTGGGTCATGAAGGTGTTGGCGGAGACGGCGGCCTTGTAGGTGCCGAACGGGGCCTGCAACGGCGGCAGCGTGGGAAGCAGCTGCTGCGCCTCCTCCGAGAAGGAGAAGAGCATGAAGTTGTTGTTGTAGGCGGCCGTGGCGTTGTTGGTCATGCTCTTGCTCTGCGTCACCTGCAATCCCGTGTTCAACCCGTTGAAGGCGTTCAAGTCGGTTTGGGTGCCAATGACATATAGCGACGAGACGCCGCTTTTGCGGATTTGCGAAAGCAGTGCGGAAGCGGGATGCTTTTGCGAAGGCAGCTGATGCAGGACGATGAGGCCGAATCCAGAGGGATCGTCCTTGAACTCGTCCACGGATTTCACCACGACATCGTAATTGTCGGAGAGTTCCAGTGCGGAACGGATGGCGGCCACATCGGGGTGCGGCGCGTCATAGACGATGGCAACCTTGTCCTTGGATTCGATCACGCGGATGAAGAACTGCGCGTGGTTGTTCTTGTGCGTCACTTCGCCGTCCAGCTCGTCCAAGTCAACCTTGAACTTCTTGAGGCCGGTTTGCCCCGCATCCACGAGGAAGGAAACCGTTTCGAAAAATTGGTTGCCGGAGATTTGAAGCGTTTTGGAGAACACTTCCCCTTTGTCATCAGAAACGGTGAGTTGGGCGGTCTTACCTGCGAGCTTGCCGGCTTGCACCTTCACCTCCACGGGGGCGCGGTTGCCCTTCAGCACCTCCTTGTTGTGCACGATGTCGGCGATGAAGAGGTCTGTGGCCTGCTCATCGGAGCCGAGCCCGATGGTATAGACCGGGAAGTCTGTCTTCTGAGCGGCGTAAAAGGGGTTCGAGCCGCTGTTGTAGATGCCGTCGGAGAGCATCACCACCGCTCCGACGTTGCGGTTGGCGTAGAGCAGGCTGATGTCATCGAACAGCGCGGAGAGGTTCGTGGATTTGTCGGAGAAGTCTATTTTGCGATCCTCGTTGTCGGACATGGAAAGGTCAACATCCTCATCACCGACCAGATAGGCGTCCACATCGTACTGCTTCCGAAGGTCATCCAAGATTTTCCGCAGCTGCTTGGGATATTCGGAGGTGTACCAGTTGGCGTCTTTGCCGGCGGCAATGGACTCGCTGTTGTCGATGGCGAAGATGATGACGGGTTTGTCGGTCTGCTTGCGGATCATTTTGAGCATGGGCGCGAGCAGCAGGAAGGCGAGCAGCGCCATGGCCACGCCGCGCAAGGAGGCCATGATGATGCGGGAGCGTTTCTCGAAGGCGACGTTGTCGTTGCGGAAGTAGAGAAACAGCGCATAACCGACGCCTAACAGGACGGCGAAGATGGCCAACCAAAGCGGATACTGTGTTAGTAACGACATCTCAGAGGGTTAGAACGATTTGATACCGATGATTTCACGCACTTCCTTGACCGTCTTGGCGGCACTCTCGCGGGCCCTTTCGGCACCTTCGCGGGCCACCTTGCGGATGTAGTCGTCCTTGTCGCGCAGTTCGAGGATGCGCTCATAGACGGGCTGCACGAAGGCGGTCATGTCGGCGGCGAGCTGCTTTTTCATGTCGCCGTAGCGGATGGCGCAGTTCTGGTACTGGTCTTCGAAATATTGTACGGTTTCGGGAGCGGAGACGGCCTTCATCAGCTGGAAGAGGTTCTCGACGGCCTGCGACTTGGGTTGCCCGGGCTCTGTCGGACCGCTGTCGGAGACGGCCTTCATCACCTTTTTGCGGATCACCTCCGGCGTGTCGGAAAGGTAGATGCAGGAGTTCTCGTTGTCGGACTTGGACATCTTGGTGGAGCCGTCCAGTCCGGGGATCTTCACGAGTTCGCTGCCGAAGTTGTAGGCCACGGGCAGCTTGAAGTATTCGTGTTTGTAGATGTGGTTGAACCGTTGCGCGAAGTCACGGGTCATCTCGAGGTGTTGCTCTTGGTCTTTGCCCACGGGTACCATGTCGGCGTGGTGGAGCAGAATGTCGGCGGCCATCAGCACGGGGTAGGTGAGCAGACCGGCGTTGACGTTGTCGGGCTGGCGGCGCACCTTCTCCTTGAAGGAGGCCACGCGTTGCAGTTCGCCGATATAGACATTCATGGAAAGCAGCAGAGAGAGCTCGCACACCTGCGGCACGTCGCTCTGCACGTAGATGGTCGCCTTTTCGGGATCGAGGCCCGCCGCGATATACTCGATAAGGATATTGCGGACGTTGGACTGTAGGTCTGTCGGAGTGGGATGTGTTGTAAGTGAATGGTAATCAGCGATGAAGAAGAAACACTCGTTCTCTTCCTGCATCTTGATGAAATTTCTCAGTGCACCAAAATAATTGCCTAAATGTAAAAAACCGGTCGGCCGTATGCCGCTAACAACTCTTTTCATATTTTATATTTTTTAAGGGCGCAAAAGTACGATTTTTTTGTTTGACTTCGGCATTCGGTCCGTTGCCATAAAATTGTATCTTTGCCGCCAATTCTGCAGAACGGTTATGATGAAGGTAACGCTTTTAGGCACAGGTACTTCGCAGGGCGTCCCCGTGGTCGGGTGCGACTGTGAGGTGTGCCGTTCCACCGACCCGCGCGACAACAGGCTCCGCACCGCCGCCTATGTGGAGGTGGACGATGTGCGCCTGCTCATTGACGCTGGCCCCGATCTGCGGCAACAGCTGTTGCGCGAGCGTATCACGAAGGTCGATGCCGTCTTGGTCACGCACGAGCACAAAGACCACCTCGCCGGGCTCGACGACATCCGCCCCGTCTATTTCCGGCAGAAACGGCCGATGGACATCTACGCCATGAAGCGCGTGCTGGACGTTGTCCGCAAGGACTACGACTACGCCTTCAAGGAGAATCCCTACCCGGGAGCCCCGGCCTTCCAGCTTCACCCCATCCGGTACGACAAATTCTACGTCAACAATGTCGAGATTCAGCCGATACAGGTTCGCCACCTGATGTTGCCCATTTTGGGGTATCGTATCGGTCCGTTTGCGTACATCACGGACGCCAGCTTTTTGGCCGAAACGGAGATTGCCCGCCTTCAGGGGTTGGAAGCATTGGTAGTCAATGCCTTGCACCGCGAAAAGCATTACTCACACTTCAACCTGGAGCAGGCCTTGCAGTTTATCGATATTGTGAAACCGAAACACGCCTATCTGACGCACACCTCCCACCACATGGGACTCTACGCGGATGTGGCGAATATACTTCCGCCGAATGTGACGATGGGTTACGACGGCCTGCAGTTCACTATCGATAGATAGCGACCACCTTGCGTTTCCGCATTGTTTTCTTCGTGCGCAGATTCCAACATTCAATCTGCACCACGTACATTCCCGCGGGGGCTGGTTGCCCGTTGTCATATTCCCCGTCCCATCGGAAACGCGCTTCCATCCCGCAGAACACGTTGTTGGCTAGCCGTTTGACCGGATGTCCGTGGTTGTTGTATAGCACGATGTTGATGCGGTTCTCCTCTTCGGGGAACGTGCAGACCACTTCCGTGAAATCGTCGAAACCGTCGTTGTCGGGTGAGAAGACGTTCGGTACGATTTCGAATTCGGTGCTCTCCAACGTGTTGCCTGCTTGGGAGTTTCGGTAGCCAGGCGTGCCGTAGCCCGCGCTCTCCGCCGCCGACCGCCAGTTGCTCTCATCCTGTGTGGGCATATCGAAATGGATGCGCTCCAACGCAACCCCTTTCACCGTCAGTAATTTCGGATAGTGCATGGCCTCGGTGTAGGCGAATCGGTCGATGCTTCGCAAACTCCTGTCTGTCAGGTGGATGATGCCCTGAGTGGTGGCGAAGTCGGGGAGCGAATCGCACTCGGTCAGCGCCTTCTCGTCCCGGCAGATGTACTGCTCCAGCGTGAGCGTTTTCCGTTTGCAGAGGGCGATGTAGCTTCCCGGCAGCATCAGCCTCCCTTCCGAGACGGCTGTCACCGCTTTGAGTGGCAGGGTGTCACCCCCATAACCGATTTTGACCTCCTTGAGGTCGATGATTTTCCCCGACCGGTTGTAGATTTCGAGATAGTCGGCATTTTCGTCGCTGGTGGCATTCGTCAGGATTTCGTTGATTACCAAATCGTTCTGTGTCGGCGGGGAGGGCCTGCCAAACGGAATCTCGTCCGTCACCGTATAGACGTTGCCACAGCAGTCGGACACCCTGCCGTCGAGATGCAGATGGTAGGTGACCCCGAGGGAAACGGGTGTTGAGAACTGGATGTCCAAGGAGCTGTATTCCGGTGGGACCTCGTTGACATTCAGTATGTTGAGTGTGGGTTCTGTGCGGAAAAGGTCTTCTTGATCCAGAACATTCGGTGTCAAGGTTTTGGAGAAATGGACGCGCAACGTGCTTGAATCGCGCAGGGTGACTCCTGTGATATAGGGAACACTGTTGTCGTACAGGGTGTTTCGAATGGAGTTGGGTTGTCCGGGCGTGCCTCCCGAGGGATGGACGGACGAGTTCCAGTTCCACGCGCCTCCGCACGGCCAACTGCTGTCGATCATCTCCAAGGACCATCCGCCCTCCTGCTTGATTTTTTCGGTATGCCAAGTCGGCCGGAAGTGCACGTAATGCATCACTTCGCCATTTTGGTCGTAGAGCGTCAGGGGTTGCCCGCCATCGGTCACCGCGAGGGATGACAGCGTGTAAACGTGGTCGCAGAACGGCGCGAAGTCTTCCTGCCATTTCTGGGCGATGAGGACCGCGAATCCGCAGCTGTCCAACTCGATGTCGGGCAGGCTTTTGGCGGTGCTCCCGAGCGTGAGCCGCCATTCCCTGAGGGTGACGGGGTGGGGGAGTAGGTTGTGCAGTTCGAGGTATTCCACCGCTGGCAACCCGACTTCGGGGGTCGGTTTGGCCATGATCTCGCTGATGACAATGTCATAACGAGCTGGCTCCGAGTCTGTTTGGCTCAGGATAGTTTTCTGTGTGGACAGGAGGCAGAGGGTCAGCAGTACTGCTTTCAAAGTTTTTTTGATCATATCGTTTTTGTTTAGGTTTGTATCGGCAAAAATACTACTTTTGCGGCGCAAATCTTTCATTGTTGATAACTTTTTTCTGAAAAATCAAAAAAATATGAAAATAGCTCTTGTCGGAGCCACCGGTTTAGTAGGTGGCGTTATGCGTAAAGTGTTGGTGGAAAGAGGATTCGATAGTTGCGAGTTCATTCCTGCCGCTTCTTCCAAATCTGTGGGTAAGAAGCTGATGTTCGGTGACCGAGAGGTGACAGTGGTCTCCGTGGAGGACGCGATCGCTCAGAAACCCGATTTCGCCATTTTTTCGGCGGGCAGTGCGGCGTCGCTCGAATACGCCCCGAAGTTCGCCGCCGTCGGCACGGTGGTCATCGACAATTCCGCGGCCTGGCGCAGCGACCCCAACATCCCGCTGGTGGTGCCTGAAATCAACGGTGACGTCATCACCCCGGACGACAAGATCATCGCCAATCCGAACTGCTCCACCATACAAATGGTGATGGCCTTGGCGCCGCTGCACAAACGTTTCGGTATCAAGCGGTTGGTGGTGGCCACCTATCAGTCCATCACGGGCACCGGCAAGAAGGCCGTCGATCAGCTTATGAGCGAGCGCGCCGGCAAGCCTTGTGACCCTGCCTACCCGTATCCCATCGATATGAACCTCTTCCCCCACGGCGGCTCGTTCACCGACAACGGCTACACCACGGAGGAGATGAAGCTCTTGAATGAAACCCGCAAGATTTTGAGAGATAATGACATACAGGTTACATCCACGGTTGTGCGCGTGCCCGTCACGGGCGGTCACTCCGAAGCCGTGAATGTGGAGTTCCGGCAGGACTACGACTTGGCGGAGGTCTATGCGTTGCTGAACGACATGCCCGGCGTGAAGGTGTTGGATGCCCCCGCCGAGAATGTCTATCCGATGCCGAAGTACGCCGAGGGTTTGGACGATGTTTTCGTGGGCCGCATCCGTCGCGACTTTTCACAGCCCAACTCCCTGAACCTCTGGGTGGTGGCCGACAACCTCCGCAAGGGCGCGGCTACTAACGCGGTGCAAATCATGCAGTACCTCTGTTCCGGTTCTACCCCGGTTAGCCGTGTGTAGAGTTGAACAAGAGTTATGTGCAACCCGTTTGGGGTAAGGTTTTTGGGTGTGGGTGATGTTGGGATGAAGACGGTAATCACAAATTTTGTATTTTTGCAGGTCTTATGGTTTTGAATATGAGAAGACATTTTTTGACCCTGTTGTTGGCGGTAACCGTTTGTTGCGTGATGGCTCAACCTTCTCGCAATAAGGCTGTTATTGGATTCTATAATGTTGAAAACCTTTTTGATACGATTGATGATCCGTTGAAGAACGACGAACAATTTCTTCCGGACAACGACTATAGATGGGGTACGGAACGTTACCAGACCAAACTTAGAAATCTCTCCTTGGTCATTTCGGAGATTGCGAAGTTGGACGGCGGTTTGGTGGTGCTCGGCGTTTCTGAAATCGAGAACGAGCAGGTGCTGCTCGACTTGGTTGCCACGGAACTCCTGGCCCCCTACCATCTGTCGGTATGCCATCACGAGTCGCCTGATCGCCGCGGTGTCGACGTGGCTTTCCTCTATGATGCTTCCCGTTTCAAGATTCTCAGCACGAGGGCCTTCCCGACCATCGTGCCCAACAACCCCGATTTCATCACCCGTGACCAGTGGCTGATGACCGGCGTTTTGGATGGTGTTGACACGCTTGACATTGTGGTTAACCACTGGCCTTCCAAATCGGGCGGTGAGCAGCGCAGCCTTCCGGGGCGTATGGCCGCCGGCCAATTGGGCCGTAGCATCGCCGATTCCGTGCTGAACTCCCGTCCAAACGCCAAATTCATCTACATGGGCGACCTCAACGACAACCCGACCTCCAAGTGCATCATGCAAGAGATGGGCACCAAGACGAAACCCGAGAAACTCACCAGCACCGACCTCTACAATCCTATGTGGAAGCTCTTCCGTGACGGTTTGGGTTCCTACGCCTACCGCGACAGCTGGGAGATGCTCGACAACGTCATTATCTCCGGCGGTTTGGTGAATGCCGCCTCCGGCACCTACAAGTTCCGTTCCGCGCACATCTTCCGCAAGGATTTCCTGTTCACCAAGTCCGGATCCTATATGGACTACCCCTACCGCTCGTTCGCCGGTGGCAACTACCAAGGCGGCTACAGCGACCACTTGCCCGTCTATATTGTCCTAATTAAGAATTAAGTTCGTAATACCCTAACATAATAAAGAAATACTTCCTTGAACAGCCCCGGAGGGGCAAGACGCGCGAAGTGCTAATAACCCCACACAAGGCGAAGCCGCAGTGTGGGGATGTGAAAAAAAAGAGAATAATAATAAATACAGAATATGAAACGACTCGTTATCATTCCTACTTACAAGGAAAAAGAGAACATCGAGAACATCATCCGGGCAATCTTTGGTCTGATTGATGTGCATATATTAATAATAGATGATAATTCGCCGGACGGTACGGCGGACATTGTGAAGTCGCTGATCCCCGAATTCGAGGGACGGCTCTTCATTGAGGAACGCACCGGTAAGTTAGGATTGGGCACGGCCTATATCCACGGCTTCAAGTGGGGATTGGCACGCGGCTACGACTATCTCACCGAGATGGACGCCGACTTCTCGCACGACCCGCATGACCTACAACGCTTGTATGACGCTTGCGAGAGCACGCCCGCTGACGTGGCCGTCGGGTCGCGTTACTGCAAGGGCGTCAACGTGCTGAACTGGCCGATGGGGCGTCTGCTGATGTCCTATTACGGTTCCGCGTACGTGCGCACGGTGCTCGGTGTTCCCGTGAAAGACACCACCGCAGGATTTGTCTGCTATCGTGCCGACACACTCAACGCCATCGATTTCGATAAAATCAAACATATCGGATATGGTTTCCAGATCGAGATGAAGTTCACGGCCTGGAAGTTGGGCTTCAAGATCGTGGAGGTGCCCATCATCTTCAAGGATCGCACGGAAGGCGTCTCCAAGATGAGCTCCGGCATTTTCCGCGAGGCTATCTTCGGCGTCATCGGCCTGAAGATCCGCAGCTGGTTCCGGAAATGGGAACGCGTAGACAACCGCGCGAAACTAGTTCAGAATTAATTTTTCCCTTAAGCAGTCTCGAAGAGACAATATTTTAATAACCCCACACAAGGCGTAAGCCGCAGTGTGGGGCCAAAACGGACGATATGGAATATTTCATCGCGAAAACCTTTGCCGGACTGGAGACCGAGCTTTTCAAGGAGTTACACGCGTTGGGTGCTAAAAACTGCGAGAAGCTCAGTCGGGCTGTGGCCTTTGAGGGCGACATGGCGATGATGTATCGTGCCAACTACTTCTGCCGCACGGCGTTGCGCATCTTGTGGCGGCGTCGGAGTTTCACGTTCAACAGCAACCGCCAGTTTTACGAGCAGATTTTCGATTTCCCCGCCGAGGAGGTCCTTTCGCCCGACGGTACCCTGGCGGTGCATGCCACCATCGTCGATTCCATCTTCAACACGCCGCTTTACGCCTCCGTGCTTGCCAAGGATGCTATCTGCGACCGTTTTCGTGACAAGTTCGGCAAACGGCCTTCCGTGGACAAGGATTATCCCGACGTGCAGTTCCATCTTCATATCTATAAGAACGAGGCCCAGCTATTCATGGACAGCTCGGGCGAGTCGCTGCACAAACGTGGCTACAAGGTCCGCAACCACCCGGCTCCGTTGAACGAGGTCACCGCTGCCGCCATGATTATGAAAAGCGGCTGGAGCGGCGATTGCGACTTCATTGACCCGATGTGCGGCGGTGCGACACTCTCTATTGAGGCGGCCATGCAGGCACTCAACATCCCCGCCGGATTTTATCGTCGCGAATACGGCTTCTACCAATGGAAGAATTTCGACCGCCAGCTTTGGAGACAGGTACGTGACGAGGCCGACATCAAGGATGATGTCACGGTCAACTTCTACGCCTCCGACATTGACGGCCGTTACCTCGATATCGCCCGTGCCAACGTGCAGAAAGCCCGCTTGCAGGATTTTATCGTCATCGAGCGGCAGGATATGCGCTACTCCAATCCGGAGCGGAAACCTTCGGTGGTGATGATGAATCCCCCGTACGGCGAGCGTCTCTCGGTAGATGATATCCAAGCGCTCTACTCGGAAATCGGCGACGCGCTAAAACAACGCTACTCCGGTTGCCGGGCCTATATCATCAGCTCCGACAAAGATGCATTGAAGCGCGTCGGGCTGAAACCTTCCCGGAAGTGGCCTATGCTCAACGGCTCCTTGGAGTGTCTGCTCCAGGAATACGAGCTTTTCTCCGGCGACCGCAAACAGTTCGTCACCCAGAGAAAGGAGCACGTGTGAGACGCCATTTCCTTATATTATTAATATTGTCTGCCTTCGGTCTGGCCGGCTATGCCCAGAGCAAGTACAGCAACGAGTTCCTGTCGTTGGGACTTGGCGCGCGCGGTCTGGCTATGTCGAACACGATGTGCGCCCTGACCGACGATGTGACCTCCGCCTACTGGAACCCGGCCGGACTGACCCGTATGGACAAACGTTACCAGCTCGCGCTGATGCATGCCGAGTACTTCGCAGGCATCGCCAAATACGACTATGGCGGCTTGGCCTATAAAATCGACACGAACCAGTCGGTGGCGTTCTCCTACATCCGTTTCGGGGTCGATAATATTATGAACACCACGCAGCTTATCGACGAGCAGGGCAATGTGGATTATGACCGCATCACCTACTTTTCCGCTGCCGACAACGCCTTCCTGCTAAGCTATGCGTACGCTTTCCCGCAGGTGCCGGGGCTTTCGGTGGGCGCGAATGCGAAGATTGTGCACCGCAAAATCGGGCAGTTCGCGAAATCTTGGGGGTTCGGAATCGACTTCGGGTTGATGTACAACCGCAAGGGATGGCAGGCGGGCCTTATGTTGCGCGACGGCACCTCCACTTTCAACGCCTGGCGCTATTCTCTTACCGATGATGTGATCGCCGTCTTCGAGGAGACCGGCAACGAGATTCCGGAGAACGGTTTGGAAGTGACTGTCCCCGCGCTGCTGTTGGGCGGCGGCAAGACTGTCCATTTCGGCAAGGGCTTCCACGGTACGTTTGCCCTTGGGCTGGACTGCACCTTCGATGGCAAGCGAAATTCGCTGATCAAGAGCAATGTCATGAGCATCGATCCGCATCTCGGGATGGAGTTCGACTACAAGAAGATTGTGGCGTTGCGGATGGGCATCGGCAACTTCCAGCAAGAGCCCGACTTCGATGGCAAGATGAAGACGACTTTGCAAATCAACTTCGGGGTGGGGGTGAACATCAAAAACGTGGTGGCCATCGACTATGCGTTCACCGATTTGGGAAACCTCTCCATCGCCCAGTATTCGCATGTGGTCTCCCTGCGGGTCTCCATTGACAAGTTCAAGAAGTAGTTTACAGTTTACGGTTTACCGTTTACAGAAAACGAACCGTAAACCTTAACCAATAACCCATAACCATTAAACCATAAATCTTAAACCATCAACCTTATGTCAGAGAATCATAGGATTACAATTCAGAAATTTCCGTTTTCGGAGTCACAGTTTTTGCAGAGGGTGAAGAACGACACGACGTTCACGTACAGCAAGGAGGAGGAGTTGGCGATGTGCAAGACCATTATCGGTTGCATCGACTTGACCACGTTGGAGGGCACCGACAACACCGAGAAGGTGACGAAGCTCTGCGAGACGGCGGTCTCCTTCCGTGACGATAAACGTGGAATCCCCGCGACGGCTTCGGTGTGCGTCTATCCGCGTTTTGTGGCTTTGGCGAAGTCGAAGTTGCAGGGCACGGGCGTGAAGGTAGCGTCGGTGGCGGGGGCGTTCCCTGCGGGACAGCTTCCGATAGAGCTGAAGGTCGCCGAGGTGTCGTATGCCGTGGCCCAGGGTGCGGACGAAATCGACATGGTGATCTCGCGCGGCGCCTTTTTGGAGGGTCGCTACCAGGAGGTCTATGACGAGATCTGCGCTATCCGCAAGGCTTGCGAGGGCAAAATCTTGAAGGTGATTTTGGAAACCGGAGAGCTCCAAACCCCGCAAAATATCTTCCGTGCATCGCAGCTGGCCATACACGCTGGTGCGGATTTTTTGAAAACTTCTACCGGAAAAATCGCCGTCAACGCCACTCCGGAAGCCTTCTGGGTGATGATGTTTGCCATTCGGCAGCACTTCCACGACCATGGAAAACGCGTCGGCATCAAGGTCGCGGGAGGCGTTTCCACCCCCGAGCAAGCGTACACATATCTCCATATTTGGCGGCAAAATATGGGCAAAGAGTGGCTCACACCGGAACTCTTCAGGGTGGGCACGAGTCGCCTCGCCGGCAAGCTTTCCGAAAAAATTCAAGAAATTTTTCTATAAGTGTTGGATTATAAAGAAATTATTGTATTTTTGCAGCCCGAAAAAATCGAGGTTAAAAGATAAACCAATTATAGTATCAAACTTAAAAAATACATTAAGATTATGACTAAAGCAGAAATTGTCAACGAAATTTCCAATCGCACCGGTTATGAGAAAAATAGCGTGCAAACCATCGTCGAGGCTTTCATGGACGCTGTGAAGAAAACTATGATTGACGGGGAGAATGTCTATCTGAGAGGTTTTGGCAGCTACATCGTGAAACACAGAGCTGAAAAGACCGCCCGTAATATCTCCAAGAACCAGACCATCACCATCAAGGCTCACAACATTCCTGCTTTCAAACCTTGCAAGGATTTCGTGGAAGCTGTCAAAAAGAACACAAAATAAGTCAAACATCAATAATTTTTCATTATGCCTAGCGGAAAAAAACGTAAACGTGCGAAAATGAATACGCACAAACGCAAAAAAAGACTAAGAAAGAACAGACATAAGAACAGATAGTCTTTTCGCGGTAAAACAATGAAAACTAAATGATTTACACGTAAGTCATTTAGTTTTCTTATTTATGGATATGGAGAATAAGCAAGAAGAAAACCCGAAAGAAATTATCAAAGAAATCATCATCACTTCCCATACCAACGAGGTGCAGGTCGCGCTTTTGGAGGACAAGAAGCTGATGGAGATTCATACGGAAAAGTCGTCCGCGCAGTTTTCGGTGGGCGACATCTACTTGGGGAAGGTGAAGAAGATTATGCCCGGCTTGAACGCCGCCTTCGTGGACGTGGGCAGCGAGCGCGAAGCCTTCCTGCACTACCTCGACCTCGGCGTCAACGGCCGTACGGTCAACGCATTCGTCAGTCAAGCTATCACCACCGGCAAACGCAGCATCAGTCGCGTACAATACTTGGAGGAGATACCCAAGAACGGCAAGATCAGCGACGTGCTCACCTCCGGGCAGCAAATCATGGTGCAGGTGGCCAAGGAGCCGATCTCCACCAAAGGACCGCGCATCACCACCGAAATCTCCTTCGCGGGACGCTATCTCGTGTTGGTGCCCTTCAGCGACAAGGTGTCTGTCTCGCAGAAGATTAAGAGCAGTGAGGAACGCAAACGTCTGCGCTCGGCGGTGCAGAGCATCCGCCCGCGCAATTTTGGCATCATCATCCGCACTGTCGCGGAGCACAAATCCGTGGAGGAGCTCTCCTCCGACCTTGATATGTTGCGCTACCGTTGGGACACCACGGTGGAGAATCTCTTCGCCTCGAAAGCCCCGATGCGGCTCGCCCAGGAAGAGAACCGCGTGGCCTCCTTGCTGCGCGACTTCCTCAACGACTCCTTCCACGCCATCTATGTTGATACGCCCGAGATGTTCACCGAGGTGAAGAACTACCTGCATATACACGCTCCCGAGCAGGAGTCCATCGTCAACCTCTACAAGGAGAAGCGCCCGATTTTCGACTACTTCAACGTGGCCAAACAGATCAAAGGCTCGTTTGGCAAGGTGGTCACCATCAAAAACGGCGTCTATCTCATCATCGAGCACACCGAGGCCATGCACGTCATCGACGTCAACAGCGGCAACCGGTTGAAGTCATCGCAAACTCCGGAGCAGAATGCCTTGAACACGAATATGATAGCAGCCCAGGAGATTGCCCGTCAGCTGCGGCTGCGCGATATGGGCGGCATCATCACCATCGATTTTGTCGATTTGCACGATGCGGCCAACAAGAATACGCTGAACAAGGCGATGGCCGAGTTCATGCGCAACGACAAGGCAAAGCACACCATCTTGCCGCTCAACAAGTTCGGACTGATCCAGATCACCCGTCAGCGCGTTCGCCAGGCCACGATCATCGAGAATACGGAAGTCTGCCCGACCTGTAAGGGAACCGGAAAAATCAAACCGCCGATCGTCATCGAGGACGAGATCGCGAACGCCCTCGACTTCCTCTTCGACAAACAACACGAGCCCAAAATCACCGTGGTGGCACACCCCTTTGTGCAGGCCTACCTCACCAAAGGCTTCCCCTCCATCCGGATGAAGTGGTGCTGGCAGTACAAGAAAAACATCCGCGTCGTGGCCAATCAGAGCAGCCGCCTCACCGAGGTGCACTATCTGAACGAGCACGGCGAGGACATCATCCTGTGGAACGAACCCGCCCGCGATTAGCCATGACGGACGTTCCCTCGGAAATTATGGCCAAAATGGAACGCTTTTGCGCTATGCAGGAGCGTTGTGAAAGTGACGTGAGACGGAAACTCACGTCATTTCATTTATCTGAATATCAAGATGATAAGATAATACAATCGCTGAGAGAAAACCGATTCTTGGACGAAGAACGGTATGTGGAGCTGTTCGTGCGTAGCAAGGTGAAGTCCGCCTGGGGCCGCCAGAAGATTGTGGCGGCATTGCGCGCGAAAGGCATCCCGTCGGAGCTTGTCGAACAGGGTTGCGCGGAAATCCAGACGGATGACTACCAGGCGAAGTTGCACGAGGCCATCGCCAAATGGCGCCGCTCACACCCCGACGAAGCCTCGAACAGTCCGAAACTGGTACGGCATTTGCTGTCGAAGGGGTACAACATTGATGAAATATTTAAAACGCTTCCTTGAGCAGTCCCGTAGGGGCAAGAGCTTGGTGGGCAGGCACGTTAGCTCCTCTGTGAAATAGCATATTGCAAATAGTAGTCGAATAGAAATAAATGTTGATGAATAAAAAGACAATGATTGTGCTTGCGGCGGGGGTGTTGGCCGTCGCGTTGGTGGTCGGTAGTGTGGCCTCGAAAGGGAAATCCCGGGCGCAGGCGGAGACAAACGTCGCGCATGTCGGGCAAAAGGCTGTTGTGCCCGACGGCTCACTCGAAATCCCCACCTACACACGTGCGCGTGCCCATTCCCAACAGATAGAGCACAAGGCCTATACCGTCGATTACAACGAGGAGTGGCGGTTAGCGAACTGGGTGGCCTATTCGTTGACTGCCGACCAGACCAAAGGTCCTGTGGAGCGTTACAACAAGTTCGACGCCGATCCGCAAGTCAAGGGCGCGACGGCGCAGTGGTGGGACTACAAGAACACCTCCTACGACCGAGGTCATCTGGTGCCCGCCGGCGACATGAAATGGGATCAGACCGCCATGCGCGAGTGCTTCTACCTGAGCAATATCGCCCCGCAGAACCACACCTTCAACGAGGGCGACTGGAACTATCTGGAGAACCGTGTGCGCGGCTGGGCCAACTTCTTCGGCAAGGTCTATGTGGCGTGCGGACCCATCGTGTCCGAGCATCCAGAAACGATAGGGGAGAACTGCATCGCCGTTCCCGACTCGTTCTACAAGGTGGTGCTTTGCGACATGCGTGGCGAGTGGAATGCCATCGGCTTCATCTGTCCGAACGACCCTACGCACCACAACCTCTCGCACTACTGCCGCACGGTTGACGCGGTGGAGCGAATCACGGGCATTGACTTCTTCCCGCTGCTGCCCGACGAGGTGGAGAATCGCATAGAGGCGGGGTATGACAAAGAAGCGTGGCGGATTCGATAGACGTGCCATCCGCATTGTGAAAAATCGTATCTTTGCCGCCCTCAAAAATAGGGTGGATTTTACTTTTTTATGGAGAATAACGTACAGGCAGAGGACACCTTAGTAGTCACAGGCGCGCGCGAGAACAATCTCAAAAACGTGTCCCTTACAATCCCGCAGCAGCGGCTGGTGGTCATCACCGGACTGAGCGGGAGCGGCAAGTCGTCGTTGGCCTTCGACACCATCTACGCCGAGGGACAGCGCCGCTATATGGAGACCTACTCGGCTTACGCCCGCCGGTTCATCGGCAGCATGGAGCACCCCGACGTCGATAAGATCTCCGGCCTCAACCCTGTTATCTCCATTGAGCAGAAGACCGTGAACAAGAACCCGCGCTCCACCGTGGGCACGGTCACGGAAGTGTACGATTTCCTCCGACTTCTCTACGCCCGTGTGGCCGACGCCTACTCCTACAACACCGAGGAGAAGATGGTTCACTATTCCGAGAAGGAACTCATCGACCTGATCCTGGAACGCTACAAAGGCAAATCCATCACCCTTCTCGCCCCCGTGGTGAAACGCCGCAAGGGCCACTATCGCGAGCTCTTCGAGAACATCCGCAAGCAGGGTTTCACCCGCGTGCGTGTGGACGGCGTGATGAAGCCGCTGATGATGGGGATGCAGGTGGACCGCTACAAAATCCACGACATCGAACTCTCCATCGACAACCTCACGGTGTCGGACTATTCGCAGAAACGACTGACAAACAGCGTGCAGATCGCGATGAAATACGGCAAGGGCGCCCTGATGATTCTCGACAACGAGACCAAGGAGGTGAAAAACTACAGCAAGTTCCTGATGTGCCCCACCACGGGCATCTCCTATCCGGAGCCTGAACCGAACACCTTCTCGTTCAACTCGCCCTACGGAGCATGTGAGTACTGCAACGGATTGGGCAGCATCACGGAGGTGGATATCGACAAGGTCATCCCCGACAAGAACAAGTCTATCAAAGCGGGCGGTATCGCCATTATCGGAGAATACAAGAACACGTTGTTGTTCAGAACGTTGGATGCGTTGGCGGAGAAATACGGATTCTCTATGTCCGACCCCATCAAGAAACTTTCGGAGCAGCAGCTGAATGCCGTTTTGTACGGTACCACGGAAATCTTGCACGTGAAGCGTGAGGTCGCGGGTCTCTCCCCGATGCGCAAGACTTTCGAAGGCGTGGTCAACTTTCTCGGCAATCTCAACGAGGAGAGCATGCCGGCGTCGTTCAAGAAGTGGATTTCGCAGTTCGTGAATACGATTCCCTGCCCTCACTGTCACGGCGCGCGGCTCCGCACCGAATCGCTGCATTTCCGCATCCAGGACAAGAACATCGCCCAACTCGCCCACATGGATATGGCCGAACTGTTGGAGTGGTGTCGGAAACTGCCGGTGCATCTCGACCCTGCGAAACGCCATATCGCCAGCGAGATTCTTCGGGAGATTACCTTCCGTCTCGAGTTTCTCTGCAATGTGGGTGTGCAATACCTGTCGCTCGACCGCTCTTCGGCGTCGCTTTCCGGCGGCGAAGCTCAGCGCATCCGACTTGCCACGCAGATTAGCTCACAGTTGGTCAACGTGATGTACATTCTCGACGAGCCGAGCATCGGCTTGCACCAGCGCGACAACCACTTCCTCATCGATTCACTGCGCAGTCTGCGCGATATGGGCAACTCTGTTATCGTGGTCGAGCACGACCGCGACATGATGAAGGCCGCTGACTATATCGTCGATGTGGGACCTGCGGCGGGTGAGTACGGCGGTGAGATCGTGGCGGCGGGCACGTACAAGGAAATTCTCAAAAGCAGCTCGTTGACAGCGGCTTATCTCAAGGGAAAGAAGAAAATCAAGGTTCCGAAAGTCCGCCGGAAAGGAAACGGGGAGTGGCTCTCCGTGATCGGCGCGACCGGTAACAACCTCAAGAATGTGACGGTGGAGTTTCCGTTGGGCACGCTCATCTGCGTGACGGGAGTGTCCGGCAGCGGCAAATCCACGCTCATCAACGAGACGCTCTATCCCATTCTGAACCAGTACATCTACCGCTCCGAGAAAAAGCCGTTGCCCTACAAGGACGTGGCGGGGTTGGAGCATCTCAACAAGATTATCGACATCAACCAGCAACCCATCGGGCGCACGCCGAGGTCGAATCCTGCGACGTACGTGGGCGTGTTCGACGACATCCGCAAACTCTTCACCCAGATGCCCGAGGCCAAGATTCGGGGGTACAAGCCCGGACGGTTCTCCTTCAATGTGTCGGGCGGCCGATGCGAAGAGTGCAAGGGTGCGGGCGTGAAGACCATCGAGATGAACTTCCTCCCCGATGTCTATGTCACCTGCGACAAATGCGGCGGCAAGCGCTACAACGACGAGACCCTGGAGATTCGCTACAAGGGCAAGTCCATCAACGATGTTTTGGAGATGGACATCCACACGGCCATTGAGTTTTTCGAGAACATACCGGCCATCGTGCGCGAACTCAAGACGATGGATGACGTCGGACTCGGCTACCTGAAGTTGGGCCAGCCCTCCACGACGCTCTCCGGCGGTGAGGCGCAGCGCATCAAGTTGGCGGCGGAATTGTCGAAGAAGGACACCGGAAGCACGCTCTATATCCTTGACGAGCCCACCACGGGATTACACTTCCAGGACATTGCGATTCTGCTCGATGTGTTGGACCGTCTGGTGGAGAAGGGCAACACGGTCATCGTGATTGAGCACAATATGGACGTCATCAAGATGGCGGACTGGATCATCGACATGGGACCCGAGGGCGGTCGCAATGGCGGCGAGGTTGTGGCCACCGGCACGCCCGAGGAAATTGTCCGTCAAGGTGTCGGTTTCACGGCCGAATATTTAGCTAAAGAACTGTAGGAGCGTCGATAAGGCCTCTTTCACAAGCTTTGTGAAGAACTTCCATCCATATTTGTAACCATAAACACTTTTTTTGTATCTTTGCCGCCGTTTTAAAATTGGAAAATGGATAAGAATACAGTTATTGGTCTGTTGCTGATTTTCGCCCTGTTTTTAGGCTTCAGCTTCTATCAGACCTCGCAGGTGAAGAAACGTCAGGCCGAACAAGAGGCGCAGATGACGGAGGAGATGGCGAAAAAGGCGGAGGAGACGGCCAACACGCTCTCCCTTGACGCCCAGTCGGATACGAACAAGACGGCGGAGCCCGCCGCCACGGCCATGGCTCCCGCTCAGCGATTCTCCAACGCCCAGGTTGGGGAGGGCGATTATACCGTGGAGACCGCCAAGGCGTACTACCGCTTCAGCAAGAAGGGTGGTTATCTTCGCGAAATCCAGCTCAAGGATGTCTATCGCTACACCCCTAAAGGCGCCGACAAGGAACCCCTCGTCATCTATGAGGGCGGCTCCAACAGCATGGCTATGAAGCTGATGCTCCGTGACCAGACCGAAATCTCCACCGCAGATTGCTACTTTGTGGCCGATGCGGATGACCTTGTGATTGACGCCCAACATAACAAGCTGTCGCTCAGACTTTACCCCAACACCCCGAACGACAGCGCGGGTTGCCAGACCCTTAATCAGAAATCCTATATCGAATATCTCTACACGTTCTCCAATGACGACTATAAGTTTGACTATCAGATCAATTTCGTCAATATGGAGCCGTATCTCTACCCGAACCGCCGCACCTTCACGATGTTGTGGGATGCGCAGCCCAAGTGCGTGGAGAAAAACTACGACTATGAGAAGAACATCACCTCTATATATTATATGGACAATGGTGACGAGGTCGATAACCTCGACGAGCGCAAGGCTGACCATCGCGACTTCACCTCTCCGTTGAAGTGGGTCTCCTTCAAACAGCAGTTCTTCACCACCTGCTTGGTGACGACCGACAAACCGTTCACCTCCGGCACTCTCTCGGTGCAGCTGCCGGACAAGAGCGAGAAGAGCGTGCTCAAGAACTGCGCCGCCGATTTGGACTTCGAGGTGGCGGACCTCAATGACGGCCATTTCGGAATGTACATGTTTGTGGGTCCGAACCAGTATCGTCTGCTCAAGGACTACGATGTCAAGTTGGAGCGTCAAGTTCCGCTGGGCTGGGGGTTCTTCCTGTTGCAATGGATAAACCGTTTCATTATCATCCCGATCTTCAACTGGTTGGAGGCTTACGGCTTGAGTTATGGCATTATCATCTTGATACTCACCATCTTCATCAAGATTGTGGTGTTGCCGGTGAGTTACAAGACCTATATGTCGTCGGCCAAGATGCGCGTGCTGAAGCCTGAGATCGAGGCCATCAACGCGAAATATCCGAAGGATGAGGACATGATGAAGAAGCAGCAGGCCACGATGGCGCTCTACCGGAGTGCGGGCGTGAAACCTGCCGGCGGATGCGTGCCGATGTTGCTGCAGATGCCCATCCTCATCGCCATGTACCGATTCTTCCCGGCCTCCTACGAGCTGCGCCAACAGCCGTTCCTCTGGGCTGAGGACCTCTCCACGTATGACTCCATCTGGGATTTCGGCCGCAATGTTCCTCTGCTCGGCGACCACCTCAGCTTGTTCACCATCCTGATGACCATCGCCACGATTATCTATACTTGGCTGAACCAGAAGTTGATGGCACCCACGCAGGGCAACAAGGACCAGCAGCGCATGATGAACATCATGATGTATATGATGCCGGTCATGTTCCTGTTCATGTTCAACAATTTCGCTTCCGGTCTTACCTACTACTACTTGCTCTTCAACCTCGCCACCTTCCTGCAGATGTTCATCTTCCGCGTGGCCGTCAACGAGGACAAGCTCCGCGCGCAGATGCAGGAGACGATGAAGAAACCGGTCAAGAAATCCCGTTGGGAGATGAAGATGGAAGAACTCCAAAAGCAGCAACAGCAGATGCTTAAACAACAGCAACAGCAGCAAAAAAGAAAATAATTTTCGAAAATTTGGGCCGCATGTGGGAAATTTCGTACTTTTGCGGTCGAATTTGAATCAATAAAAGTAATAGCTATTATGGAAAATCAAGACAGAAACGAAGTGCTCTCCAGAGCGGTCAAGGCTGGAAAAAGAACCTACTTCTTCGATGTGAAAAAGAGCCGCAATGAGGAGATGTACCTCACCATCACGGAAAGCAAGCGCAAATTCAACGCCGACAACGGCAACTTCTTCTACGAAAAACACAAGATTTTCCTCTATCCGGAGGACTTCGAAAAGTTCCAGAACGCACTTTCCGGCGTGATTGGGTTCATTGAGAACGGCACTGTGCCTGCGGAGGACAACTTCTTCGAGACCGACGGTTTCGACAAACAGGGTGAAATGGATGAGGACCTCGGAATTTCTTTCGACGACATAGACCTGTCATTATAATGGGGAAAATCGTATCCATCGTAAACCAGAAGGGTGGGGTGGGTAAGACGACGACGGCTGTGAACCTCGCGGCCTCGTTGGCCTTGCTCGACTTCCGCGTGCTGCTCATCGACGCCGACCCGCAGGGCAACGCGTCGAGCGGCGTGGGTGTTTATCCCGACGATGACACCCTGAGCATATACGACTGTATCGTGAACGGCAAAATGGCGTCGGAGGCCGTGGTGGAGACCAAGACCCCCAACCTCTTCCTGCTGCCCGCCACCATCCACCTCGTGGGCGCCGAAATCGAGATGATCGCCTACGACCGCCGCGAATACCGCATGAAGGACGCCCTCGCCGATGTGAAGAACGACTACGACTTCCTCTTCATCGACTGCGCCCCGTCACTCGGCCTGGTGACCCTCAACGCCTTGGTGGCTTCCGATTCGGTCATCATTCCCGTGCAGTGCGAGTATTTCGCCTTGGAAGGCCTCGGCAAGCTGCTGAACACGGTCCGCATCGTGCAGTCCAACATGAATCCGGACCTCTCCATCGAGGGAATCCTGATGACGATGTACACCAACCGCTACAAGTCGGCCAACGCCGTTTATGAGGACGTGCGCTTCCACTGTCGCGACATCGTGTTCGACACGGTCATCAACCGTACCGTAAGACTCAGTGAAGCACCAAGTTACGGTGTGCCCATCGCCGTCTATGACATCAAGTCTGTCGGCCATGTCAACTACATGAACCTCGCCAAGGAGTTCCTGCTGAAAAACGGATACACCGTTTAATTGATTATTGGCTTGCTGCGTCAATAACCAATAACCTATAACCAATAACCATTGATAATATGAACAAGAACGAGAAACCCGCCCGCCGTGGATTGGAGGCGATGCTCGGGAACATCGAGATTCCCGTGCGCAAGGAGAACACCCAGGTGGTGAGCGGCAATACCAATATCCATATCGACTCGATAGAGGCGAACCCCTATCAGCCGAGAACCCAGTTCGACCAAGCCGCGCTGGAAGAATTGGCACAGTCCATCAAGACCTACGGACTGATTCAGCCGGTGACCGTTCGCCCGGTGGGCAACGGCAAGTACCAGCTTATTTCGGGCGAACGCCGTTTCCGCGCCGCCCAGCTGGCCGGCCTGACCGAGATCCCCGCTTTCGTGCGCACCGTTGATGACGCGCTCTCCATCCAGATGGCTCTCGTGGAGAATATACAGCGTGCCGACCTCAACGCCATCGAAATCGCCATGAGCTACCAGATGCTCATCGACGAGTGTCATCTCACGCAGGAAGAACTTGGTGCCAAGGTGGGCAAGACCAACACCACCATCTCCAACTACCTCCGCTTGCTCAAACTTTCCACGCCCGTTCAGGTGGCCGTGCGTGACGGGCAGATCTCTATGGGTCACGCCCGCGCCCTCGTGCCCGTGGAAGACGAGGCTGTGCAGGCCAAGCTTGTGCGCCAGATCGTGGACGAGCAGCTTTCTGTGCGGCAGACCGAGACGTTGGTCAAGAAGACCCTCGAAGGCGCGCGCAACAAGAAATCGAAGGTGAAAATCACCCTTTCCGATGAGGTTCGCTCCGCCCAGACGGCCATTTCCCAGAAATTAGGCACCAAAATCGGCATCTCGAAGGATATTTCCGGCAAAGGCCGCATCCAGATTCCGTTCAGCTCCGACGAAGAACTGAAACATATTTTGGACCTGCTGCAATAATACGGCATTACTTCCGTTAGTAGCCTATCATCTTTTATGGTTATGAAGTATACGAAACAGATTCTTACGGTAGTGATAGTGCTCTGTATGAGTCTGTTTGCGTATTCTCAGGAGATCAAGTCTCCGAATGCTTCCCGTGTGAAGGCACAGGATTCCGTGAAGGTCTCCAAACACAGCCCAACCGCCGCTATCCTGTGGTCCATCATCCCCGGTGGTGGTCAGTTCTACAACAAAAAATACTGGAAAGTGCCTATCGTCTATGGCCTTTTGGAGGCTTCGGGCTACTTTCTCACTAAGTATGCCACCGACATGATGCTTTATCGTCGCGAGTTCATCAATCGCCGCGACGGTCACATCGACCAGCTGATTCCCAGTCTCGCCGACAAACCCGACGAGAACATCCTCGCCTTGAAGCAGACTTCGCAGCGAAATATGGAGATTTGCATCGCGGCCACAGCCATCATCTATACGCTCGGCTTCATTGACGCCATGGTCGACGCGCACCTCTACTATTTCGATGTCTCTGACGATCTGTCGCTCTACTGGAGCCCAATGTTGCTGCCGAACCCGATTAATACTTCGCCGTCATACGGAGTGAGCGTGACGCTGAGTTTCAAGTAGGCGGTCTTGCCCGGTTCGAGAATAACCGGCGGAAGTTTGAAGTGTCACGCAATACAGAAAAAATTGTACTTTTGCAAGTTCAAACATAGAGTATTATGCTACACATCAACAGTAACGAAGAGACCGTGGCAGCCAGCCCTGAGAAAGTGTATCAGGTGCTGACCCAGTTCATGCACCAGGATCTGAGCCGGATCCCCGGTCTGACCAATTTCGAACCGTTGGCGGACGGTTGCAAGTTCAGTGTGCAGGACCAGATCAGCTGCCAGCTCACCCTTACCGAGCAGGTGCCCTACAGTCGCGTGGCCTACAAAGCGGAAACCGACAAACCCGTCAGTGCCGAAGTCGCGTTCGACATCGTGCCGGCAGAGGAGGGGAGTCAGCTGAAGGGGCATGCCGACATCCAGGTGCCGTTTTTCCTTCAAGGCATGGTCAAGGGCGCCATCGACAAATTTATGGGCACGGCCATGCAGTACTTGAAAACCGCCATTGAGAACAGCTGAGCATGGAATACACGATTCACACCGACAAGTTAGTTAAGAAGTACAAGAACCGCACGGTCGTCAACGAGGTTTCCATCAACTTCACTCAGGGCGAGATTGTGGGGCTGCTCGGTCCGAACGGCGCGGGCAAGACCACCTCGTTCTATATGATCGTGGGACTCATCAAGCCCTACTCCGGTCGCATCTTCCTCAACGACCAGGATATTTCCAACGAGCCGATGTACAAACGGGCGCAAATGGGTATTGCCTACCTGCCGCAGGAACCCTCCGTGTTCCGGCAGTTGACCGTGGAGGACAACATCAAGGCCATCCTCGAATTCAGCGGCAAGAACAAGGCAGAACAGAAGGAGATGTTGGAGAGTCTGATTTCGGATTTCAACATCGAGAAAGTGCGCCACAACAAGGGCAACAATCTCTCTGGCGGTGAGCGCCGTCGTGTGGAGATTGCCCGCTGTTTGGCCTCCGATCCTAAGTTCATCCTCTTGGACGAGCCTTTCGCAGGGGTCGATCCTATCGCCGTGGAGGACATCCAGAACATCGTCAGAAAGCTGAAGGAGTGGAACATCGGCATCGTCATCACCGACCACAACGTCCATGAGACGCTTTCCATCACCGACCGCGCCTACCTCCTGTTCGAGGGCCGCGTCCTCAAAGCCGGTACCGCCGAAGAGCTCGCCGCCGACCCCGTCGTCAAGAAAGTCTATTTGGGGTCGAATTTCGAATTAAGGAAGTGAGTTTCCAAGAAAGTCCGGATTCCCTTGCTTCCACCCCTCACAGCGGAACGGAATTGCGTTGGAAAGGACACTATTCAATAATAATGACAAAAATGATCGTACAATAATCAACAATATTATGAAAAACAGACATCTTATCGGGATTTTGACAACGGCTGCGATGATTCTGATGCCGTTCTTTGCGAGTTCGCAAGTCAAACAAGTGTTCAAGGTCGTGGACTACGACACGAAGCAGCCCATCGCGGGAGCGACAACCACCGTCTATGGGCAGAAAATCACCACGGACGCCAAGGGAGTGGCCGTGGCAACCCTGCCGGTCGACAAGAAAGACGCCTATCTTTCGATGGAAGAGTGGCTCAAGGAGGGTTATATGCCGATCGGAAGGCAGCCGGAATCGTTCGGCAAACAATACCAAACCAAAGACACCATCAAGTTCTATATGGCTGACAAACAAGCCTATAGAAAGGATGCACGAGCGATGTTCGACAAGCTCTACCGTTTTGTCTATGACACCGTGGTACGCCCGACGGCACAGTACTATAAGGATTCCATCGCGGCAAATCCCGACCAGTCCTATCCCATCGCACAGGAGTGGTTGCGCTCGACGTGGTCCATGGACCCCTTGGTGAAGCCCTGCATTTCCGATGCTTATAGTATCGGTCGTTATGGATGCTATGAGTATGACGCCCCCAAGTATGCCGAAGTGCTGCAGGTTATGCGCTCCGGCGATGTCAACAAGGCGGTGAGCATGGCCAAGGAACATGTGGATTTAGCTGACAACAGCCGCGGGAACCTCGAATGGGTGGATTTCTATCGTTGGACGCGTTCCCTCGACTTCTCCACGATGGATGATGCCCTGCTCAGCGACTATTCGGTGTTGATTTATCGGAACCGCTTTCTCCCCCTCAGCTATATCAATTACATTGAAGACCTGAATCGCGATCAGCTTTACGACAAGGCGGATTCCATCATCCGGATTGAAAAAGCCGGCAACAAAGATCCTCGCTTTGACGTTATGATGATTCCCAACTATTTCCGGTATGTCTTTGTGGATAAGGACAATGCCAAGCTGAAAGCGCTTGCGGAGCAGACCCTCGAAACGGCGCTCAAGAGTTATCGCGACTACCCCTGCAGGCCGATGTTGGGCGACGTTTACTGGAACTACAAGAACCTCTATTTCGCGTACGCCACGTTGGGGGACAGCGTCTCCGCCACCCGCACTATCGACAGTGCCATGGCCTATATGCAGAAGTATCTCGACCTCTACTTCACGGAGGATGAATATAGCCGTAATCAGCGGATTATTTCCATGTATCAGAACCTGTTGGGCGTCTTGAACTTCAATTTGGCATATATTCCCGCAACAACGGTCAACCAACTGTACAGCAAGGTTTACGACGCGGCCAAGGCCAATTACGATTCTGATACGTCCAATCTGATGCTGAAACTGCAATTGGCGGAAAATGCCGTGGAGTGGCTGAAGAATGTGGATTCGGAGGCGGATGACACCGTTTCCGCGAAATACGCTGAAATCCTCGAGGTAATGGTGAATTTGGAACCTGAACTTTCGAGAGTCCTGCCGGAATATTACGCCGTGCAGAACATCCAGATTGCCTCGCAGTATTTGGGTGACAAGATTGCGAAAGGGGTGGATAACGAGCAGATGATGGACGCCTTCCGCAAGTACGAACAGAGTTTTGATGTGGTCAATGCTCTTTATCCCAAGGCTTTTGTCGGAGTCTATCAGCGGCTGAACGCGGCGGTGGAGGGTTATATGGGCGGCACCCAGCAGTCGGTGCTCTCCGATGCCCTAACCTCTTTCAATGACAGGTTGATCAGCATCAGCAATGACAACGACCCGCAGAAGATCTTGATGGCCAAGGCAGAGTATGCCAACGGAATCGCAGAGTCCCTCTATCAAGAGGAGAGCTACGACGAGGCCATCGGCTACTACCTGCAGGCTGATGAGTGGTATAAGAAGGCCATCCCGAACGACGAGAAACTGTGGATTCCCTATCTCGCCAATTACTTGCAGATGGGCGACGCGCATTTCTACCAGAACCAGTTCGACAAGGCCGTGATGACCTATCAGAAGATTCTGGATTATGAGTCGCAGATTCCTGCCTCCATGATGCCGCAATACACCACGATGAAAGGTTCCGTGAACTATTACGTCGGGGATGTCTATAAATCGACTGGCGACTACAAACGCGCTGAAAAGGAGTACAAGGCCGCCGAGAAATGGTACAAGAAGGCCATCGCTATGGGCGACTCCACGGCCTATCATTCCATGGGTGAGATGTATTGGGGCAAGGCAGTGATGGCTGCGCAGCAGGAGGATATGAAAAAGTGCAAGCAGATGCTGGAGATATCGGTCGCCAATTATGAGAAGTGCGCGATGAACCGCCCGCTTACTCGCTACGAGCGGGCCAAATCGACTCTTGGCGCGTTCTACGAGCAAGGGGACGAGAAGGCGAAGTACTATGCCAACTTGGTGAAGCTCGTCGATTTCTATCGCAACTACGTTGACGCAAACGAGGACTATGCCGTCGGACTGGTGCAGGGAGCCGAGGAGTTGATGAATAGCGGAACGGTGACGAATGACGAGGCATTGCAATACGCCCAGGACATCGTGACCGGCGTTGTCGTGCTGAGCGAAGCCGGCCGGGATGTCGAGCTGGCGTATCTGCGCAGTCTCTTCAACCTCGCCCGTATGTATGTCATCAACGATTCCGTGGAGAGTGCCATCGGCCTCTACCGCGACTGCGCCAGCGTAAGCGAGCAGATGTATGCCGACACCGCTATGCAAACCCACAATGGCAACATGGCCGAAATCTACCTCAAGTTGGCACTCTGTTACGAACAGATGGCTGAGGAAATCGACACCGCTCATTCCGAGACGTGGTACTACCGCGCCATTGACGTCCGCGACTCGCTTATTGACCTCATGAAGGAACTCAACGAAGACGGCGACATCAACCTCACCTACAAGACGGCGATACAGTACCGCAATAACGGCGCCCTCTTCTATAAGCTCGACATGGTTCCTTCCGCGCAGGACTACATCGACAAGTCCAACGACCTGCTGATGATGCTCTACAACAGCGAATTCAAGGCCGATGTGGAGGATGATGTCATCCAAAACTATTTCCTCAAGGGAGTTATTTACTACGAGAGCAACAACGACGAGGAGGCGCTCAAAGCCCTCCGAAAAGCTGTTGAGTTCGGCGAACGAGTGGAGGAGGGCAACTTCTCCCCTTACTATCTCGCTTCGGCCGCTCAATTGCTTGAAATTCTTGAAAAAGATAAAGATGCCAATGCCGCCGAAATCGCCAAATTGACAAAGGCGGTGAAAGCGATGTCGAAAAAGTTGAAATAGGACGTGGAACATGAGACGTTGGATTTTAGATTTGAGATGATGGAAAAATATAGACATAGATATACCGTGACGTGCCAGGACATGAACAAGGACTATCGGTTGAGTCCGGCGGCGGTGTTGCTTTACTTCCAGGAGAGTTATGCCCGATTTATGGGATGCCTGCATTTGGCCGCCTTCGATCTGGCGAAGGAGCACCGGATGTGGATTATCACCGAAATGAGCGCGGAGATGACCGAGGCGGACACGTTTTGGGGCGACGACATCGAGGTGACCATCTGGGTGAGCGAGATCACGCCGTTGCGGGTCTATGCCGATTACCAAGTCACCAATGCCGACTCCGGCGTGCTCATCGCCAAAGGCACCAGTTGCTGGAACCTGATGAACGGGGAAACCCGCAAGTTGGAGGATACTGCCAGCGTCGCACCCTACATCACGGTATTGCCGGAGATGATGACCGAAAGTCACAAGAAAGTGCGCTTCCCGAAGGATGGCGAGATGCTGAAAGTGGTTTCCCATACGGTGAACCAGCTCGACCTCGACTTCAATGGGCACGTCAACAACCGCAGCTACGTCAACATCGCGATGCTTACGGTGCCCGATAGGTTCATCGTTGCCCATCGTACGCGGCATTTCACGGTGCACTGGCTGCACGAGACCTATCTCGGAGAAACGCTCACCTGCACGCTCTACGGCCTCTCCGACGGTGCCTATATGCACAAACTTACCCGCGCCGACGGCACTGTCGCCGCCGAGATACTCTCCGAATGGGAGCCGCTTGCGAGCAACGTGGACGTGTCGGCCGTGGCGAAGAGACGATAACTATGGATACATTCGGTCAATACTACCGTCTCTCCGATTGGGGCGACACACACGGCGAGGCGCTGGAGGGCCTGATAGAGGGCTGTCCCGAGGGATTACGCGTCGATATGGACTTTGTGGCTGCCGAGCTGAACCGACGCGCCCCAGGTAGTGACGCACTCTCCACGAAGCGGTGTGAACCCGACCTCGTGGAATTCCTGTCGGGCATCGAAAACGGTGTGACGACGGGCGAACCCATCCGTTTCCGCATCCCGAACGAGGACGTGAAAATCTCCGAGGCGAACCGACACGTCCTGAAACCTTCTCACGCTTCCTACACCTATATGCGCAAGTACGGTATCACCGACAATGAGCTATGTGGCCGGGCGTCGGCGCGGCAGACGGTGTGTCGGGTGGTGGCAGGAGCCATCGCCAAACTGTGGCTTCAGGGTAGGGGAGTGAAGATTACCTCCAAAGTGCTCAGCATTGCGACACCCGTTCGAGAGGGTGACTCCGTGGGAGCGCTCGTGGAAGGACGCATCAACGGACTGCCGGCGGGATTAGGCGAGCCGGTCTATGACAAGTTCTCGGCGCGGTTAGCCTACGCGATGCTCAGTATCAACGCAGCGAAAGGGTTTGATTACGGCTTGGGATTCAAAGCCGCGGCGATGTCCGGCAGTGAGTACCATGATTTGCAGAATCCAGATTTCACGTTCCGCACAAACCATGATGGCGGCATCCAGGGTGGAATCACCAACGGAGAGGAAATCTATTTCCGTGTGGCGTTCAAACCGATACCGTCGGTGCGATACGATCGCGAAACGATTGATTTTGAGGGAAACCCAGTGGTGATGAAAGGCTCCGACCGTAACGACCTCTGTGTGGCCCCGCGGGTGTTGCCCGTGGTGGAAGCCATGGCCGCGATGGTGGCGATGGACTTTTGGCTGATGGTTTAAGGTTTATGGTTTAAGGTTTAAGGTTTAAGGGTTATGGGTTAAGGGTTATGGGTTAGAGGTAGGGGACGGTTTGGTGGAGTAGCTGTTCCAAGTATTCTTTATCTGTTTCGTCGAAGGTGTTCAGTTCGGCGCTGTCGATGTCGAGGACGGCGGTGACTTCCCCGTCTTTGAAAACAGGCACCACGATTTCGCTGCGAGAGGCTGAGGAGCAGGCGATGTGGCCTGGGAACAACTCCACGTCGGGTACGACCATAGTTTTCTGTTCTTTCCATGCGGTGCCACACACGCCGCGTCCGAAGGCTATGCGGGTACAGGCGAGCGGCCCTTGGAACGGTCCGAGTACCAGTTCGCCGTTGATGACGCGGTAGAAGCCCGTCCACCAGAACCCGAAGGTTTCATGCAGCATAGCCGCCATGTTGGCCATGTTCGCGATGCCGTCCACGTTGTGGTCCATCACCGCTTGCACTTGCGGGAGGAGGGTTTCGTATCTTTCTTGTTTGCTGTTTCCGGAGATTGATAACTGTTCCATAATCGTTTCTATTTGCTCCACACGGCTCTGTCGCCTTGTGCGGGGGTAAATCCAAGGGGAAATATGATGTGTGAACTTGTAAAACTATTTGTACAAGAAACGTTTGATGGAGCGTTTCGGGGTCTTCTCGAATTCGTCGTCCTTGAGTTCGACCTTGGAGATTTGGGCGTATTTGGGTAGTTTCTCGTTGAGCTTGCGGAGATTCTCTTTCATCAGTTCGGGGATGGTCTGCCGGAAGCGGAGCTCGCCTTCGTAATCGGGGAAGACGAGGGCGATGAGCTTGCCTTCGCGCTCCACCACGACGGACTCGACCACACCTTCCATATCGTTGAGCTTGCCTTCGATTTCCTCGGGGTAGATGTTCTGTCCGGAGGCGCCGAGGATCATGGTCTTGTTCCGTCCCTTGATGAAGATGTTTTGCTTGCTGTCGATGAGGCCGAGGTCGCCGGTGCGCATCCAACCGTCGTCGGTGAAGGTCGCACGGGTGGCCTCTTCGTTCTTGTAGTAGCCGCGCATGACGTGTTCGCCGCGCACAAGGATTTCACCGACCTCGTTGTAGGGGTCTTTCGAGTCGATGCGGATCTCGTTGCCGGGCAGGATATGGCCGCCGCTGCGGGGCACAAACTCATGGACGTAACAGCCGCCGATGAGCGGACCGCACTCGGTCATGCCGTAACCCACCACGAGCGGGAACTTGACCTTCAGCAGCAAATCCTCGACTTCTGGGTTGATGGCCGCACCTCCGACGATGAAATACTTGAGCTGTCCGCCAAACGCCTTCATCAGTTTTTTCCGGATGGTATTGACCGCCATGTCCCGGATGACGGGGATTTTGAGCACCTTTTTCACCGAGGGTTTCTCCAGAACGGGCATCACGGCGCGCTTGCAGATCTTCTCGATGACCAAGGGCACGGTGACGATGATGTAGGGCTTCACGTCAGCGAAGGCCTTCATGAGCAGGGTGGGGGTGGGCGACTTGGTGAGGAAGTGGATGTGGCAGCCGGAAGCCAGCGGATAGAGAAACTCGGCGAGCTGGCCGTACATGTGCGCCAGCGGCAGCATGGAGACCACGTTCTGGCGGCCGCCGGGGGGCAGGAACTCCAATCCTGTATCGACATTCGCTGAGACGTTGCGGTAGGTCAGCATCACACCTTTCGGAGAGCCTGTGGAACCCGAGGTGTAGTTGATGAGCAGCAGGTCGTCGAGATCGCGGACGGTGAAGATGTGGTTGTTCTGCGGGACGGTAACGGGCGCCTCGGAGACGGCAACTTCCGCACGCTTGGTGGCGATGATGGAGAAGTCGGTGAGCGAGACGATAGCATCGAGGCCGGGCATGTGCTCAGCCTGCATGTTCTTCCAAAGGTAGGGACCCACGAAAAGCATCCGCGCCTCGGAGTGGTTGATGAGGGTCTCGATGTCTTCGCCGGAGAACTCGTGCAGCACCGACACGATGACGGCACCGTAGGAGGCGATGGCAAGATAGGAAACGGCCCAGTTGGCGCAGTTGCGGCCGCAGAGCGCGATCTTGTCGCCCTGCCGGATGCCCATGGCTTGGAAATACTCCCGAAGACGAGCAACCTGTTCGGCAACCTGTGCAAACGTGTAATCCACGTCGCCGTTGTAGTCCGTCAGCGCGGGCTCGTTCCAGTATTTTGGGAAAATCTCGTTATAGTGCGCGAAAAGATGTTTGGTCATTTCGTTGATTGTCAGGTGGAAATGCTATCCGGCGATGATTCTGGTGCCGCAGTTCGGATCCTGCAGCCTGCCTGCCTCGGTAATGATGCAGGTCTTGCCGCTCTTCTCCACATATTGGATGGCGGCGCGTACCTTCGGAGCCATGGAACCTTCGGTGAAGTGCTTCTCTTCCAGATACTTCTTGGCTTCGCTCACCGTGATGGTGTCCAATGCTTTTTCATCGGGCTTGCGGAAGTTGATATAGACTTTCGGCACATCGGTAAGGATATAGAACTCGTCGGCGCCGATTTCGATGGCGGTGATGGCGGAGGCCAGATCCTTGTCGATGACAGCCTGCACGCCCTTGAGGTAGCCGTCCTGCATGGCCACGGGGATGCCGCCGCCTCCGACGGTCACCACTATGATGCCTTGCTCGGCCAGCTGTTTCACCAACTTGACATTCTGGATACGCAGCGGTTTCGGGGAGGCCACCACCTTGCGCCAGCCGTTGCCCTTGGGATCCTCGCGGTAGATGTCGCCGGTTTCCTCATGGTACTGCTCGGCTTCCTCGCGGGAGACATACGGTCCTACAGGTTTGGTGGGGTTCTGGAAAAGCGGGTCGTTGGCGTCAACCTCCACATGCGTGAGCAGCGTGACGGTGTCCTTCTCCCAGCCCTTCTCGGCGAAGATGCGGCGCAAACCCTCCTCAATGAGGGCTCCGATGGATCCTTGGGTCTCGGCAACGCAGAAGTTCAGCGGCATGTCCTCCACCTGGAAGGTTTCCTTGCCGGCTTTGTGCTGCAGCATGACGTTGCCCACTTGCGGGCCGTTGCCATGGCCGATGACGATGTTGTAGCCGTTCTCAATCAGCGGAATCAGGTTACGGCAGGTCTCTGTCACGTTTTCGATCTGCTCCTGATAGGTGCCTCTCTGTTTGCTTTTCAGTAATGCGTTGCCGCCGAATGCGATGACGGCGAGTTTTTTCTTTTCTGACATATTTCTTTCTTTTTGTGATCCCAGGGCTCACTTCATTCAACCTGGGTTGACATAGGTCGGGCTTACAGCCCTTATGGATTATCTTTATTATTCCAGGGGTGGCGGCGTTCGTTCCTCACGCCTTGCCCCTGGCTACCAAGCTCTTGCCCCTACAGGGCTGCTCAAGGAACTATTATGTGTGAAAATTACCAGATGTGGGAACGTTTTTCCGGAGCCATATACATGGGGTCGGAGGGTTGGATGTTGAAAGCTTCATAGAAGGGGTCGATGTGACGCAGGGTGGCGTTCACGCGCCAACGTCCGAGGGCGTGGGGGTCGCTCTTGGTGCGGCGCAGAATCTCAGCCTCGCGGATGTTGGCGGCCCAGACGGCGGCATACGCTAAGAAGAAACGCTGCTCGGGGGTGAAACCGTCCATGTCGCCCTTGATCTGACCCTCTTTCTTGGCCTTCTGGAAGGCGGTGTAGGAGACGTTCAGACCACCGTTGTCGGCAATGTTCTCGCCGAGGGTGAATTCACCGTTGGCGTAAACGCCGGGAGCCACCTCAATGCTGTTGAAATGATCGACGATGAGTTGCGCTTTCTCTTTGAAAGTCTCGGCGTCCTTTTCGGTCCACCAGTCGGCGAGGTTGCCGTCTTTGTCGTAGTTGCGGCCCTGGTCGTCGAAGCCGTGGGTCATCTCGTGGCCGATCACCACGCCGATGGCACCGTAGTTGGCGGCATCATCCGCGTTCATGTCGAAGAACGGGGGTTGCAGAATGCCTGCGGGGAAGCAGATCTCGTTGGTGGTGGGGTCGTAGTAGGCGTTCACCGTCTGCGGGGTCATCTGCCACTCGGTCGGATCGACAGGCTTGCCAATTTTGGAGAGGTTGTAGGCCATATCGAAACGGCGGGAGTTCATCACGTTGGCGTAGTAGCTTTCGGTGCCGATGGTCAGGCCGCTGTAGTCGCGCCATTTGTCGGGGTAGCCGATTTTCACCGTGAAGGCCGCCAGCTTCTCGAGGGCGTTCTTCTTGGTCTGGTCGGTCATCCAGGTGGAGTTCTTAATGCGCTCGCCCAAAGCCCACTGCAGATTGCGGACCAACTGGGTCATACGCTCCTTCGCTTCGGCGGGGAAATAGTTCTTGACGTACATCTGGCCGACAGCCTCGCCGAGACAATCATCGATGTTGTCGATGACGCGTTTCCAGCGCGGACGGTTCTCTTTCTTGCCGGAAAGGGTCTTGCCGTAGAACTCGAAGCTGGCGTCCACGAATTCGTCGCTCAAGTAGGAGGCGCCGCCGCGGATGACGTTCCAAGCGAGGTAGGCTTTCACCACGTCGAAGTCCGCAGCCTCGATGACGCTGCTGATACCTTTAATATAGTCGGGTTGGCCGATGTTGAGGGTGTCCACCGTCAGACCGAGGGTTTTGAGATAACGGGGGATGTTGAGGGCGGGGATGAGCTGCTGGAACTCGGCGGGCGTGCATTTGTGAATGGTCTGGTACGGGTCGCGGAGCACGGTCTTGTCGATGGCGTTCTGCGCCAACAGAGTCTCCAGTGCCAGAATACGCGTGGCCATCTCGGTTTCGTAGCCCTTGAAGTTTGCCATGGTGCTGTAGCCCGACATGCCGAGCATCTTCGCCACGAGCTTGACATACTCGTCGCGGATGTTCTGCTGGTCTTTGTCAAGATAATAGTCGCGGTCGCCGATGCCGAGGCCCGACTGCCAGATATGGGCGATGGTCATGCTGCTGTTGTCGGGGTCAGCGGAGCCGAACAGGGCGAAAAAAGGTGTCTGCCCGTTCATCAGCATCTGAGCCAGTTGTTCGGAAAGGTCGTTGCGTTTGAGATTGTTGATTACGTTAAGTTCGGGTTGGATGGGGTTGGCACCTCCGCGTTCGAGGTCGCCGGTCGCCATGGCCGTGTTGTAGAAGTCCGCGATTTTCTGCTCGACGGAGCCGGGGACGTTCTTTTGGGCGGCAATCTTGGTCACGAGCTCCTTGAGTTGCGCTTGGTTGTTCTCGGCCAAAACGTCGAAGCTGCCGTAGCGGGCGTATTCGTCGCCGAGGGGGTTGGCTGCCATCCAGCCGCCGCAGGCATACTGGTAGAAGTCAACGGTGGGCTTCACGGACTGGTCGAGGTTTCCCGCGGTCACGCCGGAAGTCGTCTTCTTGGGTTTCTTGGGTTTTGCAGGGGTTGCCATAGTGGATGTCGCTGAAAAAACAAAACCGAGTGCCAAAACACTCGCCAAAATAACGTTCTTTTTCATTCCTAAATTGTTATAATTCAATACCGTATAATAAAAAATGCCCCTTACTCAGGGGAGCGGCAAATATATAATTTTTTTGTTAAAAGCCGTGATTTATAGGATATTGGTTTTTGAAGCCCGGAACCGGCAGTCAAGACAGCTGTCAGAGCCGTTTCGCCGTGCCTTTGACTTCGTAATGGTTCAACTCAATGTTGTTGGAGTGGCCGAGGTAGAAAAGGCGGCCAGTCCGGGTGGTCTTGCAGTTCTTGATGACCACGTCGTTGTCGTTCCCGTAGAAACCGATGGTCATGCGGTCGTTGCAGGGAATGAACGTGCAACCGTTGTAAATAGCGTGATTGTCAATATAGTAGCGGGCATCGTCGTCGTTGTTCAGGTACAGTGAACAACGGTTGTAGCTCCGTTTCGTGCCGTTGTTGTTCGAGGTATAGCGTATCAGCCCCACATCGCAGTTGTTATATGTAATATTGTAAAAGCCGTTCTCGTTCACGTTGTAGTTGAGCCGGGATGCGGAGACTTGGATGTTGTCGGATTTGTTATGCCGCAGATTGAACACAAGACATCCTGGATAGAAATTCTTGCGTGTCGCCTGCTGCTTCATCCGCTTGGGCGACGGAATCAGCTCCACTTTGTTGAAATCGTAGTTGATGGCGCCAGAGGCATTGACCTTTTTGCTGCATACGACGAAATCCGCCAGCTGAGTCGTGTCTCGGTAATGGAAGCGCAATCCGTCAATCTCGATGGAAGATACGGAAACGCTGACGTTGGGATCGAGCTCTTTAGGTTGAAACAGCACGACTTTCGATACTTTGGTGGAAACGTTCACCGTCATGTTTCGGATGGTGACATTCGGCCAGCATTTGCGCGCCAGTTCGGGTCGTGCATTCTTTGTGTTGTCCAATTTCCCTGTGGAAACCAGGAAGTTACGGCCGGGCAGAGCATCGAAGATGCAGTTTTGGAAGACGAGCGAAAAACGGGTGTACGCGTTGTAGGAGGGCTCGAGGAGCACGGGCACGAAGTCGGTGAACCGGCACCCGTCAAAAAGCACCGTGCCGAAGACGGAGGAGAACTGGTTGTAGAGGTTGCCGAACGAGCAGTTGTGGAGGGAGACGTCACGACCGTAGCAGTGGATGTCGAAGCGGTTGATTTCGCAGTCGCGCAAGGTGGTGCGGTTCAGGTTGTTGGTGCCGAAAATCCCCCAGTTGCCCCGGGCACGAAGCCGCAGGAACGTGCTGTTCCACACGTTGTCCATCAAGATGCCGTAGCCGTACAGGTTCTTGCGGGAATACGTCCCTTCGATCAGCACATTCTCGAAGGTCACGTTGGTACTGTTGCGAATGGTGATGGCAGCGTCGGAATAGAGGTTTTTCGGGTCGGGAGTATAGATGTTAACATCGCTTATTTTCAGATTGTTGACACCTTCTATTTTAAAACAGTAGGTTTTCGCAGTCGAGGAGGAGTCGCGCATGATGGTGAGGTTGGCGATGGTTTTCAGCTCCTCGTCGGTGAGTTGGTAGTGGGCGGAAAGGAGGGTGGAGTCGGTGGAGTAGGGGGATATCGGGTGGTTCAAGGATTTCCCGTTTTGCACGAGCAGGATGTCCTTGCGCATGGCGCCGTATTTGTGCCCCTTGCGAAGATTCACCCAGGGATGCCGGTCTTCCAGAAGGACGAGGTATGTGCTTTCTTGGAAAGGGAGGGCGCCGGAAAAGTCGCCGGTGTCCACGGTTCCGGCAGAGAGGTCAATGGCGGTCCAGGCGGTGTCCAGCATCTCGAAAAGGTAGTGCTCTTTGGTCGTGTTTTTGACGGTTAGATGCAGTCCGCTGAAATCGCTGTGTCGGGTCAGGGGAATCGGACGCGACTTGGCTGTCACCTCGATGGTCAAGGCTCCGACGCCCCTGTAGGAGACATCCACGCCGGCGTTGAAAGCCTGCAGGTGGGTTTCGTACAGCACTTCGTAGCGGGCACTGTCCGTGGTGGCCTCCGCCAAGCAGAAATCGAAGGGGGAGACAATAGGCACGTACGAGCTGTCGGCAGCGGTTTGCGCATGCAGCGCGTTCACCAGACAGGCCGACAAAAGCAGGCACAGGGTTACAAAACGCTTTATGTCAATAAGATGACAATCCATAAAAACCAATAGCACTTGGGATAAAGAAAACGCGCAAAAGTACAATTTTATTTGTCTGAAAAAATACTATATTTGCGGCGTTTTAGAATGATTATAATATGAAGACAATAACATTGGAAACCCAGATGCGGGTGTATGAGAATCGCGAGGAACTCCCTGAGGAGCTTCGCGAGCTGCTGCGTCACGCTGAGGAGGCCGCCACACGGGCGTACGCCAAGTACTCCCATTTCCAGGTCGGAGCGGCCATTCTGATGAACAACGGCAAGGTGGTTACCGGTGCAAACCAGGAAAATGCCGTCTATCCTTGCGGCCTCTGCGCCGAGCGCGTGGCGGCTTTCGCGGCTTCGACCCTGTATCCCGAAGTGCCGTTCAACAAGATTGCGGTCACCGCCATCAACCCCGACGAGCCCCTCAAGGAGCCGGTGTCACCCTGCGGAAGTTGCCGACAGGTGCTTTTCGAATACGAGCAGAAGTTCGGCCATCCGCTCGAGGTCATCCTCGCCGGGCAGGAAGGCCCCGTCTACCATTTCCAGAGTGTCGCCCACCTGCTTCCGTACACCTTCCACGCCGGATTCCTCCCGAAATAATCCGGATTTGTGTTTATGAACTGTTAAACAATATAGATGTCCATGGCGGACGTCCAGTCGCTGTTCGTCTCTACCTGCAACGTTCGGATGCCGAGTGCCGCGGCCGCTTCGGTGTTCCGCTCGCTGTCGTCAATGAAGAGCAGGTTTTCCGGCCGGATGCCCTCGCTGCGGAGCACATGCTCGTAGATTTCCCGCGAGGGTTTCAGCAGTCGGCATTCGAAGCTGACATAGACGCTGTCGAAATACTCGCGCAGGGAGTGCCCGTTGCCGTCAAACCGTGCGCTGTCGGCCCATTCGAAGAAGAAGGGGTTGGTGTTCGACAGCAGGCAGACGCGGTAGCCGGACTCGCGCAGAGCGTTGATTTTGTCGAGGTTGCGTTGCGGAATGCCGTCCAAATAGCCGAGCCAGGCGTAGAGGCACTGCTCGTGGGTGAGCGGCTTGTGGATGAGTTTGCTCAGCTCCGCGACGAATGTCTCCGCCGAGACCTGACCGCCCTCTAACTGCCCGAAAAGTCCCTGCTGGTGGTAAGGGTTGAGATACTGTCGGGCGTCGGCGACTCCGATTTCCTCGAAGCGCGACACCGCCTGCTCGTGGTCGATGTTGGAGCACCACGCCCCCCATGTCCAACGCAATATGGGTGATTTTGCCTGTCATTTTCCGTTTTGATTTTTAGGCCGCGAAAGTACGATTTTTACGTGCATCATATCAAAAAAAATACTATTTTTGCCGTTCTGATTTTAAGAGAAATACTCATCAAAATTATATCAATATGGTAGAAAAAATTACATCAAGCCAGCAGGCCATGGACATGGAAGCCCGTTATGGCGCGCACAACTATCATCCCCTGGGCGTGGTCATCGCCCGTGGTAAAGGCCCCTTCGTGTGGGACGTGGAAGGCAAGAAATACTTCGACTTCCTCTCCGCCTATTCCGCAGTGAACCAGGGTCACTGCCACCCCAAGATCATCGACGCTATGATCGACCAGGCCCAGAAGGTCACCTTGACCTCCCGTGCGTTCTACAACGACTGTCTGGGACCGTTTGAGAAATACGTCACCGAGACGTTCGGTTACGACAAGGTGCTCCCCATGAACTCCGGAGCCGAGGCCGACGAGACCGCCCTCAAACTCTGCCGTCGTTGGGGTTATGACAAGAAGGGTCTTCCTGAGAACCAGGCCAAGATCATCGTCTGCGAAGGCAACTTCCACGGACGCACCATCACCATCGTTTCCCTCTCCATCGATCCTGATGCATACGCAGGCTTCGGCCCCTTCACCCCGGGATTCATCAAGATCCCCTACAACGATGTCGATGCTTTGGCAAAGGCCCTCGAAGATCCGATGGTTTGCGGTTTCCTCGTGGAACCCATCCAAGGCGAGGCTGGTGTGTATGTCCCCGATGAGGGCTATCTGAAGAAATGCTACGACCTCTGCAAGGCTCACAACGTGCTGTTCATCGCCGACGAGGTGCAGACCGGTATCGCCCGTACGGGTAAGATGCTCGCTTGCGACCACGAAGGTGTCCGTCCCGACATCCTCGTGTTGGGTAAGGCCCTCTCCGGCGGCACGATGCCCGTCTCCGCCGTTCTGGCCGACGACGACATCATGCTCAACATCAAGCCCGGTGAGCACGGCTCCACGTTCGGTGGCAACCCCGTTGCCTGCCGCGTCGGTATCGCCGCCCTCGAAGTGGTGAAGGAAGAAAAACTCGCCGAGCGCGCCGAATACCTCGGCAAGATCTTCCGCGAGGAGATGAGCAAGGTCAACAGCCCGATGATCAAGCAAGTGCGTGGTAAAGGCCTGCTCAACGCCGTCATCATCCAACCCACGAACGGCAAGGAGGCTTGGGACGTGTGCGAGAAGATGCGCGACCTCGGTGTGCTGGCCAAACCGACCCATCAGCACATCATCCGTTTCGCTCCCCCGTTGGTCATTACGGAGGAAGAACTCCGCGAGGCCATCGCCATCATCAAGGAGGCGATTCTCTCGTTCGAGTAATGGTTGTTATTTTTGTTAACTTTTGAAAAACCGGAGGTACGCTCGTACCTTCGGTTTTTCATTTGTTTTGCCGAACCATTGACAAGTAGAGTTGGTGTAGAGTTGGAGCGGAGTTCGAATGACGTTGCGACCCGCTTTCTGATTATGCTTGGAAGTTATGGACGCACGATTTTCCCCACTTGCGTCTCGCCGTCGCAAGATAACGCCTTCAGAAGGTAAATGCCGGGCGGCAGGTCTGTCAAGTCTATCACGGCGAAAACATCATTGACGGGTTCCTCGATCAGCACACGCCCTTGCAAATCCGTTAGGGAGACCCGCTGCAGCGGCTTCTCGCTCTCGATGCGCGCAAGACCGGTGGTCGGGTTGGGGGTGACGGTCAATTTGAAGGCTGGCGTGCGGTCTGGAACGCCCACGAAGACGTCCGCGGACATCCAGCTTTCCGGCAACGCATTGTCGAGGTTGGGGTCGATGAGGATGAGGAAGTCACCGTGACCGTCGGCGTTGATGGGCCACGGCAACGTGTCGGCGTAGGTCACCTCGTCGATGATGTTGCCCCACGCATCGGCCAGCACCAACCGCTCGGATTTGTTGTCGAGATGGCGGGTGAACTCTCCGAAGGCCGTCTTTTCGAAGCACTGTTGTAAGGCCTGCGCGTTGGAGGCTAAGAAGACCTCCCCGTGCGGCGGAATGAGCGAACCGGCCGGGAATGTGTACGTGAGACCGAGCTCGCGGAAATAGACTCCGGAAGCATCCACCGTGTCGTCGCTGTGGTTGAGGATGCACAGAAATTCCAGCTCGTCGGCGCTGAAGCCGTTCTGCACCACCGGATGGTAGTTGATCATGGTGATGACCAACGGCAGCGGCTCTATCGGGATGCAGTCGCGGTAGAGGTCCCACTCGTGATTGAGCCAGGCATAACGGTTCTGCAGCCACTGTCTCATAGTGTTGATATGGCCGTCGTAGTCGTAGGTCTTCCACCAGCGCACGCGGTCGCGGACCCGCGCAGTGGCGGTGACGGCGATGAGGCTGTCCATCAGGTGGGAGACGTTGCTGTAGTGCAGCGGCGCCCCCTCGTCGGTGACGTCCGCCCAGCGGTGGAACAAGTGACAGCTGAACATGTTGTCCTCGTAGAGCTGGTGCCAGAAGTCGGAACCGGTGTTGTCGCCGTTGGCGAACTGCAGCACGTCGAAGCCCGAGCGCCCCACGGAGCCGAAGTCGTAACCGTAAGCCAAGTTGAAATCCCAGACGGGACCGGCACGGAGCTTGCCGTTGCGGTCCTTGTGGAAGAAGGTGCTCTTCTGATAGATGTCGCAGTTGGACGAAAACTCGCCCATAATGATGTAGTCGATGAAGGAGGGAATGTCGATGTAGGCAGGGAAACCGTTGCTGACGTCTTGGTTGTGGGCGGCGACCACGGCCTCCACGGTCTCGAAGTAGCTGCGGATGTAGTCGCCCTGGTCGAGGGTGATCTCCTCGGGCTTCGGAGCGTGGTAGATGTAGTCCACATCCTGCCAGTAGTCGTATGCCGTGGTGGACCAAGCGGGCACGTCACCGCCGGTGAGCTTGTCAGCCTTGATGATGTAACCACCGGTGACATTTGGGGCGGCATTGTCTGCGGAGTCCATCTCGAGGATGTCCACGCGGTGGGCGTCAATCTTGATTTTCTCCGTCAGGAAGTAGAGTCCGCGATAGTCGCCGTTGACGATGACTTCGCAGTATTTGGGCCTCGGGGCATAGTCTCCGAGCTGGGCGGCGAGGATGTAGGAAAGATTGTCTCGAATGTAGGAAGGCTCGTCGTTCATGGGGTTGAGCACCCAGTCGTTCTCGGCGGGCAACCCCAACAGGGAGACGTTGTTGTTGGTGACATCGTCGGCCATGCGCGTCTCGAAACCGTAGGGCTTCTTGTTGTGTCCCTGAGAGGTGGAGCCGCGGCACTCGATGCCGATGCGGCCGATGTAGTTCAGGTAGGCGCTGTCGTTTTGGTTGCTCAGGTAATTGGTGGTGGTGTCGTTGATGTACAGAATCTTCATCGTCGCCCCGATTTTCGGCTCGTCGGGGATGGTGGCGCCGTTGTCTGTGTTGATGATGACGATGGGCAGGTTGGAGGACGAGATGTATTGCGCTGATAGGGTCGTCAGAGCAAAAAGCATGGAGATGGTCAGAAGAGTCTTTTTCATAACCTGATTGTTTCGGCGACAAAAATACATTTTTCTACAATACAATATTTACAAGATGAATACCTTCCATTCTCAAGTCACAAGTCACAAGTCACAAGTCACAAGTCAAAAGTCACAAGTCACACCTCACACCTCATACGTCTCAGATCAACAAGTCTGTCCTTTCGTTCTCCACGTCTGGAATCAGGCGGCGGACCACCTTGTAGTCGTAGAAGAAGCGGCTGGCGATGACACGGATGACGGTGTAGGAGGGAATGGCGATGAGCATGCCCACGGCGCCGCCGATGTGGCCGGCAATGAGCAGCACGACGAAGATCTCCAATGGGCTGGCCTTGATGCTGGTGGAGTAGATAAGCGGCTGATAGACAAAGTTGTCGATCAGTTGGGTAGCAAGCATCACGCAGAGGACAATCAAGGCGAAGACCCAGATGTTGACCCCAAGTCCGATGCCCGCACCGTATTTCAGGATGACGCAGAGCACGACCCCGATGAGCTCGCCAATCAGCGGACCCACGTAAGGGATGATGTTCAGCAGACCGGCGATGAAGGCGATGCCGAGGGCGTAGTTGAAGCCGATGCGGGCGATGAGCCAGAGTCCCAAGCAGTCGAGGACCACCACACCGAGGATTTCGATAATCAGACCCACGAAATAGCGGGAGAGCAAACGCTCGATGTCAAGGATGGTCTTCTTGACTTTCGGCTCGATGCTGTCGGGAACCAATGCGCCGACAATCCGGCCGAAGAGGGTGTCGTCTTTGATGAAGAAGAAGGAGATGAAGACGACAGAGAACAGCCCCACGACCAGTCCGATCACGGCAGAAGCGACCGAACCTAAAATGCCGGAGATGTTCGAAAAGTCAAGCACTTCGGTGATTTTTCCGATCAACAGGGCCACACCGTCGAATTCTTCGCCCACCCAAGGGATGGTCTGGATGATCCAGCCGTTAGCCTGGTCGATGATGTTGTGGCTGTCGATGCCTTCCATGGTGTGCAGGATGGAGGCCTCCCGCACGATGCTGGTGACCACGGGGATAACCTGCATGACCAACAAGGCCAACAGCGAGAAGATGATGATCAGCGTGAACACCGCGAGCAATCCGTCGGGCGCCGACTTCCCCTTGATTTTGATTCTTCGGAGCAGTCTCAGCACGGGTTGCCCAATCAGCGAGACCACAAAGGCCAGCAGGATGTAGGCCAGCACGCTGCCGAAGAAGTAGCACAGCGCGGCGGCGATGGCTATCGTGCCGATGACGATGATGTATCTCGCCAGACGATCAATATTACGTTCTTTTTCCATAAATACTCCAATGCGATTAAAGGCGCAAAAATACAAAAGTTACGTATATGTAAGACAGCGTAATGCCGTATGTGTCCCGTTGTGGAGACGTGCGATGGCGTGTCGCTACGGGAGCCAGAATGCGAAACTGTGGGATCCGCTGCCGACGACTTGTTTGACATAGCCGGATCCTGTTGGAATCCACACCTCCGCCTTGGTGTTGGCCGGAATGGTGACATTCCACTCGTAGTGCCCTTTATAGACGCTCCACGAACTCTCGATGCGGCCCGAAACGGATTCGTAGGCGCATTTCACGTAATCGAGGCCGGGGATGATGGTCGGTTTCAGCTGGATTCTGCTGTACCCCGGTTCTAAGGCGCGGATACCGCCGAGGTATTCGTACTCCCAAAGGATGAGATCGCCGAGGAGCATCACGTGGTTGCCGGAGTTCATCGCCGGGTCGGCGGTGTTGCCGTTCCAGAGCTCCCAGATGGTGGTCGCGCCGTTGCGGACCATATAACCCCAGCTCGGATAGGTGTCGTTGGTGGCGATCTTCAACGCAAGGTCGGCGCGCCCGCGGTCCGTGAGTGTGCGCATCAGCTGCTGGATGCCCACCACGCCGGTGGAGACGTGCCCGCCGAACTCGTTCTCCGTCTTGTCGAGGATGTTGGCGAAGACATACTCCTCAAATTCCTCCGGCACCAAGCCGAACGCCAAAGGCAGCAGGTTGGCCGTCACGCTTCCGTTCTCGTATTGCCAGTAGCCCCTGTCGAAATACAAGTCGTTGTAGGAGACGGCCGCGAGCTCGATTTCATACAAGAATTGCTCCTCGTCTTCGGGCAGCCCTAACAGACGGGCGAATTTGATCATCAAGGTGGCGAGATGGCAGTAGAACGGGGTGGAAATCGCGCCCGCCTCGGTGATGCGCGTCGGGTCGTTGCTGTGGATGAGCTCCGGACTCTCCGGTGGCACACACCAGTCGCCGTAGCAGTCTCGGGTGATGATGCCGTCTTCGCTGTACTTGTTCCACATGTGCGCCATCCAACGCTTCATGGCGGGGTAGTGCCGGCGGATGGGTTCTATGTCCCCATAGCGGGTGTAGAGCATGTCGGCCACGGTGATGAACGCGCCCGGCCAGGTCATATTGTCGGTGATGCGGCGCCAATAGTTCGGACAGACATCCGAAAGCGAGCCGGTGGGCTCCTCCGTGTCCGCGATGTCGTCGATCCATTTGTTGTAGAGACGGTAATTGTTGAAGATGTACGACTCGCCGTAGTTGCCGGTGGTGCGGTCGCCTGTCCAGCCCATCCGCTCGTCGCGCTGCGGACAGTCGGTGGGCATCGAGCGGTAATTGCCCCGGATGCCCCAGTAGGCGTTGCGATACACGGCGTTCATCACCTCGTTGGAACACTCGAAGCTGCCCGTCACGGCCATCTCGTCGTAAAACACAAGTCCTTGGAAATCTTCGGGTTTCGGCTCTTCGCGCAGACCGGAAATCTCTACGTACCGGAAACCGTGGTACGTGAACATCGGGTGCCATTGCCACGCGTATGCATGCATCGGATCTGGAATTATGAAACGGTCTGTGGCTTCGGCAGTGCGGAGATTGGCGGTGTAGAGCATGCTGTCGGGGGTGAGCAGCTCGGCAAATCGGAGCGTCACCGTGTCGCCCTTTTGCAATCCGCGCATCATCAGTTGCAAATAACCCACCATATTCTGTCCCATGTCGAGAATCCACGTGTCGCCTTTGCGGAACATCGCTACCGGATGCAGCGTGTCTTGCACCTTGATGTTGGGATTGGGCTGCGGCACAAGTTTACCCCCCGGAGCGTCCACAATTTGGGCTGAACCCCAACGCTCCGAGATGTCTTGGTAGTGGCAAAAGAACGTGTATCCTGCTCTTGTCCAGCCGCCCAAAGCGTAAAAATCGTCGTAGGTTTCGCCGTCAAACTCGTTGCTTTTGCGGATGGGTCCCTGGTTGGTCATCTGCCAGCTTTTATCGCTGACGATCATATCCTTGGATCCGTCCGTGTAGGTCACTTCCAATTGTAGCAGCAAACGAGGCGTGCCGAAATGTCTGGCGTGGGTCAACCCGCCATACTCCATCTCGGTGGAGTCGAAGCGGACGGAGGTGTAGCGGCCGCCTGCAAGCACCACTCCGACGGCGTTGTTGCCCTTTTTGAGCATTTCGGTGACATCGTAGGCGTTGAAGTAGACCCGCTTGGAGTAGTCGGAGAGGGCTGGTTTGAGAATCTCCTCGGGAGCCACCTCCTCTCCGTTGATGTAGGCGCTGTATTGTCCTAAACCGCTGATGTAAAGTCGGGCTTCACGAATGTCTTGGCGCAGGGAGAACTCCTTTCGGAGATACCGCGACGCGATGCGGGTCTTCCCTTCGATGTGATCGTCGTCGAAGTCGCCGCCAATCCATTGCGCATGCCAGTCGGTACTGTCCAACAGGCTGATTTCGAATGAATTGATGTCGCTTTCGATGAATCTGACACGGGTTAAGGTGTCTGAAGTCTTGTTTATGAAATCACCGTCTCTGTAGTGTTTGACATCGGCTATCTCGTGGAGTGTTGTTGAGGCGATCACTTTCCAATACGCCTTGTCGCGGCTGTGCAATGGTTTGCCCTCGTAGGGGATGAGCAGCATCCGGTCGGAGGCGACGGTCTTGGAATCCCAAAGATCGCCCACTCCTTGATCCAATAGGTCTTTGGAGGATGCTACAAGGATGCGGTAAGAGGTCTGCCGCACGTTGGAGTCCCCACTCTCGTAGCGCCAGCTGAAGCGCGGAACGTCCGTGGCTAACGGTTGCGAACCGTCCTGATATTCGACGGTGGGATGGACCAAAGTGACTGTCTGCGCCTCAAGCGCTATGGTGACGGACAGCAGGATGGCTGTCATCAATGCGGTAAAACATTTCATAGGTGTCTAACTCATTACGGCGCAAAAATACAAAAAAATCGTACCTTTGCCACCAAATATCAGAATATGAAAAATGGGATAAGGCTATTGTTTAGCTCTTTGATATTCAGTTTGTTATTGGTGATGGCGGGAAATGGACAACCGTTGGTCATCATGCACACAAACGACACGCACAGCCAAATCGACCCCTATTCGTACAAGGGGGACGTCAACGTGGGCGGCTTCCTGCGCAGGGAGGCGGCCATCCGTGAGGTGCGTGCCCAAAATCCTAACACGCTGCTGTTCGATGCGGGCGATTTTTCGCAAGGAACTCCCTATTTCAACGTCTTCAAGGGCTATATGGAGGTACGGTTGATGAACGCGATGGGCTATGACGCGGCCACGCTCGGCAATCACGAGTTCGACAACGGCTCCGCGGCCCTCGCCGCCCGCCTCAAAACCGCCGACTTTCCCGTGGTGTGTGCCAACTATAAGTTTGCCAACAAAAAGCTGGCCAAGGTCGTAAAACCCTACGTCATCATCGAACGCGGCGGCCATCGGATCGGTGTCTTCGGACTCGCGGTCAACCTCAACGGTTACGTGGCACCGCAGATCGCCCGCGAGGTCACCTACCTCGACCCGGTAGCCTGCGCCCGCCAAATGGTGAAGGAGTTGCAAAACCAGAACTGCGACCTTATCGTCTGCCTGTCGCACCTCGGCGTGAACACCAACATGCCCGACAACGACTTTGAAATAGCCCGACAAGTACCTGAAATTGACGTGATCATTGGCGGACACTCCCACGAGGAAATGCCCCAACCCAAGGTCGTCGGCAAAACCCGCATCTGCCAGATGACGAACAAAGGAAAATGCTTCGGAGTGCTCACGATTGAGGATTTGTGATTTGTGACTTGTGACTTATGACTTGTGACTTGTGACTTGTGACTTAAGACTTATGACTTGTGACTTATGACTTATGACTTGTGACTTATGACTTGTGACGTTACCCCATAACCCATAAACCTTAAACCTTAACCCATAACCCTTAAACCTTCAAACAATGTCAGAGAATTTACGATTGGTTGCGGATTTGGCGCTGATACTGACCTCGGCGGGTGTCGTGACCGTGATTTTCAAGCTTTTGAAACAACCCCTTGTGTTGGGTTACCTGGTGGCCGGCTTCCTGGTGGGGCCCCACCTGCACATTTTCCCCACCGTCACGGATGTGAGCGATGTGGAAGTCTGGTCCGAAATCGGTATCATCTTCATGATGTTCGCCGTCGGTCTGGAATTCAGCTTCAAGAAACTGATGTCGATGGGCAGCAAGGCCTTCATCACCGCCTTCCTCGGCATCCTCGGCATGATCGGGGTGGGCGCGCTGCTCGGCTTCGTGATGGGGTGGGGGACGATGGAGAGCCTCTTCCTCGGCGGTATGCTGTCGATGTCCTCGACCGCCATCATCGTCAAAGCCTTTGATGACATGAAGCTCAAGGACCAGCCGTTCGCGAGCCTCACCACGGTGGTGCTCATTATCCAGGACATCGTGGCCGTGGTGTTGATGGTGTTGATCTCCACCGTCGCCGCCAGTAAAAACTCCGCGCCGGGCAGGGAGATGCTGCTGAGCATCGTGAAGCTCGTCTTCTTCCTGATTCTCTGGTTTGTGGTCGGAATCTATTTGATACCCACGTTGTTGCGGAAATTCAAGAGCTACATCAACGATGAGAATCTTCTGATTATCTCCATCGGTCTCTGCTTCGGTATGGTGATTGTCGCCAACAGTGTGGGGTTCTCTTCGGCATTGGGCGCCTTCGTCATCGGCTCTATTTTGGCCGAAACCGCCGAAAGCCAGCGCATCGAGCATCTGACCGAAAGCATCAAGAACCTTTTCTCCGCCATCTTCTTCGTCTCAGTGGGTATGATGATTGACCCGCAGGTGTTGGTACAATATTGGAAACTGATACTCTCTCTTGTGGTTATCACGTTGGTTGTCAAGGCGTTTGTCTGTTCCGCTTCCGCCGTGGTGGCGGGTGCCAATCTGGAGGATTCCATCAAGTCGGGCTTCACCCTGTCGCAGATCGGCGAATTCGCGTTCATCATCGCCTCCGTCGCGGTGGCGCAACACGTGATGCCGCCCCACATCTATCCGGTCATCATTGCAGCTTCTGTAATCACCACGTTCACAACGCCTTATTGGATAAAGTTAGCCACGCCGGTCTATAAAGGATTGGAGAAACGGATGTCTCCGAAGACGAAGCATGCGCTCGACGCATACGCACTGTTCGGCTCCAGCAAGGAGGACAAAAAGAGCTGGCGCAGCATCATTGGGAGCAACATCACGAGCGTGGTCGTCTTTTCGGTACTCTCGTTCGCCATCCTCTTCTCGTTGTTCAACTTTCTGATACCGTTCTTGCAGAAGCTGCCGTACGTGGAGAAGATTCCCAACTGGTGGTTCAACACCATCTGCGCGGTCATCTCGTTGCTGATTATCTCGCCGTTCTTGGTCGGCATTGTGCGTAACAGCCCGAAGACGCTGCAACTCTACCGCAACCTGGTCCAGGAAAACCGCGCCAACATGCTGGTCGTCATCGTGTGGACGCTCATCCGCTTCGTCATCGTTTTCTATTTCGTGTTCTACATCTTGGTGAATTTCTACAAATACACGAAATGGGTGATTGTGCTGATTGCCGTGGCCGTGATCTTCATCCTGGTGCTCTCGCGCCGCAACCTGAACCGCTTCGCCAGCATGGAACGCAAATTCAAGACGAATTTGAACGGCGATGAGGATTAGACTTGTGACTTGTGACTTGTGATTTGTGACTTGTGACTTGTGACTTGTGACGTAGGGTGTCCCCCCTTAAACCCTAAACCTTAAACCCTAAACCTTAAACCTTAACCCTTAAACCATCAACCAATGGACACCTTGTTCTTAGACCGGGACGGCATTATCAACGTGCAGATTGTGGGCGGGTATGTCCGCAAACCCGAGGAGTTCGAGCTCATTCCGGGCGTGCTGACCGCTCTGCAGTGGCTGCGGCCGAAGTTCCGCCGTATCATCGTGGTGACCAACCAGCAATGCGTGGCCAAGCGCATCTGCAAAATGGAGGACATCGAGGAGATTCACCGTCAGATGCGCGTCACCTTCGAGGAGAACCTCACCCCCGTTGACGCCGTCTATTGCTGTCCGCACAAGGCCGGCGCGGGTTGCGGTTGCCGGAAACCCGACATCGGGATGGCACTGCAGGCCAAGGCCGACTTCCCCGACCTCGACTTCGCCGACTCCGTGATGGTGGGTGACAGCCTCTCGGACATGCAATTCGCCGTCAACGCAGGCATCATCCCCGTGCACGTCGGCGCGAAACACCCCGGCGAATACGAGAAAATCCTGAAAATCACGCCATTACATTACCGGAATCTGCTGGATTTCGCGAAGAACTACCCGTTTGATGTTGCGAATCAATTTTAACAATCAATTTGATCTACCGAGCTCTTGCCCCTGCGGGGCCGTTCAAGGAAAAAATTATTATATAACCACCCCTCAGACCCAGCTTCAATAACCCTAACCCATAAACCTTAACCCATAAACCTTAACCCATAAACCTTAACCCATAAACCTTAACCCATAAACCTTAACCCATAAACCTTAACCCTTAAACCTTAACCCTTAAACCTTAACCCTTAAACCTTAACCCTTAAACCATACAATGACCTTCTTCTTCATCTTCTTCATCTGCTACCCCCTCGCTGCGCTGCCGTTGGCGGTGCTTTATCTGCTGTTGCCGGTCATTTACATCGTGGTGAATCATATAGTTCATTATAGGCGCAAAGTTGTGGACGACAATTTGTTACACTCTTTTCCTGAACTGACGGTTCAAGAGCGGCGGCGCATACGCAACCGCTATTACTGGCATCTCTCGCAGATTGCCGTCGAGATGGTGAAGATGCTGTTGATTCCGAAAAAGGCGTTGCGGTATCGCTACCGCTGCAGCAATCCCGAACTCGTGAACCGCTTTTACGAGGAGGGTAAGAGTGTGATTTTGATGTCCAGCCACTACAATAATTGGGAGTGGATGATTGTCGCCTTGGACGGGATGTTCCGGCACCACGGCATCGGGGTGGGGAAGGCCAATAGCGACAAGGTATTCGAGAAGTGGGTGAACCGGGCGCGCACCCGCAACGGCACGGAGGTCTGCTTCGCCGACACCGCCCGTGAGGTTTTCGCCCATTATGAGGATAACCATATCCCCGCCGCCTATATGATGCTCGCCGACCAGTCGCCCGGAAATCCGAAGAAGTGCTACGTCACACGCTTCATGAACCAGACGACCGGTGTGATTTACGGACCGGAGTATTTCGCCCGTAAATACGACATCCCAGTGCTCTACTACGAGGTCGTGAAAGAGCGAATCGGCAAGTACCGTGTTGACGTCCAACTGATTACGGAGCATCCCAACGACGAACGGCCCTATTTTGTCACGCAGCGCTATGTGGAGTTGCTGGAGGAGACCATCGGCCGGAAACCCGAGTTTTGGATCTGGAGCCACCGCCGCTGGAAACACAAGTTCGACGAGACAGACGGCTGTTCTGCAAATTCTTAGATGGACAGACAAAACAATGTAGAGACGCGCCATGGCACGTCTCTACAAAGGTTTTAAGGAACGGTGAGGTGCGCCGTGGCGCCTGCCCTTATCCGAGGGCCACCGTGGTCAGATACTGCGAGCGCCCGTACCGGTAGCTCCCCTCGTCGGAACGCATCAGCATCGTGTAGGTGAAGTCGTCGTCGGATGTGCGTTCCGCCCCGTCGGAACCGCCGGTGAGACTGAGCCCCGTTGCGGTGAGCGACATCGGCACCGCGTAGAGGTGCGCCACGTTGCCGCTTTCGGCAGTCCCAGTGTCGAGACTGATGGCGGACTCTCCGGCGGGCACCACCTTGTAAACCGTGCGCGTGTAGTGACCCACCGTGGTGTCGTAAACCACCGCGATCATCATCACGGCGTCCACTTTTTCGGGCATAGCACCCAACGTGCCGTCCACCAGGCCGTCCGTGACGGTCACCCCGCTCACCGTGACCGGTGCGGCCACCCCTTGCGAGAATACCAGGTCTTGGGCGTTGAGCGTGGCCTTGACCACCCCGTCGGCGACGCTCACGTTCGCGTGGCGGACAATGTTGCTGGTGAAGAGCGGACGTCGGCTCCGGCGATCCGCACTCATGCCCACCAGCACCTCCTTCGGCACGATCTTGTTAATCATGCCCGCGAGGGCATATTTGGCACGGTGCGTCATCTGCGCCCCGGTGCGCGGGTTGAACACTTCTTTCTTGTACGGCATGATGACCTGTTTGCCGTTCACAACTTTGAAAACTAAACCGCCAATGCGGCCGGTCCACTGACTGAGACCATTAAAATCGGTTTTACCCATAGTGCTAAAAATTTTTGGTTAATTACTAAAAAGAACATCTGAAACAGTTCGCGATCTGATTTCGACGGCAAAGATACAACCACGGGTACTGTGAAACCAAGAAAGAAAGTTGAAAAATTCTTTCTTTCATCTTTCACACTTGTCTATCAACAAGTTACGACCTTTAAAAAGAAAGTTGATGAAAATAACTTTCTTTCGTTCACTTCTGTCTTTCAGCAAGTTACGGTAAAAAGTGTGAAAGTTGAATTTGAATTCTTTCACCCTGAAAAACCGTCAACCCGAAACAGTCGCAACACATTACAAGAAATATTGTATCTCATGGAGTCATTCTTGCGTATAGTATAACGAAGACATAAAACAAGTATCATGTACGGTTTTGAGGTGTCGTGTCAGAAATCGGTGCCGGAGTCGATCATCGCCTTCCTTGACAGCACGGACTATGAGAGCACCTTGAGGTTGGCGGTGTCCCTTGGAGGTGACAGCGACACACAAGCCTGCATTGCAGGTGGTATCGCAGAGGCTTTCTATGGCATACCTGATGACATCATCATTGAAGCCACAAGCTTCATCCCGCAGTATTTCAAGGATACCATTATCAGAGTGGCAGAGAACTCGGCGTATGGTCGCCGGATGGAACAAAAAAGATTTTCTCCTGAGTGACGGGCGTGCCCCACGACCCCGTGAGGGGTTGCATAACGGACATCTCGATGCGTTCGCAAACCGTTGAATGTGAATCCTCTACAGGGATTTGGAGACCGTGCGTGCATCATTCTACAGATATGCATCCCCTAATGGAGATGACAAAGAAGTGGGGAAGTCGAAGCAGATGCCAAGGATTGCTTCCGGCGATCAGGCAGGTCATACAGAAAGCACCTCAACCCCCATTCCCATCCTGCTGAACGCGAACAATTTCTTTCCAAGGTCTTTGAGTGATGCACCAAGGTGATACACCGTGTCGTCGATGACGAGGAAGCGGTCGTGGTAGCGGTCGCACTCGTGCACCTTCACGGGAGGGTACTGTCGGTTGTGGCGTTCGAGGTCTAGGGTGAGAGACTCGGTAACGCGCCGCGTGACAATCTCAGCTGTTACGCCATCTGCCCGTTTCGCCAACATTAAAAGCACCGAATCGTCGATGTAGTTGTCGACAAGGATGATGCGTCTTTTTGCGGAACGGATCAGGTCGGAGGCGAAAGCGTAGGCATCGAAGATCTGGCCGTCGAAAAAGATGCCCTCCACGGGTGGTAGGGCGGTTTTCACGAAAAAGTCAACCTTGTTCTCAAGGTTGTGGATTCGTTCTGTATGTTCCTGTAGTTGTGTGTTTATACGTCGTTCCACATACTGAATGTGTTGATTGATGGCATATCCACGAAGGAGATACTCTTTCAACACCTTGTTCGCCCATATCCTGAATCGTGTACCCCATTTGCTTTTTACTCTATAGCCAACTGAAATGATGACATCAAGATTATACAGCTTGGTTTTGTATTTTTTCCCATCAGCGGCAGTTAGTAAGAAATCCTTACATACTGCTGTCTCCTCCAACTCTCCCTCCTTGAAAATGTTTTTGATGTGTAATGTGATATTATTTCTTGAAGTCTCAAACAGCATCGCCATTTGCGCCTGCGTGAGCCACACCGTCTCTTCCTCCATGCGCACCTCCAACCTTATGCTGCTGTCAGGTTGGTAGAGGATGATCTCGCCAGTGTTTGTGGAGAGTTGTCCGTTTTCTGCTATTATTTCATTTTGCTTCATAAGGGTTCCTTTTATTTAGAGTTTTATGAATTTCCGCCGACAAACATACAAAATCCTTTCGAATAAATCAACAGCAAACGAAATTCAACTCCTTAAAAATCAAACACATAAAAATGACGTTTTTCGATGTTAAAGTTGCCGTTTTTGTAAACAAAATTGCAAAATGCAGAAAATGAGCGACGGTTCGGCCCTCTACTTGTCCGGTGGGGGAGCCGGATCTTTGGAAGATTTTGTCGGGGCGGGTGCTCTTACGGAGGCATCTGCGTCCTCGCAGATGCAACGTGGGACCCTATTGCGTGGCGTTTGAACAACGATTTCAGCCGCAGCCTGCGCCACTGTCGATGGAATTCTTCCTTCCCCGTGACAGAAAAAATCGTATTATTGCACCCGAAAATACATTGTCTTATGAGAAAAGGATTCGCTTTGTTTGTTCTGCTCATAGTGGCGGCGGCGATGTCGCCCGGAATCTTCGCCCAGAAGGTCTATTCCTGCCAGTACAAGTCCGACGCTGAAGTGAAAGTGTTCGTGAGCCAGTACAAATCGGATGCCGACTTGGTGGTCTATGAGACGAAATACAAGTCGGAAGCCACCGACAATTCGGGTGTATGGTACTTTTGCAAGTACAAGTCGGACGCGGACAGGAAAATCTACTTCTGCGATTACAAGTCGGATGCCGACATCGTCATCTATTTTTCAAAATACAAATCGGATGCAGGGTGGAAGAAGAACGAGAAGAAACATCTGATGTACAAGAAAAACTAACGTAGCGCCACACCTCCGTCGCCACATCGGATACGCTCCGAACGCCCTCCGCGAGAGTCGCAAGAAACATGTCCGTAACGGTTGAAAAAAAAGCTCTAACTCTATGGTAACTCTATGGTAATTCTATAGCAACTCTATGCAAGCTCTATTCGAATTATATCGTCAGGGAATCCTTGGTTGTGGCTGAGCCCTATTCGCAAACAAAAAAAACGCGCCATATTAGCGCGCTTTCTCAATGATTTTCAGTTAATTAATGAACATTCGATAGTCGGGGATGCTTAGTACTCGTCCTCGTTGAAGAAGAAGTCCTCCTTGGAGGGGTAGTCGGGCCAGATGTCCTCGATAGAGTCGTAGGTCTCTCCTTCATCGTCGATCTCCTGGAGGTTCTCGATGACCTCCATCGGAGCGCCGGATCGGATGGCGTAGTCAAGCAGTTCATCACGGGTCGCCGGCCAAGGGGCGTCCTCCAAACGTGTGGCTAATTCAAGTGTCCAATACATAGTTTTTACATTTAAAAAATGGTTTGTTTTTGAGGGCGCAAAAGTATAATAATAAACTGAAAAAGTCAAGCTTTTGAAAAAATTTTATTTCGCTGATTGATAGAGCGTTTCGAAAACTTTTTCTTTTTTGTGGAAAAATCTCGCCAAAATAAAGAAGAAATCGGACAGTCTGTTCAGCAAAACTTGCACCGGTTTGTAGGCCTCGTCCTCCTCCATCAACTGCACCACGTAACGCTCGGCGCGGCGGCAGACCGTGCGGCACACATGGGTATCGGCGATGAGGCGGCTGCCCTGCGGGAGGATGAACCCCCGCATCGGTTCCAACTCCGCGCTCAGCCGGTCGATTTCCGCCTCAAGTTCGGCGGTGAATTCCGACAGCCTTTCCACCTTCCAGTACTTCTCCCAGTTCGCCACAGGGGTGGCCAACATCCCCCCGACGACGAAGAGTTCGTTTTGCACTTTTGTCAGGAAATCGTCCGAAACTTGCGAAATCACGACCCCGATGAAGCTGTTCAACTCGTCCACAGTGCCGTATGCATGCAGCAGGACGCTCCCTTTTGAAATACGTGAACCATCTGATAATGAAGTGGTTCCATTGTCTCCAGTACGTGTATAAATTTTCATCATTTTTTTTTTGCAAAGATAGAAAAAAAATGTATTTTTGCAGCCGCAAAAGCAAGGGTAAATGTCTCCTTAGCTCAGTTGGTAGAGCAATTGACTCTTAATCAATGGGTCCAGGGTTCGAGCCCCTGAGGGGACACAAGGAAAGGCGGTCAGTTGACCGCCTTTTTTAGCATAAAAAACGATAGACTATGGAAGAGAAAAAGCACATACGTCCGTCTTGGGACGAATATTTCATGGAAATCGCCGACACGGTGAGCAAAAGGGCCACCTGCGACCGTGGACGCAGCGGCTGCGTGGTGGTGCGCGACCGCCAGATCCTGGTGACCGGCTACGTGGGCGCCCCCAAGGGACTGCCGCACTGCGACGAAGTAGGGCACCAACTCAAGCAGACGGTGCACGAGGACGGCACCGTAACCCAGCACTGCGTGCGCACCGTCCACGCCGAGCAGAACGCCATCTGCCAGGCCGCCAAACTGGGCATCTCCCTCAACGGCGCCACCCTCTACTGCCGCATGACCCCCTGCCGCACCTGCGCCATGCTCATCATCAACTGCGGCATCACCCGCGTGGTCTGCGCCAACAAATACCACGCCGGTGCCGAATCCGAAGAGATGTTCCGCCAAGCCGGCGTCCAACTCGAGTTCTTCTCCGAAGAGGTCGTGAAATACGATAAACAATAAAGAATGTTCCTTAAGCAGTCTCGAAGAGACAAAACGCACGAAGTGCAAGTGACCCCACACAAGCGACAAAGGAGCGCAGTGTGGGGTCCCAACCCCATTAACCCATAAACCCTAAACCCTAAACCTTAAACCATAAAATGAGCACCTTTCTCTGGGAATCCATCGCCTTCGGGCCGATACACAGCAGACGGCTGGGACAGTCGTTGGGCATCAACCTTATGCCCGTGGATGAAAAAATATGCACCTTCAACTGCCTTTACTGCGAGTGCGGGTGGACGTTGGAGAAGAATCTCAACGCCCGCGAACCCTACCCGCTGGAGACGGTCATGGAGGCTGTCGAGCACAAGCTGGCGGACTGCCGCGCACACGGCACCCCGGTGGACAGCCTCACCTTCTCGGGCAACGGCGAACCGACGCTCTACCCCTGGTTCGACCAAGTCATCGACCAGCTGATCGTGCTGCGCGACAAGTACTACCCCCAGGCGGTCATCACCTGCCTGTCGAACGCCACGCAGCTTTTCCGGCCTGAGATCATCACCGCCCTGCAGCGCATCGAGAATCCGATGCTGAAGCTGGACGCCGGCACGCAGGCTATGCTCAACACCGTGAATGCCCCCATCGTTCCGGTTGATATAGAGCAGGTTACCGATCAGCTCTGCACGTTCAACGGCAATCTCGTCATCCAGACGCTCTTTTTCAGCGGCGAACGGGAGGGTAGGGCGTTCGACAATTCCGTGGACCCCGAATGGTCGCAGTGGCTCGTCCGTATCCGCCGCATCCGCCCCAAACGCATCGTGATTTACTCGCTGGACCGCGAGACGCCCGCCCTCGACCTTCACAAGTTCGACAAGGCCTATTTAGACGGGATTGTCGCGAAACTCCGTGCAGAAGGATTCAATGCGGCGGCCTATTGAGTAGTGACGTGAAAATTTGCGTCTCTACAAAATCGCAAATCACTGTTCTCCGTTCACAAAAAAAAATGTATCTTTGCCGCCGTATTTTAGAAAAATTGTGCATTATGAAAAAATATTTGTTACCCCTGTTAATGATGGCTCTGCTGGCGACTTCGCTCACCTCCTGCAAGCCCGATGAAGAAATCTACAACCCCACTTGCAAAATCAGCAAGATCTGGTACCGCAGCGATGTGGGCGACCCCAACGAGGTCTATGTCTATGACAGCAAAGGCAAGCAGCTCCAGCAAATCGTGGTCGACAGCCTCTACACGTTCGATTTCTCCTACAACAAGGACAAAACGGTCAGCAAGATCGTCCATGTGAACGAGGATGGCTACACCGAGACCATCGATTTCAAGTGGACGAACCAGCTGGTGGACAAGATGACCTACACCATCGATGGCATCGTGCGTCTGGAATATACCTTTCACCGCATTGACAACAAAAAAGACAAAGCCTACAGCCGCATCGACTATATAGAAGAAATGTATGACCGCGAGTTCTACGACCAGTATTTCTGGAAGAGCGGCAAACAGCATCCGTTGTACGACAAGGTGTTCGGCAACTTTGAGGAGATTGCCGAAGTCTTCCGTAACAGCACTTCGAAGGATTTGATGATGTACTCGGTGAAGCGTTTCACGTACGATCCCGGCAAACACAAAAAATACGAGAATATTTCCGAATATGTCGAGGAATTCCCCATTGCGCAGACGGTCGTCAAGCATACTTACACCTACGATGTGACCTCCTACAACCCGTTCTACGGCCTGCCATTCGCATACGCCGAGGTGAACGGCTACTACCTCAATCTCCCGCTGACCGAACATGTGGAAACCTATGTGGCCAACAACTTGTCAAAGGTGGTGGACTACACCTTCAGCTACGAAGGCCTGCACTATATGAACGACAAGCACTATCCGCGTCAGTGGGTGACCGTCTCTTCGGAAACCAATGTCCCGACTCACACCTACATCTTATATAAGAAATAGTCGGTCGTGATTGGCATGAAGTTCCATCAGGCGGGAAAACTGATTATCTTCGTCAGTTTTGTGACCATCGCGCTGACCTCGCTCTGCTATGTCCTGCTGTTGGCGAATCTTTGGTGGGTGAACCTGATCTTTTTCGCCATCATGCTCATCATCGGGGTGATGATCCTCCGGTTTTTCCGTGTCCCGACACGCGTCATCAACAAGGTCGATGACGGCGTGCTCTCTCCCGCCGACGGTACCATCGTCTATGTGGGGACGGCCTTCGAACACGAGTATTTCAAGGACGAACGGCTGAAGATTTCGGTGTTCATGTCCATCAACAACGTGCATGTGAACAGCTACCCCATTTCGGGCGAGATCTCCTACACGGCCTACCATCCCGGCAAGTATCTGTTGGCCAAGCTCCCGAAATCCTCGGTTGACAACGAGCACAACTCCATCGTGGTGCGCAACGACGATGTGGAGGTGCTCTTCCGTCAGATCGCGGGTTTTGTGGCGCGCCGCATCATCAGCTATCCCGAAGTCGGCGACCACGTGGAACAGGGCGAGGAGGTCGGCATGATCAAGTTCGGCTCCCGCGTCGATGTCTTCCTCCCCAAAGACGCCACCGTCGCCGTCAGCAAAGGCGACAAAGTCGTGTCGAAGAAAACGGTGCTGGCGTACATTAGTTAGCAGTTAGTAGTTAGTAGTTAGTAGTTAGCAGTTAGCAGTTAGTAGTTAGTAGTTAGCAGTTGCGGGGAATGCACCCTTAACCTTCTGACCGCGTCCCCCCTAAACCTTAAACCTAAACCCTAACCCCTAAACTTTAACCCTTAAACTTTAACCCTTAACCCCTAAACCTTAAACCATATTGAAACTAAGCGTCATCATAGTCAATTACAACGTTTCGGCGTTTCTGGAGCAGGCGCTCGCGTCGGCGGTGAAGGCTATGCGCGGTGTCGAGGGGGAGATCTATGTGGTCGATAACCATTCGGTGGATAATTCCGTGGCGATGGTGAAGGCCAAGTTTCCGCAGGTAAACCTTATTGAGAATCAGGATAATGTGGGATTCGCGAGAGCCAACAACCAGGCTATCCGCATCTCCACCGGCGAATATGTGCTGCTGCTCAACCCGGACACCCTCGTGGAGGAAGACACATTCGAGAAGTGCATCCGTTTCATGGACGAGACCCCCGATTGCGGCGGCCTCGGCGTGAAGATGGTCGATGGACAGGGCCGTTTCCTCCCCGAGTCGAAGCGCGGCATCCCATACCCTTCGTCGTCGTTCTACAAGCTCTTCGGTCTCTCGAAACTCTTCCCGAAATCGAAGAAATTCGGGGCCTACCACGCCACGTACATCGGCGAGGACGAGACCCACGAGGTGGAGGTCCTCAGCGGCGCCTTCATGATGATGCGTCGGTCGGTGCTCGACAAGGTGGGGCTTCTGGATGAGGACTATTTCATGTACGGCGAGGACATCGACCTGTCGTACCGGATTTTGAAGGGCGGCTACAAGAACTACTACTTCCCGCAGACGCGCATCATCCACTACAAGGGGGAGAGCACGAAGAAGGGGAGTCTGAACTACGTCTATGTCTTTTACAAGGCGATGCAGATTTTCGCGCGGAAGCATTTCTCGGCCAACAACGCCAAGATTTTCAATGTCGCGGTCGATGCGGCGATATGGTTCCGTGCCGCTCTGGCCGCCGTGAAGCGGATTCTCGGCAAGATACTGCTGCCCTTGTTGGATTTCGCCTTGATTTATGCCGGGCTTTTCGCCCTGTCGAAATATTGGGAGCATGCCGTGCTGATGCATCGCAACTCCTCGTTCGCGGACTACTATTTCTACGGCGTGCTGGTTGGCTACACCCTGTTGTGGCAGCTCGCGATATGGATCAGTGGCGGTTACCGGAAGCCCGTGAACCGCTCGAAACTCAACCGCGGCATCGTGGCGGGCACGGTGGTCATCCTGCTGATATACGCACTGTTGCCCGAGACCATGCGCTTCTCGCGCGCCGTCGTCGTTATGGGGGCGGTGTGGGCACTCCTGGCCGTGAATGTGCTGCGGCAGCTGCTTGTCCGCGCACACCTGCTCGACCTGGACACCCGCCGTTTGCGCCAGCGCATCGCCATCGTCGGCGGTCCGGAAGAGACGGCTCGGGTGCTGAACATGGTGCAGTCGATGAACGTCCCCCGGGAGTTCGTCGGCATCGTGACCACGCAATCCCTTGATAAAGAGACTCCTCTCAGCATCGGCAGCATCGAGGACCTGCCCGAGTTGCTCCGTATATACCAGATGAACGAGGTGGTTTTCTGTGCCAAGGATCTCCCCGCCGACCAGATCATCGGCTGGATGAACCGTCTGCAGGACCAGCCCGTGGAGTTCAAGATCGCCCCCGAGGACGCGCTCTCGCTCATCGGCGGCAACTCCATCTTCACGGCCGAGGACCTCTACACCATCCCGACGCAGCCGGTCTATCTGCCGGGCAACCGCCGTCGCAAGCGCGCCTTCGACATCGTGTCGTCGCTGCTGCTGCTCTTGCTACTCCCCCTGGATATCTGGTTCGTGAACGGCAAGGGCGCGTTTGTGCGCAACCTCTTCGCCGTGTTGGGCGGCCGGAAGAGCTGGGTGGGGCTGCGGAGAACGTCGCAGTCGAAGGAGACGACACTTCCCGAGGGGGTTCTGCATCCCGCCGACGCCTACCCCGATGTGGCCTTCTCCGACGAGATGCTGGCCCGCACCGAAGAACTCTACGTCCGCAACTACCGCGTCTGGAACGACGTGACGATTTTGGCGAGAGGATGGCGGAAGGCGGTCCAGGAATAATGATTGCACGGTTTCCCGGTTATAGGTTACCGAAAAAATCGTATCTTCGCGGCCTTTAATTCTTAATATTGATGGAACCCATTTTTACGCTCAAGGACGTTGAAAAAATCGTTTACGGGGACAAGAAAATCGCCCTTTCCGACCTGCCGATGGACAAGGTGGTGGAATGTTACGACTTCCTGAAAGAGTTCAGCGCAGACAAGATCATCTACGGCATCAACACCGGCTTCGGACCGATGGCGCAGTGGCGCGTCGATGACGACCATCTCACCGCCTTGCAATACAACATCATCCGCAGTCACTCCACGGGGGCGGGCGAGCCGCTTCCCGACGAGTGCGTGAAGGCCGCGATGGTGGCCCGCCTCGGCACTTTCCTGCAGGCGCGCTCCGGCGTGCACCCCGACTTGGTGAAGCTCCTGGTGGAGATGATCAACCGCGACATCCTCCCGATGATTCCCCGCCACGGCAGCGTGGGGGCCAGCGGCGACCTCGTGCAGCTGGCGCATCTCGCTTTGACGATGATAGGCGAGGGGAGTGTCCACTACCACGGAGAGTGGCGGCCCGCGGCGGACGTGTTGAGAGAGAACGGTCTCGAACCGTTCAAGATCCACATCCGCGAAGGCCTCTCCATCACCAACGGCACCGGTGTGATGACCGGCATAGCCACGGTCAACCAGTTCATGGCCGAGCAGCTGCTGGATTGGGCCACGCTCGCCGCCGTGATGATGAACGAGATTGCGGGCTCCTACGACGATTGGATGGCGGAACCGCTCAACGAGGTGCGCCGTCACGAGGGACAGCAGGTTATCGCGGCCCGGATGCGCGCCCTCGCCCGCGATAGCCAGTGCCTCCTGCAACGTGAGCATCTGCTCTACGACGGCCATCATACGGAAAAGACCTTTGAGCATAAAGTGCAGGCTTACTACTCGTTACGCTGCACGCCACAGATTCTGGGCCCGATATACGAGACGCTGGCCAACTGTCGCCGCGTGCTCGAAGAGGAACTCAACTCCGCCTGCGACAACCCCATCGTGGATCCCGAGACCCGCAACGTCTATCACGGCGGCAACTTCCACGGCGACTACATCTCGTTGGAGCAGGACAAGGTGAAAATCGCGATGGTGCGCTTGGCGATGACCGCCGAACGGCAGCTCAACTACCTTTTCCACGACCGCATCAACGGCATCCTGCCGCCGTTCCTCAATATGGGCACGTTGGGACTGAACTACGGAATGCAGGCGTGCCAGTTCACGGCCACCTCCACCACCGCCGAGTGCCAGACGCTCGCCATGCCCAACTACGTGCACAGCATCCCGAACAACAATGACAATCAGGACATTGTGAGCATGGGCACCAACACCGCGCTGCTCACCCGCACGGTCATCGACAACGCTTGGCAGGTGCTCTCCATCCAGTACATCGCGCTCGCGCAAGCCGTTGACATCCTGAAGATTGCGGACAAGCTGGCCCCCATCTCCCGTCAGGTCTACCAGCAGGTGCGCGAAATCTGTCCCGTTTTCGTGGAGGACACCCCTTTCTACGAGGATTTGCGGAATGTGGAGGCCTTCTTGAGGAGAGAGCAGCTACGGCTGGATTAACTTTCCGATTGCCGAATGATGGATTACGATAGCGAAACGTCTCAGTCCGGTGTTGTTTCAGGCTCGATAGACGCCCTGTCTGCCGAGTTCTCCGGCTATGAGATGCTGCCCCCACGGAGCCAACCCGGCAACGTGCTCTACCGTGCCCGCCGTTTCGGCCGCTACTACGTGCTCAAAGGTCTTGCTCCCGAGTATCGCGACGATCCCGCTTGCCGCGAGTACCTCTCCAAGGAGTACCAGATCGGGGTGCAACTCGACCATCCCAACATCGTGCGGGTGAACAGCATAGAGGAGGATCCCAAGGTCGGGCTCTGCATCGTGATGGAGTACGTCGATGGGGAAAGTCTCGACAAATGGCTGGACACGAAGCCGTCGTTCGCTGCCCGCAAGCGGATTGTCCGGCAGATTCTGGACGCCATGGCCTACTGCCACGACCAGCAAATCTGGCATCTGGACCTCAAACCCTCCAACATCCTGATTACCAAAGACGGGCTGACCGCCAAGATCATCGATTTCGGGCTTTCCGACAACAGCAGTTTCGCCTTCCGGCAGACCGGCGGCACGCGCAAGTACGCCGCGCCCGAGCAGCTGGCCGGACAGACGGTCGACCATCGCAGCGACCTCTACGCGTTGGGCGGCATCCTGAAGCGAATGTTCCCGCATCGCTACGGCCGTGCCGTTCGCCGCGCGCAACGCCAGGACCCCAACAAACGCCCGCAGTCAGTGTCGGCCTTGACAAAGCTGATGCGGTCACGATGGGAGCTGTGGCTGCTGCCGGTGCTCCTCATCGGCCTGTTCTGCTTCTGGATGCATCCCGACGGGAAAAAATTCCCTGTCACGTTGGATTCCGGGCAGACCGTCTATGCAAAGGTGTTGTCGCATTGGCACCGGACCATGGCGTTAGTTTGTCCCGTTGAGGCGAAGAGCTGGTGCGACGTCCCCAATCCCCCATCCGGAGACTTGGTCATACCAGTGCACATCCGGCACCGTGGGCTCCCTTATCGACTCACCGAGATAGACACCAGTGCCTTCCAGGATTGCGTCAAGCTCACCCATCTCACCATCCACGAAGGCCTCGAACGCATCGGTTATAGAGCCTTCAGCGGTTGTAACTTGCTCGCTGACACGTTTTTCGTCCCCCGCTCATTGAAGCGCATTGAAACATACGCCTTCGCCGACTGCTACACGCTCACCACCCTTGTTTGGAAAGCTCGGAACTGCAGCACAGGTGTCGGGGAATCTGCAGAACAATCGTTTTTCTACCGATGCAACTCCTTGAGAAAAGCTATCGTTGACGACAGTGTGGAGCAATTGCCCTCAAACGTGTTCTATCCCATGGAACATCTTGAGGAAATAGAACTTCCCAACACCCTCCGTGAGTTGCCTTTGAATTTTGCCGACGGATCAACAAACCTCCGCAGTATCCGTCTTCCAGACTCGCTGCAGACGATATCCCACGGGGCTTTCTATGCAAGCGGTATCACCCAGATCGTCATTCCCGACCGAACCGAAGCAATCGGTGGGTACAGTTTCTCCTATTGTTGGAATTTGCGTGAAGTGGAAATTGGCAGCGGTGTGAAACGCATTGAAAACTATGCCTTTAACGAAAACAGAGCGTTGGAGACCATGATTGTCCATTGTGTGGAGCCGCCCGCGATGATGCCCAACTCCCTGTACGGCATCCCCGACAGCGCAGTGCTGTACGTCCCCGCCCAATCGCTGGAGAAGTACCGAAAGCATGAGGTGTGGGGAAAGTTCAAAAGGATAGAAGCAATTAGCAGTTAGTAGTTAGTAGTTAGCAGTTAGCAGTTAGCAGCTACGAAAAGCTCCAATATTATAGAAACATCTTCCTTGAGCAGCCCCGTCAGGGGCAAGAGCTCGGTAGAGGATAGAAACAGCTTCCTTGAGCAGCCCCGTCAGGGGCAAGAGCTCGGTAGCGTTTGGATTAGGATGGAGGTTATTTCGCGGTTTCCACCGTCAATTGTGTCACCCCGGTCTTGCGGCCGATCTCGTAGAGGGGGGCGAAGGAGTCGTCCTGGACGAGGTTGGAGAGGATGAGGGGGGAGCCGGTGGCGAAGAAAGCGGTCTGGAAGGTGTTGCCGGGTTTCAGCTTGGTGCGCTCGCTGCTGACCACGCGGTAGGCGTTGCTGCCGAGGTATTCCACGGTGCAGCGGCGGCCCGGGTCCCAACAGAGTGTTACATGGTCGCCTGGACGCAATTCGCTGCTGCTCACCACCTTGCCGAGAATTTTGTCGGAAGCGTCTGCACCTTCGTCGCCGTAAAAAAGCTTCATATCCTCAAAGTTGCGGTAACCGACAGACTTGGCGAGGGTGTCTAACGTGAAGCTGCGGGGGGTCACGGGTGTGTTGCCATAGTTCCAGATTCGTTTCAGCGTGTTGAGTCCGATGTTTTCGCGGGTGCGCTCGAAGATGTAGGCTTGCAGGAACACGAAGTCGGAGGCACGGTTCATCTGCCGTTCCACCGCCTCGCACAGGAGGTTCTTCAGCTGTTCGATGTAGATTTTGTCGCTGTCGTCCATGTAGAATCCGTTTTTCGGCGGCAAAAATACACAATTTGCAGGTTGTCCGTGCTGCCCATTTTGGCCCATTCCAACCTATCCGAAAAAATTGTAGTTTTGCGGGTCAAAATGGACGGGGCGGAATTTCATCCCCGTTTGTCAGTGTCACCAAAATAGATAGTAGAAAAAGAACAGAAAAGAAACAATCGAACATATAAAATAGAGTTTGCAGCTATCCTTGACTCTCATTTTCCACACGCTCTCCGTCGAATCGGAGGCAACACACATCAAGGACAGATTCCGCAAGCCGTTTGTAACGGCGTGGAATGCTTGTCTGATGTGTGGGAGTGGAAACCCGAGAGTCGGACAAGCGAAATTCCACGCCTTTTTTATGTCACAAACGGTAGAACAATGAGCGAAGAGGGTCTGCACATAGGGCAAGTCATCCGTCGGGAGGTAATCCGGAAGGGGATCAAGGTGCCGTGGTTGGCGCAGCAGTTAGGCTGCCACCGCAACAACGTCTATCTCATCTTCTCCCGCCAGTGGATTGACACGAACACGCTGATGAAGCTCGCCCAAATCCTCGGCCACGACTTCTTCGCCGACCTGAGCCGCTCCTACCAAGAACAGCAGGAACAGCCTGGGGAATATATAAACGGGATGGGGGAAAGTTAAGGTGCGGTATATTATCATGCCGCTGTCGGTTTATATTTTAAACTGCAAAAATCCATACGTTTTTTATAGTTCAAACTGCAAATTCAAAACAGCCCGCCGCTTCCGCCTATTAATTCTGTGCAATTCGCCAAGTAACACTTTGCTAAACAATTGATAATCATAATTATATATTGTGTATTTTTGACCCCTGATAAGAACGGGAAAGAAAGCGTCATTCCATGAAGCGCACAGCCCATTAAAATGGGTCAAAATGGGTTATGGCGGTTTGACGGGAAAGTTTTTATTTTGCGGGTGGAAAAAAGTTGTTTATCATTGAATTATAGGAATATGAATATTAGTAATGTTTTTAAGCAGTTCTGCAATGATTTACAGAATCGCACAAGAATTATGACGGAAGACAACATCCGTTATTATTGGTTCGCTTCAATGTTACAGCAAGACAACTTGTTGGACAACTATACATTGGAACAACCTTACGCAGCCTTTCCGTTAAACATTGCCACATTTTCCAAGGAAGAATTGGACTTGTTGTATGATGACCAATTATACAATGAGTTTTATTGCTTTGAGATGAAATTTGACAGAGGCCCCAAACGAACCACAGCAGCAAAGACATCAGCCGCTGGCGAGCTGTTCAATGATTTACAACGATTGCAACAGATACCGCCAACAATAAATGGGAAGACAACACATCGTCTTTTTCTGTATGTCACAGACGACATAATGCACAATTATTTCATCTCAGGGCGACAACAAAACAAATCTTTCGGCAAACAATTGAAAAATTTCTATAACCCTCAAATTAACGATCCAATAAATCTAAATTTCAAAGGTGCGCCTAAAACATTTTTGGATAGTGCCAACAAATCATTAAACAATCAGAACCTGATGGTATTTCCAAATCTGCAATTGATTCTTTCAAGAGATTTTACCTGTGGCAGTACATCTTTCAATGGAGATTGTCATGTTCGGTTATATGAAATTTAACAACATAAAATGATTAAAATATGAAAAAAGTTAGTTACATTTTATTGGCATTGTCGTTGATGTTAACCTTTGCGGGGTGCAACCAAAAGGAAAAGAAATTGCAACAAATTGTTTTGACTGACGAACAAATTATTGTCATTCGAGATATTACGACAAGTGCTTTAGTTATTGATGATATCATCAAGAGTACATCCAGTTATCGAGGCGATACTCTGGTGTTTGGAATCGTAGTTGACACACTGTCAGATGATAATGTAGAGAGAATCACGAAAGGAGAGCAACGATTGAAAAAGTATCTTTTGACAGCATTATGCAATGAATCATCCCAAGTGAAAGAATTACTATCGCAAATAGCAGAGGTCCCTGCTAATTTCAAATTGACATACGGAGATAATATCACAGAAGAAAAGATTTCTGTAACACTTAATGCTACGGAGATAAAAGATGCTCTTGCAAAAAAGTATAAACAGCGTGATGTGCTGGGAAACTACTTTGAGTGGTTATCGTTTTATGAATCTGATGAAGAATACAATGTTAGTAGTCGTTTTGAAAAAATAGACGAGAAAGATTATATTGTAGTAGAAATTGCAGCAGACAGTGCTCTTTCTAGCATTGACAAATTGGTAAACTCCGATATTGAAGATGCGAAAAATAATTTTTCAATCGACATTGATGAAATTATTGATTTGGATAAATATAAAAATAAAATATCAGAAAAATATCGTGAAGAAGTTGCAAATTATTTAAAAGAGGAATACATAGAGAGTGGGGAAATGTTTATTAATAAATATATAGCATCATTGATGCAACAAGCAAATGTAGGATCAATAATTAGGTTTAGAGATAAAAAATCTGATAACATAATGGATATTGTCATTGAAAGCAATGAATTATTGGGCGAGAAGAATAGCGAGAAATAGTATAGATAGTCGAATAAAAATAACAGCATGAATAACAACGTCTCCAATCCGAATTTTAAGTACTCTTCAATAAGAGTTTACAGTAATACCCAAAACAGAATGGCTCTCGGCATTCTGCACGCGTACCTGAAAATGTTTCCGCAAACCACGTTGAAAGACTTGTGCAAAGCGTTTCCTGAAAAGTTGAACCCGGATTCCGGCGTGAAACGACTGTTCATCCCCATAGAAAAGATGGTGGATGAGCCGAAATGGCAAGACTATTTCAGAGAAGATGAAGAACTGCTCTGTATGAGTGACGGTTCAAAAGTAGCTGTCGCCTCCCGGTGGTCGAGTGCAAGTCTGGAACGTTTGTCCGACCACGCCAAACAATTCGGGATTGAGCTGGCAAATTTCGAATTCGGCGAGAAGTATGACAAGTGCGGCTTCCGTCTTGAATGTGTGGCTGAAGGGAAAAAAGTTGAACCTCAAGAGAAGAAACAAGAGGAGACAAAAGCCCAAGTCCAGACCACGGTTCCTCCAATTCCTCCGAAGAAACAAACATTGTCAGACAAGGACAAATCAAGTAATAATAAGAAAAAAGAGACGAAAATGGAAAAGAGCAACGAAAAAGATGATGAAACCAAGACACGGATCCCGTGGTGGATGTGGCTGCTGTTGCTGCTAATGGCAGGCGCTGCCGTAGGCGCTTTCTTCTTGGGCCGCCACACCAAAGAGGCCGAAATCCAAGTACAAGAGGTGGAAGTCGAAGTTCCCTACGAAGTGGAAGTCGAAAAAGAGGTGCTGATCCATGACACTGTCACCGTAACGGTTTTCAAGGAAAAGATTGAGGAAATCGAGAAGAACTTCAACGCGGCCAAGTTCAAATCCGGCAAGGCCGATCTTAACGATGACGCGAAATTTGTGTTGCACGACTTGGTGAAGATTCTGGAGAAACAGCCGGATGTCAGATTGAAGATTGTGGGCCACACTTCCGAAGAGGGCAGTCCTTCATTCAACCAGAAGCTTTCCGAGAAGCGGGCCAAGGCAGTGGTGGACTTCTTGGTCGCCCGCGGCATCAACCCCGACCGATTGGAATACGAGGGCAAGGGCAGTAGTGAACCGCTTGAAGCAGGCAACAACGAAGTAAACAGAAGAACACAAATCATTGTATTGCAATAAATCAACAAATATTATTCACTTAAAAAATTTACATCATGGATGAGAAAAAAATTATTGTCATGTCAGAAAGCATCGTAAATGCAATCGTGGACATCAGCATGGGCAGATCCAAATTTTCCCTGACAAACACTGTCCTCAAAAAATTGTCCAACAATCCTGAAATATTCGAACGCGTGAGAGACTGTTACATAGAATATTTGGGAACAATTGACAGTAAGATTGACGAAACGATGGAGGTCAAAAAACTGTCCGATTTCCGCTACAAGATTGTGGACGTTTACGAGAATGCCACAAAAGAATAAAAAAAGTAAACCGAAAAAAAGTATTCAAATGAAAAAAATCACGTACATCATGCTAGCATTTATTATGATGCTTTGCGGATCTTGTAAAAAGAAGCTGCCGGAATTGACCTTGGAACAGAAGCTGAATCAAAAGCTCTCAGAAATGACCGAGGTGGCAGAATTAGGATCTGTGGAGTACACGGTTACCAAAGTGGTAAAGGCATCCGATGATAAAAAATGGTACAAATTTGGGGACAGAAAGATTTTATTTAAATGTACCGCTTATTTGAAGGCAGGTATTAACATGAGTAATTTCGATGCTTCAAAAGTAAAAATTGACGAGACGAAAAAATCTGCCGTTATCGTACTTCCAAAAGCAGAGTTACTGGCATTGAAAATGCCACCAGAAAAAGCGGAATTAGCCTACGAAAAAGTTTCCATAACGCGCAGTGATTTTACCGCAGCAGATCGTAACCATTTGCTTCAATTAGGGGAGGAAAGCATTCGGAAAGATGTGCCAAATCTTGGCATTCTTTCGGATGCACAAAAAAATGCAAAAGATTTTTTCACGGCCTTACTTGGTCAACTTGGTTTCGAAAGTGTCACCGTTAAATTTGAATAATTATGAATATTAAAGGAATATTGATAGCTGTTGCTGTTTTAGCAATTGTAGGTGGAACAACCTTTGTGTTATTTAAGACGGGAGTCTTGGGTAAAAAGGGAGATGATTTGTCTATAGACGAGACTGCCAATGTTGTTACTGAAATAAAAAAAATCTCAGAGTTCACATCAGCTTGCTACTACGAGGAAATCATTCTACGTGACACGAAGAAAGGATACTTCAAAAAAAATGAATTAGTGATTGTGGCTAACGGAAAAGTGCGCGCGGGTTTTAGACTGGATCAACTTGATTCAACAAGTGTTCAGGTCTTTGGTGATACTCTTAATGTTGATTTGCCCAAGGCTGAAATATTTGATGTGATTGTGAATCCTTCCGGCTTTGACATATACATTGAGGACGGGAAATGGGATCATAACCTTGTGACAAAATTGGAAAACAAAGCCATCAATCAAATCAAATCAGATGCCATCAAAGAGGGTATTCTCAAAACCGCAACAAAATCTGGAGTGAAAAAACTCACAGAGATGTTTAAGGCATTCGGTTTTTCCGTTGTCAACATCACTGTTGAAGGCCAAGAAGTAGAAATAGAGGAAGAAAATGCCTAAAAGGCGACTATGTCTGTGGCTAAAAGAAGGGGCGTGATGAAGTGATCCCTCTTTTTCTTTCCCTTTGTTAAGTTGACTTCTATTTGCACCAGTTTTAAACATTTACCGTTTCACGGAGGAAGCCGAAAAACCTGAACAGAGTAGGCAAATCACAAACAAACAGAAAGTATGCATCTTTACAGACTGACACCGAGGATAACTGCTATTTCAAAATTTCCCCAAGGGTTTATTTTGCAAGTCATTTCCCGCCAAAGACTTTCCCCGACACCCGATGAGGTGAAGGAAGCTTTGATACGTGTCGGTTTCACTGATCCTGATGCGTTAAGAATGCTGACCAGTTACTACTGGAACATTGAGAAGATATCGTAATTTGAATAAGCCATACATTCTTTTTTGAGTGTATGGCTTTGATTTTGTAACACATTGCGGAGGAAGCCGAAAATCCGGAAAAGAGTAGGCAACTTAAAATCGTATTATCATGAGGTATAAACTTTTAGTAACAGGAAAGGGCTTGTCTGCATTGCAGTGGATAGAAAAACCCGATGGGAGCACCGTCAGAAGTTCCAGTGAAGAATGGAGCTTTGTGGTTGAATCGAACGAATCAAACGGTATTTCCGCTGATGATTTCTTGAAGCAGACTGGTTGTAAATGGAGAAGCGGCTTCGGCAGACCCTTTAAAATCATAAATGCCAACGGTTGGACAGTAAAACAATTATGATACTTTAATGAGCACAATCCTCGAAAACACTGGGACGTGTGGCAAGTTGAATGTCCAGCTCCTGGAGTTGTTGAAAAAGCATGGCGGGATATTTCGCATTGATGAAGACGAGCAGTTCACAACGTGGGCCGTCACGCTCTTCGACAAAGATGGTGGTGTCCCGCTTTCGTTGTCGTTGGTCGGATCCGTTGCGGAAATCGCGGTGAAGGACATGGGTTGGGGTTATGAGGTGGTGGAAATCACCCGTTGCGAAGACTATGCCGAAAGAAACGATGACTACGTTTTTATATTGGCCGCCGTCGATGGAAACAAGGTGACGATTGACGGGGTCAAGGCGGTAATACAACAGTTGAAATCTGCAAGATGATGGTAAATTCCCAATTACTATGACCGCCCTCCTCTGGCTCATCCAAAAAATCGCGCCCATCACCAACCTCGTCGGACTGCTGGTCCTGCTCTCGGAAATCGCCTACGGCGACATCGGCATCGGGACGCACGTATATGTCCTCGCGGGTGGGCTCGCGCTCGCGGGGTTCGTACTCGGGTTCACGAATTGGGCGTTGGATGTTCCCCCGAAACTCTTCCGGACCCAGTCCCGCGTGGGCAACGCCTTCGGCTACTCCGTCATCTTCTTCCTGTTGCCGTTCTTCGTGGTGGGGGTGGCGTGCGTGGTGGGGAAATGGTGATGGAACCGTTAGTGCCACCATTCTGAAAGCCCCCTGACTATAAAAAAACAATAGGGTAAATGCCTTAAATCTCGCTTTATTTTCGAGATTTGAGGCGTTTACTTCTGATATTTTATTATTTTTGCAGTCCAAATTATTCATGTATGACAAAGGCAAATATAATCGGAAGAGAAAGAGAATTAGCTGAATTACAGCGTAGTATGGATTCAGACAGGTCTGAATTTGTCATCGTATATGGTCGGCGGCGCGTCGGCAAGACATTCTTGGTAGATAATTTTTTCCATTATGAATACGATTTTTCGTATGTAGGTGGGCATCGACTTACAAAAAACAAGCAACTACGCAATTTTGCCAAAGCATTGAAAAAGTACGCCAACATGTCCAAGCAGCCCAAATTCGCTGATTGGGACGATGCCTTTGACGCACTAGAGTCTTTTCTTGACACATTGCCGTCAGAAAAACGGAAAGTGGTTTTCTTTGACGAGATGCCGTGGATTGACACCCCGCATTCGGAATTTGTAGATGCCTTGGAGATGTTTTGGAACGGTTGGGCCTCGCGGCGGAACGATATCGTTTTCGTTGCCAGCGGATCGTCAACCTCTTGGATGGTGGACAAACTTGTTGATAATCAAGGTGGATTGCACGGCCGCATCACGAATAACATCTACGTGCGTCCTTTTACGCTGTATGAAGTGGAGTTGTACTTGCAGAGTCGCGGAGCTGCGTGGGACCGCTATCAGATATTGCAGGCGTACATGACCATCGGGGGAATACCTTTTTATTACAGTCTGCTGAATGTGAAAGAGAGCCTCGTTCAAAATATTGACAGGCTGTTTTTCCGGAAAAACGGTGAGCTGCAAACCGAATTTGAAGAGCTATACACCGCGTTGTTCAGCAATTCCGAGAAATACACTGCCGTTGTGAAACTGCTGAATGGCAAACGGGAAGGGATGACCCGTGAAGAGATCATGTCGGCGACCAAAATGGACAGCACCATGCTGACCAAAGTGCTTCGGAATCTCGAACGTTGTGACTTCGTCATCCGATACTCGCAGTTCGGCAACAAAAAAAAGGGGAGCATCTTTCGGCTGGTGGATTTCTACACTCTTTTTTACTACCGTTTTCTGGAAAAATTCAACTCTCAAGATGAACAGTGGTGGAGTCACAATTTCCAATCCCACGCAGTTGAATCCTGGCAAGGACTGGCATTTGAACTCCTGTGTCTCATGCACTTGAACCAGATTAAGGCAAAGTTAGGCATTTCGGGCATAGCTACTGAGGCCTCTTCGTGGAGGTATATGCCGGGCAAGGACAAGGATACGGAAAATGTGGGGAAAGGGGCACAAATAGACTTGTTGATTGACAGAGCGGACCGAACCATCAACCTTTGTGAAATGAAATTTTCGACCACCCCGTTCCGAATCAGCGATGCTTACGAGCAATCGCTACGAGCCCGGATGGAGGTCTTCCGCACCCAAGTCAAAACCACAAAATCACTTGTAAATACGTTTGTGACTACGTTCGGTGTTGCCGACGGTGTACACCGAAGCATTGTCCATAGCGAGGTTACTATGGACGACCTGTTCGCGTAAGGTAACTTTTCGACAACCGCGTGGGCAACGTCCTTGTCCACACGGATATAATAAATCCCTAACAGCATCCGCCAGTCAAACAAGTGGCCGGCGGGGGCCGTTAGGGATTCGTTTCTTAGACCGGAAGACCTTATGCGTAGCTGTGCATGCCGCCGAGAAGCAGGTTCACCCCGAAATAGGTGATCAGCACGCTGAGGAACGCCAGGATACAGTAGAGATGGAAGAACATCGGCTTCTCAAAGGATTTCCACACCGCCTTGTGCAGCGGGGCGGCGTAAATGAGCAGCGTGATGAGCGCCCACACCTCCTTGGGATCCCACGACCAGTAGTTGCCCCACGAGATGTTGGCCCATACCGCGCCGATGAAGATGCCCGCGGCGAGCAGCGCGACGGCAGGGTAGAGCAAGATCATGCTGATGTCGCGCAATCGCTCCAGATATTGCGTGTTCGAGGGCTGCGCTATCCGCACTATCACCGCGCTGAGACCGTTCAGCATCACGAAAAAGAGCAGCGCGTAGGCTATCATGATGACGGTGACGTGCAGACTCAGCAGCGGCGACGACAACACCGGCATCAGATGGGTGACGGGAGGATTGGAACCGCCCATCATCTGCACCAACAGCACGAAACCGATCATCAACAGACCCGAAGGCAATGCCATCTCGTATTTCCGCATCATAATCAGCGTGATGATGCAGAGGCTCAGCGCCAACAGGTTCATCGAGTCGAAACTGCCGGCCATGGGCACGTGACCGCCGGCAATCCATCGCAGGATGAACACCACGGCCAAGAAGAGACAAAGCAATGACACCCAGATAGTTGCAATAATACGGACGGGCTTGTGAAGCTTTCGCCCTTTCCCGAGACAGATGAGGGCGGCGGCAAAGCAAAGCAACCCCAAGGTGATCGTCACCATCGCCAGCCAACGGCCGACACTGAGACGGTTGTAGAGCCGCTCGGCCCGGAATTGCGCCTTGGGCTGCACCTGCCCGAGGGAGTATTTCTCCTGATAGACTTTGGTCTTCTCAAAAAGGTTGCCCAGCTCGTGGTAATTGCTCGTCAACGCGTATTCCTGACAGAGACTCAGCTGCTTCCGAATGAAGAGGTATTCGTCGTCGGGGATGCTCTGCGGCAGCGGGTCGTTCTGCGAGTACCACGTCACGTTTTGCATGCTGTCAGGGTGGGGGAACATCTTCAGAAACTGGCCGTTACAGAGCATTTCGATGAGCTGGTACTTCTCGTCGGCGGCGCGGAAGCTCTTGCGCTTCGGATCGCCCATCGGCAGCGAGGCGAGAACCTTCTCGAGCTTGAAATCCCCGTAATCGTTGCGGAAGTCCGTGAAGCGGGCGTACTTGCCGCTGATGCCGAGCTCTTTGCGCACTTCGTCGCCCTTGATCTTGAACATCGGCTCGTCCTTCCATTCGTCAAAGTAGAACAGCCAGCCGCTGAAGACCTGCTCCGGGGTGTAGCCTTTGTAACGGGCACTCCCGTAGATTTTGGTGGTGAAATCCTTGGCGAGGGTCTGCAGCGGACAGACGCGGCCCTTGTACATCACGTACATCTGCCCCATCTTGTCGGCGCTCTCCCGCGGCAGAACGCTCGGCTTGTCAGCGGCTTGCGCAGGAAGAGTGGCGGCCAATGAGAGGAATACAAGGAGAATCGCCGCCTTGCCCGCGGTCTTTTGTAGCAGCTGGCGGAACTCGCCGTTACGCTCGAAGAAGAGCCCGATCAGCGCGACGAACAGCAGGAGGTAACCCGCGTAGGTCACCCCGACGCCCCAGGGGTCGTGCGCGACGGAAAGCACCGAGTTGCCCTCTTCGTCGTAGTCGCTCTGGTAGAAGCGGTAGTGGCGATGCTTCAGGATGTTGTTCATCGAGATCTTGGCATCGGTCACTTCACTTCCGTCTGTGATTTGGAGGTAGCTCACGAAGTCCATCGGCGTGTGGGTGCCCGGGTAGGTCTCCACCTCGAAGCGGTCGAGGGTGAGCGAGAAGGGGAGTTCCGCCTCTCGGGCGTCCCCATGCTTCTCGACGGTGAACCGGTTGACGGCCTTCCCTGGAGAGAGCGTCATCTCACCGTGCTGTCCAGTGAACATCGTCAGCAGGGCGCCGAGCAGGATGAGCAGCACGGAGGAGTGCAGGGCGCAGACAACCGGCCGCTGCCTGCTTTTGCGCGTGACCATCATGACCACCAGTCCGGCGGCCAGCAACGCCCACAGGGTGACGAACCACCAGCTGCCATAGACGTGGCTCAGCGCGTATTCGTTGCCGTGGCTCATTTCCACGACGGTGCCCGCCGCCATTGCCACGATGAGGGCGATGAGGAGGGCAGAGAGAATGTGTCGGAGGTTTTTCATTGTTTAGTGACTTGTGATTAGTGACTTGTGATTAGTGACTTGTGATTAGTGACTTGTGATTTGTGACTTGTGATTTGTGACTTGTGATTTGTGATTTGGGGTTCAAAAAAGATTGCAAAAATAAGAAAAATGTAGAGACGTGCCATGGCGCGTCTCTACGGTGACATTAACGGTTGGCTTCAATAACCCATAACCTATAACCTATAACCATTAAATAGCATTGATGAACTTCACCACGGCGTCGCGTTCCTCTTTGCTCAGGTTACGGAATTTCTCGATGGTCCAGCGGGCGTCGCTCTGGGCGCTGCCGTGCCACATGATAGCCTCGATGACGTTGCGGGCGCGGCAGTCATGCAGACGGTCGCTGGAGCCGGTGCACACGTTGGAGAGGCCGCGACCCCACAGCGGGGTGGTGCGGCACCAGCCGGTGCGGATGTCGTTCTTCATGCAAAGACGGTGTTGCACCATGTCGGTGTAAGGCCATATCTTTTGGTTGGGGTAACGCGGCAGACGCTGGTCGCCGGTGGTGAAGAAGCCGTTGGGGTCGGTGAAACGGTCGGGACCGGTGGTCCAGCTGGGACGGTGGCAGGTGGCGCAGCCGATCTCGCGGAAGATTTTGCGGCCTTTCTGCACCTCCTCGTCTTTGAGGTTACGGGCGGCGGGGACAGCCAAACCGCGGTGCCAGACCATCAGGTTGACGTAGTCGTCATTGCTCATCTCAGCGGGCAATTCTCTGCTCATCAGGTAGTTGAAGATGTCGGTCTCAGGATTTCCGGTCTTATTGTACTCCGGGAAGTAGGTATAGAAGGCGGCCTGCACTTCGGGATCCTGGGAGGCCACACGGGCGTAGGTCTCGGTCATGTAGTGATAGCGGCGGTCGCCACGGGTCACGTTGGTGATGTTCCAGATGGCGTTGGCGCCGGGACCGTCCTGCAGCGGACCGCGGGAACAGGCGTAGGTGAAGCGCTTCGGATGGTTGGTCTTGCCGTAGAGTCCCGTCGTGGCCCAGTCGGTGCCGGCCCACATCGCGGGGTTCAGGTTCGCGCCGGCGTTATACTCACGCTGATACTGAGCCTTCAGCGAATCGTCGGGGATGGCGTCCAACAAGCCGGTGCCGTAGATGCCGATGGTGGATTCCAGCCGCACCACCTCGCTGCCGTAGGCTAACGGCTGTCCGCCAACCTCCAGCGGCACGTAGTAGGCGGAGGCGGGGATGTACACCTCCGGATAGATCAGACTGTAGGTCTCCCCGTCGGGGAAGCGGTTGCCCCACTCGTCGGTGTAGTCCAACCAGCTGATCTGGATCTGGCTCTCGTCGATGGGCGCTTTGAACGGCGGCACCGCCTTGGTCTGCGGCATACCGGTGAGCGAGCTCACGTAATTGCCGTTCTGGTCGGTGACCACCAGCAGGTAGCCGTTGCCCCAGTCGCTGGCGGCGTAGCGGTCCATACGTTTGCCGTGGCCGTAGCCCGGGTGGCAGGCGATACAGGAGCTGCGGATGTAGAGCGGTCCCAACCCGTTGAACGGCGGGGTGTTCTGGGTGAAGTCGCGCTCGAACAGGTATTCGCCGTACTTGAACGCGGAGATGTCGGTGACTGCCGGGGCGGGGTCCTCATACGCGGACGAGGAGGTGTTGAACGTGGTGCCCAACTTGCCGCCGGCGTAGGTCTCCTCCTCAATCCAGGACATCTCGCCGTTCTCCGGCTTGTGGCAGCCCACAAACATGATGACTGCCAAGAACAATATCAAACTATTTGTGATCTTTTCCATAACTACTAACTGCTAACTGCTAACTAATCTTCGTACGTTCTCAACGCTTCATTCACCTTCGACAGCACGTCGTCGAGGTTTTGGCAGGCTTCGATGGCCTCGGCGTTTTTGGCGTTGGTGTAGTTGTTCACGAACGGGCGCGGCATGGCGCTGATCTTGTCCAAGGCGGTGTTGATGGCCGCCTCGACCTCGTTGTCGAGCTTGCTGTCCATCTTCTTGACGTAGGCGTGCAGGGAGAGCTTGTCGTTGCGCTGCCCTTCGATGCCGCCGTAGTAGGCGTTCTGGATGCTGAGGATGTTGTCGTGGAAGTCGTCGATGGACTTCTGGCTGTAGGGGGATTCGATGTAGTTGGGGTCCTCGCCGTTGTAGGGCTTGCCGATCTTGGAGGTACCCACCTCGTCGGCGATGGTCTTGCAGCCATCGACGATGGCCATGAGACCCATCACGCTGCTGGCGTAGGTGCTGCCCGGATTTCCCGCCTTCTTGAGGTTGTCGCCGTAGCTGTAGCTGCCACCGTTGACGGTGCTGTTCAGCTCCAGCTCCTCGACTTTGTCGCGGTGCGACTTGGCGGCGGCATCGCCGATCCAGCTCACCTCGAGTTGGAAGCAGCGGTTGCGCAGGTCGCCGGCCACGGCCACGGCATAGACCATCTGCGTCTCGGTGACCTCGCTGGCGTCTCTCGCCTGTCCGTTGTTGAAGAGGATGTACTCGATGCCGTGGAACCCGAGCAGAGCGTTGCCGAGCTGCTCGCCAGCCACCACATCGCCGTCCTCACCGGCCAGCGCGGCCAGCATGTTCGGACTGTTCATCAGGTTGTTGAAGGCATCCACGTCCAACGGCCAGGAGTCGATGTGCGGGTCGATGCCGAAGTCGGAGGCGGCACCAAAGAGGAAAGCCTCGCTCTTCTCCCACCAGGCGCGTGCGGCGAGGAACGTCTCGCACACCTTGTTCAGGTCACTCTGCGAGTGGCTGCTCTGGAAGGCCTTCAGCTCGTTGACCAGCTGCTCCGTGGAGTTGGCCAGATTCGTGTACGTCGGCGCGATGGTGTGGTTGACGTACTGCTCCAGCACTTGAGCCTGTTTCTCGTCGACCAGCTCTCCGCTGCCATGTTTGCATCCCATGCTCAGGAATGCGATTGCCACCATGGTGGCGATGATTGTTTTTTTCATATCTGTTTGGTTTTAGTTTGTTTCATTTCTACAGCTCCCGCAGTCCGAACATCTCTCCTGTGTCAAGCCCCACACTGCGCTGCGCTTGTATGGGGTTACCTGCACTTCGTGCGTCTTGCCCCTCCGGGGCTGTTCAAGGAATAATATTCATATATGTCTGTCCATCGTTCATCCTTTCGCGACCGCCTAACCCTTAACCCTTAAACCATAACCCTTAAACCTTAACCCTTAAACCTTAACCCTTAAACCTTCTTATGGAACTCCTTGCTGAACATCCCCGCCCAGGTGATGCCGAGGGCGCACCAGGGCTCGGGGTTGTACTGCTCCTTGAGGAGGCGGACGCCGCCCTCGGCCTTGATGACGATCTCCTTGATAGGGCTGTAGTTGAGGCCGCCACTGACACAGTGACGGTCGGTCCAAGCGTAGTCGGTCATGTTGTGGCCGGGGATGTAGGAGTCGTAGTATTCGTAACGGGCGAAAACATAGAGTTTGTGACGGTCCATTTTCGGGTTCTTGTGGTGATGGAAGACGTCGTAGCCGACTTCGCCGCCCGCGCTCCATGCCGACTGTCCCACGAGGGTCTGCGGGTAGGGGGCTTGCGAGCTGTGGGGCAGGGTGGAGTTGTAAACGGAAATCAACTCGCAGTCGCTCAGGTAGCCGTAGAGACCGCTGCCGCGCAAGATGAGGCCGTCGGTCTTGTAACTGAAATCGAGGCCGCCGATGACGGTGGTGCCGCGCACGTCCGCGTAACGAGAGGAGCCCTCGTCGGTGATGATGTCGTTGCGGAAGGTGTTGCCCACGAAGCCGCTGACGCCGATGTGCAATCCTTTAATGCTGTAGTTGTCGACACGCGCGGCTACGGCCAGCTTGTTGGCGACGCGGAACTCGTAGGGCGAGGCCGAACCGTCGTGCGCCCAGCCGGAGACGCTGAACATGCTGGAGTTGAGAGACGGGATGAGCATCACGTCATAGCTCCACCCCTTGATGCGGCCCCAGACCTCGATGCCGGTTTCGTGCCACGTGCAGGGGATGATGGTGTTCTCGCCCTCGGGACGATAGACCCCGAAGAACTCGGTGGGTAGGTGGGCATTGTTGGTGCCGCCGACGGGTACCACGATATGGCCGGCGCGGATGTTCATCTTCCCGCCCCAGAAGGCCTTCTGCAACCAGAACTGCTCCAAGGCGACCTCGCCGCCGCGCTCGATCTCCTTCTCGAATTCGCCAGTCTCCTCGGCCTCCACCTCCACGGCCGACTCGGTGCCGCCGTGCTCGAACTCAATCTCCGTGTTGAAACTCCAGCCGTGGCCGAAATCGTAACCCAACATGATGACGGCGTGCGGAAGATCCACCCGGCCGTGCCCCTTCGAATCGGTGTAGTTGGCTGCGTGTGAATAACGGAACACGTTGTCGCTGAAGAAGTTGTACTTATAGACAGCTTCGCCGTAGCCACCAATGGTGAGCGTACCTAACGATTTGCCCTTAACCGACGTCGTTTCTTTGACGCTCGCGGTATCTTGCTTCTGTGCTATAACGGTCTGAAAACCAAATAATAATGCCACAGCTATAGTGAAGAGTATCTTTTTATGCATAAACTATATTTTTATGACGCAAAAGTGTAAAAACAATGGCGGAGGCGGCATACCCAAAATTGATGATTTGCGGTCGGGGCGATAATAAGAAATGAGGATACAAACTCACTTGACATTTTTCGTATTTTTGCCGCGCCAAAAGGATGCACTGCTTTCCCTTGGCCAACAATCAAAGTCATAAGTCATAAATCATAAGTCATAAGTCATAAATCATAAGTCATAAATCATAAATCATAAGTCAAAGATATGAAATACGCATTGATAACCGGAGGTTCCCGCGGCATCGGACGTGCCGTGGCCTTGCGCCTCTCCCGTGACGGGATGCCCGTCATCGTCAATTATGTGAGCAACGACGCTGCCGCCGAAGAGACGAAACAGCTGATCGAAAGTCAGGGCGGGGTGTGCGAGCTGCTGAAGTTCGACATCGCCAACGAGCAGGCCGTGGATGCCGCCTTGGAAGGCTGGGAACAGTCCCACCCCGAGGATTTCATCGCCGTCCTGGTGAACAACGCCGGCACACGCCGCGACAACCTGATGATCATGCTCTCCGACGAGGATTGGCACAGCGTCATCGACGCCCCCCTGAACGGCTTCTTCTACATCACGCGCCGTGTGGTGAAGACGATGCTGCGCAAACGCGAGGGCCGCATCGTCAACATGGCGTCGCTCTCGGGTCTGAAGGGCGTGCCCGGACAGACCAACTACAGTGCCGCCAAGGCCGCCATCATCGGGGCCACGAAGGCGCTGGCCCAGGAGGTCGCCAAACGCAAGGTCACCGTCAACGCCGTGGCACCCGGCTTCATCGCCACCGACATGACGGCAGGACTGGACGAAGCCGAGCTGAGCAAGATGATTCCCGCACAGCGTTTCGGCACCCCCGACGAGGTGGCCGCCGCCGTCGCCTTCCTCGCCTCTCCCGAGGCATCCTACATCACCGGGCAGGTGCTTCAGGTGAATGGAGGGATGTACAGTTAGTAGTTAGTAGTTAGTAGTTAGCAGTTAGCAGTTAGCAGTGCCCTCCGGAAATTCCTTGAGCAGTCGTGGCAGGGACAAGAGCTCGGTAGAAATTCGGATGGCAATGAAATGATGATGAACATAATATGATGAAAGACAAACGTGTTGTTATCACCGGTATGGGGATATGGTCGTGCATCGGCACGACGTTGGACGAGGTGGCGCAGAGTTTGCGCGAGGGCCGGTGCGGCCTCGGCAACGACCCTTCGCGACTGGAGTACGGCTACCATTGCGACTTGACGGGCATCGTGCCGGAACCGGACCTGAAGCCGCTGTTGCACAGACGGTTGCGCACAGGACTCTCGCAGGAGGCCGCGTTCGCCTATATGGCCTCCCGTCAGGCGTTCGAACAGGCGGGAATCGATGAGGAGTACCGCCTCGCACACGAAATCGGCGTGATTTTCGGCAACGACTCATCCGCGAAGGCCATCATCGAGACGGACAGGGCGTTAGTGCAGCGCCCCGACACCGAGCTCCTCGGCTCCGGGCTGATTTTCCAGTCGATGAACTCCACGGTGAACATGAATATGAACAGCATCTTCCGGCTGCGGGGTATCAACTTCTCGGTCAGCGCGGCCTGCGCCAGCGGCAGCCATGCCGTCGGTCTGGGTTACCTGCTCATCCGGCAGGGACTGCAGGATATGGTGCTGTGCGGCGGCGCCCAAGAGGTGAACACCTTCGCGATGTCGTCGTTCGATGCACTGGGTGCCTTCTCCAAAAGGGTGGGGGAACCGCTGAAGGCCTCCCGTCCCTTCGACCGTGACCGCGACGGTCTGGTGCCGAGCGGCGGCGCGGCGGCGTTGGTGCTGGAAGACTACGACCATGCCGTCCGGCGCGGCGCGACCATCCTCGCCGAGGTCGCCGGCTATGGGTTCTCCTCCAACGGCGGCGGCATCTCCGAACCCTCCGACGACGGCAGCGTCACCGCGATGATGCGGGCCATGGAGGCGGCAGACATCACCCCGGCCGACATCGACTACGTGAGTGCGCACGCCACAGGCACGCCACAGGGAGACCGTTTCGAGGCCATCGCCTTGGACCGCATCTTCCACGGCCACCGCGCCCTCATCAGCTCCACGAAAGGGATGACCGGCCACGAGTGCTGGATGTCCGGCGCCAGCGAACTGGTCTATTCCGCCCTCATGATGCGCGACGGCTTCGTGGCCCGGAACTACAACCTCGAGAACCCCGATGAGGATACCGCCAAGCTGAACATCGCCAAAGACACGGTCGAAATGCCCGTGCGCACCGTGCTGAGCAACAGCTTCGGCTTCGGCGGCACAAACTCCGCCGTGGTACTGAAAAGTATGTGAAAAAGGTGCAGAGATGCCCTAAATGCGTCTCTGCACCCTCAATCCTGATATCTCAGTTTATCCAAGACAGAGGCGAATGATTATCCGCCCCTATAGTTGCATCCAATTGTCGAAATCCTCGGCAGTTACAAGCCCTAATTCAAGTGCTGATTCACGTAGGGTGAGCCCGTGTTCGTGCGCGTGCTGCGCGATTTTCGCGGCATTGTAGTAGCCGATATGCGGGTTGAGCTTCGTGACCAACATCAGCGAGTTGTGGAGATGCATGGAGATGCGCTCCAAATTGGGCTTTATCCCCTTGAGGCAGTGGTCGTTGAAGGAGTTGATGACATCGGCGAGCAGCCGCGACGACTGCAGCAGGTTGCGCCCGATGAGCGGCATGAAGACGTTGAGCTGCAGATGCCCCTGCATGGCGCCGGTGGTGATGGCCACGTCGTTACCGATGACCTGGCAGCAGACCTGCGACAAAGCCTCGCACTGCGTGGGGTTCACCTTGCCGGGCATAATCGAGGACCCCGGCTCGTTGGCGGGCAGAACCACCTCGCCGAAACCGCAACGCGGACCCGAATTCAGCAGACGGAAATCGTTGGCGATCTTCATCAGCGACACCGCCAACCGTTTGAACGCCCCCGACATCTCGCTCAGCGAATCGTGGGTGGCCATCGCCTCGAACTTGTTGGGCGCGTTGGTGAACGTATAACCCGTGAATTGGTTGATGTATTTCAAAGCGATTGTGTCGTAGCCCTCCGGCGTGTTGATGCCGTTGCCGACCGCCGTCCCACCGATGGGGAGCTCCATTAAGTGCTTGAGACTCTGCTGGATGACCTCGTAGCCATGCTCCAACTGCGACAGATGGCCCGAGAGCTCCTCACCCAAGGTCAGCGGGGTGGCATCCATCAAGTGGGTGCGCCCGATCTTCTTGATGTCGGCATATTCGGCGACCTTCTCGCGGTAGGTGGCCATCATGCGCTCCAAAGCCGGCAGCGTGCGGGTCATGATGCTGATCGCAGTGGCGATGCGCATACCCGTGGGGAAGATGTCGTTGGTCGATTGCGACTTGTTGACGTCGTCGTTGGGCGACAGGTAGAGCGGGTAGTCGGTGAGCTGGCCGCCATGCAACAGCTGCGCGCGGTGGGCGATCACCTCGTTGACGTTCATGTTGGTCTGCGTGCCCGAGCCAGTCTGCCAGATATGCAGCGGGAACTGGTCGTCCCATTGGCCGCTGGTGATTTCATCGACCACGCGCACGATCAGGTCGCGTTTGTCCTCCGGCAGCACGCCGCAGTCGTAGTTGGCACACGCGGCCGCCTTCTTGGCCGTCGCAATGCCGTAGATGATCTCGATGGGGATGTGTTTCTTGCCGATCTGGAAGTTCTCCATCGCCCGTTGTGTCTGCGCGCCCCACAGCTTGTCGGCCTCGACGCGCATTTCGCCTAATGTGTCTTTTTCGATTCTGTATTCCATTTATTTGGTTTAAGGTTTAAGGTTTAAGGTTTAGGGTTTATGGGTTAAGGTTTAAGGGTTATGGGGTAAGGTACATGCTAATCGTAGAATTTCCAGTTCACGCCCACTTCGACGTTTGGGCCTTGCATCGGGTAGCCGGGGGTGGTGATGTAGCGGAAGTTGATGAGTCCGGCGATCAGGTTGCCGCCGCGCACGAAGAAGGCGGTCCGCTTGACGCGCAGGGCGAGATGTGCGTTGACATACAGGAAGTTGCCGCACTGCATCTCTTGCTGGGAGTAGAAGCGGTGAAGGATGGGGTTGTAGCCGTCGGCGAAGTAGGGGGTGTTGTAGAAAAGGTCGAGTCCCACTTGGAATTGCAGCCGTTTCTTGAAGATGCGGGCGCGATAGAGGGCGCTGAGTTTGCCGGCGAACAGGGGCACCGTGACGGCCTGCCGCGTGGAGTGCTGGAGGGCCAGATTCGCGTCCAAGGCGAAATGCTTCGTGCGCAGAGGCGCGGAGACTTGGAACTGCACGATTTGCGCGGCCTTCTCCAACTGCTGCGGTTCGTAGTGGCTGTTGAGATAGACGAACCGCCCCAGATTGTAGAAGTTGAAGCTCACACGGTAACCGAGCATCGTCCAATAGGTGCCCACCTTGACGAGGTTCTGCTTGCCCCAATCCAGTTCCCAGGAGTTGTTGTTGCCAAAATAGCGGCTGAGCTGGTAGTCGGGGGCGTAACGGTTGAACGACGCCTCGAAACCGAAATGGTGCCGCTGCTTCGGGTTAATCATGAACCGGAAGCCTGCCCGCGCCATCGCATCGTTGCCGGTATAGCCGAAAAAGCCGTAGGAGATGTCGCCGAAAATCTCCCACACCTTGAACAGACGGATGGAGGTGCGCGCGAAGAGCGTCAGGCTGTTGTCGGAAAGACGAGGCACCGACAAATTGGCGTACTCGTGGCGGATGCCGCCCGCAATCCGGAACGAGTAGGGTTGCCCGCTGACCGTGTCCACCGGGCTGTAGTTCGACCACTGCAGGGAGTTGGCCACGGAGTAGAAGCGGATGGAGTCGTTGGTGGTGTCGGTGTTGATGTAGTAGCGGTCACGGTAGAAATTGTTGTTGAGATCGTGGTCCGTGAACTGGCTGCCGAGGTAGTTGAAATCGAAGGTGTGGCTGAACGTGCCGAAATAGCGACCTTGTTTATCCTTGATATTCACATAGTTGAGCAGCTGATTGCCGTGCGTGTTGATTGTCGTCAGCGCGTTGCTGAACATCACGGCGTAGCTGCTCAGGTTGTTGTCGATGTCGGCATCGCGGGGGTTGCGGTTGATGAATTCCAAACAGTTCTCAAGCCCCCCGTTCTCCGCGAACTTGCCGTGGTTGAAAATGTAGGCGAGCACGAACCCGTAAATCTTATTCGGAGTCTCGTAGCGAGCTATGGCACTGAGGCTCAGTCGGTTGACAGCCTGTCGGATGAAGTAGCCATCGTTGCTCGTACCGTCGAGGTTGAACACGAAATCGGCCTGCCGCACGTGCTGCGCGTGCGTAGCCCCGAAGTCGAACTCCTTCAGCACACCGTAGGCGAAGTCGATATTCGTGTAGGAGGTCGCCAGATTGTAGATCTGCAAGTCCTGCATCTTCCTGAAATAGAGCGGGTAGGGGAGTGTGGTCCAGGTGAAACCCATCGGGTGGTCCAGGTCGAAAACCATATTCTTGTGCGCTTGCCCATTGATGCCGAGCGACTGGTAAAGATAGCGCGTCTGCAGCAACGGGTCATATTCGGCGATATGGACGAGCGAAGTGTCGATAGCGCTGTATTCCAGCGGGTTGAATTCGGCCGTGGGCATCGGAGCGGTCCGCGTGGGAAGGTAGTCGGGAGAGATGGCCATGGAGGAGTCAATGGCCGCCCGTGTACCCTGATCCTCCTGCTCCTGCGCGCTCACACGCCCGAACAAGAGGACGAATATCCCCACAAAAAGTGTGTATATGGCTGACTTATAATGCATTAACAGTCGAATATCAAATTGGATTTTACCGCGCAAAGGTACATAAAATACGAATATGTTTAAGGGTTATGGGTTATGGTTTAAGGTTTAAGGGTTAAAGTTTAAGGGTTATGGGTTATGGGTTAGGGTAGTCGTGGTCGGATGCATATATTTGCGTGAGCCGATGAACCTATGTTCATGAGCCGATGAACCTATGTTCATAAGCCGATGAACATACGTTCGTGAGAGAATGTCAAAAAAATGTATTTTTGCCGATTCAAATGCGTTTGTGAAATGAAGAGGAATATCTTTCTGACTGGGGCGACCGGCACGATGGGATGGGCCGGGCTGCATGAGCTGCTCGCACGCCCCGACCGATACGCCGTCACCATCTTGGCGCGGAAAAGCCCGGCCAATGAGAAGAAGTTGGCCCCGTTGGCGGACAAAATCCGCATCGTGTGGGGCGACCTGATGAACTACGACGATGTGCTGCGGGGTGTCTCCGGCGCGGACGTGGTGCTGCATGTGGGCGGCATGGTCTCCCCGCGGGCGGACTACTTCCCGGAGAAGACCTTGAAAGTCAACGTCACCTCTGCCGAGAACGTGGTGCGTGCCATCCTCGCGCAGCCGAACGCCGACGACATCAAGGCCGTCTATATCGGTTCGGTGGCGCAGACCTCCGACCGTTCGGTCCCGTTGCATTGGGGGCGTACCGGCGACCCCGTCTGCGCGAGCATCTTCGACTACTATGGCGTCAGCAAGATCACCGCCGAACGCGTCTTCGCCGACTCGGGGCTCCGCCACTGGGTCAGCCTCCGACAGTCGGGCATCCTCCACCCGGGCATCCTCAAGAACTTCGACCCCATCATGTTCCACGTGCCCATCAAGGGCGTTTTGGAATGGGCCACCCTAGAGGACTCCGGGCGGTTGCTGGAACGCGTTTGCCGCGATGATGTGCCGGACGAGTTCTGGAACCGCTTCTACAACATCAGCAGCGGCCCCGACTACCGGATGACCAACTACGAGTTCGAAAAAAGGTTGCTGAAAGCCGTACACTGTCCGCCGCCTGAGAAGATTTTCAACGCCAACTGGTTCGTCCTCAAGAATTTCCATGGCGAATACTATTTGGATGCCGATGTATTGGAAGGCTATCTCCATTTCCGCGCCAACATCCCGTTGGACGACTATTTCCGGCAGATGAGCGACAGCCTCCCGTCGTTCTTCAAGCTGGCCGCCATCGTGCCTTCCCCCATCATCAAACTCGCGTTGCGGACGGTGGCGTACAGGAAAACTTACGGCACGCAGTACTGGATCACGCATCGCGACGAGGAGCGTATCCGTGCCTATTACGGTAGCTTGGAGGCCTACCGCGCCATCCCCGACTGGAAGGATTGGGACCTCACGGAACCGCCGGGAAAGGAGCAGGCCATCCATATCGACCACGGTTACGACGAAAGCATCCCGTTGGAAAAACTGACCCTCAACGACTTGCAGAAAGCCGCGGCGTTCCGGGGCGGGAGAATCCTCTCGGAAGCCTACGACGGCGACCCGGCGAAGAAGCTGCGCTGGTGTTGTCACGACGGGCACGAGTTCGAAGCCTCCCCGAAGCTGATTCTCGAGGGCGGACACTGGTGCCCCGAATGCCTGCCACCGGAATGGCGTTATGAAGAGCAGGCGGCGCACAGCCCATTCCTCGCCCAAGTCATGCGCCCGTGAGCGGTCCGTTTTGCGTCTTCATAGCCCATAATTTATATAAATATTGTATAAGATTGTTTGTGCTTTTCGGGCCAGAATCTACTGCTTCTGGCCTATTTTATTGATAATCATAATATTGTATGTGTAAAATAAAAAATGGGGTCGGCGTTCAGATAAAGCAAAAAAATGCTACTTTTGCGCGCTAATTTTTGAAATATAATGTATAACTAAAAAATAAAAGAATTTATGGCAGCAATTGGCTCAATCCGTAAGCACGGTGTGCTTTTATTGGTAATCATCGGTCTGGCCCTACTGGCTTTCATTCTGGGCGACCTTTCGAACGTGACCCGCGTGTTCTCGAACAAGTACACGATGGCCAGAATCGATGGCAAGAAGATGGATCAGACGTACAGCAAGCAGTATGAGGAGAACACTGCCCTCATGAAACTTCTGCAGGGCAAGACCTCTTTGGAGGACAACGACACCTACCAAATCCACGAGATGACCTGGCAGCAGATGCTTCAGGACGCGGTGTTGGACAAGCAGTTGGAAAAGTTGGGCATGGCCTACAACAACCAGATGATTGAGGACTTCAAGGAGAACATGCTCGCCTCGTTGAGCACCCAGCAGCCCAACCAGTTCATCGCGCAGTTCGCCAACGCGTTGGCGCAGCAGGTGGGTCCCGAGAACGCTATGTCCGTCATCTCCAACATCGAAAACTATGCCAACAACGAGCAGGCGAAGGACATCTACAACGCCTACCAGGCCCTCGTCCGCTTCGCCGTCAGCGCGGAGAAGTCGCAGCAGTATTTCGCCCTCGCGCAGAATTCCGTCTATTTCTCCAATCCTCTGGCCAAGCAACTCGCCAAGGACAACCGCTCGGCGCTGGTCTCCCTGATGACCGTCAACCCCGAGCTCACCGCCTTCCAGAACCTCAAGCCGGAAGTCTCCGAGAAAGAGATGAAGGACTTCTACAACACCCACAAGAGCGACCTCTTCACGGTGCAGAACCAAAACCGCGACCTCAATGTCGCCGTGTTCCCCATCAACCCCACGCCGGCTGACCTGAAAGCCATCGAGGACAGCGTGCGCAAGGACTACACCGCCTTCGCCCAGGCCGCCGACATCATGGCCTACAACGTCGCCAAGGGTAACGGCGCCGTCGTGGACAGCACCTACTTCAAGGAGAGCGATATCAACCTCCCCGAACTCGACAGCCTCATCTTCAAATCCCCGGTGGGCAGCTTCATCGAACCCTTCTCCTACGAGAACGTGAAATGGTACTTCGGCAAGGTGTTCGGCGCCGCCAACCGTCCCGACTCCGTGCTCGTGGCCACCATCGAGCTCCCCTTCAAGACCGCTTCCTACAAAGAGGCCCCCTATTCCAAGAAAGAAGCCCGTCTGCTCGCCGACAGCCTTCGTCAGGCCATCGTCTCCGGTCAGACCTCCATCTTCGCCGAGCAGCCCAACTACCTCTACGGACGTGAGCAGGGCGACACCACCTTCTGGCTTCCCGAGCGCGGCACCATGGCCGACCTCTACAACAACCTGCTGACCACCCCGAACGGCGGCATCTATGTCTATAAGGCCACCAACGGTTACATCGTCTTCCAGGTGCTCGACCGCACGCAACTCATCGAGAAGCGCCAGTTCGTGCTCTATGACTACGACATCACCGCCTCCGACGCCACCGTCAGTGCATTGCGTTCCCAGGCCAACCAGTTCGCCGCGAGCGTCACCAGCAACGAGGAGCTCGTCGCCAACGCCGCCAAGCAGGGTATTCAGGTCGTGAACGGCCAGGCCATCACCTCCATGGCCGCCAACATCGGCCAACTGCCCAACTGCCGCGACATCGTCAGCTGGTCCTTCGGTGACGATGTGAAGAAAGACGCCATCTCCGACGTGTTCAATATCGACAGAATGTACTTCGCCGTGGCTTCCGTGGCCAAGGTGCGCGAGACCGGCGAGCAGAAATACAAAGAGGTGAAGGACGACATCAAGGCTATGTTGGAGCGTCAGAACAAGGTCGCTATGGTGGCCGAGCAGCTCAACAAGGACCTCGCTTCCGGCGGTATGCAGGGTGTGGCCCAGAAGTACTCCGTGGCCGTCACCGACAGCGTGACGCTGAACTTCGCCGGCGACTACTACATGAACCGTGGCGTCGATAGCAAGGCCGTCGGTCAGATCTTCGGTCTGCAGGCCAACAAGCCGACCGCCGTCTGCGGCAACAACATGGCATACGTGGTCAACGTGGTGGAGACCCGCGACGGTCAGGCCACCGACAACCTGATGCTGGAGAAGAACTACCTCCAGAACGCCGTCCTCGGCCGTGAGCGCAACGAGAACACGCTGCTGAGCTACCTGATCAACCAGACCAAGGTGCTCGACAACCGCGTGCGCTTCTACCAGAAGTAAGAAATGTTAGACGTAAAAAAAGGCACCGCTTCAGCGGTGCCTTTTTTTTACGTCCAACTGTCCATTACGCCAGGCTCCATTCCGCGCCGTCCTTGGTGTCTTTCACCACGATGCCGGCGGCGTTCAGGTCGTCGCGAATCTTGTCCGACAGCGCCCAGTTCTTTTCGGCCTTGGCGGTCTTGCGCATATCCAGCACCAGCTGCATGGCCTTTTCGAGTGCGTCGTGCTCGCGGGTGTCGCCCTGTTCGGTCTCGGGTTTGATGCCGAGGATGTCGAAGAAGAAGGTGCGGAAGGTGGTCTTCAGCAGTTCGATGTCCTCCGCCGTGAGCGTCGCGTGGCCGTCCTTTACGGCGTTGATGATGCGCACCGCGTCGAAGAGCTCGGCGATCACCTTCGGGGTGTTGAAGTCGTCGTTCATGGCCTCATAGCAGCGTTCCTGCAGGGCCTCGATGTTCTCGGTGGAGGAGCTGCCCGGCTTCAGGCTGTCCAAGTGGCGTTCGGCGGCGTAGAGCTTCTCCAACCCTTTCTCGGCAGACTGCAACGCGGCGTTGCTGAAATCGACGGTGCCGCGATACGAGGCCTGCAGCACGAAGTAGCGGATGGTCATCGGCGAGTAGGCCTTCTCCAATTTGGGATGGTTGCCGGTGAAGAACTCGTTGAGGGTGATGAAGTTACCCAGCGATTTGCCCATCTTCTGTCCTTCGATGGTAATCATATTGTTGTGCATCCAGTAGCGTACGGAGCTTTTGCCGTTGGCCACGGTGCTCTGGCACACTTCCGACTCGTGGTGGGGGAAGAGCAGGTCCATGCCGCCGCCGTGGATGTCGAACTGCTCGCCCAAGTATTTGGTGCTCATGGCCGTGCATTCGATGTGCCAGCCCGGGAAGCCGACGCTCCACGGGGATTTCCAGCGCATGATGTGCTCGGGGGCAGCCTTCTTCCAAAGGGCGAAGTCGGCGGGGTTGCGCTTCTCGCTCTGACCGTCCAACTCGCGGGTGTTGGCGATGAGTTCGGCCAGGACACGGCCGGAGAGCTTGCCGTAGCCGAAGTCGCGGTCGAACTTCTCGACGTCGAAATAGACGGACCCTTCGGAGACGTAGGCGTAGCCTTTGTCGAGGATTTTCTGCACCATCTCGATTTGTTCGATGATGTGGCCGGAGGCGCGGGGTTCGATGGAGGGGCCCTTCACGTTGAGGGCGTCCATCGCCTTGTGGTAGCTGTCCATGTAGTATTGCGCCACCTCCATGGGTTCGAGTTGTTCGAGGCGGGCTTTCTTGGCGATTTTGTCCTCGCCCTCGTCGGCATCGTGTTCGAGGTGGCCGACGTCGGTGATGTTGCGGACGTAGCGCACCTTGTAGCCGATGTGCGACAGGTAGCGGAAGACCACGTCGAAGGTCACGGCGGGGCGGGCGTGGCCCAGGTGGGGTTCGCCATAGACTGTGGGGCCGCAGACATAGAGACCCACATGGTCAGGCGTGATGGGCTTGAACAACTCTTTTCTCTTGCTTAACGTATTGAATAAAAATACTTTACCCTTGTTGTCGGTGTTTTTCATATCGTTTATAATTAGAATCGCTAAAGGGGTGCAAAGATATGATTTTTTAGGGAACGGCGGGAGGGGAGTTACGGCTCGTTGTTCGTCGTTTTCGCCTGGTACCCGCCGGTCTTCTTGGAGCCGACGTATTCGACGAGGCCCTCGGCTTTGAGCTGGGCGAGGATACGGTTGACGGTGGAGAGGGATACGTGGAGGTGTTCCGCGATGTCGGAGCCTTTGCAGTCGGGATGTTCGCTGATGAATGAGAGGACTATCTGGGTAGATTGTGTTTCATCCAACTGAGCTGCGTCTATTTGGAATCGAGATTCTGCATCTTGTTTTATTTCGGGTAGAGTAGGGGATAAATCTTCAAAAGGGAGATTATTTTCCGCAACGTTTCTTCGAACAACATGTAGCATTAACTGTGAGAATGCCGTTTCCCTATAATAGTTTGTAATATTGAAACCAATTACTCCTTCATGAGTTTGAATAAAGACAGTATTTTTATCAAAGGATTGAATATAGGCATACATTGCAATAATATTCCGGGAAATTCGTACGGAATAATCCGACCCGATGTCCTCTGCCAAGGAAGAGAGGGTACAGTTCCTTGTGTAGCGGTTCCCATTTTGGAGGTATATATAGGCATAGTTTTCAATCTGCTGACAATGGGTGATATCCTTGATGTCAACTGTGATTGTGCTTTTCTTTTGAATGTCTTTGGCCACAATAAGATGTTTTTGAGTGTGTAAATATTGATGTAAATCGTGTTTGTCTCTAATCAACGAACGTATAGTGCAAAGCATGAATGAAAACAGAAAAAAGCAGGAGTCTCTGAAAAAAATTAAAACGCATTGATTTGCGAAATAATGGTGTAAGTCCATGTCAATATCCTTAACGATTTCATAGACCTGATTAAATACTAGAAATTCCTCAGACAAGGTTGCCGTTATCAAAACAGCAAGAGCTGATGTGAGATAGCCTGTATGACGCCGTTCTGAGTAAAGTTTCGGGTACAAGACAAAGTAATTCAAATAGAATACCGAAAGCACAATTCCTCCTGCGATACATTCTTTGTATAATGCTCCAAAGGCGGCGGGGCGCAAAGAAGAATTCAGTCGGAAGAAAAGAACTGTAAAAAAACAAAACAGCAAGTGAGCAAGAATCAGCACGTAATTTTTTTTACCCATAAGATGATGTACTTTGAATTATTTGGCAAAGATACATAAAAAATCAATTCAAATGATGAATGTTCCAACTCTGTTTCACGACGAAGCATTGTCGCTTGCACTGCTTGAGCCGAAAGTGTGAACATTTCAAATAGTTGACCTTGTTTTTTTTATGTCAGATATTGTTTTTTATTATGTCAATCAAGTGTTTTGTCAAATTTTCATCAAAAATTGGTCATTTTGATGTGATTCTGTGATAAATCCAACACGTTTTTTTGTTATTCTTGCAAATGTTTACAAAAAAAAATCATTTATGAAAAATCACAGATTATCAGTATGTTGCTTTTTTTTGATGGTATCATTAGTACCCGTTTTCTGTATTTCTTGCCAGAAAAGGTACACAACTGTGTTGTCGGACAACAAACTTGTACCGATAGAGTCTTCTGGAAAGGCTGTAAATCAGTTTGTTCTGTATTGCAGTATGGGACATGACAGATCAACATGCCATGGTTGTGTAATGATAGATGGTGTGATACGCCATATCGACTGTCAAGGTGGAGGTAGCAAGTGTCGGAAAGCGTCCAGTGTGTCATTGACCAGCACAGACAGCTCTCTCTGTGCCACGACTGTGGACACCTTTGGATTGACCGACCTGGATGTGCTCAACATGCCATCCCGATCGTTTGCCTTAGGGATAGACGAAGGGGTTTATTCCTATCTCAACATTCCGGCGCAGTTGGTCTATAGAGACCCTGCTACCCTACAGTTCACGTTCACAGGATTGAGTTTCACGGGTAGGCCGTTGTACGGTAACAATTAGGAATTAGTAGTTAGTAATTAGTAGTTAGTAATTAGTAGTTAGTAGTTTTGGGAACGCCGAACCGAAAGTCTCACGTCATAAGTCCCACGTCACAAATCACAAGTCACAAGTCACAAATCATAAGTCACAAAAAAATGTATTTTTGCCAAATCAAATAATCATCATCTATAACAATCAAAACAATGGAAAAGATATTTACACAATCGGTTAAGAACGGGGCCGCGTTGGTGTGCGCGGCGCTGCTGCTCGCCGTGTGCGCCGGCGGACTGAAAGCCCAGAACCCCTGGCCCGACTACGACTTCAAGGCTGCCAATGCCGACGGCGACACCCTCTACTACCGCATCACCTCCGCCACGGCCCCCTACACCGTGGCCGTGACCCGCTGCCACGACTCGGCCACCTTCGATTTGCAATTGCCGTTGAATGATTATGACTATCAGATTGAGGTTCCCGGCACAGTGACCTATAACGGCATCCCGTACGCTGTTACTGCCGTAGATGAGAAAGCTTTCTACCTCCAGAAGGGAATCCGGGATGTTCAACTTCCTGCCAGTATTGCCGCTATTGGATCCTATGCTTTCGCCTATTCTAATATCGTTTCTATAGATGTGCCAGGTGCGGTCTCCATCCTGAAAACCGGCACTTTTGAGGGCTGCGACAGTCTGGCATCCCTCACCTTGAACGAGGGCCTTCTTGAAATAGAGGAGAACATCTTCTCCTCCAATCGGATCCAGACTCTGACATTTCCTGCGTCTTTGCGCAAATTCAGACCGTTGACAAGTGGTACGCTGCCCTGTAAACGGATTGTGTTCCAGTCGGATTCTCTACATCCAAACGACACCTTATACCTCTCTCCCTCCTGTTTCAGGGGCTTGAGCCAGCAATTGCAACAGGTTGTCTTTTCCGACAATATATTCCAACTTCCCGACGGCTGCTTTTCAGGTTTTCACAGTTGGGTTGGGACGGTTGTGCTTCCAGCCCGATTGACAGAAATCCCATACCGCTGTTTTTACGAAGGGACTTTATACGACATTCAGTTCCCGGAAAATCTCGAGACCATTTCGGACCAAGCATTTATGGGTGCCTTCATTAACCACTCGGTATTCACTATTCCGGCGAGTACGACGCACATCGGCTCTAAAGCGTTTTATGGCGGATATCCCGTCATCTTAACGTTGGAATGTGAGCAGCCTCCCACATTGGGAAGTCAAGCCTTTAACACAAACCGCCAACTTGAGTTTACCGTTCCGTGTGGTTCGCTCTCCTTGTATCTCACAGCGCCGGGTTGGTCGGAAATGGTCACAAATCCGCGCGTCTCGATGGGAGAAGGTAGCGGCTGCGTTGGCGTGGATGATTACGAACAGGGAACGCTCAAAGTTTGGCCGAATCCGGTGGAGGTCGCGGTCAATGTACAATGTACAATGTACAGTGTACAGTTCGGAATGAGGACTGTCGAGGTGTTCGATGTTTACGGCAAGTTGGTTCATACGGAGAATGTGACGGACAATCCGGCCCGCGTCAATGTCTCTGACCTGCGCGCCGGCGTGTATATCCTGCGCGTGACGGATGCGGACGGTCACGAATATCACCAGAAGATTGTGAAAAAGTAACATGTCGAACAGAAAAATGTGGAACGATGAAAAAGTTTACAACGATATCCAACAAATATTTGAGCGGTCGCTACACTGCGACTGCCGTTGTGGTCTTGCTGGTTACCTTATTGGCAGGCAGCATGAATGCGCAGAACCTCTATCCTCCATACGACTTTACGGTTGAGAACCAGGACGGGGATGTTCTCTACTACCGCATCACCTCCTCCTCTGCGCCCTACACCGTGGCCGTCACCCGCAGCCAAGACCCGGTCTATTATACCCTGCAGCAACCCCAATACGCATGGCAAGTAGGGCAACCTGGGTTCCTGTACCCTCTGTACGACTACGACTCCGCCATCACAGTGCCGGCCGCTGTCACCTACAACGGCATAACCTACGATGTCACTTCAGTGGATGACGAGGCTTTCTTCATGCAAAAGGATCTGATGTCCGTGACGTTGCCCTCCTCCGTGAAAACAATACGGGCGAAGGCGTTCTCCCGCTCAGGCCTCTACAGCATCACGATGCCTGGTGTGGAACGAGTTGAAGAGGATGCGTTTTGGATTTCGCCGTTATCCCAAGTTACTCTTCCGCCCTCCCTGGTTTACATAGGAGACTATGCGTTTGGTTCCACTTCTCTCGCTCAGGTGGAGATTCCCAGCTCGGTGACGGTCTTGCCCACCGGGGCTTTCTACAATTGTCCGCTCACCAAGATCCTTTTCCACGAGGGGTTACGAGAAATTGGAACAGAGGCCTTTTCCGCCAAATATGTGGATTCACTCGTTTTCCCCAGCACATTGCAGAAAATCGACCTGTATTCGTTTGGATCGTATTATTATGATGAGAACTTGGAAATACAATGCCAATATGTTGAGTTTAAAAACGGGTCAGATCCACTGGTGCTTGAAGACTATTGTTTTTATTATTTCAGAAAGCTGAACACCCTGATTTTGTCGGACAACATTGTGTCCATCGGACGGTATTGTTTCGCCAAAAGCAGCATCAAGAATGTTGTTGTCCCGCCCAGGGTGTCGAATATCCAGTGGTACTGTTTCTCCGATTGTGATTCATTGCAGTGCGTGGTTTTTCCAGAGGGGCTCGCCGACATAGAAACGGCAGCGTTCATGAATACCCCGTTGCTGAGAGAGATTACCCTGCCGGCTTCGGTCGCCACCGTCGGGAGCCGTGCCTTCAGCTGTTCGGACGATGTTGAGGGAGGACTTGCGGATTTGACTTGCCTTGGCGAGAATCCGTTCATCATACTCAGCAATACTTTCAGCAAACAGGACAGCATACACGTGCATGTGCCGTGCGGAGCCGTTGATGCCTATCGGTCCGCGCCGGGCTGGAACAGCTACAGTAATTTCGTATATGATGATTGTCTCGGTGTCGAGGAGCACGAGCCTGAGGCCTTCAAGGTCTGGCCGAACCCGGTGGAGGACGCGGTCAATGTGCAATGTACAATGAACTATGTACAGCTCGGAATGAGGACTGTCGAGGTGTTCGATGTTTACGGTAAGTTAGTCCGCACGGAGACAGTGACGGAGAATCCGGCCCGCGTCAATGTCTCTGACCTGCGTGCCGGCGTCTATCTCCTGCGCGTGACGGACATGGACGGAAAGGAATATCACCGGAAGATTGTGAAACGGTAAGGATTTTCGGGTGTAGAGACGCAAAATCTTGCGTCTCTACCATGCCTTGAATCACATAATCATAAATCGGCGGATATGAGATATTAAGCAAAAATGTTTACCGATAATGCCCCGACTTTCGACAGCAGTTTAAAAGCTAATTTTCGTATTTTTGCCCACTGAAAAATTATGAAACGCTCACTGCTTCTCGCCACCTTGCTATTGGCGGTTTTCGCCGCCGGGCGGGCGCAGTGCCCGGATTTCACGGATTTGACGGGTCCGGGCGTCACCTGCCAATACGGCGATTTCTACAACCCTTTCATGCACACGGGTGTCGTGGGAGGACGGCATACGGTGATTACCTGGCAGGATACAGACCCGTACACGGGCAACAACCTGCCCCTGTTGCCGCCGGGCGAGAATGCCGTGGTGAGGCTGGGAAATCACTACATCGGTGCCCAAGCGGAGGCCATCACCTACCAATTCACGGTTGACCCCGACTATTCCGTGCTGTTAGTCAAGTTCGCCGTGGTGCTGCAGGATCCCGGACACAGTCCCGACGACCAGCCCCGCTTTGTGATGCGTGTGCTCGACCAAAACGGACAGCAGGTCAGCGGGTGCACGGAGTACGATGTCCGCGCCAGTGCGAATATCCCGGGATTCCACTCCCTGAACGACATCCGCTGGCGGCCCTGGACGGATGTGGGCTTCGACCTCTCCGAATACGCCGGCCAACAGGTGCGCCTGCAGTTCGTCACCTACGACTGCTCTTGGGAAGGCCATTACGGGTACGCCTACTTCACCGCCCACTGCATCAGTCCCAACCTGACTGGCGAATGCGACGGGAATACCATCACGTTCACCGCCCCTTCCGGCTTCGAAAGTTACCAATGGGCGAACGGCGACGCCTCGGCGACATCCACGTACCCTCTCGGCGGCACCTCCTCTGTGAGCTGCCAGGTCACCTCCGCCATAGGATGCGTCTTTACCCTCAATGCCACGCTTCTGCAAGAAAGCGCTCCCACCGAGGAGGAAACCTTCTATGATACCATCTGCGAGGGCGACAGCTACCACGACCACTTCTTCGACCTGCCCCCGCAAACACTCACCGGCACGCAGATGGTCCGCAACACCTTCTTCAACGCTGCGGACTGCTCGGGAGGGGATGTGACCTACACGCTTTATCTCACGGTTGTCCAAAAATACACCCATTACTTCGATTTTGCCTGCCAAGGGGATGATTACAGCCGCTATGGGTTCGAATACACAAACCTTCAACCCGGAAGTTTCACGGACACTATATTCTCGGTGGGCAATGCAGGTTGTGACACGCTGTATTCGATTCTGCATCTCACGGTATCCACGAACACTTTCCAATCGGTGGTCATCCAAGGGGAGACGAGCGTCTGCGAATATGAAACCGTCACCTACACCGTGGCCACGAATGCGAACTCGCCTTTGCAATGGGACTTCCCCGAAGGGGTAAGCATCCTGCCGGGAGGAAATGCCTCGTCGGTCTCGCTATCCTTTTTAGACAATGCCGACAATCCAGCCGTCATTTCCGTCTCCACCGACAACGGCTGCCAGAACAACTCGGCCCAGATAACGGTTTGGCATTACCCGCAATACCATAGCTTTGTGCAGGACACCATCTGTGCGGGCAACGCGTATGTCGCGAACGGTTTCCACCTGTCGGCGCAAGATAATCCGGGCGTGCATGTCTTCACCAACAACTACACGACCGTCCACGGGTGCGACAGCGTGGAGGTGCTGCAGCTTGTCGTCAACAACTCGCCGGTGTTCAACACGGTCGCCGATCCGACGGAAATATGTGCCGGAGAGAGCACCTCCATTGTGGCGACAGGAGACCCCGATTCCTCGGTGCCCCTCCCGCCCGCGCCTCACGCAGTGGCGCCGGGAGACATCCTCTGCACCGACGGCACCATCGTGAAACCCAGTATGTGGCCCTGCGGGAAGACCGCGTTGGGCGTGGTCTTCTATGTGGATGCATCCCTCGAACACGGTTGGGCGGTGCATTTGCAGGAACATGGCGTAGGGGTGGCCTGGGGCGCCTCGGCCAACTTGTCCAACACCAACTACGCCACCCCGAGAACGGTGCTCTACGACACGAACGGCTATGCCAACACGGTCGCCATGCGGAACAATTCCATGGACTACATTGCCGGTGCCGTGGATTTCAACCATGGCTGGTATATCCCCGCTATGGGGCAGCTGCGCACACTCTTCACGGAAGAACCGACCATCAATGCCACCCTCCAGCTGCTTGGCGGAACGGTACTCTTCCCCGACGTGTCATACGGTGCAAAGCTGTGGTCCTCCTCGGAAAGGGACAACTATTTCGCTTGGTATCTGGATTCGGGAGGCGGAATCCGGAATCAACATAAAAATTACCTCTCTTCGATTTTCCTCACCCCGATGCGGGTGCGCAGTATCCGGAATTTTTGAGACCATGGGCAGAAGATGGGCGACTATATGGATGGCTTTGTGGATGTCCGTGAGTTTATATGGACAGCAGGTGGGGGATTTGTATACGTTTCCCGACGGCAGCCAAGGCATCGTCTATTATCTGCTTCCTGACGGCAGCGGTGGCTGGGTGGTGGCGCTCCAAGACCTCCCAAGCACCTGCTATTGGGGATTGAGTGTGTCGTATTCCGCCTTCTTAGCCATGAATCCGTTGGCTCAGAATCATCGGACAGACACTGCCGGTTACAAAAACACGCAATTCCTGCGCCAGCTGAATTTCCAAGGCCATGATTTTGGTGCTAACCTTGTTGATTTTGAGCATGGATGGTATATTCCGGCGGCGGCGCAACTCAGCCGTCTGTATTCTCAATTACCCTACATCGAAAGCGCTTTGTCTTCATACGGAAATCCATTGTTGGACAAGAATTACTGGAGCAGCACGCCTAAAACGTCTGACGATGCTTATTTCCTCTATTTTGGATCGGACGATCAATCTGCAATGGGTGCCTTTTCCGGCAGTTTCGGCAACCATTTAACCTGTTGTTACTACGGTATAGAGACCATCTATTTCCGAGCCGTCCGCACCTTTACTTATCCTCCTGTCTTGATCGACACTTCCCTGACCTACCAGTGGAACACCGGCAGCACGCAGCCGTACATCACCCCCTCGCCGGGGCAAACCACCACCTACACCGTGACGGCGACCAACGAGAGCGGGTGCAGCGCGACGGCCTCGCAGACCATCTTCGTGGCCGAGAGCCCGCAGCAGGACTTCTACGACGAGATCTGCCAGGGCGAGCCTTACGAGGCCAACGGGTTTTCTGTGACGGCTTCGGAGACCTCCACGCCGGGGCTCATCACCCGCACGCGCACCGTCATCGCCGACGGCTGCTCCACCACCTTGACCCTCCACCTCACCGTGCTGCCCGCCGTCACGACCACCCTTTCCGAAACGGCCTGCCAAACCTACGTTTGGAACGGCGTGACCCTGTACGAGACGGGGACCTACGAACAGCATTTTCCCTCCGCCAACGGCTGCGACAGTACCGTCATCCTCCATCTCACCCTCCATTCCCCCGACACGGTCCACCAGACCGGATCCGCCTGCAACTCCTATACCCTGAACGGGACAACCTACACCTATTCGGGAACTTACACGCAGCACCTCACCGGCGGGAACGGCTGCGACAGCGTGGTGATCCTCGACCTGACCATCCAACCGCCGCAATACACCCACCTCGACACCACCGTCTATAATGGCCTGCATTGGGAGGGCTCGGACTGGAACGCCTCCGGCGACTACACCGTGGCGTACACCGGCCAGAACGGCTGCGACAGCATCGTGATCATCCATCTGACCGTCATCCAGCGGGACTCGACGTACGTGGACAGCACCGTCTGTTCCAACATGCTGCCGCTGATTTGGAACGGCGTGACCTTCCACGGCGAAGGCGAGGAGACCGTGACATTCCACGCCTCGGAAAGCTACGACAGCGTGGTGGTGATGTCCCTGCATCTCAAGCCCGTTTCGACGACCCACGTCACGCAGACCGTATGCGACTCCCTGCTTTGGGAAGGCTCCACCTATACCCAATCAGGGGATTACACCAAAACGCTCACCGACCAGGAGGGCTGCGACAGCATCGTGGTCGTCCACCTTGTCGTGAACGCCTCCGACCATACCCAAACGGCCCAGACGGCGTGCGATTCCTACCTCTGGGGCGACGAGACCATCACGCAGTCCGGGGTCTATACGAAGACGTTCACCAACCAGGAGGGTTGCGACTCCGTCGTGACGATGACGCTCACCGTGAACCCCTCGCAGACCGGCAGTTTCGACACCGCCGTCTGCGGGACGTTCTTCTGGAACGGGCAGAGCTACACCGAAAGCGGCGACTATTCGCAAACGCTGGCCAACCAGTACGGTTGCGACAGTACCGTGACCGTCCACCTTACCGTCCATAATGACGTGAACGTGGAGCTCGATACGCTCGTCTGCCCGCAGAGCCTGCCGGTGACCGTACGCGGGTTCACGTTCGCGGGAGCGGGCACGCAGACCGTCACCGTTCCCGACATCCACGGCTGCGACAGCACCACCACCGTGCATCTGTCCGTGTCGGACACCACCACGGCCGTCACCGCCGTCACCGCCTGCAACAACTACTACTGGTACGGTACCGTTTTGACGGAATCGGGAATCTACGAGCGGGCGGCCGTGAACCAGAACGGATGCCCCTACACCAGGCGCCTGAACCTGACGGTCCACTATTCCGACACCACCGCCTTGGACAGCACCGTCTGCCAGAACACGCTGCCGCTGGTCTGGAACGGACGGGTCTTCAACAGCGCGGGCACGCAGTCGCGGACTTTCCCGAACCACCACGGCTGCGACAGTGTGGTGGTGATGACCGTGACCGTGGTCGGCGGCGGCTTCTCGGCCTTCGACACCGTCGTCTGCGAGCGGTTCGAATGGGCCGGCAGCGTATATACCCAGAGCGGCGCGTATATGAAGCAGTTCACCGGTTCGACGGGCTGCGACAGCATGGTCATCGCCCGCGTCACGGTGACGCAACCGCCGATGACGGTTTTCGACACCACCGTCTGCGTCGGGGATCTGCCGGTGCTGTGGCGCGGACAGCTCTTCGAACACGCCGACACGCTGACCTTCTCCGCCGTCTCCGCCTCGGGGTGTGACAGCACGGCGGTCTTCCGTCTGCGCACCGCCACGCCCGACACCGTGGTGCAGACCGTCGATGCCTGCGATGTGTACGAATGGGACGGCGACGAATTCTACGAGGACGACACCCTTGTGCGTGTGTTCAGCAACATCCACGGCTGCGACAGTGTGGTGACGCTCCACCTGACCGTCCACTCCTCCGTGACGGCTTCCTTCGCGGCCACGGCCTGCGGGGAGTACGAGTGGGGTGGGGTGGCCTACACTGCCACCGGCGACTACACGCGGACATTCACCAACGCGGCGGGCTGCGATTCCGTGGTGACGATGCACCTGACCGTCAATACCACGGCGAGTACGCTTGTCGAAGCCACCGCCTGCGACAGCTACGCATGGCACGGCGAGACTTACACGGAATCCGGCGACTATGATCGTGTCTTCACGGCGGCCAACGGCTGCGACTCCGTGGTGACGCTGCACCTGACGCTGGGCCACGCGGAGACTTCGGAATTTGCCGCGACCGCCTGCGACGAGTATGTCTGGAACGGCGAGACATTCACCGAAACCGGCAACTACACGCGGACGTTCAACAACGCGGCGGGCTGCGACTCCGTGGTGACGCTGCACCTGACCATCCACGCTTCGGATTCCACCGCATTCTCCCAAACGGCCTGCGACGAATATCTCTGGAATGGCGAGACATTCACTGAAACCGGCGACTACACGCGGACGTTCACCAACGCGGCGGGCTGTGACTCGGTGGTGACGTTGCATCTGACCATCCACGCCTCGGATTCCACCGCATTCTCCCAAGCGGCCTGCAACGAGTACGTTTGGAATGGCGAGACTTTCACCGCCACTGGCGACTACACACGGACGTTCACGAACACGGCGGGCTGCGACTCCGTGGTGACATTGCACTTGACCATCCACGCTTCGGATTCCACCGCATTCTCCCAAGCGGCCTGCAACGAATACGTCTGGAACGGCGAGACATTCACCGAAACCGGCGACTACAACAGGACGTTCACGAATGCGGCGGGCTGCGACTCGGTGGTGACGCTGCATCTGATCATCCGCAGTTCGGACACCACCGCATTCTCCCAAGCGGCCTGTAACGAATACGAGTGGGGTGGGGTGACCTACACCGCCACCGGCGACTACACGCGGACGTTCACGAACGCGGCGGGTTGCGATTCCGTGGTCACGCTGCATCTGATCATCCGCAGTTCGGACACCACCGCATTCTCCCAAACGGCCTGCAACGAATACGAGTGGGGTGGGGTGACCTACACCGTCACCGGCGACTACACGCGGACATTCACCAACGCAGCGGGCTGCGATTCCGTGGTAACGATGCATCTCACGATATTCCAAAACGCCTCAGTGCTGCGGGATTCCTCCGTCTGCGCCAACGCGCTCCCGCTCTCGTGGAACGGGGTGACGTTCAACAACGCCGGCACACAGTCGGTCACGCTGCAGACCGTCCACGGCTGCGACTCGGTCGTCACAATGGTGCTCCACGTCCTGAGCACCTACCATCCGACCGTGGAGAAGACCGTCTGCCAGGACGAGCTGCCGTATCAGTGGAACGGCGTGACCTTCAGCGGGGCCGGTACGCAGGTGCGCAACCTGCAAACGGTCCACGGTTGCGACTCCGTCGTCACGATGGTGCTGCACGTCGCCAACATCTACCAGCAGACCGAAAACCGGGAGGTCTGCGTCAACGAGCTGCCGTATCTCTGGAACGGGGTGGTTTTCGACAGCGCAGGCTCCCAGACGGTCACCTTGCCGACTGTCGGCGGCTGCGACTCCGTGGTGACAATGGTGCTCGCGGTCTCCGACACCTCCCGCACGGAGCTGTACGAGAGCGCTTGCGACGAATACACCTGGGACGGCACTGTCTATTCCGAATCGGGCACCTACACGCAGTTGCTGACCAATGGGGCGGGCTGCGACTCGGTGGTGGTGCTGCATCTGACGATCAACCCGTCGGTGGCCGGGGTTGTCGAGGCCACCGCCTGCAACCGCTACGTCTGGAACGGGGAGACGTACCTCGAATCCGGGGAGTACGAAAGCACGTTCGAGACCGCGGCCGGCTGCGACAGCGTGGTCACCCTCCACCTGACTGTCATCGACACCGCGCTGCAGATCGTCACCCTGACGGAGGACTTCTGCGAGGGGATGTCGGCGGAATTGGTGGCGGTGACGGAGATGACGGACTACCTGTGGAGCACGGGCGAGGAGCTGCCGAACATCACCGTGACGCAGCCGGGGTTTTACTCGGTGACGGCCTCGCAGGGCGGGTGCCGCGCCACCGCGAAATACAGCGTGGAGGCCTGCGACTTCCGGCTGTGGCTGCCCAACGCCATCACCCCGTCCAAGAGCGACGGCCTCAACGACGTCTTCGCGTTGCCGCCGCGCATACAGGGCATGGTGGTCGATTTCGAAATCAGCATCTTCAACCGCTGGGGCGAGCAGGTGTTCTACTCCACGGACAAGGCGTTCCAATGGGACGGCTCCGTCGAAGGGAAGAGGGCCGTCAACGCCGTTTACAACTACGTGATATGGTGCACCGTTGCCGGCGGAAGGCCCTACCGGTTCACGGGGAGCGTGACGGTGCTGTAGGGTGGCGGCTGATAACTGCTAACTGTTCCGCGTTATTCGAAAATAAAAAAGGGTCTCCATTCAGAAACCCTTCTTTTCGTGGGAACTACTAGACTCGAACTAGCGACCCCCTGCTTGTAAGGCAGGTGCTCTGAACCGACTGAGCTAAGCTCCCTGCTGAATTGCGGTGCAAAAATACACTTTTTTCCGCAACTGCGACCGTTTTGTCGCTCGATTTTTCAAACAATTGTGAATAAAACAGTTAGAAGATCACTCCCACGGTGATTCCGGCGTACTGTGGCCTGCGGCCCTCCTTGTTCTGGAAGAAATGCTGGAACGAGTAGCGGTAATCGGCACCGATGGTGATGAACGAGAACCGGAAATCGAAGCCCGTCGTGAGCATCACCCATTGGTTCTCGATGTTCTCCTTGCTGTAGCCCAGGATGTTGTCCGTGACCTTCAGGAGCGGTTGGTAGAGAATGCCCAAGTGCGGCATGAAGGCGATTTTCTTGGTGATGGGCACATCGCCCACCGCCTTGATGGGAATCACCAAGTAACGGGTTTCCACCAGGTCGTTCATCGTCTCGCCGTTGTGGAGGTTCACCACGAATCTGCCCTTGAAGTACTGATAGCCGATGCCGATTTCCCCGTACACGTACTTTCCAGCCCGGAAGTAGGCGCCGAAGTGCGGCGTCCGCAGATTCTCGAGGTAGTCTTCGTTGGAATAGGCCCGCACCAAAGGGACCTGCGTGGAGACTCTGAACCCGAACTGATACCAGTTCTGGGCACCGGCCGCCATCCACATCATAGCCAAAAGCATAAACAGTGCAAAACGTTTCATAGCCAATTATTCATTATCCGTTTGGTTCTTGGCGGCCAATTCTTTCGCCCGCTCACTCTCTTTCGTGTTGAACTGGTTCATCGTCATGGACATACCGACGGTGACGAACGATTTCACTGCGCTGACCGCCCGCTCGATGCAGGGTTCGACGAGTTTGAGCTCTTCGGAGGAGAAACGGCTCAGCACGTAATCGACCTGATATCCCTGCGCGTAGTCTTTGCCGATGCCG